>CETM01203905.1_pt1 | contig 21183 bp, 22 predicted proteins | sample 361451 | NCBI WGS metagenome assembly CETM01 (sample SAMEA2622690, study PRJEB7988) | marine metagenome | isolation source: saline water (ENVO:00002010), including
TATTTCCTTGTTTAGCTGAGTCAACAGAAATGTATCCATCATATCTTGAAAATTCATCATCATCGGTACTTGGCTCTGCATCCGCGTATTGAATTGAATATTCGCCCTTATCTATTAGATATTGCATTTTGCTAACACCAAGGATCATATCATCATTACGTATTTTTCTTGTTGTTGTTATAGACATTGCCTCTTCGGTATCAGGCTCGGTTTCTTCCTCTATATACGCGTCTTGATAAGGTTCTCCCCAGTATTCTTCCGGAACTTTAGGGGTATTATCAGGGATAACATATTCCACATCCGAATGTTTTAACGTATCCGGTGCTGCTCCGTATAGCCAAACGGAATTATTATTGGCGATTTCATCTCTAATTTTTTCATTTAAAAACTGCATGATTGATGCATGTGCTGTTTTAATATTAGATGTATCGAGAGAATATCCATTATTATTTAACATCTCTTCAAGCAATACAATAAGTGGGGACTGTTCTTGATATTGAGTAAATGCATCTAAAAATTTTGGATAGTCATCAAATTGAATTCCATCAAACGTAGGATCAATCCCCATAAATTCTAAATACCTTTCTTTAATTGTTGTTCCCTCGTCTAAATTTAGCCTCTTCCATGCTGATTTTTTTACCGGATTTGTTATCATCGAGTTTTCTGCCGAATCTAGATCGGCGGAAGGATTATAAACATTATAAATTTTAATTCGCGTAGAATCGCTAGGTTCGTATGCGTCTCTGTCATCCTCAATTACAGTTCTCTGAGGTCTATTACGAAGAGTGCTAGTTTTAGTTGAGTACGGATCCACAAGTTTAGAAATCGGCTCCAAGTCCGCAAAATAGGTTTCTATTTCATATCCAAATGCAAATTCATAGTCATCTATTCCTGTAGCGTTATCTCTGTATTGCAGGGTTATATCGGGAGTGTCTTTTCTTGCTCGTTTAATTATTTCTACATATCTATTTGCAGCGTTTGGGCGAATGAGTACATTATATCCAAAATCCGGAAGATCAATTATTTTTAATCTGTTTTTATTGCGGTTTGAGTACCCAGGCATATCTTCGTAATTAATAATATAATAATCTACTAAGCCAAATTCTTTATCGTTGTTGATGTTGTAAGTAAAATCTAATTCATATAGTTGATCTCTCATCCATTCAGCTACATAAAACGGAAACGCCCCTTTTTGACGGTCCAAAGTGGATGGCACGTCCATCATTGCAATGGAAAAGGCAACTAGTTGCAGCGGATCCATGACATCTAGGCCATCTGGGAAAGCATCTTGGATATATTGCACAAGATCGTCTTTGGTCCATTCGGTATAAAAATCTACTCGATCTCTTTGATTGCTAGTTTTTCTATTGTGTGTACTTAAAGGCTGTCCCATAGTATCTGATAAAACCATATTCATCAGCCCCCAATTCTTTTTTCCGGGCCCGTTACCTAGCATATCTTCACTATAGGAGATCTTTAGCATTTCCAATCTATTGCTTAAAGCAGCAGTTGCGATATCAGCAGAAAGCGGAGGCTCATACGGAATTATTCCGTTATCGCAACCTGGATCTGAAATAAGCGGCGGCATGTTGTCATCTAAATACCCCGGCAGATCATTCATGATTGGCGCAATCTCGCCCAAATCATCTAATAAATCATTCTTAAAGTTATCACATAAATCTTTAATTTGAGATGGTGACGCTCGACCATCAAGTAGTGCGGCGCGGTTCTCGCAGAACTGTTCATATTGTTCTGGAGTTGCGCATAGTGTTGGGTTCGATGGCATTGAGCCTGCGGGGGTACCTAGGCTGTCTCTCATTTGTGACCTAACATCCGCAGGAAGAACATTGCCCATATTTTCAAAGGCTCTTTTAACTGTTTCTGCATCAGAAAACACATCTTTATATTGTTGGTATTCATTGTCGCACAATTCTATGGCGGCAGTTGTAAATTCTTGCGATGCATTTCCTAGGAAAGCTTCAGACATTTCATCCTGTGTAACAGCACTCGAAAGATCAAATGCAAAATCCATAAGATTATCCGTATCACTAAAAGCGGCCGAGCCGTTTCCGAAAGCTCCAAACAAATCTCTTACTGTGTTGGCGAGCTGTTCGTCGTCAGCGTCCTCTCCGCAGATAGATTCTCTTATGATTTCTGCCATTGTGTTTTCTTGAGTTACAAGATTTTTTGCTAATTCTCCTGCAATTTCTATAGCTTTACATGCGATATCTGCTGTTATCTGGCAAAGCTTTATAAAAAGCTTAATCAATAATCTTTGTATCATTTGAGCAATTGCCATCTTAATAGCGTTTTTTAGCATAAGCCATAAATCGGTAAATTTATGCCGAGGAGGAATTACTAAAGCTGGAAAGGCTATTTTTTTATTGTTTCTGCATATGGGAAGTTCCCAATCTTTCATAAAATCTGCTATAGCTGGATTAAAGAACTTTGTATTTGGGCAAGTCATTGTTGCCAATGCCTTTGAAACAATTGGGGCTCCCGGAAAACGACCCAAAATATCAACTAATTGAAATTCTTCTCCTATATAAACTTCTATGATTGCCTGAATATATGCTTGTATTACTGTGTTTGGGTTGGCTTTTGAATTGGTTACAGCAAAAAATTTAGGAGCCAACGTAGATCGATGCTGTTCTTCCCAATTCTGCCACTGTCCATAAGTGCTACCACCGGTAGTACCTTCGCTTCGTGATTCCCAATCGAGTCGCTCAATCCATTGATGGTCTAATAAATCTTGCAAAGAGGCGCCTGCATAATTGCTAGTATCCTCTGCAAAGCTATCAGACTGAGCTTGTTGTGTTTGGGTTGTCGATGACGTTTCTCCTGTTCCATCAGATTCTGCGGCGGTTTCTGTTTCTTGTCCTTCGTCTCCGATTTCTCCTCCTGCGGCGGCTTCGTTGTAGTCTCCCTCTTCGGCATTCATTGCTGCTTCGTTAGATCCTCCGGAGGCGAACAGATCACCCTCAGATAATTTTTTCATAGCTAATGCTTGAATCTCTGCTTGTTTATCAGCTGGGAGTCCTAAAAATAAATCTCCAAAATTTTGAATCGACATACCTTTAAGAGCAGCTTCTATGACTTTTGCCAAAGCCTGCTCTAAAGTCAATCCGCTAAAAAGACATTGGATAGCAACAGTAACAGCGTCCAACAATCCACACAATTTTAGTCGATTTCGTTTTTCTCTAAAGTCTTCTAAAGCTTCTCGACCAGTTGGTTGAGCGTTCGGCTCTCCTTTCGCTTCTGCGGAAGTTTGGCCGTCACCAAAAAGCCATGCACAAAAATCGCCGTATTGTCCATCGTCCGGATCATTTGTTCCGAACATTTGTTCTTTTGCCAAATTGTTTATTTTTGACATCGAACCTTTAAGTTTGTAGTTATACATGTCGCCTGCGGCGCCATGCTGGCCGGCCACCCTTGGAGTTTCAACGATATTGTTTTCTTCACTAATGATCTCCATCATCTCCGGAGTTAGATAAAGGGCCATCTCATCTTTTATGGCCTGTAATTCCTCAGAATTTTTTGCGCATCTTTGTTTGTGAAACTGATAAGCAATTGCATCCCCGAGGCTGAATGCTTCATCCATTATATCTTGGCCAAGCTGTTTTGCTTCATTTACGAGTGCTGAGCCTAAACAACTAATTGCTTGATCAGTATTATCATATTGTGAATTGGCGACAGTATAGACTTCAGGGTATGTAAATTCTTGAATAAATTCTAGCCATGGCTGAGGCTCCGTTGCTGATAGTGCTGTTGACATTGATGACAGCTGCATGAGATAACCTATGGCTGTCTTATCATTCCACATAGAGCCTTTCTTCTTTAGCGTCGATAATTTCTTAGTATAAACAATCGGCTCACTAACACATCCGTCAGCCTCAATTGTTATTTTGGTTATTTCCAACTCTTCATTGGCATTAAAAGTTATCCTATTCACAAGACGATTAGAATTAAACGCCTCTTTAACAAAAGAGCCGTGCCCTTGCATATTATAGCCTCTTTTATTTAACCATGAATCTAATTCTGTTATTAATCTGGCCATTCTAGAGGGCTTTTGACCTATGCCCCAATCACCATATAGATCTAAATTAAAAACACTATTGTCATTTAAAAACAAAATGTTGGAGCTTTCTATACTTCTATAAACTTTTAAGTTTCTAGCGTACATATATAGGCCTTTTCTGACTTGCATGTTATACAACAACAACTCCTCAACACTATAAGAGGCCTCTCTTTGATCGGAGGTTTCTTCTTCTTCATCGGCTTCTGCTTCCGGGAGTGCGTCGAATTCTTCACTCGGTACCGAATACAACAACTTTACAGAACTAGTAGAGCGAATACTTAATGTCCAATCAGTTTTTTCAATCATATCGTAAACAATTGATTGAGTGCCGCTATTATTTAATTTATCATAATTTTCTAAAAGCGCCTCTATGGCGGTGTACACATATTCTTCATAAATTTCTTCGATTGCTGCCGCAGCGATCGCATTTACTTCTTCATCGCTATCTTCATCGGATATCTCATGGTTGCCAAAAGTAGTACGATGCGTGGTGGTGACAGTTATTTGATACATGCAGTTCTTTTCATTTAAGAACGGATCGGCTATATCTCTTGTTTTCCAGTCTGGCACGGTGGCCGCGGCGTTTGGTACACAATCAGGACAATCCGGAGGTGGTCTTAATTTTAATTCTACTGCGCATTCATCAATCAATCCATCCCCGTTGGAATCTTGAAGATGCAAGAATTTTGATTTATTTTCTTCTGCCATTTTATTCTCTTAATTTCTAAATTATGTTAAATTAACATTCTCGCTACAAATAAATCTTTGTGCCTCTGGGACTAAAAAGTTGTTTTCAAATGTCAATATTTGTTGTCCAATTGACCAGCTTCCGTCGCGACCATAGTGCCCAAGAATTCCACCCACAGTCTGACAAGGAATCCCTAGCGGCTGGCCTCCTGGTATGGCATTTAATCCAACCCCAAGCGTTGTAAAAACTAATTCAACGGCCGATGTCATTGTTTGTTGAGCACTTACAACATCTTGTATTAAATCCAACATAGTTCTAAGACAAATTATTAAATTATCACCCATAACTGCTGGCTGTAGGTGTCTATAGTTTGGATCAAAATTTGGCATAAATGTTTTCGCAAATGGTACCATAACTTCCGGAAAAGGTATTGTTCCGACGCCAACATTATTACCAGCAATCAAATCAATAGTTGCTGATTGCCCATATCTTCCACCGCCGGAATTTCTTTCGCCGGAATTCCCGCCACCTTCAACTCCTTGCGCGCGGCCTGTGACAATTTTAACGCCTTGTCTTCCTATAACTCGTGCCGTATCCGCCTTCATAACAACCGAAGATAGCGGTGATTCTTCAGGTTCGGCTGCGGCGCGCGCAATTCCAAACATTGTATCTACTTTAACAGCCCTACTAACATACATTCTTGCCGCATCAGTAACAGCATTAACATTGACTATTTGACCGTTACATGGCTCGCCGCCGTCATTAAACCCAACAACAATATCAATAGTATCAGATGGAAATCCAGATCTACCTTCGCCGCTTATCTCGTTTGTTCGGCGTTGAGGGCCCATAATAATTCCGGAGTTAGCGAAATATATTACTCTTTCTCCAAAAGAAATATTTCTTTGAACAGTGGGCTGTACTGGGGGAGTGCCGGCAGTTCCGCCTCTTTGTGTGGGCACCGATCGTCCAGAATCAATTAAATCCTGAGCTGTGGTGGCTCTGATTACTTGACCGGTGGCCGGGATGTCACTACAAGTGCGAAATCTTTCGTCGTCGTTTCTTCTTCTAGTTGTCATTTTTTATTATACACCAATATAAAATATCACTATAATTATGATCTTAACACAAATATAAAAGCTTTTATTGTTATCTTAAAAGTTAATAATACAATTATTCATTTGCAAGCTCAATGTGTACCGCATTATTAGAATATCGCGGGGGGGCCTCTAGCTTCCACCCACCAGGAGCAAAAGTTGTGCTAGCAAAAGCACTAATGTGACCACCATCAACTAAAGCTTGATATCCTGTTGGACCTGTGTCATCTTTAAAAAGTTGCAGCGCGTTTCCAATGGCTTCAAGGGCCGCAACTTTTTCTTCGTCGGTTCCATTACTACCTTCGCCACCTGAAACATCGAATGCAATTATTCGACTATTTGCACAGCCAGAACCAACACAATGATTACTAGTAACGGGATTGGCGATCGCTAGCTTATATGGACCAGATCTATCTGTTAGGATTCCTCGCAGTCTTTCATTTTCAAGAGGCTCTAAGCCATCACCGTTAATTGTTATACTGCGTGCGAGCGCGAATCGGAGAATCATCCTACGGCCTTGATCAATTGTTCGACCTGTGGATGTTATAACCACTCCAGACGGAACGTTTCCGTGTGTCATTACGGCGCGCCAGAACCTGTCTATTTTTTCTCTTCTCTGTTCAACGTCGACAGTAGACCCAGAAGAGAAACTATCTAGAGATCGTGTTGTAACGGAAGCAGAAAACAAGCCAGCAATTTGTGCGCACTGCTCCACATCAGCCGCAGATTCTGGCGCTTCTGAAGTATTAATCCTTTCTATGATTCTGGTAACAGTTGCATACTGAACATTTGGTTTTCCATCTTTGGTTAGTCGACACAGAATCTCAACTATATCTCCTTCATTTATAAAATCAAACTCTCCCATCTGCATGTTTCTTTGCGTTATTGCCAATGTGTGCATTACTATAAAGCCCTGCGCAGTGTCCGGATCGGCAGCAATTGTTCGATCGCATGGATCCGCAAGAAATGCGTGAGGATCACAATTATCATATTCATTGCTAACCACTTTAACTCTTAATATTTGTCTGGTGTCAGTACGCGAGTTAGACGAGGGAGGTTCCCAATCTTCAGAAAATAATGTCGCACTATTCATCGGAACAGAGGGGGTCAGAGCGCGGGCATGATATCTAATGGTGGCGCCGCGAGTATCAGAGATAGCAACCGTCCCCATATGTGCAAATAAACCTAAAAGTTCTCTTGGGGTTGTAAGCGATGTAGGGTCTAGAATAGGCATAATTTATGTAAATAGGTCTGGGTAAGCTGTTTTAAAATCATTAAATTTTCTAGCAAAAGAAGACTTTGTAGAATCATAATCTCTTGTATAGGTAACACCGTTTCTTGTGAATTGTCCATTTTCTTTTATGCTGGCTAATTCTGTATCCGATGCAATAACATTATATCCTTGATAATAATTATCTGCCGCGGCCGTAGCGAAAGCATCGGCTGTGCTATTTGTAGGAGGGTGTCGCGAACGCCACTTTGAAGTAGATTGATATCTCCCATTAATTGATTTAACAAATGCTGCGATTGCCCTATCGATAGTATACCAGCCTAAAAATCCTCTGTAAGTTTCAGCGTCTCGCCAGCATGTCTGGAAGTCAACGTCGCTTAATCCTATTCCACGCTGTTGGCCACCATCTGATTGCAAGCCAGCTACATTGTTATTCGGAAACGTGAATACTCCACTTCGCGGAGGCTGCTCCTTTCCCCACATAAAAACATACGCCGTAAGTCTAACATATAAAGGATAGGTAGACCCAGCATTTTCAAAAACTGTAGTGATATCACTTTCGTTATATTTTGTAAATGTGGTGTTATATCTAGGGAGTGTTTTATAGAACCCAGTCAATCCTCCGGGGCACCTACCAGAGCCAAATTCATAATCATCTTTATAATGATTACTGCCGCCAGTAGAAATATGCGCAGTCCAGCTGCGGATCATTGGTATTGATCCTTCTTCATAGGGTGCGGCGCCGAGACCAGGGCCAGGAAGCGGAGGATTGGGACCATCGGGCCCACGCGCAGCGGACGTTCCAGAACGCGAAGTAGTCCGAGCGGTTCGCCTTTGTGTTACTTCGCCATGATTTGCAAAGGTCATGGCCAACGGAGTTGCGCAGCCTGCTAATTCTTCACTTTCTTGTTCTTCCCCGCGAGATATGAACGCTTCAAGGGTGCCGCGGCCCAGTTCCTGATACCCATCTGCTCCAACCGATAGCCCAACCAGTATTTTATCATTTATTCTAATATTGCTACCATTTAAAAGTGTAAAATCTTCAATACTAACGAATGTAGTATACATCATGATTTTTCCCATATCTTCGCTAGTGGTTTCAGCGGTTGTTGCAGCACAAGGTATTGGCAGCATGTGATGAGGATTTTCAGTTGAATCAAGAGGATCTCCAATTTGATCAGCTATGATCATTGCCTTAACAATAAATCTATCTTGAACTCCCGACCATCCTTCCGTTACTTCGGCGACTGTTGATGACCATAATGTCGATGAGGAATCGTGCCCATACAAGCGAGAATATCGTTCGGCAGAAAGAGGAACGGCGTCTGTTAAGGCAACAGCCGTATAATATCTAACTTCTCCGGGAACAACATACGTTTGTTTGATTTGTTTTGCTACCATTAATTGTAGCATTTGCCGCGGTGAAGTAAGCGAGTCAGTTGAAAATCTCATTATTCTGACTCTTCTTCTTCGTCTTCTTCAGCGACAGCGACGAGATTTGTATAATCGCGAACTGTTGTTGATGAGCTGTATGAATCTGTTCTGTCAAATAATTCAACTAATAAAGCATCATCACAAGAAGCCCTTTCGTAGTTCCTACGCGTCCAACTATCATCCGAAGCGGATGCTGCTGCATTTTCACTAAACTGTCTTTTTTTAGATATGCCAACATATGTAGCCCTGTCTATGTTTAGCTTTCCATATCTATTATATTTTGCTGTTATTCTGATCACATCGCCCTCTGTTGGAATCATTCCTATATCTGCCACACTAGCGGCCGGTATTAAAACTTTTGTTGTCAGATGAGCAGATTCGTCACAAGTTGGCAAAAAATTATGACAGTTATTTATTGCATCAAATCTATTCCCGGAATTTGAAGCAATAATTATTGCGGTACACATCCAGGCGCCAGATTTTTGTCCATATTCTATCATTGCAGAAGTTCTGTATGATGTTGATCTTGCTGAATCTGAGGCCACAATCGAGGATCTGAGTCTGTGCTGGGAGCGCTCGAAAGGGTCTTCGATCGCTTCAAAGTTACCGAACAGCATGTTCATGATATTTCTGTTCATGTGAACAGCGTCAGTTGAAACTACTGCGGTAAATTCTTTAGTTTGTCCTGGCTGTCCGCGGAGTAAAGTTCTATTAGACGTTGCACAACCAAGGCCTATTAAAGCATTTGAAGTGGTGAAAGACGTAGGATCAAGCGGCATATTATGATATTTCTCCTTGGATCATATCAAATAAAGAGTCTTTGTCTTCTTCAGACAGAGTAGCCGACTGTCCTTTATCCTTTTGTCGGATACTAATAAGTTTTACTAGTTGTTCATTGGAACGCTGCAGTGTTTCAATGTGTTTTGCGGCAACTGGGCTAAGATATTTGTTCTGTTCGGCGTCGGAGGCTATTAGATTGGCGATCTCATTAAGAAATTCGCGTGCAGCTTTCCTGTCATTGCGTATATTATCTAATGCTTCATCAATTAAAGACTGTAAATCTTTTTTACTCATAATTCGCCATTTTCCCAATCCTGTCTAAAAGAATAGTATTTCTTTTTGAACTTCTTTAAAGAGTTAACAATTTGTTTTGTGTTCAAGCCTGTTATCTCTCTAAGGTATAGGTAAATAGCTTTCTTGTTAAAAATTTCTATGTCGTCTTTCGATTCGAAAAGTATATTAATCGCTTTATATACCTTTAAATCATTTTCCTTCATTGAAGATGTGTCCCACGATTTTAATTCTCCGTAAAATGAATTCCAGAACTCTTCTTCTTCTCGATTGCTTACGTAAGATTCATTTGTCGATAAATATTCTTCTTCAAATTTTTTAGATATATTGTCGTAATCAACTTCACGTTTGTTTAATTTCTGCTGACGTTTGACTTTATGAATAAACCAATTCTTTGTGATAACAGAAAAGTAAGAAAAGGCCTTAGAGCCCTTACTTGGATCGTATTTATCTAGAATGGTCATTAACCATATCTTGCATTCATCTCTCAAATAATCACAATTTGGCAAATTAGTAAACTTATATGTAAACACAATTTTATCCACCATCTCATTAAAGGCGGGCTGGATCCACTTGACATATAGTTCTGTGCGTTCACGAATGCAAGTTGTTTTAGTATATTGGATTATGGCGTCTTCGTGCTCAGAAGTAAAATAATAATTCTTATTCTTCTTCTTCGACTTCCGGCGCCGGCGGATCGGTGTTTTCGTTTGTGTTGTCATTTAGTTCTTGCTCTGTCAATGAATATATGTATTCAAAATTTTCCAACTGTTCATTTAGAGAGATCGCATGATTCAATAAATATTGTAAAGTTGGATCTCCGTAGAATGATTCTAGTTCGTAAACTGATTTAGTGTGTCTTGCGAACGCGTTAATCATATTTTGTAAGTCGCCAAGCTCCTCGGAAACTAACAATAATCTAGTGATTGCTGCTCTAGCGTAAACAAAAACTCCCAAATTAAATAACAAAGATACAAACAATACCGCTGATAGTATTATTTCAAGACGCGTCATATGTTGCTTCCCTTGCTTTTTGTTTTTCTTCTTCTAGAATTTCTTTGTTTGATTCAATATATTCTTTAGTTAATTGGCCAATCTTTGTTGAATCTTGTGCCTCTTCTTTCATTATTTGTGGAGTGGTAAGGGCCCTATACATTTCTGCCGGTATATCACAATCATTGCAAAAATACTTCGGACTTTCACTAAACAAGTGAAACTTTATTTGTTCAAGCCCACATTCTTCACACACATAACGATATCTTGGCATTACTTAACCATATTTTTTAGATTCTCTTCGGTAATCGGCTGATTGTTGCTTACTCTTACAGTCGGAGGGTTTTTTACTATCAGGCCCTCTGATGTCTCTGTTAGTTCGAAACCCTTTAAAATTGGCACAATATCTAATTCATTCAATAAGGACTCTTGTAGGGCCATCATAATAGCGCCAAGAGCTTGATTTGATAATTTCATATCTTTCGTTTGTGTTGCCATAATTAATCTCCTTTAATAATTCTGTGGCTGTCGCTGTCAAAGTGTTCGGTGGAGAATTCAAATAATTCACTATCTTCCAGAGCAACCATCTGATGTCTCAGGCCAGTTGGTACGTGAAATTTTTCTCCGGCGTTTAAGATAATTTGATTTGCTTGTTCAATATCATCATTCATAGAATAGTAAACAATCATCTTGCCCGATTGTAAATAAAAAACTTCATCTTTGATCTTATGGAAGTGCCAAGAACAACGCTTGCCTTTGTTAAAAAATAAAAGCTTTCCACAGTACTCAGGACAATTTACTATCCAACGTTCCCATCCCCAGCCCTTCGGAACATGCTTCATCGGTAGTGGCTGTTTCTTTTTACTCATATGTCTTCCCTCATTTGTTCAAAAAAGTGAACGTCTCTCATTCCTTTATCATCAACGTATAAACTGCCAGCCGGCTTTCCTAAAAATAGTTGATGATATTTAACACCCCAACTATTTAGCTGATTTGCTGTAAAATCATAAAACATTTCTATAGCTTTTTCTGCATCATTTTCAAACCTTCCCATTCCTCTGGCTGTTTGAAAAATAATAGTATTTCCTTCATCATATAATCTATTGACAATTTTTACCCGTTCAGCAATTGGTTTTGAATTTTCATAGTTACTATCGGAAAATTCATCTTTAGCGCAGATAGTGCCGTCAATATCAAATACATAAATCATTGGTTCTCCAGTATATTCGTGGTTGAATACCCTTCTATTCTATCAAAAAACTTCAATTCTGTGCAATATTGCTCGCCTACAACAGTTTTGCCTTTCCAATCGGAACCTATAACCATAATATCAGGCTGCAGTTGTCTTATTTCTTGTTCTAGCTCTTCTCTCGAATTAAAGATTACAACTTCGTCGATATATTTAACGCACTCTAAAGCAAACTTTCTATCTTCAGCGCTATTAAAAGGACGGTCGGGGCCCTTGTCTGCCCTAACTTTCTCGTCGGAATCGATTCCAACAATTAATTGTTCGCCAAAAGCTTTGGCGTACTTAAACATTTCGAAGTGGCCGCGATGTAAAATATCGAAACAGCCATTAGTCCAGACAATCTTCATACGATAGAAACGCCTTTCTTTTGAACTACGGCGGTTGCCTTTTCGTTAGCATATTCTATCGCACAATCTATATCTTTAGTTTTAGCATATTCTAAAGCCAGTGCAGCTATAAATGTGTCGCCGGCACCAGAAGTATCTTTAATCTCTACTTTTGGAACAGAATAAATCTTGTCTAAGTGTTTGGCGCCGGCGGGACCTAAAGTAATAATCATTTTAGATTCCATTGCAGCATCTAACATATGCTTTGTTCTGTTGTGTTCAAATTCATTTATCTTAATATATTTAATATTAGAACACCAGTCTCCTAAAATTTTCTTAGTATCTAGAAAAGTGTTTGGATGTTGTTGAGAAACAAATCTAATATCATCTTCGGTTAAATAACCTTTGTTGTAATCAGATATTACAACTACTTCAAATTGCGAAAAATCTATTTCTTTAAGATTGTCACACGGCGATATTTGATCGTCATTTTCGTCTGTTCTTAAAATAATATAATTTGTTCTCTGATCAACATAGCGAATCTTATTTACACTTTCCCAATTGGCATTAGTACTAAGGGCTACCTCAACAGTATCATTTGAAAGAGAAATTATATTCCTATAGACGTTCATTGCCATTCCGGGATTAATACTATATTCTTCGTTTGAAAGTTTGATTACTGGGACCGGTGCCTCCGGACATAGACGGCTGCACTCACCATACCTATATATGTCGCGGCAGCTCTCGCCTATTACTAGAATGTTCACTACGCACCTTTAACAATATTGCAAATAAGTTCAATCTCTTCTTCAGTTAATTCAGGATAGTTTGGCAAGAAGAATCCTCTTGCGTGAATATTGTCGCTAACCTCGTCACGAAATTCTTCGTACAGATCTGTCCAAAATGGATGGCGCCCTAAATTACCAGCGCTAAAGATTCTAGTCTCAACGCCATTCTCGACAAGTCGTGTTACAATCTCCTTGCGGTGCTCAGTGCTATCTGCAAGAGCGCCAAAAGAAATTGAAACAGGGTGGTTTTCTCCCCATCTTTGAAACTCAACATAGCCCTCTAATTTCTCTGCGTAAAGGCGATGATTTTTGTTACGCTGGGTAGCGGCCCAATCTGCTTTTCTAACTTGTCTAATGCCCAAAAAAGCTTGCAAATCAGTAGATCTGAGATTATACCCTGGTATGAAAAATGTGAACGGCGAATGAAAATCGTCAATTCCGTGCTTATCCATCAGTGCCTTGGAGGATTCCGAACTCAAGTCTTTTGCCCAGCCGTGACTGCGCAACATCAAGAGCATCTCATAAAGCTCGTGGTCACTTGTATTTACCATCCCGCCTTCAATGGTAGAAAGCTGGTGCCCAAAATAAAACGAGAACGACGACATATCTCCGACTGTGCCAACCATAACGCCATCAGAATAACAAGCTCCTAAAGCGGCGCAAGCATCCTCAAGCAAAGTAAATCCATACTTTTCCTTAAGAGCGAGAATACGTTCTTTATGATGGGGAACACCGAGAACCTGAACAAAGATAACAGCATCGGGCCTTTCTCTTTCGCAGATCTCTTCCAGCTGATCGAGATCCATACCGTATGTGTCAGGATCGGCGCCGCACATAATCGGTGTAAGCCCAAGCTGAATTGCCGGCGAAACAGTCGTCACCCAGCCAACGGAGGGTACTACAATCTTCTTATTTGCAATGCGGCCGCATTGTACTGCAGCGGCTACCATTAAAAGATTTGCGGAAGAGCCTGAGTTGTTGAATACCGCATAGTCGGTGCCAATATATTTTGCCCAATCTGCTTCCACGTCCCACGTTAACTGTCCCTTCGTGAGGCGAGGATAGCTTTTAAGCCAGTCGCAAAGCGCATTCACATCTTCATCGTTGATTGTTTCTTTTGCAAGAGGGTATTTAATTTCCATTTTATAATCCTATAGTTTAGTAGCTTCAACGTTTAAGCTCATGAGCTTTCCGTTTGTTTTGTCCATATGTGGAAGATATGCTTGACTATAATCATCCACGTAAAAGTGTTCAGTAGCTTTCCAATCATATTTTCTTACGTCTCGAAAACCTACTTTAATTAATTCTTTTTCTAATGTCTCAAGTGACCATCCGTGATAATGAAAGTCAAAGTCATACTTTTGGCCGCCATAGAAAAAAGCGCGGACTGAATCAAAGTCATTGGTCATTAAATAATACTCACAAGCAGCTTTAATGTCAGGTACTGACAATCTTAAAACGCCTCCCGGTTTTAGCGCTGCGTGCCAATTGGTCAAAACGTGCTTCCAAGTAAGCGGCTGAAAGGGAAAGGGTTGCGTCGGGAAATGTTCAAGGACGTGGCACGCATAAATAAGATCTGCATTGTTGTATTTTTCGTGAATTTTGGTGACATCACACACCACATCTGGCTTAACATCGTCGCGAGCATCAACATTAATAAATCCGTGAAGCTTTCTATCTCCACAGCCTAAATTTAATTTAATCATTAGAGTCTTTCCATCCAATAGTTTATCATTTCGTCTATCATACTGTCAAACGTATAATCAAATTTTAAATCAATTACACTCGCAAGCTTTTTAGTGCAGCCTTTAAGATCGTTTAATTCTGCTGGTCTAAGAAATCTAGGATCCTGTGTAACGTGATCTTCATAATTCATACCAAGCTTACTAAATGTAATGTCGCAAAACTGTCTTACGCTATGAGATTGTCCTGTAGCGCACACATAATCTCCGGGCTCGTCTAGCTGCAGCAGTTGCCACATAATCTTTACATAATCCTTCGCGTGACCCCAGTCTCTAGTGCTGTCTAGGTTTCCAAGAGCTAACTCATTAGCCAATCCCTTTTTAATCTTTACGGCGCCAATAACAATCTTGTTAGTTACAAAACTGATACCTCTGCGTGGCGACTCATGGTTAAACAAAATCCCATTAGAGCTAAAAATATCATATGATTCTCTATAACAGTTAACCAAATTATACGCCAACAGCTTAGCACAAGCATAAGGGCTTACTGGGTTCATTGGAGTCGTCTCTCTTTGAAAGCCGTCAGTATCGATAGAATTACCAAACATTTCCGAACTACTTGCTTGATACATTTTTGTATCAATATCCAAAAGCCTAATGGTTTCTAGTAAGTTTAACGTACCTCTTCCAATCGTATCGAGTGTGTAAATAGGCTGGTCAAAGCTCACACGAACGTGGCTTTGTGCTGCAAGATTATAGATCTCATCGGGCTTTACTCGCTGTACTACAGATAAAAGCGATGACATGTCGCACATGTCAGCGTGATATAAATTGTTCTTGATGACTGGATAGATGTGTTGAATTCGTGCTGTTTGATTTTCGGGAATCGAATTCCTCTTGATGATGCCGTGGACATCATAGCCTTTCTCAACTAAAAATTCAGCTAGATAGGAACCATCCTGTCCGTTGATTCCCGTTATCAGTGCTCTTTTCATTTACAATCTCACATTAGGATAGGTTTGCTCAAACCAAGTAACTGTCTTTTTCATTGCTTCACTTAGGTCAGTATATTCAAACTCTGGTAAGATCTTATGAAATACTTCTTTGTTAGTTGGACGACGGAGTTGGCCATTGGGTTTGTCTGTCAACCACTTAACATTGTGATAATCATAAGCATCACAGACTAGTTTTACCAAGTCTTTGATTTGTGTTTCCTCTTGACCAGAGACAATCACTCTTCTAGGTAATTCTACATCACTTTCCAACAATTGTATACAGACGCGAGCGACATCTTTAGCGTATAAAAACTCTCGATACGCGGATCCGTCACCCCATACTTCTAAGGGTGTTCCGTTTTTCTTTGCATTGTAACACTTGTGCACCAATGATGGCACAACGTGACCATCTTCCAAGTTAAAATTATCGTTCTCTCCAAAAATATTACCAGGAATCACGGAACAAAAGTTAGTGTTGTACTGTTGTTTATACGCGTGAATCTGGACATCTACCATTCGCTTTGAATATGCATACGAATAGTGCGCCGGGTACGGCTCTCCGTCGTGGAGAATATCTTCGTGCAAGCTTTCTGCGCCTGCAGGAAAGGCACACACAGAGGAAAACGCCAACAACTTATCAACGTTGTGCATATGTGCATAATGAATAACAAAACTGTTCATTAAAATATTGCAGTAATACTGTTGTGCTGGTGATGATAGGTTGCGACCAATGCCGCCAACACGGGCTGCTGTATGGATAACGTGATCTGGTTTTGTTCTCTCAAATAGAAGTTTAACTTCTTCTTCTTTGGTCAAGTCGCACTCTTTGTGAGACGAAAATACAAAATCATAGTGAGGATATTCTGCCGCAAGATCTGCAACTGCAGAACCAACTAGGCCCCCTTTACCTGTTACTAATACTGTCTTGTTCATTTCTTGTCTCCAAATCTTCTTTTCCACACAGGATCGCTCTTCATCCAGTTATAATAATCAATCTTAATTCTCTCGGACTGATCTTGCATATAAACTTCGCGGAATAAAGGGGCATCGTTTGCGTGATAAGCCATTTGAACTGGCACGTGATCGCCTTCGCCAGGATTCCAATCACAAGTTAGAACAAGATTAGGGCTAAAGTGAAACTTGCTTCCGTCTCTCTGCGCTCTAAACGCAAGGTCGTGGGTGTTCATATTGAGATGCTCCCAGCGGCAATCAAAACCGCCAAGCTCTCGAAAATAGTTTAACTTATACATAGCCAATAAATGAATTTGATAAGTCTGTGGCACCCCTGGTAGTCTTAGGTCAGGGTGTGTCCAAGCTGTCCAGTAGCTATCGTCTGGGCAGTTCCCAGAAATGTCGCGACCTTCTGCGTATTTTACAATAACAATATCTTTGTAAGGTAATTCTTCGTGCATCTCGATGCATTCTTTAATTGAGTCCTTTAGAAAATATCCATCGTCGGACGCCCACATCATTAGCTCGCCTTCAGCTAACAAAGTTGCAATCTGTCCACAGCGTGCAGGCGTTCCATAATCCTTAAAGAACTTAAAATTGCTTTTTTCTGCAAGCTCTGGTGGTGGCTCGTTGGGTCCAACCAAAACCATCTCCCAAGTATAGTCTTCTCCCACAGCTTCGATGGCGCTATCATAAAGGCGCTGCCACAATTGTGTTCGATGCGCAGGCAAACATATAGATAAGTCGTATTGCATTATTGAAATCTCCTTTTCCAAACAATGGGTGCTTCTTTCCAGTTGTCCATTTTAATCTTTGGTCTCACATTCATTGTCCAATTGGGGTCACGGTACCGCTTTTGCAACAATGGTTCGTCGTGCTGATGTTGACATTGGAAAATTGGCATATGATCTCCGGTACCACCGGGCATATGATCGCAAGTAAACAGTGGAATCTGTGCCATTTTAACGTTTGCGCCAATGTATTGGGCGCGAATTGCCATATCAGCGTGGGATGCCCACGTTCCCTCATAGCTACAATCCCATCCTCCAAGCGAATTGAAGAACGATGAGTACATAAATGCTATGTTAAACAGCCACCAGTCCCCTGGAATGTGCGGAGATCCTGCTGGTGTGTGATTAATTTTGAAATAACTGTCGGGCTGGAGGGTTTCTCGCTCCCTGCTACCTACTTGACCCTCAAAATATTTGGCCACAAGCACGTTATTCTTGTTCGAGCCCATCTCATAGAACTCATCCATACACTGATCGAGTGAATTTTCAAAGAAAAGACAGTCATCTGCAAGCCAAGTATATACTTTTCCTTCACATAATGAGGCCGCAATGTTAGATGCGCGGACTGGCGAACCATAATCCTTAACATATTTGACGTTTCGCAGCTCTTTTAGGACCTCTGGTAGTGGGTTTGGGCCGCAAATCACCAACTCAAACGTTCTTTTGGTGGACGTTAGGATGGTTTCGTATAATTTTTCGAGCCTTTCGGTCCGAATACTAGGTAAAATTAAGGAAATTTCAGGCTTAGACATCTTCTTTTTGCCTCATATACTCGATAACTTCTCTCACAGATGTCTCTAGAGACACTTCTGCTTCAAATCCAAGCACATTTTTGGCTTTAGATGTGTCAGGTATGCGCTTTTGAACGTCATATTCGTAAGCTTTATCAGACACATATGTAAATTCTTGGCCCGGATTCAGTATATTCCACACTAATTCCGATAATTCAAGCACAGAAGTCGCTACAGGGGTCGAAATATTGAAGTCCTCATTGAGTCCTTTTTCGCTTTCTAGAGCCATTCTGATGCCTCTAGCGATGTCTAAACCGTTGGTATAGCACCTAATCTGCTGTCCAGAGCCCAATATATGCAGTGGATTCTGCCCTTTTAGGATTTTGTTGATAATATCGGGCAAAACGTGACTCATCATAAGCTTAATATTACCTGACTTGACTTCGTGCTCTCCGATGGCATCTTCTTCACCAACACCAACACAATTGAAAGGTCGAATGATAGTATAAGGAACGCCATATTGTTCGTAGGCGCCTTTGCAAAAATATTCAACAGCTAGCTTTTGAAAACCATAAGTGCTCATCGGAGGCGCACACGTTTCAACATTGCTTTCTGGGGTAGGATAAATTTCGGTGTTCTCAAAAACCATACTGCTAGACATAGCAATGATGCGTTTAAGAATTCCTTGTTCGTGAAGTTTAATAGCCAAGTCAAATGTCGATGCCATAATCCGCTCATTGGTAGCCAAAAGATCATACGCGTACTTGTGAAAATAAGTAATGCCGCCAATCATTGCAGCACCCGAAATAATGTACTCTACATCTTGTAGTTCTGGTAAAATATTCTCTGCATCAAAATCTATAACATCCATTTCGATTAGTTGAAAGTTAGGGTGATTGTCGTGTGGGCGTGTGATGGGGCCGTACTTAGAAAAGTTATCAACTCCGACAACTTGATAGCCCTTATTTAAAAACTCAGCACACAAATATGAGCCGATGAATCCTTGACTTCCTGTGATTAATACTTTACTCACTTTCTCATTCCTTTAAAAACCGTTACTTTGTATTTGCTATTCTCGTCTAACAAATCCTCAAAAAAGTCAACGTCGGTATCTTGCATTAATTTTGCCATTGCAGACACATCCTTTGGCAAACACATTCCTCCGAAACCTCTGAAGTTGTCGTTGCACTCTAGATAATTGCTATGAATATGCTTGCGGTTTACGACAGCGTTCTTAACGTTGGTGTAATTTACACCCTGCATCTTGCAGGCTTCATAGAAACTGTTAGCAAAAATAATAAGCATTGCGTTATAGACATTGTTAAAATACTTGCAGAACTCAGCTTCCGCAACAGAAAGCCTAACAAACTTCTCAGGGAATGATCCGTGACAATCTTTAAGGATCTTATATGTCATATCGTCTTCGCATCCAATGATGCATACATCGTGATTCTCTGTAAAGTCTGTGATGGCACATCGCTCTCGGAGAAACTCCGGAACAAAACAAACGTTAAGGCCGGTTTCTTCTCTCAGTCTTTCAGTGGTGCCCGGCACAACTGTAGATTTGATCGCGAGAATTCCCTTATAGTCGCGAGTCTTCAAATCAGCAATAACCTGCTCTACGATTGATACATCACAAGAGCCGTCATCTGCTCTCGGCGTTGGGACACAAATAAAAACAGCTTCAGTATCTAAAACATCATCGATAGTTGTTTCAAGTGCAATATCGTGTACTAAAACATTATGACCCAAAAGCTCAAAACCAAACTTGCAAGCACCTCCGACAACTCCTACTCCTATGACTCCGATATTCATTCGTAACCTAAGTCCTTATAGCTCTGTGGTAGCTTGCCGTCCTTGAACTCAAAGCGGCGCTTCCAAATTGGAGAAGCCTGCTGCCAATTATCAAGGTCTAAGTGAATGCGGCTTGCGGCAGCGTTTGATTGCATATAAATTTCATCAAACTTCGGTTTGTCTGAAAATGTCTGTGCATCATAAATTGGTGCGTGATCTTTGGTCTTGTTGATATAATGATTGCAAGTAGTTGCATCAGTTTCTGAATCAAATAGTTTGCCACCGTCAGCCTGAACCCTAAACATCAAATCGTGAAGGGGATGATTGATATACTCAAATTGACAGTCCCAGCCACCGAGTTCCTTAAAATAATCCATTCTCATAAAATGGTGAAGAGAAATCTTGTATTCTCTGGGGATTCCTGGCAATCTCAATTCTCCGTGAAAATGTGCGGTCCAGAAGCCGGGGGGAAGCGTTTGACCTCCGTACATAGCACCTTCTCGATAGCGCATATTTACTACGTCTTTATTAGATCCAAAATCTCTTAAAAACCTCACTGCGTTGTCAATTGCATCGGGCAAGAAAATCGCATCATCTACACAGTGATACATATATTCTCCCTCGCACTGCAAAGCTCCAATCTGTGCAGCTCTAGTTGGCGCGCCATAATCTTTAATTAATTTAACATTATCAAAGTGTTGCATCTCGGGCGGCAAGTCAAATGGACTTACCAACACAAGTTCCCACGTATGGTTCTTGCAAGCGTTATATAGGCTTCCGTACATCATCAGCCATTGGTGTGTTCTAATTGCCGGCATCAATACCGAAACATCATATTTATAGGTCATAGCCTAAATCTCCCATAATCTTTTTCCAAAATTTTGTAGCATTGTACTTCTTCTTATAAGCACTATGTCCTTTGTTGGCAATATATTCTCTTTCGTTATCATTGTCAAGATAATAATTGATTTTTTCTACTAAGTCTTGCTCATTTTCAAACTCAACATAATGAACGCCGGGCTTCAGATAATTCTTAATGCACTCGTTCTTTCGCTCCAAGAGAAGCGACTTGCTTGCTAAAATCTCCCAGACGCGACCTTTACACTGATCGTAACCATCTGGGCCTTCTGGAAAGTTTAAGCTAATCTTGCTGTGGCGCATTAGCTGTGCATATCGTTCCGGTGATAATCCTTCTTCTCGTTGGCCTCCTCCGATATGAACGGGGATACCATTGGTCACAAGGTGAGTTAAATACTTTTGGCGCTCTGGATATCTGGGGCTTCC
>CETM01063083.1_pt1 | contig 21088 bp, 21 predicted proteins | sample 361451 | NCBI WGS metagenome assembly CETM01 (sample SAMEA2622690, study PRJEB7988) | marine metagenome | isolation source: saline water (ENVO:00002010), including
AAATCTACATCTTTTCCAGGAGCAGATATAATAACTTTTTTTGCTCCTCCTTTTAAATGTTTGCCAGCAGTTTCTTTATTTAAAAATAACCCTGTACATTCTAAAACAATATCTGCACCAACTTTTCCCCAGGGTAAATTAGCTGGATCTCTTTCGGCAAAAACTTTTATTTTTTGATTTAAAATTTTAAAACCGTCTTTAGATGTATTAACATCATGTGGTAAAGTTCCGTGGGTACTATCATATTTAATTAAATGTGCGTTAGTATCAATAGAACCAAGATCGTTTATTCCAACAACTTGAATTTTATCTTTATAATTCTCTAATAAAGCCCTAAGAATTAGTCTACCTATTCTACCAAAACCATTAATTCCAATTTTTACCATTACAATTTTTTATAAGACCTTTGTATCCAAATTATGATATATGTCATTATAAATCCAAAAATAAATTCGCCTACTTTAATAAAAATAAGCTTTTATAAAAAGTTAATAACAAATTTTTTATCTTTACAAAGGCACTCAACTAGCGAGTACATTATTGGAAAATCTTTTTTAGGAATATCTTTTAAAATTTTTGGCCCTATTTCAAATGCCAATTCAGCACCTTCAACAGTATCGTTTGGCATAAATTTATTTTTTGCTTGAGTATATGTATGCCCTTCACCTAAGTACTTGCCCATTTTACTATTTCTGCCACCTGCACTACTTACATATAAATCACCTAAACCAGCAAGTCCGTAAACTGTTTTTTCAGATCCACCCATTAATTTAATAAATTTACTCATCTCTATAATTGACTTATGCAACAGAAAAGCAGCAGAGTTTAATTCTTTTGCAGATCCAATTATCATTGAATAAAAATTTTTAATAGCTGCACATGTTTCAATTCCAACTAAATCATTAGAACTTTCGATAAAGTAATAATTTGTTTTAATTAATTGACTTATTTTTTTAGCTTTTTCTATATTTTTATTAGCGAAAATAACTGCTGTGCTATTTTTTTTTGATAAGTCTTTTGCTAAACATGGGCCTGCTACCGCAGTAATTTCAGAATTTTTAAACTTGTCTGTAAGTATAGTAAATTTGTTGTTTTGTATTGTTAAACCTTTTGTAAGTAATAGTAATGGTGTTTTAAAATCAGTGGCCATTTCTATTTCTTTTGAAATCCAATCAATGCCTTTAGAATTAACCCCAATCACAATTAAATCAGGTTTATTTTTTAATTGTTCTTGAAGATTATTTGCTTTTAAAAATTTTATACTTTTCGACAAAGAACAATCCAAACTATTATGAAAATTATTTTTTCTAAGTTCATCAATCATATTATTTTCTATGGGTGAACCTATAATTGATACTTCATGTTTATTATCTACACAGGGAAAAGAAAAAGCTGATCCCATTGCCCCCGCTCCAATAATTAATATTTTACCCATAGTTAATTCCTAATAAAAAATTTTTGTATTAAGATAAAAATAGAAATTAATTCTATCTTAGCTATTACCATAAATAAAATAATAGATAATTTTGAAAATGTTAACAAGTTTACATATTCTATCTTTTCGATACCATAAATATCTGAGGATACAGTGTTAGTTAAGGTCAAAATTGACAATTTAAAAGAATTTTCAAAATCTAGAAAATCAACTAGCAGAATACTGCTCAAAATAAAAATACTCAAAAAAAATAAGATAAACACCAAGAATGAAATTTTAACAATTTCATTTGTGATTTTTTTATCTGAAAACATTATTTTATTATTTATAATTACATTTGGTTGAACCAATCTATACATTTCCATAAGGAAACCCTTGACCAATATATAAATTCTTAAAAATTTTATTCCAGAAGTTGAGGATAAAACGCATCCACCAATTATTGTTAAAGTCAAAAAATATAAACTAAAATTATCTGGAATTGGTGAAATACTAATACCAGAATTTCCAATACTACTTAGGACTGTTAAAATAACTGTGATTATTTTAAAATCATTCATTAAATAAAAAATTATTATCAATACTAAAATAGCTAATATGAGATAAAGATCTTCTTTATGTTCTTTAAGATTTTCTCTTCTTAAAAATAAATTATAGAGCAAATAAAAATTTAATAATGATATCAAAAAACCTAATGAGAGCATTAGAGATTGGTAATTTGTTCTAATTATGTCGTTTAATGAATCTGTTGGTAGAAAACCACCTGAAGATATCACGGTCATTGCTAAATTTAAACTATCGAAAAGCCTAAGTCCTGAAACTAAAAAAAATAAAAAAATTAGTGTCGTTGTAGATAAATAAATAAAAAAAATTCTATTAGTAACTCCAATGAAATTCATTGAAAGATTTATTTTTTTTTCAAAATTGAATGTTAAATCAATCATTTTAAAATTCATTTGCTTATTTGAAAAAATTAAAACTAAAAAAATCAAAAAATAAAACGTACCTATCCATTGTGAGGTGGATCTCCATAAAATTAAGGGGTCATCTATTTTATTAATGTTCTCAAAAATACTAAAACCAGTACCAGTTAAACCAGATATTGACTCGAAATATGAATTTAAGAAAGAAATATCATAATTGCTCAAGTAATAAGGAATTGAAATAAAAAAGGATATTAAAATATAGATAAGAAAAATTAAAACTATTTGCTCATAAATACTTATGCTCTTGTATTCTTTTTTTCCAAAAGATAGAAATATAAATCCTATAATTAATGATAAAGCAATTAAGATTAAATATGATGCTAAATTTTCTGTATAATTGAAATAAAAACAATAAAATATATTTATTAAAGATAAAATACTTATTGGAAAACAACTTAGACCTAAAAAGTACAAAGAAGGTTTAATTTTCATTTTTATGAAGTTATTTTGAAAATATCCTCTACTTCTTTAAGTTGTTCCCTTTTTGATAAAACAACAACAATATCATTTTTTTCAAAAATGAGTTTAGAACTAGGCATCATTACTTTATTATTTCTTACTACAGCTCCTATTCTTACTCCTTCAGGTAAATTTGAGTCTTTTATTGATTTACTAACTAATTCAGATGCCTCTAATATTTTAGCTTCCAGGAATTCGTATTGTCCATCTAAAATTGAGTAAACTGTATCTATTGTGCCCATATGTACATGCTTCATTATTGTTGAAACTGTTGTCATTCTTGGATCTACTAAATCATCAATCTTTAACGACTCCTGCAAAAGATTATAATTTTGCTTATTTATTATTGCGATTGTTGTTTTTGATGGAGAATATTTTTCAGCTAATACGCACGACATAATATTATCTTCGTCATCGTTAGTTAGTGCAAATACTGTTTCAATCTCTTCTATATTTGCTTCTTTTAAAATTTTTTCATCTAAAGCATCACCGCAAATTACCATTGAGGAAGAAAGTTCTCCTGCTATTTGTTCTGCTCTATTTTTATCTTTTTCAATTATTTTAGTTCTTAAACCCTCAACTTTTTCAAGAAGTTTAGCTAAATGTAGACCTATATTTCCGCCACCAATGATAAGAATTTTTTTAGCTAATTTTTCCTCGTGCCCAAATACAGATAGTAATTTTTTGATTTGATCTGCATCCACAACAACATAAACTTTATCTCCTACTTTAATTTGATCATCTTTTTTAAAAAAAACAAATGTTTCTTTTCTTTCAGCTCCAAACACATAAGCTTTAAATTCAGGAAATTTTTTTGTGAGATCCTTTAGAGCGATATTTTTAATTGGACAATTATTTTCAACCGATATTTCTAAAAGTTTTACTTTACCCTTAATAAAAGGCACGTTGTCTAAAGCACCTGGTGCTTCGAGTTTCCTATACAAAGATTTTGCAACCTCACGCTCCGGTGAAATTATTACATCTATAGGTATATTTGATTTACTATATAATTTACTCCATTTACCCTCTAAAAAGTCTTGTGATCTAATTCTGGCTATTTTTTTGCTGATATTAAAAAGTGTACTAGCTAATTGACAAACTATCATGTTTGTTTCATCGTTACGCGTTACAGCTATGATCATATCTGTATCTTTAGCACCAGCATTTTCTAAAACTGAAGGTAAAGTAGCACGTCCGACTATACCTTTAACATCTTGTGTATCATTGATCTTTTTAATGTCTTCAGATGACTGATCAATTACGGTTACTGAGTGACCTTGTGCTTGTAATTGTTTGCTTATTGAAAAGCCGACCATGCCGGCACCACAAATTATAATATTCATGATTAATTAATACCTTTTATACCTAGAGATTTTAATTTTCTATGCAATGCAGATCTCTCCATACCGATAAATTCTGCAGTTTTAGAAATATTGCCTTTGTTTTTTTTAAGTTGATTTAAAAGATAAGTTTTTTCGAAGTTTTCTCTAGCCTGTTTTAATGGAAAAGTCAGTGATATATTTGGGTTATCAACTTCTTCTGATGATTTTTTGTTTAGAATTTCGTGTAATAATCTACCTATCTTTGATTTATTTTCGTTTTGAGAAAGTATCGAAACTCTTTCAACTAAATTTCTTAACTCTCTTACATTTCCTGGCCAATCATAACTATAAAGTAAGTCATCGCTAGTATTTAATTCAACTTCGGGAATACCATTAATTTCAGAAACCTTTTTTTGAAAATATTTTATTAATGAAGGTATATCTTCTGATCTTGAATTTAAGTTTGGAACCTCGATTGGTACAACATTTAATCTGTGATATAAATCTTCTCTAAAATTTCCAATTAAAACCTCATTTTTTAAATCTTTTGAGGTTGAAGATATAATTCTTGTATCAACAATTATGTCTTTATTTCCGTTTATTCTTTTAAACTTTTGATCAATTAAAACTCTAAGTATTTTTGCTTGTGTATCTAAAGGTATTTCTGAAATTTCATCAATTAACAATGTTCCGTTTTTTGCTTTTTCAAGAAATCCATAAGTAATGGTACCATCTGCATTTTCTGATCCAAAAAGTTCTTGTTCATAATTTGTCGACTCTAATAATGCTCCATTTAAAACTACGAACGGTTCTTTTGATCTATTTGAATTTTTATGAATTTTTCTAGCTATCAACTCTTTTCCTGAGCCAGTTGGACCATAGATAAGAATTCTACTGTCTGCAGAAGACAGTTTATTAATTAATTTTCTTATTTTTGTAATACGACCACTTTCGCCTATTAATTCGAAAGAATGAAATAATTTATTTTCTAATTGTTTATTTTCTTTCTTTAAATTTATATTTTCCAGAGCACGATTCACAAAATTAAGTAATTGTTCTGCAGCAAATGGTTTGGTTATAAATTCGTATGCCCCAAGTTTTAATGCTTCCACAGCCATTTCAACATTTGCATGCCCTGAGATTATAATGACTGGAACAAGGTCAGTTGTTTTTTTAATTTTTTTTAATAAATCAATACCGTCTTTATCACCCTTATCTAATTTAACATCTATTATTGCTAAATCGGGTAATTTTTTTTCAATTTCCAAAACAGCTTGGTCATAGTTAGCTGCTTCCCTTATCGTGTAATTTTTATCTTTAAGAAGATTAGAAACTAAATTTCTAATATCAAAATTGTCGTCTATAATTAATACTTCGTTTTTCATTTATAAATTGGTAATAAAATATCTATTTGAGCACCTAATTGGTTTTTTACAAAGTTTAATTCACCACTATGTTCATTAATAATTTTGCTTACTATCGGCAAACCTAGGCCTGTTCCATTTTTTTTTGTCGTATAATATGGTTTTGTAATATTTTTTGTTTCATTAAAACCAATACCATTATCAAATATTCTGATCACTATATATTCATTATTTTTGTCTATTTCTACAGTAATTTTACCTTGTAAATTATGATCTTTTTGTTTCATCTCTTCAATTGCTTCTATAGAATTTTTTATAAGATTTACAAAGACTCTGTACAATTGCTCATTATCACCATTAATAAATATATTTTTTCCAGAATTATTTTTTAGATTAAAAGCTACCTCTTTATGAGAAAGTTCATAAAATTTTAAAGCTCTATCTATTACATCTAAGATTTTAATTTTCTTAAGTAAAGGAGAAGGCATCCTAGCAAAATCTGAAAACTCATTTACTAACTTTTCAATATCTTTTATTTGTCTATTTATAGTTTCTAAATAAAGAACGAAGTCTTTTTTAGAGTCTTTCATTTTTTCTGAATATTTGTCTCTTAACCTGTCTATTGATAATTGTATTGGTGTTAAGGGATTTTTAATTTCATGGGCCATTTTTCTTGCAACAGTTTCCCATGCTGAATATCTTTCAGCCACTAAAAGTTTGTCTTGCTGTTTGCCCAGTAGTTCAATCATATTATTAAAGTTTTTATTTAGAATTTTAATTTCTTCATCTGAGTCAATATCTGGAACCTTGCTATCAAGTTTTCCTCTACTTATATTTTTAGATGCTGATATTAAATTTATTATTGGTTTAGTTAATCTTCTAGCAAAAGTTGCTGCAAGTAAAATAGTTAAAAATAACAACATAGATACAACAAGCACATAAATAATTGCAAAAGTAATTTTTATTCCTGTTCTGTTATTTTCAACTGTATAATAAAAATTAACTGCTTGTTGGGTGTCTTCTAAATATTGTAGCAGCAGTGGTTGGACATCTCTTGATATATATAAGTAAGTATCAATAAAATTATTCAATTTAATCATCATTGCAGTTTTATTCTCCGATGATCTGTCAATCAATATAGGTTTTCCATCTAGAGCGGTGTTAAAATTTTCTTCTGATGGTATTACAAAACTTTTTGGATTAATTGAGTCTGCAAATAGTATTCCACCCGAACTATCTATTAAATAAATCTCATCCAATTTTCTAATTATTTTTTGTGTTCTTACAATTTGAGAAAAACGATTAGGATTTGAAAAAAAAACTCTTGAGTACCTATTTAAATCAAAACTTATTAAAAAAATATCTGATTCAACTGTTTTTTTAGTCTCCTCTATATAGTTTTTTGCAACTTCATACGAATTATTAACTGCTGAGGTTATTTTTTTATCGAAATATTTTTGTAAACCGATATTAAACAAAATTAGTGAAAAAACTGCAATTACTAATGATGGAATAAAAGCAAACAGAGAAAATTGTAAAACATAATTCAGGCTAGTCCTTGAACCAGTTTTTTTCACTGAATATTGAGAAAACAAATTAGAACTCTCTTTAATTAAGAGAAAAAAGAAAATTACAAGCAATGTAACATCTAATGCTAATAAATATTGAAGATTATTTTTATTTAAAAAAAGAAAATTCTGATTTATAAAAGTTAGGAACGTGAATATACCTAGAAGTATCGATATGGCAGCTACTCCAAAGAACCACTTGAATTTTTTTATGTTACTAATCATTTTTTATAACTTACATAAATATAAGGCAAATTAACACAATGAGTTTTTCCTTAATTTTACTGGCAGCAGGAGATAGTAAGAGATTTGATTCAAAGATTTCAAAACCATTTACTAAGATTGGTGGAAAAACCTTAATTGAGTTATCATTAATAAAATTTCATAAAATTAAACAAATTAAAAGGATAATAGTTGTTATCAAAAAAGGTGACCTTAAACACATTAAGCACATAAGTTCCAAAAAAGTTAAAATAGTTTATGGCGGGAAAACTAGACAAGAATCAACATGGAAAGCATTAAAATATATTAAAAATCAAAAGATTTTTAGTAAGAACATTATGATACATGATGCTGCTCGACCAAACTTTTCGATAAACCTAATTAATAAAATTATATTTTTTTCAAAAAAAAATACGGTAATTCCAAAATTAAATATAAATGATGCTATCAAAGAAATTTTTGATAATAATCTTTTTATCAATGTCCCAAGGGATAATTTGGTTATAACTCAAACTCCACAATCATTTAAATTTAACGATATATATAAACTTCATTCAGAGAGTAAAGTATTATATCAAGATGACGATTTATCTCTAATGAGATCGCTCAAGAATGTTAAACTAATTAATGGTGAAAAAAGTAATTTTAAAATAACTGACAAAAAAGACTTTTTGCTTTTAAGAAACTTATTAGAAACTAAATCTTTTGTAGGTATTGGTTTTGACATCCATAGGCTAGTAGCTAAAAGAAAACTTTATTTAGGTGGTTTAAAAATTAAATCTAAGTTAGGGACTTTAGGTCATTCCGATGGAGATCCAGTATTACATTCGATTACAGATGCTATACTTGGTGCATGTAAGATGGGAGATATAGGTCAAATGTTTTCTGATAAGAGTAAAAAATTTAAAAATATAAGATCTACTATTTTATTGGAACGGGTAATTAATAAAATTAAAAACAAAGGATATTTTGTTAAGAACTTAGATATAAACATAATTACACAAACTCCTAAAATTAAAAAATACAAGAATAAAATGTTAGATAGTATTTCTAAAATTTGTGAAATTTCTAAAGATCAGATAAATATAAAAGGCAAAACTACTGAGAAACTAGGTTTGATTGGGAAAGAAAAAGCTATAGCATGTGAAGTAATAACTTCTGTGATAAAATATGACTAATAAAATAAATTTCTTATTTGTCACCTTGTTTGGTATAGGGAAAATTAAAAAAATACCTGGAAGTATCGCTTCATTAGTTACAACATTATTTTTATTTTTTTTATTTCATATTTTTAATATTTCTCCAAATATTATTTTAATCTTTGTAATTATAATTTTTTTTATCTCACTTTATGCTGTCAATATTTTTATAAAAAATTTAGAAAATAAAGATCCTAAAGAAGTTGTTGTTGATGAGTTTATCGGTCAATCAATTCCAATATGTCTTTACGAAATTGCACATGAGGGTACTAAAGAAACCAGTGAAGTTTTAACATATTATTTTGTTATGTATATTCTGTTTAGAGTTTTCGATATTACTAAACCTTTTCCTGTTAATTATTATGAAAATAATTTCAAGAACAGTCTTGGTGTCATTATGGATGATGTCTGTGCTGGGTTATATGTTGTAGCTGTTCTTGTTTTATATATGGTGATTGTTTCGTGAAAAAACTTTCTCAAGAGATAATTAAATTATTGAAAAAAAAAAGACTTAAACTGTCTGTTGTAGAGTCGTGTACGGGCGGGATGCTCTCAAGTACTATTACTTCTGTGAGTGGATCATCTAAAGTATTTACAATGGGACTAGTCACCTACTCAAACATATCTAAAAATCGTCTATTAAGAGTTCCTATGAAAGTAATAAAAAGGCATGGTGCTGTAAGTATCCAGTGCTGTCTATCTATGGTAAAAAATTTAAGTAGAATTAGCCGTAGCAACATTTCAGTTTCTATTACAGGAATAGCTGGTCCAGGTGGCGGTAGCAAAAAGAAACCAGTTGGTTTAGTTTATATTGGTTTAATAAAAGGGCCTAAAATAAGGGCTAATAAATTTATAATCAAAAATAATGGTAGATCTTTTATTCAAAAAACAATTGTTAAAAAGTCTTTAAAGCTCATTAAGGAAATCGTTTAATCAAAAATAAAAATCATCATTTTTGCCGCTATTAAATTTGTAAGTATAAATAAAATTAAAGTATCAACATACAATAGAAAAATAAGTTTGTTTCTTATTCTTTTTCGTTCATTTAATATCTGAATATCTTTGTCCCAATACTTCTTGTGATCCTTATTGTCCCTAAAGTCATATGAGAACATCCAATAATTTTGATTATTTTCATTAGGATCACCTGTTTTATAGTGATTAATGAGATCCCTTAAATAATACCAAATAATTATAAATAATACTGTAAATAATAAAGTAGTTATCATTTTTTACTATATAAATTAATAGCTCTTTTTTCAAAAGCATCAGCAATTTTTTTTAAACCATGATCAAAGGATTTTTTCATTATCATATTGTAAACTATATTTTTAATTTCAAAATCAATTTTAAATCTAACCTCGCTTTGGTTATTAATTTCTCTTATTTCCCACAGATTTTCTAAATGTTTTAATGGGCCACCAATATTTTTTACAATAATTTTATCTTTGTCTTTATAATAAGTTACATGACTAGTATACGTCTGATTTAAAAATTTTTTTCCAACTGTTAGATCTGCTTCTATTTCAATCATATCTGGTCTGTCATCTTTTTTATGAACTGTTCCTGATAAACACCAAGGTACAAATTCTGGATATTTTTCAATATCAAGTATCATAGTTACTAAATCTTTTTTATTACAGGGAATTATTTTTGTTATTGAAGCTTCTGGCATCTCATTTGTTCATCCCTTTTTGATTTTAATTTCTTAAAATCTTCATCAGCATGATATGATGATCTTGTTAACGGTGATGACGAGACAAGAAGAAAGCCTTTTGTTAATGCAACTTTTTTTAATTCTTTAAATTCATCAGGATGATAATATCTTTGAAGAGGGTAATGTTTAGGTGATGGTTGTAAGTATTGACCAATAGTTAAAAAATCAACATTTGCAGTTCTTAGATCGTCCATAACTTGTAATATTTCCTCTTTTTGTTCACCCAAACCAACCATTATGCCAGACTTTGTAAATACATTTGGTTTTTTAATTTTAACTTTTTCTAACAAATTTATTGAGCCATAATATCTTGATCCAGGTCTTACTTTTAAATATAGACTTGGGACTGTTTCAATATTGTGATTAAAAACATCTGGGGAAGCTTCTAAAACTTTTTCAAAAGAATTTCCTTTTCTTAAAAAATCTGGTGTTAAAACTTCTATTGTAGTATTAGGATTGTTTTTCTTTGTCTCAAAAACAACTTTTTTAAAATGTTCTGCGCCCCCATCACTAAGATCGTCTCTATCAACTGAAGTGATGACAACATGATTAAGATTTAATTCTTTAACAGCTTTTGAAACTTTGATGGGTTCAAAAATATCTAATTTATTTGGCTTGCCCGTTCTAACATCACAAAAAGCGCAACCTCTCGTACATGTATCTCCCATTATCATAAATGTTGCGTGTTTTTTGCTCCAACATTCAGATATATTAGGACAATTAGCTTCCTGACAAACTGTATGCAGTTTATTTTTATTTACAATTTCTTTTGTTTTAAAAAAAGTTCTTGTATCTAAAATTTTTGATCTAATCCATTCAGGTTTTTTTTTGATAGGATTGATCGGGTTTTTTACTTTTTCTGGGTGTCTAGGTTTATTCATTTAATTTTATTAAAATTTCCTCTTTATTTCCAAGTTTTAGTTTTTTTCTTAAGAGAGTATCAACATAATCAAAATCTAAGTTTTCAGATAACAAATAATTTTTGTTTTCTAATTTTTTTAATTCATTATGTAATTCAGTTTTTTCATTTACCAATTTTTTTTCAAGCTTTATTTTCTCCATGTAAGATATCAAACCTCTTTCTCCGTCCAAGAGATTAAAGGACACATACATAAATAAGAAAATATTCAAAAAGAGTAATTTTCTTCTTCTTATAACATCTAAGAAACGCATTATTAGATTCTATTCATTTTTGCGGATTTTCCAAGCTCCTCTTCTATCCTTAAAAGGCGGTTATATTTAGCCACCCTTTCAGATCTCGCTAAAGATCCAGTTTTTATTTGAGACGAATTTGTCGCAACTGCCAGATCTGCAATAAAAGTATCCTCTGAGTCGCCAGATCGATGAGAAATAATCGTTTTAAAATTATTATCATGAGCTAATTTAATTACATCCATTGTTTCACTAACCGTGCCTATTTGATTTAGTTTAACTAAAATAGCATTGGCAGATTTTTCTTTTATCCCTTTTTTTAATCTTTTAGAATTAGTAGCAAACAAATCGTCCCCTACTATCTGAATATTAGTATTACTCGTTAACTTTTTCCAAGATTCCCATTCATCTTCCTTAAACGGATCCTCAATTGATTTGATAGGATATTTTTTTGCTAATTCTAAAAAGCTATCAATGCTCATAGGTTTTTTTAATTCATTTGCGGCCACATCTAAACAAATAGAAATATCACTTTCGGGTTTTAACCCGGATTTTTCAATTGCTCTAATTATCAATTTGATCGCTTCTTCAGCACTTTTTAAATTTGGAGCAAAACCTCCTTCATCACCAACATTCGTATTATCAACCATTTTCTTTAGATTTTGAATTACTAGGTAGCTTTTTCTCATAGCCTCTGAGAAAGAAATAGTTTTTTCAGGTCTTATCATAAACTCTTGGATGTCAAGGTTGTTATTAGCATGTACTCCACCATTTATTATATTTAATAAAGGTACGGGTAATTGATATTTTTTTGAGTTTCCAATATGCCTAAACAAAGATATCTTTTTTTCACTTGCTGCTAATTTACAAGAAGCCATTGAAACAGCTAATATTGCATTAGCTCCAATTTTTTTCTTTTGTTCAGTTCCATCTAAACTTATCAAAGTTTCGTCAATTTTAATTTGATCTTCACAATTAAAATTCAATATAGCTTTTGAAATTGGCCCGTTAATATTATCAACTGCTTTCAAAACACTTTTACCAAGATAATCTTGATTATTTTTATCTCTTAATTCAAAAGCTTCATGGGTTCCGGTTGAAGCACCGGAAGGAACTATAGCTAAAGCTGAACCTTTTTCCGAAAATACTTCAGCCTCAACTGTAGGATTTCCTCTACTATCAAAAACCTGTCGGCCTTTGATGTTTTTAATTTTTGCCATTCTTAATTAAATTATCTATTTCAACTAATTGTTTTAAAATATTTTGCATTTTTGATAAAGGAACCATATTCGGCCCATCGGATGGAGCGTTGTCTGGATCGGGATGTGTTTCCATAAAAACGGCGGCAACACCAACTGCTATTGCTGCACGAGAAAGATGTTCAACAAATTCTCTTTGTCCCCCGCTTTTGTCCCCTTGTCCACCAGGTTGTTGGACTGAGTGTGTTGCATCAAAAACTACTGGATAACCATTCCTTGCCATTATTGGTAATGATCTCATATCCGAAACAAGTGTATTGTAACCAAAACTTGCTCCACGTTCAGTTACCAAAATATTTTTATTTCCAGAATCTTCAATTTTTTTTGTAACATTTACCATATCCCAAGGAGCAAGAAATTGACCTTTCTTAACATTTATAACTTTTCCTGTTTTGGCTGCAGCAATTAATAAATCAGTTTGCCTACATAAAAAAGCTGGTATCTGCAAAACATCTACATGTTTTGAAACTATTTTACATTGTTCGATAGTATGTATATCTGTTAAAACTGGAACTCCTACTTCCCTTTTAATTTTATCAAAAACTGGAAGAGACTTTTCAAGACCAGCGCCCCTTTTACCATTCAAACTAGTTCTATTAGCCTTATCAAAAGATGTTTTGTAAATAAAACCAATTCCAAGCTTATCTGTAATTTTTTTTAACTCAGATGCAACTTCAATAGCATGTTTTTCGTTTTCTAATTGGCAGGGACCTGCAATTAAAGTAAACGGTCCTGTATTTGAAATATTTAATTTTCCACATTTTACAGATTTACTCGTCATTAATTTTTACTCCCATTAAACCCTGCTGCTTTAACAAAAGATGAGAATAACGGATGTGGTGTGAAGGGTCTTGATTTAAATTCAGGATGAAACTGAACACCAACAAACCAAGGATGATTCTGTAACTCTATTATCTCAGGAAGGGTTCCGTCAGGAGACAAAGCAGAAAAAATTAGACCCTTTTTTTCAAAATCATTCTTGTACTTAATGTTTACCTCATACCTGTGTCTGTGCCTTTCCTTAATTTTCTTTTCAGAATAAATTTTAGATATAAGAGAATTGTTTTTTAATATAGCGTCATATAAACCTAATCTCATTGTTCCACCTAAATTTTTTTTAGTTCCTTTAATTATTTTCTTTCCTTTTTGCCATTCTTCAATCAATCCAACAACTGGCGTGCAATTATTACCAAATTCGCTGGTTGAGGCATTCTTGATATTCAATAAGTTTCTGGCTGCTTCTATAACTGCCATTTGCATACCAAAGCAAATACCAAAGAAAGGTATATTATTCAATCTTGCGTATTTTATGGCAGCAATTTTACCTTCAGTTCCTCTTTTTCCAAATCCCCCTGGAATTAAAATACCCGTCACATCTTTTAACAATGGTTTTATATTTGCAGGTTTTAAATTTTCTGAGTCTATTCTCTTTAAATTAACCTTTACGTTGTTTGATATACCTCCATGAATTAGGGCCTCGTCTAATGATTTGTAAGCGTCCTTTAGATCTACGTATTTTCCTATTATACCAATATTTACATCTTTCTTAGGGTTTAAAACTCTAGAAGTAATATTTTTCCATTTACTTAGATCAGGTAATTTTTTGCTTTTAATTCCAAAATAAGAAAGAACTCTTTCATCTAATTTTTCTTTATGAAAACTTATAGGTGCTTCATATATAGTTCTTACATCGACTGTTTCGATAACATTGTCTATTGGTACATTACAAAATAAAGAAATTTTCTTTCTTTCAGTCTTTGGAATTTCTCTTTCAGATCTGCAGATTATTATATCAGGTTGAATACCTAAACTTCTCAATTCCTTAACTGAATGTTGAGTTGGCTTTGTTTTTAATTCGCCTGAAGCTTTTAAATAAGGAACTAAGGTTAAGTGAATAAATAAACTATTTTTTTTTCCTACATCATTTGAAAATTGTCTTATTGCTTCTAAGAAAGGTAGACTTTCTATATCTCCAACTGTTCCACCGATTTCACAAATTATAAAATCTTCTTTTTTTACATCTTGAGATATAAACTTTTTAATTCGATCGGTAACATGAGGGACAACTTGTACAGTTCCGCCCAGGTAATCTCCTCTTCTTTCTTTTTGTATTATGTCACTGTAAATACCGCCTGTTGTTATATTGTCTGACTGAGTAGCAGATATTCCTGTAAATCTTTCATAATGGCCAATATCTAAATCTGTTTCTGCACCATCATCGGTCACAAAAACTTCTCCGTGTTGAAATGGATTCATCGTGCCAGGGTCAACATTAAGATAAGGATCTAATTTTCTAACTCTTACTTTATAACCTCTTAATTGAAGTAGAGATGCTAAAGATGCTGAGGAAAGACCTTTTCCAAGTGAGGATACCACGCCGCCAGTAACAAATACATATCGCGCCATGGAAGGATACTATATCTACTTTTTACGAAAAAATAAAGTCTATTTTGATGAATCTGGAATTTTGGGTGTATCAGTTTCTTTTTCTTCTTCTAATTTCTCTATAACAGAACGTGTTTGCTCTAATTCACCTCTGGAGATTATTACCAATGAAATGCTTGAAATAATGAATAACGTGGCAATAACTGCGGTAGTTTTCGTTAAAAAATTTCCAACAGATCTTGTAGAAGCAAAATTATCCTGTGAAAGACCCAGGCCAAGAGCTCCCCCTTCAGATCTTTGAAATAAAATAATTATAACTAAAATTATTGCTAGAGTAACATTAGCAGCTGTTAAGATTGTTTCCATATATGTTATTTATAGAAGTTTTTTATTATATCAATAAATTTTTTCGAAGATTTAGATGCTCCACCAATCAAAAATCCATCTAATTCGCTAATAGATTTAAATTTTTGGATATTATTTGCCTCAACCGATCCACCATAAAGAAATTTGGGAGCACTTTTTTGTCTAAACTTTTTTTTAACATAATTTTTCAAAAGATTTATATTGTTTTTTAACTCATTTATATCTGGAATTTTTCCTGTACCAATAGACCATACTGGTTCGTAAGCAATAATAATTTTTTTGAAATTATACTTATTTTTTAATGCTGAAGAAATTTGCTTTTTTAATACTTGGATTGTTTTTTTTTTAATTTTCTCTTTTTTATTCTCACCTATACAAAAAATAATTGTAAAATTATTTCTGATTGCAGAAGAAATTTTTTCTTCTATTATTTTGTTAGTTTCGCCGCTATTTCGATTTTCTGAATGCCCAATTATTACATACTTAACTCCAAGTCCTTTTATCATATCTGCACTCACTGAACCGGTAAAAGCTCCAGACATATCTTTATGATAACAATTTTGTGCTGAAATTAAAATTTTCTTATGTTTAAATTTTCTTGAAAACTCATTTAATACCGTAAATGGAACGGCCATTATTATTCGATATTTCCTATTATTATTATCTTTTTTAAAAAAGTCATTTATTTTATCAAGAATTTTAATTGACCTTGGAATACCAAACATTTTCCAATTACCAATAAATAATTTACTACTGTTTTTCATAATTTAAGACTTTAGTTATAGATTTTTATATATAATTAATTTAAATTTCATAAATTAAAATTATGCTTGGTTCAATAAGAAAATTTTCAAACTCCTTTTTAGCTAAAATTGTAATAGGGCTTATAGCTTTGGCATTCGTTTTTGGATTTGGTATGGGTGATATGTTTAAGGGAAAACAAAATATTCTTGTTGAAATAAATGACGAAAAAATTACTACACAAGAATTTATAGCATTCGTACAAAAAATCAATCTATCTAGTAAGGAAATTGAGAGAGTTGGAAAAGATAGAATATTTGATGAAATACTCGCTAATTATATTAGTGAAAAAATTATTGCCAAAGAAGCTAAACAAAAAGGTATTTTGCTTAATGATAAATCAATATTAAAAATATTAACAAATAGCCAAGAATTTTTAAAAGATGGAAAATTTTCTAAAACAAAATATGAAAAATTTATGATCACCTCTGGTTTAACGAAACCACAATATGAAAAAAATATCCAAGATATCGAGTCTAAGGGTCAACTTCTAAATTTTTATAGCGGAGGTATTAGATTACCAGATTTTGTAATTAAAGATCTTTATGTAAAAGAAAACACACTAAAAAAAATTACCTTTCTTGATTTAAATAAAGTTTTTTTAGGAAAACAGATTTCACAGAAAGAAATAGAGGAATTTTATAAAAAAAATCAAAATTTTTTCAAAGATAAATTTAAGAAATTGAGGTTTGCTGAACTTTCGCCCTTGAATGTAATTGGAAAGAATGAGTTTGATGAAGAATTTTTTAAAAAAATAGATCAAATTGAAAACGAAATTATTGATGGTAAAGACTTTGGCTTTATAATTTCAGATATTAAAGACAAAATCGTAACTTTAAACTTTATTAACTCTAGAAAAATTTTAGAAAATGAAAATATACCCACTAAAATAGACACGAAACTTTTTGAAGAAATTTTTAATATTAAAAATAAAAATGAGCCTGTTTTAATAAATATCGATGATAAATATTTTATTGCTGAAATGCAGGATGAAAAAGATATTTTTTTAACGCTTCAAGACAAAGATCTAGTTAAAACAATTAAAGAACAGATGAGAATTACGTCTCAACTAAAAGAAAATGTAAAATTAACTGATATGGTTAAAGAAGGAAAATTCAAAAATTCTGAAATGACTAAATTATCAATGGAGAATAATGTGCCCCTCGAAACTGTAGAAATTAAAAATATAAAAGATACAACAAAGTTTAGTCAAAAGATCATTGATGAAATTTATAAGTTTTCTCAAGGTCAATATTTTATTGTAACTGATAATTTTTTGAAAGATAACTATATAGTTAAAATTGACTCAGAAAAACAAAAACAGATAGATTTGAAATCGATAGAATTCAAAGAATATCTTTTGAAGGCTAATACAATATATTCCAGAAATATTTATAAATCATATGATAAGTACATAAATACAAAATATCAGATTGTTACAAATCAAAAAGTTTTTGATAGATTAAAAAAATCATTTAACTAATGAAACTCAATAATAGTTTTAAAATTTTTAAAAAATTACACAGAAAGAAAATAAATCAAATAATTTTTACTTCTGAGGACTGTAAAAATTATAAATTTGTTGAAAACTTATATAAATTTATATTGGCTAAAGAAAATAGTTTTATATTTGAATCGGTTGAAAAAGGTATAACTAGAGGAAGATACACAATAATAGGTTTTAATCCTGATAAAATATTCGATATAGGTAAAAATAAAGTTACAGAAGATAATTTTATAAGAAAAAAAATTATTAAAATTAATTCACTTAAATATATTAATAACTTACTTAAAACATTCAAAATGCCTATTCCTGCTGGATTACCGAGAATGTCTTCTATGCTGGTTGGATATTTTTCCTATGATATAATTAGGTTGATAGAGAAAATTCCAGATAGATGTAAAGATGATTTAAATATACCCAATATAAGATTAATAAGACCAAAAAATTTAATTATTTACGATAATTATAAGAAAAAGATTTATTACATAGAAAATATCTTCAAAGAACAAAAAATAAATAATCACGAACTAGAGTATCAAAAAATTAAAAATAATTTTATAGAATTAAGTAATTTTGGTAAAATTGCACTGCCAACTAATTTTCATAAAAATAAAAAAAATATTAATGTAAAATCTAATATTTCAAAATCAAAATTTAAAAAAATTGTACTTAAAGCTAAAAATTATATTAAAAAAGGTGATATTTTTCAGGTTGTTTTAAGCCAAAGATTTGAGGCTAAAATTAGCAAACCTCCAATCGAGATTTATAATACTTTAAGAATTTTGAACCCCTCACCTTTTATGTTTTATTTTAACTTCAAAGACTTTCAAATTTTGGGGAGTAGTCCCGAAATTTTGGTTCGACTTATTGATGATGTTGTCACAATCAGACCTATTGCTGGAACTAGACCAAGAGGAAAAAACAAAATTCAAGATAAAAAATTTACAAGTGAGCTTTTAAATGACCCTAAAGAACTTGCTGAACATTTAATGCTTCTAGATCTTGGGAGAAATGATGTTGGTAAGGTTTCTCAAACCAATTCAGTAAAAGTCACTGAAAAATTTAAAATAGAAAAATACTCACATGTAATGCATATTGTTTCTAATGTGATTGGAAAATTAAAAAAGAATTTTTCCACATTTGAAACATTTCTATCTGGATTCCCTGCTGGAACAGTTAGTGGGGCACCTAAAATTAGAGCAATGGAGATAATAGATGAACTAGAGATTTCTAAAAGGAAACTTTATGCTGGTGGGATCGGATATTTTACTCCTAACCAAGAATTTGATACTTGTATTGCTTTAAGAACAGCTCTTATAAAAAATAAAAAAATCTATGTTCAGGCTGGAGCTGGTGTTGTAGCTGACAGTAAGCCTGAAAATGAGTATAAAGAAACAGTTAACAAAGCAAAAGCACTACTACATGCGATAAACTAAATGAAAATATTACTAATAGATAATTATGATAGCTTCACATATAATTTATATCACTACCTTCAAGCACTCAAATGTAAAGTCGATGTAATTAGAAATGATAAGATTTCATCAAATGAGATAATCAAGAGAAAGTATAAAAAAATTGTAATATCACCAGGACCTGGTAATCCAAACCAGGCTGGAAATTGTTTAAAAATAGTAAAACAACTATTTAAGAAAATTCCTATTTTAGGTGTGTGTCTTGGTCATCAAATAATTGGTCAAGTATTCGGTGCTAAAATAATTAATGCAAACAAACTCATGCATGGAAAAACAAGTAAAATTTCACATAACAGAAAAGGAATTTTTAGAGGCATCAAGAAAAATCTTATTGGCACAAGGTATCATAGTCTTATAATCGACAAAAAGACCCTTAATAAAGAATTCATAATTACAGCAAAAACAAAAGATGATGTAATTATGGGAATTATGCATAAAAATTATAACGTGCATGGCGTACAATTTCATCCAGAAAGTATAAGCACAAAAGAAGGAATGAAGTTAATTAAAAACTTTTTAAAATATAAATAAAATGGATGAAATTATAAAAAAACTTCAAAATAAACAGGATCTTTCTTTTGAGGAGAGCAAACTGGCTTTTGAAAATATGATGACTGGTAAAGTAAAAGATCAACAAATTCATGATTTTTTAACTTTTTCATCTACGAAAGGCGAAACATCAAATGAAATAGCTGGTGGGGTTTATGTTTTACGTGATAAAGCTACAAAAGTTAATGTACCAGACGATGCAGTCGATACTTGTGGAACTGGTGGGGATGGAAAAAATACCTTAAATATATCTACTGCTGCAGCACTTTTATTATCTAGCTTTGGTATAAAAGTAGCCAAGCATGGAAATAAATCAGTATCGTCAAAATGTGGTTCTGCTGACGTTCTTGAAAAATTAGGAATAAGTATATCTCTTGGTGCTAAAGAAGTTGAAGCAAGTATAAATAATAATAATTTTGGATTTATGTTTGCTCCAGGTTATCACTCAGCAATGAAATATGTTGGTTCTATAAGAAAAAAAATTGGAAAGAGAACTATATTTAATTTAATCGGACCATTAAGTAGTCCAGCAAATGTTAAAAGACAAGTTGTCGGAGTTTTCGATAAGAAATTATTGAAGACTTTTGCTGAAGCACTAAAAAATTTAAATTTGAAAAAAGCGTTCATAGTAAATAGTGAAGATGGATTAGATGAAATTTCTCCTTATGCAAATACTAATATTGTGGAACTTTATAATGGTAAAATTAAAGAAACTATTTTAAATCCAAACGATTTAGGAATCAAAGCAGGAAAATTTGAAAATATTATTGGAAAAGGCCCAGAGTATAATTCTGAAAAAATAAAAGAAGTCTTTCAAGGAATGGATAATGATTTTTCAATTGCTATATGTTTAAATGCTGCGGCAGGTTTAATTGTATCAGATAAAATTGACTCTTTTAAGGAAGGTTACGACAAATTAAGAAAACATATACTTTCAGGAAAAGTAGAAAAACATCTATCAAAATTGGTTAAATGAACAACATATTAGATAAGATAATTGCTGATAAGAAAAATAGTGTTGAAAGATATAAAAAATCTCATCCATTAGAGAAAATAAAAAAAAATATATCTGAATTTAATAATTATATTGCTTTCAAAGATAAATTAACAAAAAATAAAATTAATGTAATTGCAGAAATAAAGAAAGCTAGTCCGTCCGCTGGTATTATAGTAGAAAATTATAATCCTAAAGAAATAGCAAAAAAGTATTTAAAATCTGGTGCTTCATGTCTTTCTATATTAACAGAGGAAAATTATTTTAAAGGAAAATTAGAACACATTGAGGAAGTAAAAAAAGAGGTAAAGTTACCTATTTTGTGTAAAGA
>CETM01064541.1_pt1 | contig 20975 bp, 20 predicted proteins | sample 361451 | NCBI WGS metagenome assembly CETM01 (sample SAMEA2622690, study PRJEB7988) | marine metagenome | isolation source: saline water (ENVO:00002010), including
ATTAATTACGAATTGTTGTCTACGTATCTCTTTATTATCTTATTAACTTGTTAAAGAGCATAGTAACCCCTCAAGAGAAAATTTTTTCGCTAGATGGATTACAACTTGTCTGAGAAATCTCAGAAAAGAGTATGTGCCTATAATAGTATTAAATTTCCTTGTCAAACCCAAAAAAAATTATTTTTTTTGCAGATTTCTGGGGATAAATTAAGACTATTTTAATAAATTTAATTTAAGGGAAGAATCTTTATTTTTTTTGGTTGCGGGGGTAGGATTTGAACCTACGACCTTCAGGTTATGAGCCTGACGAGCTACCGGGCTGCTCCACCCCGCGATATGGAGATATTGTATTATTCCTAAAGAATTAAAAAGACAAGATTTCATTTAAAATAATAAAACTGTTTCTATTTATATATATGTTGGTAGCGGAGGAGGGATTTGAACCCCCGACATCACGAATATGAGCCGTGCGCTCTGACCAACTGAGCTACTCCGCCATTCTACTCAAATTATATACTAAATGACTCTCCACATCCACATGTACTTTTTTCATTTGGATTGTTAAAAACAAATCTAGAAGATAGCTTATCAGTAGAATAGTCCATTTCACTTCCAAGTAAAAACATAGTTGCCTTAGGATCAATAAAAATTCTAATATTATTTTTTTGAACAAAATCGAAGTTATCAACTTCATTTTTTTTTGCAAAATCTAGTTTGTATGAATAACCACTACAACCTGTTTTATCTATTCCCAATAGAACACCAACAGTATCAGATGGCGCTGTATCAATAATTTTTTTTAATTGATTCGATGCTTTTTCTGTTACAGTGATTATATTATGCATTTTAATATTATAGAATATTTTAGAAAATATCTAAAGCAAGTTTTGCGTCTTCTGACATCATATCCTTAGTCCAGGCTGGATGCCATACTAATTTAACTTCTATTGATTTTAAATATTCTAGTTTTTCAACTGATTTTCCAACATTTTCTGGCATTTGGCCAGCTACAGGACAATTCGGATTAGTAAGTGTCATTTCTATTTTTACATTATTGTCGTTTAAGGAAATAGAATATATTAATCCTAGATCGTACAAATTAACAGGTATTTCTGGATCCATGACATTTTGTATGCATTTAATAACATCTTCTTTGTTTATTTTTTTTTTATAATCCTTAATTTTACTAAAACTCCTCGAGTAACTAGAGTGTTTATTAGGTAAAAAATCTTCGATGTTTTTTTTCTCGATCATTGTTTTAAAAAATTCTTTACTTCATTTAATGAATTTACAAAATAGTTAACATCATCTTTAGTATTATAAATTCCAACTGACATTCTAGCATTTCCAGAAATGTTAAAATGCTTCATAAATGGTTGAGCACAATGATGACCTGTTCTTATAGCTATATTTTTTTTGTCTAAAAACATTGCTAAATCATTAAAGTGTACGTTATCAATATTAAAAGATATTATTGAAGTTTGATTCTTAAAATCTCCATAAATTTTAATATCATTATTTGATTTTATTTTTTCATAAGCGTATTTAGTAAGTTCTTTTTCATAAGAGTATATATTTTCAATCCCAACTTCATTTATAAAATCTATTGAAGAGGATAAACCTATAACCTCAGCAATTGGAGGTGTTCCTGCTTCAAATTTTTGGTAACCATCAAGATATGTACTTTTATCTGTTTCAACATTTTTAATCATTGAGCCACCTCCTTGATAAGGAGAAAGTTTATTTATCCAATAATCACTCATATACAGCACGCCAAGACCCGATGGTCCATAAAGTTTATGGGCAGAAAAAACATAAAAATCAGGTTTCATTTCTTTAATATCAAGTTTTTTGTGAGGAACTAGCTGACAACCATCTATAAGGATTGGAATATTTAACTTATTTGCTTTATTTTTAATTTCCTCAAAATTAGTTATAGAGCCAGTAATATTTGACATGTGTGTGATTGAAATTAGCTTGGTTTTGGAATTTATTTTTTCTATCAAATCTTTATAATCTAGCTCACCTTTATTATTTATATCTGCTGCAACAATTTTTATTTTTTTTGAAACTAAATGCCATGGTACTAAGTTAGCATGATGCTCTAACTTACTAACTAACACTTCATCATCATCTTCAAAGTAATTTTTTGATAAACAATTAGCAACTAAATTTATACCCTCGGTTGCGCTTTTAGTAAAAATAATGTTATCAGGTGATGGAGAATTTATAAAATTACTAACAGATAGTCTTGAGTCTTCAAATTTTTTTGTAAGTTTAGAACTTAATTCATAAATACCACGGTGTATATTTGCATAATCATATGAATAACAATTTGTGATTGAATTAATCATTGAATCTACTTTAAGTGCTGATGCTGCTGTATCAAAAAAAACAAGATTTGGTTTTTTTTTAAAAACAGGGAATCTATCTTTAATATTAGCTAACATAATTAAACACTGACTAAATATTTAGACAAATTTATATTAATTCTGTCTATATTTTTTTTATCTAAATCTAATAAATCTTCTTTGATAAAAGATGAAATGATCATTTTAATTGCTTGATTTTTATTTAATCCTCTCGACCTAAGGTAAAATAAAGCGCTTTCATCGACTGGTCCAATAGTTGAACCGTGTGAACACTTTACATCATCTGCAAAAATTCTAAGCTCTGGTTTGGAAAAAAATGTGCAGTTTTCACTTAATAAAATTCCTTTGCTTAATTGGTAACCCTCTGTCTTTTGAGCATTTTTGGATACAAAAGTGTTACTATAATAATTAGCTTTTGAGCTATTATTTAATATACCCTTGTATGTTTGGTCACTCTCACAATTTTCGGCGTTATGAGTGATATAGGTCTTATTTGAACAAACATTATCATTTTTTAAGAAAAAACAACCTTTTAAAGAAGCTTTAGAAAATTCACCATTTAATTTTGCGCTATGAAAATTTCTAACAAAACCTTTTGAAAAATTATAAGAACTTTGACTATATGAAGATTTTTTCGCAATACTTGTATTTGAAGTTAATAAAAGCTTATTTGATGACACAAAATCCTGAAAAATATCATGCTTAATTTTAGAATTTTCTTCAATATTAATATTATTATAAATATTGTTAATTGTATTTTCAGTTAAATAAAAATTTTCTTCAATTATAACTTCACTATTTTTTAGAAAATTAAAAAAATTATGTTGAAAAATTGTGTAATCTTTCTCTGCTTTATAGTTTAAACAAATCTTAATTTTGGATCTTTCATTTACATCAATAAAAATTCCAGAATTTAAGAAAATTAGATTTAAGTCAGCAACAATATCATTAGTATTTTTTTGATTATTTGATTTGAATAATTCAATATCTTTTATTAAGATATTTCTTATTTGAATATTTTCGTCTTTATAATCAGAGCACTTGCCATTAACTAAATTAATTTGATAAACATTTTTTTCAGAAATTTCTAAAGTAGGTTTTTCTTTAGAAGGTTCATAAAAATAATTAAATGAATTTAAATCTGATATAGATATATTTTTAAGACTTTCATTATTTTTTTTATCAAATTTATTTAAGTTAATTTTATTAAAAATTTTCTGTCTTTCTTTTGATAAATAATTATCATTGGAAAAAATGTATTGCTTTGAATGGTTGTTGAAATTTTCCTGAAAATTCATTAGAAATTTTGATATCCTGATTCCTCTATTTCTGATGCTAATGAAATATCTCCGGACTTTACTATTTTTCCATTACGCATAACGTGAACAAAATCTGGTTTGATATAATCTAAAAGTTTTTGGTAATGTGTAATAATCAAATAAGAATTATTTTTATTTTTAAACTTGTTAATTCCTTCAGTAACAATTTTTAATGCATCTACATCTAAACCAGAATCTGTTTCATCAAAAATAGTTAATTCAGGATTTAAAACACTCATTTGAAGAATCTCATAACGTTTTTTTTCGCCACCAGAAAAACCTGCGTTGATAGATCTTTTTAACATTTCTGAACTTATGTTTAATTCCTCTGCTTTTTTTCTTAATATTTTCGCAAAAGATAAGCTATCTATTTCTTCTTTTTTTTGATTTTTTAATTTTGAATTAAGCGATGCATGTAAGAATGGTGTTATATTAACTCCTGGTATTTCAACAGGGTATTGAAAAGCTAAAAAAATACCTAATTGTGCACGCTCTTCAACATTTAAGTCTAAAAGATTATGATCTTTGAAGATTATTTTTCCTGAGTGAATTTCATAATCTTCATTACCCGCTAACACGTTAGCTAATGTGCTTTTTCCTGAACCATTAGGACCCATAATAGCATGAATCTCACCCTGATTTATGTTAAGGTTAAAGTTATCTATTATTTTTTTTCCTTCTATAGAAACATTTAAATTATTAATATTTAAGAAAATCATCCTACGCTTCCTTCTAGAGAAATAGCCACTAATTTTTGTGCTTCAACAGCAAATTCCATTGGTAATTCTTGAAGAACCTGTTTACAAAAACCATTAACTATAATGGATACAGCTTCCTCGTGGCTAAGACCTCTTTGCCTACAATAATATAACTGGTCCTCATTAATTTTAGAAGTAGATGCTTCATGTTCGACAACTGCAGAATTATTTTTTGAATCAATATACGGAATAGTATGGGCTCCACATTGATTACCTACCAAAAGAGAGTCACACTGAGTGTAATTTCTAGCTTTATCAGCTTTTCTTAAAAATGATACATTGCCTCTATAAGTATTTTGAGATTTACCCAACGAAATTCCTTTTGAGATGATTTTACTTCTAGTATTTTTTCCAATATGAGTCATTTTTGTTCCAGTATCAGCTTGCTGAAAATTATTTGTAATTGCAACTGAATAAAACTCACCTATAGAATTATCACCTTTAAGAATGCAACTTGGGTATTTCCAAGTAATAGCAGATCCTGTTTCAACTTGCGTCCATGAAATTTTGCTGTTTTTTCCTTTACACAAACCTCTTTTAGTAACAAAATTATAAATTCCACCCTTTCCTTCTTCATCTCCCGGGTACCAATTTTGAACGGTTGAGTATTTAATTTCAGCATTCTCAAGAGCAATAAGTTCGACATTTGCTGCATGGAGCTGATTTGAGTCTCTTTGAGGAGCTGTGCAACCTTCTAAATAACTTACGTAACTTCCTTTATCTGCAATAATTAATGTTCTTTCAAACTGACCAGTTTCCTCAGCATTTATTCTAAAGTAAGTTGATAACTCCATCGGACATTTTACATTTTCAGGAATATAAACAAAGGAGCCGTCTGTAAAAACTGCTGAGTTTAGAGCTGAATATGAGTGATCACCAGGAGGAATTACTGAACCTAGATATTTTTTTACTAATTCAGGATGTGTTTTTACAGCTTCACTTATTGAGCAAAAAACTATACCTAGTTTTTCTAATTCACCTTTATAAGTAGTTGCAACTGACACACTATCAAAAACAGCATCTACAGCAACGCCTGCTAAAACTTTTTGCTCCTCAAGGGGTATGCCTAGTTTATTGTAAGTTTCTATTAATTTTGGATCTACTTCGCTTAAATCTTTCGGTTTATTTTCAAATCCCTTAGGTGCTGAATAATAGTATATATCCTGAAAGTTAATTTCAGGAATATTTAAATTAGCCCATTTTGGTTTTGGCATCTTTAACCATTTTTTATAGCAATCTAATCGCCATGATAGCATCCACTCAGGTTCATTTTTCTTTTTAGAAATATATTTTATAGTATCCTCATTAAGACCTTTTTTTGGTCTATCGGATTCAATTTCAGTTACAAAACCATACTTGTATTTATCCTGAGCATATTTATCTAAAGTTTCAGTTGTTTCTATGTTCACATTAAATCAAATAAGGTTTTATTTAAAAAAATCCAGTTTTTTCAACTAGAATTAGTTTAATTTAGAATGAATTCTAAATATTAAGCAATCCAACCTCCTCCTAAAACTTGATCATTCTTGTAAAAAACACAAGCCTGACCTGGAGAAGTAGATGAAATGGGCTCATCAAATAGAAAATAACCCGAATGATTGTCAGCGTGCAAAATTCCTGAAACTTCATTTTGTGTAGACCTTATTTTGGCCGAACATTCTAACTCAGTAAGACTGATTTCATTATCTAATATATTCATATTTTTAAAAGAAATTTTATTTTTTTGTAATGTTTCAATAGTACCCAAAACTATATAATTTTGATTTTTATTAACTTCTTTTACGTACAAAGGTTTATCTTGACCTCCTATCCCTATTCCCTTGCGCTGTCCTACGGTATAATTAGATATTCCTTTATGTTTGCCAATTATATTACCATTTATATCAAAAATATTTCCCTCACTATTTATGTTAGGTTTAATTTTACTTATTAATTCTCTGTAAGAGTTAGATGTAACAAAGCATATATCTTGACTATCAGCTTTATCACTAACATTTAATTTAAAATCCCTGGCCATTTGTCTAATTTCAGACTTTAAGTAATTTCCAAGCGGAAAACGTACATAATCAAGCTGATCTTGAAGAGTCGCAAACAAAAAATAACTTTGATCTTTTTTAAGATCTTTTGCCTTAAAAAGTTTTGCATTTTTAAGTCCTCCACTCCTAATTGCATAGTGTCCAGTTACTAAAGTATCTGCGTTTAATTTTTTTGATTCACCTAACAGATCTGAAAATTTAACAGTCTGATTACATTGTATACAAGGAACTGGAGTTTCACCATTTGCATATGAGTCAACAAAATTACTAATAACGCCATCAAAAAATCTATCTTGATAATCGAGAACAATGTGAGGGAAGTTATATTGTTCAGCAACCTTTTTAGCATCATCAATATCAATTCCTGCGCAACAAGATTTTGACTTTGAGGAATTAGGTTGATTGTATAGGCGAAGTGTTATTCCCGTAACATCATAACCTTCTTTTTTGAGTTTGGCAGCTACTACAGAACTATCAACTCCTCCGGACATAGCTACAATAACTTTGGTATCCTTCTCTTTTTTATTAAAACCTAATGAGTTCATAAATTTATTGATCTATATATTTACAAAGTCGTATTACTTCAATATTAGCTTTTTAGTAATGGTAGATTTATTAATTTCTGGCCCTGAAGGGAAAATTGAAGCAAAATATACTCACAACAATAATGATCAATCACCAATAGTTTTGATACTTCACCCCGATCCTTCAAGAGGAGGGACTATGAACACAAAAATAGTCTTCAAACTATATAAACTTTTTATAAATAATGGTTTCTCAGCTATACGATTTAATTTTAGAGGGGTTGGTAAAAGTGAGGGTGTATATGATGATGGCGAAGGAGAGTTAAGTGATGCAGCTAGTGTACTTGATTGGATCCAACAATATAACACAAACTCTAAAATTTGCTGGGTTGCTGGATTTTCATTTGGTGCTTGGGTCGCAATGCAGCTTTTAATGCGGAGGCCTGAAATAAATGGTTTCATAAGCGTATCTCCACCTGCAAATATTAGAGATTTTAGTTTTTTAGCCCCTTGTCCATCTTCAGGATTAATTATTCATGGGGATAAAGATAATATTGCTTCATTTGACTCAACAAAGATATTGGCAGAAAAATTGCAAAAACAAAAAAAAGTAGATATTAAATTTAAACCAATCAGAGGCGCAGATCATTTTTATGAAAATTATTCTGATGAATTTACCAATATTGTTGATAGTTACATAAAAGATAGTCTAGAATCTTAAATAAATATTTATATGAAATTCAATTCAGATTTTTTGAGAGAAATAAGCTCGCGTGGTTTTATATATCAGTCTAGTGATATTGAGGCATTAGATGCTTTAATGTTTAAAAAAAAAATTACTGCATACATTGGTTTTGATATAACGAGTGACAGTCTTCATGTTGGAAGTTTATTACAATTAATGCTTCTTCATTGGCTGGATTTTTATGATCATAAAACAATAGCTTTAGTTGGGGGTGGTACAACTTTAGTAGGTGACCCATCTGGAAAAGACTCAACTAGAAAAATTATGACTTTAGAAGAAATTTCTAAAAATATAAATAAAATTGAAAAAACATTTAGTCATTTTATAAATTTAAATAAAGGTGGTTCAGTAATTAATAATTATGAGTGGCTTTCTGATTTAAATTATATAAAATTTTTAAGAGATATTGGTTCAAAATTAACACTAAATAAAATGTTAACCTATGAGTCTGTAAAAAATAGACTGGACAGAGAACAATCACTTACATTTTTAGAGTTTAATTATATGCTTCTTCAATCATATGATTTTTACTATCTTCAAAAAAACTATGACTGTATTCTTCAAATGGGAGGATCTGATCAATGGGGAAATATTTTAAATGGAATTGATCTAATAAGAAAAATATTAAATAAAAAAGCTTTTGCCCTTACATCACCACTGATTACTAACGCTGATGGATCTAAAATGGGCAAAACTGCGAAAGGAGCTGTATGGTTAGATAAGTCAAAACTAAGCAATTTTGAATTTTATCAATTTTGGAGAAACATAGATGATGGAGATGTAGAAAAATTTTTAAAATTTTTTACGAAAATCAACTTAGAAGAAATAAAAAAACTATCATTATTAAAAGGTAAAGAAATTAATGAAGCAAAACAAATTCTTGCTTTTGAAGTAACTAAAATAACAAGAGGGATTGAGTCGGCAAATGAAGCAAAAGATATTGCAAATAATATTTTTAGCAAAAAAAAACTTGATGATAGAATCCCTTCATTTGAAATTGAATTAAGTAAGTTACAAAATTCAGATTTTTCACTTCTAGATGTAATAGAAAAACTTGATTTGACCAAAAGTCGAAGTGAAACAAAAAGGCTGATTAAATCAAAAGGTGTGAGGATTAACAATGAAATTTTTAATTCTAGAGATCTTAGTCTTAAGTCTTACTCGAAAATATCAGAGCTAAAAATAAGTGTTGGTAAAAAAAATATTGGAGTCTTAAAAATTAAAAAATAATTATTAAAAATTTATAAAAACTTGCATTTTTATTTTACAAGGATAATGATTTTTCTAGAAAGCCATCAATATCACCATCTAAAATATTATTTACATTAGAGGACTCATGATTAGTTCTTAAATCTTTTATTAATTTATATGGATGCAATACATATGATCTAATTTGACTACCCCAACCAATTTGCTGTTTTTGATCATTAATAACGTTTTCTTTTTCTTTTCTTTTTTGCATTTCATATTCATAGATTCTTGATTTAAGCATATTCATTGCGTAAGCTTTATTTTTATGTTGAGATCTATCATTTTGACACTGAACCACAATTTCAGTTGGCAAATGTTTTATTCTAACTGCACTATCTGTTGTATTGACATGCTGCCCTCCAGCACCTGAAGCTCTATAAGTATCTATTCTTAAATCAGATTCTTTTATATCAATTTCTATTTTATCATCAATTTCAGGGTAAATCCAAACACTTGCAAAACTAGTATGTCGTCTTTTATTACTATCAAATGGTGAAATTCTTACGAGACGATGAATTCCACTCTCTCTTTTTAACCATCCATAAGCGTAATTTTTTTCTATTTTAATTGTTGTTGATTTTATTCCAGCTTCTTCACCTCTTGTTTCTTGCAAAAGAATAATTTTAGCATCCTGTTTTTCAGCCCAGCGAATATACATTCTTAAAAGCATTTCTGCCCAATCTTGACTTTCTGTACCACCAGCACCTGCGTGAATTTCAAGAAAAATATTATTTGGATCAGCACTCTCACTCATGAGATTTTCTAGTCTTGATTTATTAGAAATAGTTAAAAGATGACCGGACTCAGCCAATAGTTGTTCAATATATTCTTCACTATTTTCAGTAACAGATATTTTAAATAATTCTTCTAAATATTCAAGATTGTCTTTAATAATTTCGAAATCATTAATTTTATTTTCTAAATTTTTTATTTTTTGAAAAATAGATTTTGCATTATTATCTTTCCATAAATTAGGCTTTTCACTCTCTAATTTTAGTTGCAATAATTCTTCTTTAAGTATTGAAAAGTCAAACCCCCCTCCTTAGTAAATCATAATTACTTCTTATCACCTTAAGGTTTTCTTCTATTTTTTCTTTAGAAATCATTAATTATTTAATAAACCACCTGTCCCTGAAATGGAATCGTTAATTATACCAAGTGAGTCCAAAATATTTATATCATCTTTAGAATAAGGTTCGGTTCCTTCAATAAAAGCCTCCATAATACTCCCTTGCTTATTTGAAGGTAGACCAGTTTTTTCATCAATATTAACAAAACTTAAACCAGTTGGAATTCTAAAAGGTGTTTTATTTTTATTTGTTTTAGATTTTTTTATAAATTCTTTGAATATAGGGACTGCTACTGATGAACCAGTTTGCTTATAACCTAAATTCTTTGGAGTATCATGACCAACATAAACACCTATTACTAAATCTGGAGTAAAGCCAATAAACCAAGCATCTTTATTATCATTTGTTGTGCCTGTCTTTCCAGCAAGAGGTATATCTAACTCTTTTAAACTTTTAGCAGTTCCTCTTTCTATTACTCCTTGCAACATAGAAGTGATTTGATAAGCTATTTTAGAATCTAAAACTTCTGTCAAATTACTATTAATTGTTGGTATTTTAGATTTATTATCTAAATTTGTTAATCGGCAATCTTTACAAACTTTATTAGAGTTATCTAATATTTTTTTTCCATTCCTTGAATAAATACTTTTAATGATATTTGGTTTTATTTTTTTTCCTCCATTAACAATTGTTCCATATGCATTTGTTAAATCTAATAATGTAACCAAGCCTGAGCCGAGAGACATAGACATATTTTTTTCCAGATATTTTTCTATACTTAAATCTTTCGCAGAAGATAAAATGGAATTTATTCCAATTTTATTTGCTAATCTTATAGTCATTAGATTTCTAGATTTTTCAATTCCAGTTCTCATCGTAGTCAAACCATAAAATTCCTCTGAATAGTTAGCTGGTTTCCATTTTGGTAATCCAGGTCCTTGATCAACTACATATGGAGCATCCAAGATAAGGGTTGAGGGTGTATAACCTTTTTGCAGAGCAGATATATATACAATAGGTTTGAAAGCTGAACCAGGCTGCCTTTTTGCTTGAGTAGATCTATTAAATTCACTTAATTTAAAACTAAAACCACCAGACATAGCTAGTATATCTCCTGAATGAGGGTCAATAACAACTAATCCTCCATTTGCTTCTGGAATTTGCTTTATTACATTTATTGAATTTTCTTTTTGAATAAAAAATACATCACCTACTTTGAATTTTTCATTATCTAACCATTTGTTTTTTTGATGACTGAGATCTACATAAACTTTATCTCTTTTTTCATTAATTAAAGTTAGTTCATTTGAATTTACATCATCAATTTTTACTAAAAACCAATTATTAGGGAATGGATTTTTAGTTTTTTTTATTTTATCTTCAAATTTTTGATTTTCTTTAATAATATTTCCAATACCCCCTCTCCACCCCTGACGTTTATCATATTCAATTAGTCCATTTACGAGAGATTGCTCAGCTATAGATTGCAATTTTGTATTCAAAGAAGTTTTTATTATAAGACCTTCAGAGTAGAGTTTTTCTTTACCATAATTTAAAAAAAGATTTTTTCTAATTTCTTCATAATAATAATCTGCTCCTTTAAAAATTTGATTATCTCTGGTAGAAATTTCAATTGGGCTTTTTTTAAACTCTAAGTCTGCAAACTTGATAAAACCATTTTCATACATTCTATCGATTACCCAATTTCTTCTTTCAATAGCTTTAATATAATTATTTTTTGGATTATAGTTATTTGGAGCTTTTGGAAGTGATGCAAGAAAAGCAACTTCACTCAGATTTAAGTCATTAATTGATTTATTAAAATAATTTAAACTAGCAGCTGCTACACCATAAGATCTATATCCTAAATATATATCATTCAAATATAATTCCAGTATTTGATTTTTTGTAAGGATATTTTCAATTCTAATTGCTAAAAGAATTTCTTTTATTTTTCTTTCAAAACTTACTTCGTTTGTTAACAATAAATTTTTAACAACTTGCTGTGTTATAGTTGAAGCGCCTATTAATTTTTGATTAGTAAAAATTGAGATAGTATTAAAAAGTGATGCTCTAATAATTGCAACTAAATCAATGCCAATATGGTCATAAAATTTCTTATCTTCAGAAGAAAGGAAGGCATTTATTATGTGATTGGGAATTCTCTCTATGGGCACATAAATTCTTTCCTGGCGATGATATGATTTTAGTAAAATTCCATCAGAACTATATAATCTTGATGATAATTCAGGCTTATATTCGAGAATTTTACTATAACTGGGGAGTTCTGGACTATATTTCCATAAAATTGTAACAATTAATGAGATAGTGAAGATAAAAGTGATTAAAAATGTAAATATTAAAATTTTCAAAAATTTAAACATTATTATAAATCTAGATTGTGAAATAGTTTAAAATATGACAATAGGTCATAATTAACAAATAAATTACCCATACGAATTCTTTTAATAATGTACAAAATATTTAAAATATACAACGGAGTTTCTAAAAAATGTCAAAAAAAATACTTATTGATGCATCAAATTCAGATCAAACGAGAATTGCACTTACAGAAAATGATAAATTAGATGATTTTGAAATAGAATCATATAAAAAAAACTCAGTCAAAGGCGATGTTTATCTTGCAAAGATAACCAGAGTAGAGCCTTCTTTGCAAGCAGCTTTTGTTGATTTTGGTACAAATAGAAATGGTTTTTTACCATTAACTGAAATCCATCCAGATTATTTCAAAATACCCTCAGCTGATCAAGATAAAGTTGAAAAACTATATGAAAAACTCCAGTCAAATTATGAAGAAAGTGAGAATGAAGAAAAAGAACAAAAAAAACAAGAAGATATAGATAAAGATAATGTTTTAGAAAATGATGAAATTAATGAAAATCAAAATACAAAAATAAAAGTAATTAATCCAAAAAAAGAATATATAAACTTTTTTAGAAAATACAAAATTCAAGACGTAATCAAACCAAGACAGGTAATATTAGTACAAGTAAATAAAGAGGAAAGAGGCTTAAAAGGAGCTGCTTTGACAACTTTTTTATCCTTCGCAGGAAGGTATTGTGTGTTAATGCCTAATAGTCTTAATAATGATGGTATCTCCAGAAAAATTGGTGATATTGAAGAACGAAAAAAACTAAAGCAAATTTTAACTTCAGTTAATATTCCACAAAAAATGTCTGTGATAGTTAGAACAGCTGGCATTGGAAGATCAAAAAAAGAAATATCTAAAGATTTATCTTTTTTAGTTAATCAATGGAATAAGATTAGAGAATTAACTATTAAATCAGAAGCACCTAAATTAATCTATGAGGAAGGGAGTATATTAAAAAGAACAATCAGGGATATGCTAACTGAGGATGTAGAGTCAATTTTTGTTGAAGGAAAAGATGCACATGATAAAATAAAAAAATTATCAAAAAATCTAACACCTGGTCAAACAAAAAAAATTAAAATACATAAATCCAATGATAAAACTCTTTTTGCTGAACATAATATAGAAAATCAAATAAATGATCTTTTTAGCTTAAATGTAAAACTTCCATCTGGCGGTTCTATTGTTATAAATACAACTGAAGCACTTGTGGCAATTGATGTTAACTCTGGAAAAAATACAACTGAAAGAAACATTGAAAGTACAGCATTAAAAACTAATCTTGAGGCTGCAAATGAGGTAGCTAGGCAACTTAGATTACGAGACTTGGGAGGATTAGTCGTAATTGATTTCATAGACATGGATGATTATAGGAATAATTTTAAAGTAGAGAAGGCTATAAAATCAGCTTTATTTAGAGATAGAGCTAGAATTCAAGTAGGTAGAATAAGCATGTTCGGCTTAATGGAGCTTTCTAGACAAAGATTGAGATCTAGCTTAATTGATAAAACTTTTGATAAATGTAATTATTGTAATGGATCTGGACTAATATTAAATGCTGGTGCAATAAGTGATCAAATTATAAAAGTTATTAAAGAAAAAATCTCAGAAGAAGTAGATATTACAGTTAAATGTAATACTTCACTAGCAGAAACCTTAATAAATAATAAAAATAAAGAAATTACTAATTTAGAAAACTTATACAAATCAAAAATTAAATTTGTTTTTGATTACAAATTCTCATTACATGAACCATTAGTCGAAGAAGAAAATAAAAATAATGCTTCAAAAGAAAAAAAAGAAACTGATGATTCAAAAAAAATAAAAACAAAAACTAAAACGAAAAAAAAAGTAATTAGAAAAAAGACAAAAATAAAGAAGAAGTCAGTAACTAAAAAAAATGATAATGATAAAAGTGAAATTGAAGAAACCTCTATTGGTAACAAAAAAAAAGAAAATATTGAATTGAATGAAATAGAAAATAGTGAAAAGCAAAATGAAGACAAAACTGGCTGGTGGTCATAATTTATTTTATTTATTTATAGTAAATATAGTCATATTTTTTGCTAACTGCTCATACTCTTATCAAATTTACGATTATCATACTGAACAATTTATTGAAAAATTAAATACAAAGATTGTATCTGTTAATTCCTATGATAAAAAAATTAACTTTAAAATTATAAATAATGAATTTCCTAATGCATTTGTTACTGCAGATAATACAATTTATATAACCTCTGGACTATTAGTTTATTCTCCAGATTATGTTTCATTGTTAGCAGTTCTTGCTCATGAATTAGGTCATATAGAAAATTATCATATTTCAAAAAGAAAAAATGAAATTAATAATTTAAAAAATTTAAATTCATTAGGAAACTTGGCTGCAATTTTTGGGTCAATGGCAATTCAAAATCCTGAATTAATTGGTGCTTTGGTATTTAATAAAACCGCAATAAATAATTTATATATTAACTTTTCACAAGAACAAGAAATTGAAGCTGATTTTTATGCGGTTGAAACACTTAAAAAATTAAACCTTCCTCTTAATTCTGTAAAAAAATTTCTTATGTTATTAGAAGATAAAACAAAATTTAATTTAGTTGATGAAGAGCTAAAAAAATTTTCAACACATCCAATTTTTTCTGAAAGATATAAAATAATAGAACATAATGATAACCCAAACAATGCTATTTTAAATCAAAATATGCAAAAAAATTATAATTTTATAAAAGCGAAATTTATGGCTTATACAGATAATGGCTTTGCTAATAATTTAAATGGAGACGCAAGAATGTATTATGATGCAATTCAATTGTCTAAAAAAGGTAGTCTTATGAAAAGCTTAAAAAAACTTAATAGACTAATTTCAAAATATCAAACCAATGAATTTCTAATAGAAACTAAAGCTGATATTTTATTATCCTTTGGTTATAAAAAAGAAGCTTTAGATTTTTATAAAAAAATTTTAATTAACCAACCAGATAATAACTATGCTAAATATAATTTTTTCATAAATTTAAATTATAATAACAAGAGAGAATATAATAGAGAATTTTTTTTAGACAACTTAAATTTAATTGTTCTCTTTCCCAATAATAAAATACTAGTTTCCCAATTTTACAATTTATCTAAAAATTTAGAATATAATGAATGGATAAAATTTTTTGAAATTCTAGTATTAAATAAAAAAGACTTAAAACAAAAATTAATTGAATTAAAAAATAATACTAAAGATTATAATTTAAAAAAAATTATAAAACTATATACTTAAATAATGACAGGCGCTTTAGTTTATGATGATTATAAAACTTTATATAAAAATAAACGTATTCAAAATTTAATATCACCTAATTCACAAATTCAACCATCTAGTGTTGATTTATCACTTAGTGATGAATGCTATGAAATAAAAACTAGTTTCTTAAGCCCCAAAACTAAAGTCAGAAAAAAATTAGAACTTATTTATAAAAAAAAAATTGATTTAAAATATCCTAAAATTTTTAAAAAAAATAAAACATATATTGTGAGACTAAATGAAAAATTAATACTTAATAATTCAACGAAAGGTCATTGTAACCCTAAGAGTAGTACTGGAAGATTAAATATTTTTTGCCGAACAATACTAGATTACTGTGATGAGTATGAGAAAATTCCTATTAATTACAAAGGGGAGATGTTTCTAGAAATAACAACTAGATCTTTTGATATAACATTCAGACAGGGTGATAAGCTCAATCAAATGAGATTAAATTCAAATCAAAATGTTTATTTAAATGATGTTGAATTAAAAAAAATTAATTCTATTAATTCTTTAATTCTAACTAATAAAAAAAATAAAATTGATAATGGTATAAAAGTAAGTGTTGATTTATCTAATGATAGTAAAGTATGCGCATATGTAGCCAAAAATGTTAAAAAGAATATTGATTTTAGCAAAATTAATTTTTATGAATTCAAATATTACTGGAAAGCCCTGAAACCATTGAATAAATCATTGATAATTGAAAAAGATAAATTTTATATACTTAAGTCCAGAGAAAAAATTAGAATCCCTAATAATCTTGCAGGTGAAATGGTTCCTTATGATACTGGAATAGGTGATTTTAGAGCGCATTATGCAGGATTTTTTGATCCTGGCTTTGGTGAACCTGAGGGCTCTTATGCTGTTTTAGAAGTTAAAACAAATGAACAATCTTTTATGTTGGAAGATGGTCAAACAATTGCGAGAATTAAATATGAAAAACTAAATAAAAAAACAACAAGAGTCTACGGTTATAATATCAAATCAAATTATCAAAACCAAAAACTTGCTTTAAGCAAACATTTTAAATAAAAGATAATTATGAATAATGTACTTATTATTAATGGCCCAAATTTAAACCTTCTTGGTGATAGAGAAAAAAATTTTTATGGTGATACTACTTTAGATAACATAAAAGCTTTATGTGAAAAAGAGTGTAAAAAATATCAAATGAATTGTCTTTTTTTTCAAAGTAATCATGAAGGAGAATTAATAGAAAAAATACATTTAGCTGGAAATGAATTTTCAGGTTTAATTATTAATCCAGCAGCATACACACACACATCAATAGCATTATTAGATGCTCTAAGAGCTATATCTATACCAAAAATAGAAGTACATATTTCCAATATTTATGCTAGAGAAGATTATAGAAGAAAAAGCATTACTTCTGAAGCAGTCAATGGTATCATTTGTGGTTTTGGTGAAAATGGCTATCTTCTAGCAATTGAAGCAATTAAAAAACTGATTTATAAATAAATAAATATGACAAAAATAGATAAAACTGATCTTGAGAATATTAAATTAATAACCTCTGAAACAAATATTAAAAATCCAACAAAAATAAAAATAAAAAAAGGAGATTATGAAATTGAAATTTCATCACAAACTTCAAACACTTTAACTTCTGTTGCTGATACAATTCAAAAACCTATTCAAAATAATTCAGAAGAAAAGATAATTTCAGATGAAGTCAATGATGAAAATATTGTAAAATCGCCAATGGTAGGTGTAGCATATCTATCAGCAGATCCTAATTCACCACCTTACGTAAAAATTGGACAGCATGTAAAAGCCGGTGATATACTTTTACTAATTGAAGCTATGAAAACTTTTAATGAAATTAAAGCTCCTAAATCTGGAGTAATAAAAAAAATAATTGCTTTAAACAGTCAGCCGGTAGAATTCGGAGATAATTTAATAATTTTTGAATAATGTTCAAAAAAATTTTAATCGCTAATAGAGGCGAAATTGCATTACGAGTTTTAAGAGCTTGTAGAGAGCTTGGTATTAAAACAGTAGCTATACATTCTGAAGCAGATGAAAGTGCTATGCATGTTAGAATGGCTGATGAAAGTATATGCGTAGGACCAGCTTCAGCTCAATCAAGCTATTTGAATATTCCTGCAATAATAACAGCAGCCACTCTAACAAATGCTGACGGTATACATCCAGGATATGGGTTTCTAAGTGAAAACAAAAGGTTTGCCGAAATAATTGAAGAACATAATATCAAATTTATAGGGCCAAATTCAAAACATATAAAAATCATGGGCAATAAAATTGATGCAAAAAAAATTATGGATGACAATAAAGTACCGACTGTACCAGGTCTTAATGATTTATCAGATAGTAAGTCTATAAAAGAATTTATTAAAAAAGTAGAACTTCCCATAATTGTAAAGGCAGCAAGTGGTGGGGGTGGAAAAGGTATGAGAGTAGTTACTAGTTTTGATGAAATTGAAAATTCAATAAGTTCTGCAAAAACAGAAGCAAAAAAATCATTTAATGATGATGTAGTTTATTTAGAAAAATTTTTAACAACCCCAAAACATATAGAAATACAAGTTTTAGCAGACTCTCAAGGAAATGTAGTTACACTTGGTGAACGTGATTGCTCAATTCAAAGAAAACATCAAAAACTTATTGAAGAAAGTCCTAGTGAACTCCTCTCAAATGAAAAAAGGAATGAAATAAGTGAACTTTGTAAAAAAGCTGTATCTTCTATAGGCTACGAGGGAGTTGGTACACTTGAATTTCTTTATGAGAATAATAATTTCTATTTTATGGAAATGAATACAAGACTTCAAGTAGAACATCCTGTAACAGAAATGGTGACTGGAATAGATTTAGTAAAACAACAGATTTTAGCAGCTGCTGGTGAGAAACTTTCTATTACTCAAAATGATATATTTATGAAAGGACATTCCATCGAATGTAGAATAAACGCTGAGCATCCAGAAAGCTTTATACCTTCACCAGGAAAAATAACTCAATACCATCAGCCAGGAGGTCTTGGTGTTAGAGTTGACTCAGCCGTTTATCAAGGTTACTCAGTACCTCCTCATTATGATAGCATGATAGGTAAACTTATTACTTACGCAGATAATAGAAATGAATGCATTGCAAGAATGAATAGAGCTCTTGAGGAATATATAATTATGGGAATTAATACAAATATTCAACTACATCAAAAAATAATTATGACAGAAGAGTTCAAATCTGGGAACTATGATATAAACTTTATGTCAATTTTTAATTGAAAAAAATAATATCATCAAAAAATTTAATAGATTTATATAAAAAAGGTCTTTTTCCTATGGCTGAAGGTGTCACTAGTGAAATTATAAATCTCTATCAACCAAAAAAACGTTTTTTAATACCTATTAATGATTTTCATATACCAAAAAAATTATTTAAATTATTTAAAAAAAATAATTTTTTTTTTAAAATCAATTCAAATTTTAAAAAAGTTATCACTAGGTGTCAATTAGCAAAAAGAACAGATAATAATACATGGATTAATGATATCATTTTAAATTCTTATTTAAATTTACATAATCTAAAAATATGTCACAGTGTAGAATGTTATAATGATAATCACAAATTAGTCGGTGGTTTATATGGAGTACATATTGGGGCATGTTTTTTTGGAGAAAGTATGTTTAGTGATGTATCAAATACAAGTAAATTTTGCTTGCTGTATTTAATTGCTATCTTAAAAAAAAATCAATTTTCAATTCTTGACTCTCAATTTTATAATGAGCATTTGATTCAATTTGGAGCTTTTGAAATTCAAAATAATACATATCTGCAAAGATTAAAAATAAATACTAAAATTACGAGAAATTTTCATTTTGTTCAAAATTTTCAAGAAGTTTTATCATTACTACAATCTAATAACCATAAATCGTAAATAGGATGCTCCAAAGGGGTAACATCTGGAGACGATGAAATCATCCAACCTCGATAAAGTGATTCTTGAGAATTTTCAAAATTATCAAATATATCCACCAATACATAATCTTCAGGTACTTCATCTGGAGGTTCTGTAAAACATGAATAAACTGTAATATTAAGAGATCCTATTAAATCAGTATCGTGAACTAAAATATTTTTTATAAAAATTTTATTTGATACCTTGTCTAATAATTTAAATTTTGCATATTCCATTTGCAATGGTTCTGAATATAAAAATTTAGAAAACAATATAATTAAAAAAAATATTTTAAGGTGACCAAGACTCATAGTCAGCTTTAACATGATCTGGTTTATAATTTTTTGATAATGGATTAGATGGCGGAAAATGAGCATCTTTCGTTCCTGTCATATTTTGTTTATGCTCTTTTTGCCATGGGTATTTATGAGAATAATTTAGCGGGGGGGCATCAATTGACTTATGTAACCATGCATGCCAATGTGGTGGTATTTTAGAGGCTTCAATTTCTCCTTTAAAAATAACCCATCTTTTTGAATTTATGTCTATAGGATCATCACTATTGTTATAGTATTTATTTCCACTTTCATCTTGTCCAACTAAATTGCCATATAACCAGGTATACAATTTTGTCCCGAAACTCATTATATCTCTATACTTCTAAATGTGATACTTTCCAATTAATATTTTTATTAGCAAAAAAATTCTTAATTTTAATATTTCCCTCTTCTGTGTATTCTGAAACATTGATATTTGTTTTTTCTAGTATCAAATAATTTGTATTGATTTCTAGATTATAAAATTTTGGACCATTTATTGAAGAAAATGATTCTAAACTCGCTAAGGCATTTTCTTCATCAAAGATAGATGCATATAATTCTATTGAATAGGGAGAAGAAAATATTCCTGGCTTAAAAGGATTTTTTTGGTTTTTATCATCAATATGATGTGGCGCAGAGTCAGTACCTAGAAAGAATTTGGTATTATTAAAACAAGCAGCTTTTCTCAATGACAAAAGATCTTTCTCATTTTTTACAACAGGCATGCAGTAGTGATGAGGGTCAATTTTTTCATCCTTAAATACATCTTTTTTGGTAAGAAGCATATGATGTGGAGTGATAGTACCCGTCATATTATTATTAGATTGCACAAAATCTACACCATAGTCAGTCGATACATGTTCTAAAACTATTTTTAGATCTTTAAATGAATTTCTTATTTGATATAATTCTTCATCAATAAAATATTTTTCTCTATCAAAAATATC
>CETM01142870.1_pt1 | contig 20970 bp, 13 predicted proteins | sample 361451 | NCBI WGS metagenome assembly CETM01 (sample SAMEA2622690, study PRJEB7988) | marine metagenome | isolation source: saline water (ENVO:00002010), including
GCACTAGATGTAGGCGCAGGCAGTGGCCGCGACGCCAACTGGCTAGCTGAACAAGGGTGGAACGTAACAGCCGCAGAGCCTGCCGATGAGCTAAGAAATCTAGCACAGGCTAATTCACATAACAGTGTTACATGGTGTAACGCCAGTCTACCCGCGCTTACCGCCCTACCCCAAACGCCAAAAACATACGATCTCATTCTGCTTTCAGCGGTATGGATGCACTTGCCTGAAGCTGAAAGGCCACCCGCGTTAAAGCGTTTAGCTGAATTGCTTTCAGAAAATGGCATTGTAGTTATTACTTTAAGACATGGTCCACCCCGCGATGAAAGTGAAATGTTTGAAGTAACGATGAACGAGGTCGAAGAACTCGCGAAAGCGAATAATCTAAAACTTTTCAATGGCTCTAGCGAATATACAGAGGACGCTTTAAATAGGAAATCTGTTAAATGGGAAACTTTAGTTATTGGAAATAGCACTTATGAGCAAATCTAATGACTTTGTCTCACTGCTCAGAAACACTACTAATTCATATAAATTCCTTTTCTTAAAGTCACTAATAAGCAGAGCTAGAAATGGTGAGAGCTTAATAAAAATATCCGAGCTAACTACTGATATGCTTGTAATGGCTTGGTACCCAAATCAATTTTTCAAATTATCTTTTGGCTCGCAAGATAAAATAGCTGAAATATTTAATAAGCAGAGCTTTAAGTATGAGAGCGATATTCCGGTTACTTCTCCTGAATTTGAAATAAACCTTAGAAAACAGTTAACAGAAAGGTTAGATCCAACTTCACTATCGAAGCTAGCAGTTTATGTACAATATCGGTTACTCCACCCTTTTTTCGACGATGACTTAAGAGGAAAGCCCGATCATCAAAAAAATAGAATGATATTTGAGATGGCAGCCAGCCGCTATGACTCTCGAAAACCACTATATAATATTGGTACGGATAAGAAATCGATTCTCATTCATCCGGAGTGGTCAACATACATTAAAAGAAATGGTGCTCTACTTTTACAATATATAGAGTTTTTTTGGATTGAATATCTGCAGAAAAACAACCCAAACATTCCAGGAATTATAAATAAGTCATCGCCCCCCAAAACCCGTAACGGCCTTAAAAGTCAAAAACGATATTGGGAAAAGTTCACGCAACTCCACGACGAGCCGAGGTGCATATATTCTGATACAAGACTGAATAAAGATAACATTTCGTTAGATCATTTTTTACCTTGGACATATGTTTGTCACGACAGAATATGGAATATCGTGCCTACCATTGGCCCCGTGAATAGCAGCAAAGGAAATAAGCTGCCCTCTATAGAAAAATATTTGAACCAGTTCATAGAAGTCCAGTATCAAGCGATAAAATTAAACTCTATTAGTAATTCGGAGTGGCCGAAGCTAGAAGCAGAGCTAGTTATAGATTTGGGCTTTTCGGCAAAGAACGAGATGTTTGATGATTGTTTATTTGAGAAGCAGCTGAAAAGCACTATTGAGGGACAGTACAAACTAGCTGCACAATTAGGTTTTGCACAAAATTGGGTTTATCACACTCCTGAGTAGTTATGACACAGTACAGCTCTCAAGACATAAAAGCGATACTAAAAATCAGTGCATGTGAACTAATGCACCTACGCGAAAGTGGTGGTGTCGCATATGAAAAACATGGGCGCACCTACTTTTACTCTCTACCGGCCGGGCATTCGGTACTTGCTCACACCCTTGGACAAAATTTGTTGCACTGGTACAAAGGGAAGCACGACTTTTTACTATCAAATGAACCTGTTGTTGATAGCTCAAAGTCGGCGCTAGAAGAGTTAGTTAGTGAAATACTTCTACCGATAAACCGAATATTAGGTAAGCCAATAATTACCTATGGTTTTACCTCCTTTTCTCTCAAAAAACATATCCAACAGACATCACCTAGCGGCACCGCCCCGACACTAGATCAGCATTCATCATACGAAATCAATAGTGCAGGCACACAAATATGCAATAGAGGTGGTGCTGCATGTGATTTCTACATAGAAGGCGTGCCAACTTCCAATATCGTTCGTTTCATTACGCAAAAGCTAAATTACGATCGCATTTATTACTATGGAAATAACAGACCACTTCATGTCAGTATTCATTTAACCGACCCGCTTAGACACCTACAGATAATGGGCGAAAGCGAAAATGGTAGGCGTTATCCGGGTAAAAAGGCATTTGGCGATCGAGCAGTAATATTGGCAGAGGGATTGTAATGGACGCAGCTTTATTTAAAACATTAGTTGATAAATTGGAAGTAGGGAAAAAGCTCCCCGACGCTATTTATGTTCATGACAGTACATTACCGCAACTACCCGATAAACTACGCAACGTTGTTTTAGCTATTGGCAAAGCGCTGAAAATCCCTCGGGAGCACTGGAACTTAATCAAGCTTTCTAGAAAGCAGTTTTCATTAAGTTTATTGCACTACCCCACTTTTGAAGAAGAGTCTTACCCCGCGTTAAAGCAAAGTGTAACCGTAGACCTACAAAAGCTTTCTCATAAAGTAACAGACTATTCTAACTACGATAACCCGCCTATTCTTCACCGCAAAGAAACCATGGTTTTACCCGACCATCCGCAATACGAAGAATTCAAGCAAATTACCGAAGAGGGTGAGCAAGCAGGCCTTTATGAAAACTCGCGGCATATTGGGTTTAAAGCGTCTTGGGAGGCTTTGATAAATGCGCATGGCTACGAACTTGTAGACGGGCGCTTGTTTCGAAACTCTGCATTACTACTTAATAAAGATGATAAAAAAATTGAGCGCGATAAAACCGCAATAGTACGCTACGAACTATCGGCCCCAATGAAGGTGTTAGCAAAGCACGGCTTTCTCGAAGGTCAATATTCCATATTTGATTACGGGTGCGGTAGAGGAGATGATCTTCGAGAACTTGAAGCGCATGGGCTAGATGTCCTTGGTTGGGATCCAAATTTTCTGCCAGACGCAGATAAAGTGAATGCTGACTTAGTTAACATCGGTTTTGTAATTAATGTAATTGAAGAAAGAAACGAGCGCATGGAAGCTATTCAAGGCGCTTGGGCCCTTACCGATAAGCTTCTTGTTATCTCGGCTATGCTGGCAAACGAAAGCTATCTCGCTAAGTTTACGCCATATAAAGATGGCATTATCACTAGTCGAAATACCTTTCAAAAGTACTTCACTCAAAGCGAACTGAAAATGTTCATTGAGCTTAGCTTAGATGAGTCAGCTATTGCCGTAGCCCCTGGAATATATTTCGTATTCAAAGATAAGTATTTAGAACAAGATTATCTTCAGAACAGACATAAGCGAACACGAACTTGGGAGCAGAAGTCTAAGCCTGTCGATATTAAAGAAGCCAATACACAGCTTTTATTTACCAAACATAGTGAGCTATTCGAAGAATACTGGAAGACGTGCTTGTTACTAGGAAGAGCGCCCGCGAAAGATGAATTTGGTAAAGCTGACGAGTTAATAGAACTCGTTGGTACTATGAAAAAAGCGTTTAGGCTGTGCCTAAACTTTTATGGCAATGATGACTTCGCTATTGCACAACAAATGCGAACGGAAGACTTGTTAGTTTACTTCGCTGTAGGCCATTTTGGTAAGAGAAAACCCTACAAGTACCAGCCAGAGCAAACTAAACGTGACATAAAAGCTTTTTTCGACACAAACAAAAATGCCCAAACGTTAGCGAAAGAACTGCTCTTTCAAATAGCAGATGTCGAGATGATTGAAGCTGAATGCCTAGAAGCCCACAAAACCTTGCCTAAAAGTGTATTGGCAGAAGAGTACGAAAAACCACACTCCCTAACGTTTCATAAGCAATACTTAGACTTACTTTCGCCGCTCTTGAGAGTTTATGTAAGCTCAGCCTTGCAGCTTTATGGTGAACTTGAAGACATACAGCTAATCAAAATCCATATAAATTCAGGTAAACTAACGCTACTTGGTTATGACAACTTTGAGGAAAGTAACTCCCCTACTTTAAAGGAGCGAGTTAAAATCAAAATGGCCGATCAAGATGTGGACTTTTTTGACTATCTCGACGAGCATTCCGACGCTGTATTGAGTAATAAAGCAGATTACATCACCTGTTAAAATCAAGCCTAAAATCCAGCTCACTCCCTCTCCCAAAAGAAGTATACTCTAAAAAAAGATAATTGAATTTTACGTAAAAACAAATAAATTATTTACTTTCACATAAAATTACGTAAAATTTTTACGTAACCATCAAGGAGGGTAAATTTTGAATACTTTAGATAATGACTTCTGCTATTCCTTTCCAGCAGTTCGTGGCGTTCAAGCCGGAAGACCATTTTATATTGCAACTTGCCCTCTTCGTATCATACCGAAAATCTTCATTTATGATGAAGAAGAAGTGCCGCCAGAGTTACGCGCTCAGCGCACACTAAATAAAACTCGAATTCCAGAAATGAGTAGATATTTGGTTGATAACCCCGATGACTATGTTTTTTCTGCACTTACTGCATCAGTAGGCAGCGAAGTTTCATTCATAGAGCAAGAAAACGCACCAAATATTGGCACGCTAAAAGTCTCTATGAACACAAGCATTTTAATTAATGATGGACAACACCGTAGAGCTGCAATTGAAGAAGCTATCAAACATAAGCCAGAGCTCGGTCAAGACAATATCGCAATTGTGTTTTACATTGATGAAGGTTTAAGCAGGAGCCAACAAATGTTTGCTGACTTAAACCAGCACGCTATCCGCCCTTCCTCATCGCTTTCAACGCTTTACGATGATAGAGACCCAGGCGCGCGTGTAGCAAAATACCTTGCTAATAACGCCACGCCATTTATTGGCTTTACCGAGATGGAAAAGGGAAGCATTCCAGTAAAGAGCAATAAGATTTTCGCTCTGAGTGCAATCAAACACGCAACAAGAGCATTGCTAGGAAAAGGCCCCAAGGATGATATTTCAGAAGACGAAAAGGAGTTCGCTTTGCAGTTTTGGAACTGCATTAATGATAATATGGCCGAATGGCAATTAGTGCAGGATAAAAAGCTTGCTGTCGGTGAGTTTCGTCAGGAATATTTGACAGCACATGGTATCGCTCTTCAAGCCATTGCGATTGTTGGAAACCACCTCTTAGACTTTGCTGAAAAAGAAAGAGTAGCAACATTAGAAAAGCTTAACTCTGTTAACTGGCGAAAATCTAACCCTGAATGGGTTAAACGCGCAATGATGCACGGCAAGCTATCCAAGGCTAGCTCAAACATATTTCTTACAGCACTAGAAATTAAACGCCAATTAGGGCTTGAGTTATCTCAAGATGACCTTCAAAAAGAAAAAGATTTATTAGATTCATGACATTAGCCAAGCAATTCGATCTCGAAGACTATATTGAGTTCATCGAGCAGGAAGAGTTTTCTGGTCTGCCACTAAAAGACTATATAGCCAACGTACAGCGCGTTTATTTACAAGACACTAGGCCATGGGTTATTGGCTACAGTGGGGGTAAAGACTCTTCTGCTGTAATGGTACTTGTTTACCTAGCGCTATTGGGCTTAAAGCCTGAAGAACGCCACAAACACGTGTTTGTCGTTGCATCTGACACACTGGTTGAGACACCTATTGTAGTAAACCATGTAAACCGCTCTCTTGAGGCAATTCAGCGAGGCGCAGCGCGCGATAAGTTACCCATCACTTCGCATAAAGTCGTTCCTAAAACGCATGAAACTTTTTGGTCGAATCTTCTCGGTAAAGGTTATCCCGCACCTACACGTAATTTCCGCTGGTGCACTGAGCGAATGAAGATCGACCCTGTGAGTACTTTTATTACCGACAAAGTAAATCAGTATGACGAAGTTATTGTGGTTCTTGGCTCTAGATCGCAAGAAAGCGCTTCACGTGCACAAGTTATTGCTAAACACAAAATTGATGGCTCAGACTTAGCGAAGCACACTACGCTATCAAATGCTTTCATTTACACGCCAATTGATATGTGGGCGGTAGATGATGTGTGGAAAATTCTTCGTTTTTGTCACCTAGAGCAGCAAGAAACGCCTTATGGTACGAAGAATAAATGGTTCGACAAGTACGACCTTGAGTGGGAAACACCATGGGGTGGTAAAAACCTTGTTTTATGGAACCTTTATAAAGACTCTTCTGGTCAGGGCGAATGCCCTATGGTTATTGATGAAACAACACCCTCTTGCGGTAATTCTCGTTTTGGCTGCTGGACGTGCACCGTTGTCACAAAAGACAGAGCAATGGAAAGCCTAGTGCAAAATGGTGAAACGTGGATGCTCCCTTTACTTAAGTACAGGAATATATTGTCACGTAGCACCTCTCCAAAGCTTAAAAAGAAATATCGCAGCCACATTAGAAGAGACGGTAGGTTAGCGTTTAAAACGCTTCGAGAAGATGGCGAGAAAATCTTAACCGACGATTACACCACAGGCCCTTATAAGCTGAAGTATCGTAAAGTCGCTTTGAGGCTTCTTTTGAATATCCAAAAGCAACTTGCAGATTCAGGTAGAGACGTAGAGCTAATTACCGTGCCTGAGTTACACGCGGTGCGTCATGAGTGGTTAAACGACCCTAATGAGCCTGATTGGGACGATGATTTACCTATTATTTTCAACGAGGTCTTTGGTTACGATCTTGATTGGTCGGTTGATGATACTAACCAGTTTAGTAGAGAAGATGCTGCGCTTATAACCGAAATAGCACCGGAATACGGTGTTTCACCTCAGCTTGTTAAAAAGCTAATAGATTTAGAAATTTCAATGTCTGGGCTTTCTCGACGCACTGGTATTTATAAAAAAATAGGAAGGCTTATCCAGCAGGATTGGGAATCAGCCGAAGAAATTATCAAACAGAATAAAGACAGTAGGCAAAATCAAATCAATCAGTCGAAAGAAGTGCAAGACTACGAAGCAGAGTTAGCCGCCATCACCGCATCTTTAAATAAGGAGATGCAGCTATGATTTTTAAAAAGCTGACTTTGGAAAACTTTAGGGTATTCAACGGCGAGCACTCTCTTGATTTGCAGCCTAAAAAAGATGGCCTGCTATCTAAGCCGATCATTCTTTTCGGCGGTTTAAATGGTGCAGGTAAAACGTCTATTCTTACAGCCATACGCCTGCTTCTATTGGGAAGACGCGCGCTTAGTTCTATTCCAAATAATAAAGAATATGCAGACTACCTTTCACAGCAGTTAAATAACAAAGCAAAGAAAGAAGATAACGCGGCAAAAGCATCAATTAGCCTGGAGTTCACACACACTCATCAAGGCAAACACGGCGTATTTACTATCACTCGTACTTGGGGTGTTGATGGTAAAGAAAAGATAAGCTTTGAACACGCAGACGAATATTCAAATTTAACCTCAGAACAAATTCAGACAATTATTTCCGAGATGATTCCTCCGGGTATAGGAGACTTGTTCTTTTTTGATGGTGAGAAAATTGCAGAATTAGCTGAAGATGATACCGGTGTTTACCTTAAAGAAGCCGTTCAAAAGCTGCTGGGGTTGGACATTATAGAAAGGCTGAATATTGATTTAGATATATATCTGAATAAAGAAAGTGAAGGCAAAGCTTCAGCCTCTATCCAGAAGGAAATTACGGACCTTCAAAATCAAAAAGAGAGCTTCAAAGCTGAAGCAGACGTTTACAAAGAGCAAGCGAATGAGCTGTACCCGAAAATCACTAGTCTTCGCTTTGAAATGAGTCAAATCGAAAAAAGCATTCAAGAACGTGGTGGCGCTTTTGCTATTACAAGGGACGAAGAAAAAGGCAAACAAAAGTCGCTAGAACGTGAAATAGATACCATTAAGGGTAAGGTACTCCACGAACTAGATGGTGCATTTCCTTTGTCTTTAGCGCCAAACGCCATAAACGGGCTGTTCCAACAACTTGCTCAAGAAAAAGAACTTAAAGCAAAACAATCTTTCAACGAGCAATTTCTGGCACAAACTGAAAAGCTTGCGACTACATTATCAGCAGCCCTGGAGGCAGATGAAGCGCAAGTTAATGAGCTACTTAAAACCTATGTAGAAAATGATGTCCGTATCAGTGCTAAAGGCACCATAAGCCTAGATATCTCTGATAGAGAATTCCACCAGCTTGAAAGTTTACGCGACGATGCTAGTGAATCAAAAGCTAGGCTGAGCAACACCCTATCGGAATTAACTGCAGCCGAATCAGACTTAGACTCGCTGACACTACGAATTCAAAGAGCGCCAGACGAAAAAGAACTAGTTGGTCTTTATGAGCGCTTACGAGAATTAGACAAAGCAGTGGCGAAAGAAAAAGACGTTTACAAGGATGTACTTCAAAAAGCACAAACGTCGATGACCAAGGCATTGGAGCTAGCTAAAAGACTAGAAAAGCTGTTTAACCAACAGAAAAATGAAAAGTCGTTACAAAAGGCTGTTGCAAGAGTGAGCTCGACACAAGGTGCGTTGCAGGAATTCTCCCAGAAGTTAACGCAGCTAAGAGTGTCTCAACTAGAAGAATTGTTTGCATTGGCCTACCGAAAGCTCGCAAGGAAAGAAGATTTGAAGCTAAAAGCCAAAATAAATCCAGAAACTTTCGATGTAGCATTAGTCGACCTCGACGGAATGGAAATTAATAGGAAATCGCTTTCTGCTGGCGAAAAGCAAATTTTTGCCTTCGCAATCCTAGAAGCCCTTGGCAAATTATCAGGGAAAGTATTACCTGTTGTTGTAGATACTCCGCTTGGTAGGCTCGACTCAAAGCATAGAGACAAGTTAATAAAACATTATTTCCCCGAAGCTGGCGAACAGGTCATTCTCTTGTCTACAGATACAGAAGTTGATGCTGACTTTTACTCCATTTTACAGCCAGAAGTGTCGCATGCGTTCGAAATTAATTTTGACGAAGCTACGCGCTGCTCCTCAGTAACTGAAGGTTACTTTTGGGAAAATCAAAAGGTGGAGATTGCCTAATGCTACCTAATAGAATGCAATTATCACGTACTGTGGAAGAGCAACTTAAGAAGTTGAAAGGCTATACGGGCGTCACCCCTAATGTATCAGCGCGTATCGCCTTCTTCCGTTCGATAGAGTCCAATTTTAGATATGACCCAGCTACAGGGTACTCCACCAACGGAAGTTTAACGTTAGACAAGATTACTTGGTTAGGGCGAACTCAGGAAATCACTGAACTTTTGTTGAAGCATACCTACCCTGATTTAGAAGGTAAGCAGCTTCAACAAGCCTGGGCTGCTCACGTTGAGCATGGGATTGCACAATTGCGGAACATACGACAAATTAACGCCTTTATAGAAAAGCTTTGACCTGTCATCGTTTTGTGAAAACTTAATTTCAAAATTAATTTAAAACGAGCATAGGTTTAATATGAGCCGAAGAATTTCCCACCTTGGTGAAATTGAACTCCGCCATCAGAACGGAGCTGAGATTTATCGCGAAAACGAGAGCTTCTCTCAAGAAAGAGAGATTTATGCACTAGCTAAGACTTTGAACAAAAGCTCCTATCCAAATAAAAAGGAAGTTAAGTCGCTCTTTGAAAAAAAATTAAATCAGCAATTCAACATTTGCAATCATGAAGCTAAAAGTTCATAGACTTATTATTTACAAGGTTAAAAAGCGTTCACTTTAGAAATGTTGACTTGGCCATCGCGACATTTGCAGATTTAATCGAAAAAGATAAGAAAAACAGTACCAATACAGCTGTAGATACTGCTTTTATGCTTTTCAGAAACTGAGCTTTACTAGCTTAAATTTGAGCCGAAAGTAGTTTGTTTTTTCAGGTGCCGCTGTCAGATTGTATCAATCTTGTGTAGATATAACCTACTCGCGGTACCTGAGCAAAAAACAAAGGTTTTTTTTAATTAATGGAAAAACTAAGCAACAAAAATCCGACATGACGCATTTTTTAAAAAGTCAAAATATTCTCTATAGCTTTGCTCGGTCCACTCCTCAAACGCGCCTACTTTTCTAGTAATATAAAGATTTGAGTTTGCGAAAACAGTTTTTTTGTTCTCAAATGGATCTGTATCCACCAATCTGTTGTCACTTGCCGATAAAATACAGAGGTTTCCTAATTTGTGCTTATTACCTTCTAACGAAGTGTCATATATAGCGCTGGTTTCTGAAATGCCTTTTGGATAAATATGCTCAAGTGTAGTGCCTTCCTTACGCTCTATAATCACAGTTTTGTCTAAGCATTTAGGCGTACCTTGCGCACCATTGTCGTACCAACGACCGTACTGGGATACCATAGATAATAAATGTTTAAGTTTCTTTTTATTTGGTTTCGAGTAAAACAATTCTTCAATTGAATACTTAAACAACTCATCATTAGCCTTTGAGCTTAGCAGTTCATTGAGATCGAATCGTAAATCAGAAATATTATAGTTTTCTTTCTCTTCATGAATCTTTTTAACATGTTTTGTATATATATTCTTTAATAATGAGTTATGCCCATTACACATCATTTTAAATCGAAAGAAAAATCGTTCTAACATAGTAACAACTTCTGCAAAATCAGTCTGGCTTAGCCGCCTCGCTGTTACTAGAAGGGGTACTGACGCAGTGTTTCCAAGATAGTCTATCAAAACAGCGAGCCTGTCTCTATCCCAACCCTCAACTGGATTTTGAATAGCGTAAGGCCACTGGCAATCAATTAAATCTCTTACCAAGCTTATATCTTTGCCTAACCCTCGAATGCTAACTAACAAATTTTGGAGTTGAATAACATCCACTCCCTCAAAACTAGTTAACTCGAAGTAATTTTCCATATACTCATCAAACAGTGCACCAGACTTTGGTCGATACCCAAGCTTAGCTTCATATGCCCAGCTTAAGTGTTCCTCTGTCCGAGCGTGAGATACGATTTCATCTAAAATTTCTTCCGCTTCGGTCTGTTGCTCGTCACTACCCTCCATTAACTCTAATATTTTGCACCTTAGAAGATCTGCGTCTGTTAGCGACATACCTCTATCATTTATAACTTGGAATAGTTGATATGCTGCCTGCCTGTTAGACGTAACTAAATGCAGAATTTTGAAGTCTGACGAAAGAAGCTTTTCCAATACAGTCAACTTAGTAAATACTTGAGATATATCATCTGCACTAATTAGATCTGCAACAGCTTTTCTTATTGTGATATGGGCATGAAGTAGTTTTTCGTGTGATTCCTTCGTGGGTACCACATCCTGATTCCTTATAAGCTTACTGTAGAACTCATCATCTCTTTTTGACATTTTGAATGTCTTAACTAGCTTCGTGTCATCGCCAATTAATTGATTAAACTCAACAAAACGAGGAACTAAATCGCATATTTGGGTGTTACATTTGCTAGCGATATCAGTATTACCTACTTCTTTAGCTTTTTGTTCTAACTCCTTGTAAAAGCAAAGAATGACATTGGCAAGTAAGTTGAACGTACTTAGCCGCTGTTGCCCATCAATAACTTCATATTGATTAACATTATAGGTTCCCGGATATGGAGACACCACACTGATAACACCACCGAAAAAGTGCTCCTTGCTTCTGCCTTGATAGCGGCTTTCGAATGCTAGCTCTAGATCCTTTACAAAATCACTTACTTGTTCCTCTCCCCACGCATAGGCACGCTGATACTTGGGAATAAAATAGCAAGGTTTGTATTCGAATAATGAGTAAACGCTTAAATATGTAGGGTTCATCTATAACTCCATTAGATTTTGAGAGCCCATTATACGTTTGAAATAAAGACAATTTTATTCATTTCCTTTAATGGCTCTTTGTAAATTTTTTAGTTCATCGGTATACGTTTTATAATAATCTTATTGCCCGTTTAAAGTTCAATAGGACTGGCTCGAGTAGACTTTCCGATGGTTATCATACGTCTTTCGCCAACTCCCAAAATGCCTTATCTTTTATCTTCGTTATTTTCTTGTCACCATCTACATACAAACTATGGTGTTTTTCTAGCTCGCGTATCGACTTCATTAGATACTCTTGATCAGTCTTATCGTCCTTATTGAAAAGTGACTTAATATCTTGATTTCTAATTTGAGAAACGCGATGAACAATCCAGCTTAATATGTAAGCAGAGTAGTCGTTGTCACCTGTTTTAAAGTGAGTTATATCCTGAGTAGACAGAACTACTCCGACACCATATTCGCGACCTTCCTTAAGTATTTTCCGCAAGCTTGGGAAGTTTTGAGACATAAAGTTGTCGGCTTCATCTACTAGAATAAGTTTTGTGACTTGTCGAAAATCTCCTTTTACAGATGGCTTACCCTTTTTCTGCATTTGCGAATAGAATAAGTCTAGTGCCAATGCTACGACCAAATTCTGCACTTCAGTCGGATAACCCGCTAGCTCAATAACTGTCACACCACTTACTAGGTCGTATAAGCTAATCATCTTCTCAGGATCTGTCTCAAATATCTTGAATCGCGCAAGCTTCGATAGCGCAGCGTAAAGCGAATCCTCTTCTACTTTCTCTTGTTCTAAGAACATATCCCAGACATTCTCAATAGTTGGCGCTGTTCTTTTCCAAGTAGAAGGGTCTTCAGGCTTTATCCCCGCCAGTTCATAAGCCTCTAAGATAATGTTTTCCAGTTTTAGCTGTTGCTTTTTCCCTAGGCCATACGCTTTTGCCATCGTTTCTGAAAAGCCTGCTGCCGTATGAATAGGCAACATTGGGGTATCACCAAAAAGGCTTAGTGGGTTAAAAGGTAACTTAAACAGCTTAAACTTCTTGGCAGCAGTAGTGCTTATAAACTCGTCATCCACATAATCCGATTTGTAATCGAAAATAAGGATACCAATAGGCTTTCCATCAACATTATTTTTTTGATTTCGCTGGAGCTGAGTAACAACGGATTTCGTACATTGGGTTTTACCTGTACCCATTGTTCCAATAATACCTGAGTTGGTATTCATGAATTTGGCAGTATTTGTTGGCTCCCAAAAAACTGGCTCTTGGTTTTGAACAGAATGGCCAACTAACACCTTTAAAGTTTCGTTAGTTTCCACATCGACTTCGACAGCTAAATTCACTTCAGACTTTTCGGCATGAGGCTCAGCGTTAAAGTTGTAGTCAGTTTTCTGCTCGTCCACATTTATAGAAGTATCTTCTTTTGGCTGTATTTGGTTGCCCACGAGTAGTGTGGAATCTCTTAAAATGTATTCGCTATTTATGTGACAGAGCTTTTCGGGCTGCTGTTCGAAAAGTTGTGATAGCGGTGTTTTTATGAATGTAGAAAGGTTGCTTATTGGCAGCTCTATTTTGAGTATATTCTCTTTCAACTCAAAGGCCGGCTCAAAGAAAGTGTCATTCTCCACGTGCGATACTAAAAAGCCTTCGGGGTAATTGACCAAATCACCAATAGCATATTTACCCTGTAGCCACGATTCACGACAAGCTAGTAATTCATCAAAGTAGTTATCGCTATATAAGTTGTACAGCTTGTATTTATCTATCTGCATCAACAGCTGTCTTACAAACAATCCTCGATAAAGTTGGGCAGCTAAACTGTCCCCTTTCAACACGTCTTCTTCAAGATAGCGCTTCAGCTCTTTAGCTTGCTGCACTCCTTTGTTGTGCGTTTGCTTTTTACCCGTTTTAACTTCTACAGGCAGCAATACCATTGTCTCTTGCTTAAAGCCTACAAACAAAACGTCATCTGAAATAGCGCCCTTAATGTTCCCTGCAATGTTACTTTTTGAAAAGTCACTTTCTGACATTTTCAAGCCAATATTACCTGCAACTCGCAACATCTCGGCTACTGAAAGTGGGACCCAGGTAATATCAGATTTATTAAGCAAGCAATTTACAAACTTATAAGCACCAATGATTCCGCGCTTTTCTTTGCGTTCATTGTCGTTAGCGGTGATCATTTTAAGAAGCCACTCACCATTAAAGGCGTTGAACTCTTCAATGATGCCGCCCTGATCACGTTCAAGGACTTTTTTGTATAAATCAGATTCTTCAGTAACGGTTATCGCGTCATAATTTATTGAGTTGGTGTAGTTATCTGAATAGTGGATCAGCACTACGTTTTTATCATTGTCGAAAAAATCCAGTGTTACTTTGGGGTCAATAATTGTCGTCCAAATTGAACTCGAATAAGCACATTGGAGAAGTTTCCTAAACTTACCGCTTACGACTAATGCTGTAGATTTAGAACGGGAATACTGTTCATCAGGCTTACGCGCAGGCTTTATGAGACCGTTAAGACGTTCCGCAATTTGCAGGTGAGGCTTATCTTCATATTCAATTCCTTTAAGGCCAAAGGCAGTTGAATAACTGTCTTCCTCACTAGACGATGCTTCGCCCGCTAATAAGCCTTCAGCAACAACACCACTTAATTCTTCGTTAACGTTGCGATCTCTAGACTGTACCTTGTCGTTATTTTTAAAAAAGGAAATATGGGCGTAGTGATGAGCCTTAAAAGTACCATCTTCTAACTTCTCGTTTTCAAACTTGCTGTACGTTAACCGTGTTCTAAGTAGGTCAATGACTGTATCAGCAATATCTTTATCTCTTCCTTTATTTAAGCCATATTCTGCTTTAATAACGTCGTAGCTTGCAGTGTCAGAAAAACGGTCAAACTCACAGTATTCTATTTCATCATCATAAATATTTACGTGAATCTGACAGGCTTTATTTTTGTATTGTTTGATAAAATCTACAAGGCCAAGAAAGACTTCTTTGTTTTGGCCATTGTTTATGGAATTGATTATTAACTTAGACCGTTCACCATTTTCAAAAAGGCTTGAAAACGCATCTCTAAACTCAGAAACCTTATCCCTAACCAGTTTCTGTACGTAGCCGTAACTGGTTTCTTGATGAGGTACAATACGTAACCACATACTATTGTCAGTCTCATACTGGCAATATCCAAACTCATTAGTAGGGTCATAAATGAATGGCATCAACCCTTGCGCATTCAATCTGGAAAGCGTGACTTTTGGCAAGTGTTTAAAGCTACTGGATTCATCTTGTACCACCCTTTGCACAAGATACAGGTGATAAGCTAAAACCATAGGGTGATATGGCGTTATGTATTCAACACCGTTGAACTCTGCGAAGCCGATGTTAACTAACTGCTTTTGCGATTGGCTTAGTAGAGTATCGTATTGAATGCTTCTTAGTGCTTCGTTGTAATTGCGCACTACATGCTCAACCAGCTCCTGGTAAGTTTCGTCCCACCCGCTCAAACTTGGCAAGGTATTGTTATTGGCCAGGTAAGCAAAGTAAGTAGAGTACGCTGCCGATAGTTCAGGGTAACTAGTAGCGATATCTGCAACGGCCACATGCAGATTTTCAGAAGCCGGGCAATAAAGACTATTATTGTCTAGAAGCTCTTGCTCCCACTGTAAAAGTGTTAAACGCTTTCCTTTAGGCGCTATTTCATGGTTGTCGAGTTGGATCTTGTTCTTGCGCTTATTATAAACTGCAAAATAATCGTTGCTAAATAGTTTGTTAAAACGCTCTTGATTGAACAAAAGAGGTAGTGATGACGCATCAGTTGCTACTGCGCCCTCGATGCTGAATCTTAACTGTGTTTCTGTACCTTTTACTACAAACTCAACATTGTCAGATTCTGACGCTATTTGTTCAAAGTCAATTACACCTACGGTGCTATTTTTAAACTCTTGCGCGTTTTCAGTAAGCGTATCTTCCCTACCATGCTCGGCAATTTGAAGATTGTTTTCTTCGGTTTGAATAATAACTAGCTGGCGCTTGGGGTCTATTAGAAAGCTATTTTCAATTGAGTTTAAATAGAACTCGTTTTCTTTAACTACTAACACTTTAAAGTTGTGGTTTTCAGCAGACTTATCGCGTTTTACGCGGAACGTAAAAAAGATAGCAGTATCATAATAATTGCCTGAAATAGTAATGCGGCTGCGCTTTCCACCCGCATTATCAGGGTTACTGAAATCAACACTTGGCTGGCTAGTGTTGAGAATTTTGCACTCTTTTTTCTCTACTTTTCCACCAACGAAGCTGATTTCAAGCTCGAAGGTACTCTTCCCCTCCGGCATCACATAAATGATGTTCTTAGTGCGCCTTCCGGCTTTTGTATCTGCTTGTGTTCTTACTAATAACTTACCCTCTGAGATAGACTCTTTTTCAAGCTCTAAAAGGTTTTCTTTATTCTTCTTTTGTTCTTGTAAGCATGCCTCTAACTCTAAAATTAACTTCCATGCTTCTGGATCTTGCTCATCGAAATACTTTTTAACAAAGGAGGGACTAAAGTCTTCTTCCCCAAGTTTTTCCTCCAAACTTGTTGGAAAATGGTGTGTAATGTAGTCGAGTTTTTCATACATTTGCTTGTTTTGCTCAAGCCTGTTTGCAATCTGATTTGGAGAGTCCCACCCTTTCAAAAGAGGGTCGTTTAACAGGGCTATTTCATGGAAACTGATTTCACCATCATCAACAAGGGCATTGAAGAGCTCTTCAAAGCCAAACATGGTTGCACCATCATCGACAATTTGCTCGAAGCGATGACTTAGTAAGCATTGAGTAACGAGCTTATTATCGTTTAACGGGTCGATTTCCCCTTCTAATGCTTCTTTAATTTTTAACGGATGCCAAACCCAGCCTGGTTGAGCAATGTTCTCTGCTGAATTTATCAATGTATCAAGCATTGAATTATGAATAATCAGAAGACAAGAGTCTTTCACTTCGCTTTGCTGGGAAGCGACTACATCTCGAATATGGGAAATAAAGTTTTCGCTACAGCCTTCCCCTTTGTCTTCACTGTGTAAGACAATTAAGAGCTTATATCCCCCAACTTGAATAAAGGGCATTTCAACTTGTCTGATAGTGATGAAACCTGCTCTTCTGGCGCAAAGTGCATCAAATAGTTTTTTGCTGTTGCCCTTATCTGGTGACTGGAATTGGTAACGATAACCTTTGTAGAAATGCTCAGCGCCCCAGTTTATAAGCTTTTCAGCTAAAAAATCCTCAAACTGTTTTTCTGACATAAACTGCATCTCCACTGTCACTCATTCTCTCTACGTTCCCAATGCGCTCATAAAACTCTACAAGCACTTTTTGTGTTTGCTTATCAAAAAAGATACCTCTAGCTTCAAACTCTTTGAGCAACTCATGAAGTCGTAGGCGATCCCTCTTTCCAATAACTATATTGGTCAAAAGCAATATATAATCTTGATTAAATACTAAAACTCGCCCCGCTCTTCCTCGGCTCTGAACAAAGTGGCCACATAACTCTGACTCTATGGCTTTGCAAAAATGAACATTGACTTCATGACGTGTTTCACTCCTACCGAATTGCGCATAGAAAAGTGCCAACAGGTTATCTACCGCATCTGCTACGCTGCTTACTTCTTCGAGGTCTATTCTCAATTGCCGCTCGGCTTTGAAGTCAACTGCATAAGCGTTCAGTGCGGCTAGGGCTCCTTGAGTATCTTCAAGACTCGTAATGGACCATAGGGGCTGTTTAATAACAGCACTGTCTTGAAGACTTTCGTTCATTGCCAAGTATGGAAAAACTTTATCGAAATTTTTAGCTAGCTGGCGATAGCCGTAGCTTTTTACATAGCTGCGTTCATCTGAAGCTTTTTCGGTATCGAGAATGAAATAGCATGGTTTCGCTGTGGGTACACCTGCCCTCCACTCGCTCAGGTTTAGTGCGATCTGCGCGGTATAGAGAAAAGCGTAAAGCTTTAAAAAGTCTGTTATGTTTTCTATAAAGTACTTCGGCTTCGATGCAATGAAATCTAAGTCTTCAATAAATAAGTCTCTCAGAAAAGGGAGGTAAGGCACTTCTGTCGGTGCTTTAGAAACCGTTCCCGCTTTAGACCCTGAGACTGTGAAACTATTGAATGTCTCGACAATTTCTTTCTCTAAAAAGTTCAGATTTAAACTGGGCGATTTTTGCAAATGATGGTCCTGCAATAGGTTCAAGAATAAGTCGCCTAACCTTTTATTTGCTGAACTACCTTTAATGTCTTGTGCTTTGAATAATAAAAGCTCAGGACTAATTTTATATAGCTCATCGCCACTGAAATACATTTTTTCGAGGTGTTGCCAGAACTGTGGTTCGTCCAACTTTGATTCAAAACCCTCTTTGCACTTTAATTTGAATTGCTCAAATTGATTGCTCGCTACACTTTTTCGATAAGCGTACTTTACGAAATGACCAAGTACGATGTCCCAATCAAAAATGCCTTTCCTATCCTTAGTATTGATTGGAAAAAAAGACGTCAGTTTGTTGTTTTGAGGTTTTAGCTCTGATTTGAGTTTGAACATGTTTCTAAACCCCACTTACTTCTATTTCATCATCATCGTAACGTAGGCTTATCGTTAAGCCGTCTTTAACTATGCTGAGCTTATCTTTGCTCGATGCGATGTCAGCTATGTGGTCAGCAAAGTCATCTAAAATAACGATGGTATTTTTGTCGTGCTTGTTTGGCCTATACCCGCCAATAATTCTATTCATCATATTAAGAAGGTTGATATTAACTTGCATTGAAACACTTTTACCTTCAACGGATATATGCGCTACAAAGTAGGATGTACTTGTTGGTGGTGCATGTTGAATTGCATCAAAATCTGGCTCCATATCGACATCTGCCATAATTTGGTAGCCATTATGTGATGAAATAAGAAACTTACCTTTAGCAATCGATTTAGCATTTCTGTTGATATAAGTATGGATTGCGGAGAATATCGTCTCTTTGTAAAAGGCTTTTAGTTCTTTCTTTTCTTGTTTTTCACCTACATAGCAAGTATGTAAATTCCACACCTTGGCGTACTTATCCAATAGTGGTTCATCAAAATCTTCAAGAAAGTCTTTGTGATAGTTGTTGGCAAGGTCTGCCTCTCCGAGAAGGTAGAATAGCCTCAGATATGAGTGAGAATTCTTAGACTGGCGAATCCCATATGTAGAGGATAAGTAAGAAGTAAACTCTTCGAAACGTTTATCGAACAAGCCTAAACTAGTACTTAGAAGAAACTTATCGACATTTTCTGTTCTAACATCTGCAGGGTCAAAATCTACTATTTTGGACGAGATTTCGTTATCAGAGGCATTGAACATATTATCAAATAGATACCCCTCCGGTGATAACAATGTGTGAACAAAGTCCAGAAGCGTTCTAGCAGTAAGAAACTGATCTTTTATCAAACGTGCTTTAAAGAGTACATCAACAATTCGATCTTGAACTTGTGGAATTGAAAGTAACTGGTAATTTGTGCAAAGGACCTTGTTGCCGTCATGACTTGCTTGTTCTTTATCAAAGTACTGCCGTACAATATTGTCTTCATGCTTAGTTATGCGTTGCAAGATTGCTTTAACGAAGTCAGAAGAATGACCAGCACTGGTTAAAATAAACTTTGGATAATCCTCAAAGTTTAAAAATACATACTCTGAAGTCGACTCTTTGGAGTTTAAGTAACTAGCGATTGCCGCGCGTACATTCTCATTCTTACCCTCTTCGACATAATTTCCCATCATGCCTACATTGATACCAACTACTAACGCCTTGTCATCACTTTCATAGTCAGTAAAAACTTTATCGAGAGTTGATATTGCAGATTCATCTGGTTCAAAACTATGCGTTGCATCTAGATGAAAGGTAGCTTTGTGAGAAAACTTCGAAGCATATTGAGTCAGGATTTCAGACTTACCATCTCCACTACTACCGCAAAGAAAAATAATTTTTTTATTGCTCGCAGATAATGCAGTAAGGTGTTTTTCGAAGTCTTTTTGAATATCTGTTTCGATATAAAGATATTTCTTTACTGCATCGAGCTCTGCTGAAATAGCGTCTTTTCGCTCAGTAGAAACTGCATAAGGGGAAGATTTGGACAATACGCTTAAAACGTCAACAAAACGCATTCTACATCCTTATAGTTAGTCTTTAGTCTAATAAAATAACATTGAATTATTTATTGATCCAACGGCGTTTATCGATAGATTAGTATGATTAAAGCGTATTGCGTATTATTTCAACTCTTTTGACCATATGCATTTTTCTTAGTCAGCCGATTTGAAATCTTTTACGTACCTCTGCCCTAGCTTGACTAAAGCCATGTTTACATCTAGTTCTTCATCTTCAGCCATAAATTTCATTACTGTCCTCAAAACGAAATCAGTATTTTGCTTGTACCGTTTCGCGAATTCTCGACAGGATTTCTTGATTGCGCTTTCCAACTCTTGTTGTTTCACTGAATGATGGAACGCCTCTATCGCTTTTTCGAAAGACTCACCGCTATCAAAATAAAGCTGGCTTAGCCTGCCTTTCTTTATTTGATAAGTTGAACATGCAAACTCTAGGGCTTCCTTAAAGCTATTAAACTCGTGTTCGAATACTTTAAACAATCTTTTTTCGGGTTTGGCAACTCGTGTAATACTGCCATTTACTTCATAGTCAAAGCCTGCAAAACGAACTCTTGTTATAGCTTCTTTGCCAAGGTTAGAGCCGCCTTTTAGACTTCTTTGAAATGAAGCATCCATTTCTTGTATTTCTTCATCACTCCAATGATTAAACACTCTAATCGCCTTTTCGTATTTGTCTGCTAATAGCCCTTTTAAAGCATCTATTCGTAAATCTAGCGATCCAATATTTTGCTTTTTAAGCAAATCTCGACACTCTGTACACGAAGGCACGGATATAAAATCCGCCTCTCTGCTCGCGTTTCGCCAGTCGTGGATAAAGTTAATGGGGGGAATATAGTCCGAGCACGAGGCTTCACAGCCACAATAGATACAGCGATTAAAATCAGTGGAGTGAACAGCTTTTAAAGGTTCGTAATACTTTTCGTAGTCCATTACTAATGACGCGCCTTTTGTTGAAATTTTATGTCATCTGCCATGACACTCTTCCAAACATAGTCTAAATTTGAAGGCTTGTGAATAGTTAAACTAAGAATCTAAAGCAACCTTAAGCTTCTGATAAATATATTATAATTTACTTATATCGAGTAGGGTGAGGCGTCACCGCCTCATCCCTCTCACAGAACC
>CETM01008376.1_pt1 | contig 20922 bp, 20 predicted proteins | sample 361451 | NCBI WGS metagenome assembly CETM01 (sample SAMEA2622690, study PRJEB7988) | marine metagenome | isolation source: saline water (ENVO:00002010), including
TGGCCCCCAGGACCAGGACTCATAAAAACGCCCCGCAGGCCACACTGGCTTGCGGGGCGTTGTCGTTGAAGGAAGCTTGCCGTGCCTATCGCGGACTCGAGCGCTTCCTTGCCGACTCACCCTTTCCCGGTGGCGATGGGTCGGTCGGGGGCTCGAATCCAGTCACTCCAGGAGCCGGCATAGAGACGCGGCAGCGGAAGACCGGCGATGGCGTAGGCAAGAATGTCATGGCAGGCGGTCACGCCGGAGCCGCAGTAGGCGATCAGCTCGTCGCCGGCCTGGGAATCAACATTGGCCAGCTCGGCGGCAAGCTGCGCGGCCGGCTTGAAGCGCCCGTCGGGGTCCAGATTGTCGGCACTGGGCCGACAGCGGGCACCGGGAATATGACCGGCCACTGGGTCGATGGGCTCAACCTCGCCGCGAAAACGCGCCAACGCCCGGGCATCCATCAGCTTCGATTGCCCCGGCGTGATGTCGGCAGCGCTCACCAGGGCGCTGTCGTCAAGGCTCGGCTGCCAATCGCTGGAGGCCGGCGCCACCGTCTCGCCGGCCTCCAGCGCCCCGCCGCTGGCCTGCCAGGCCGACAGACCGCCGTCGAGCACGCGCACATCGGCATGTCCCGCCCAACAGGCCAGCATCCACCAGGCCCGTGCAGCGGCGAGCTGGCCGCCCATATCGTCATAGACCACCACCGGCACATCCGGGGTAATCCCCAACCGCTGGATCACCGCAGTAAAGGCCTCATGGCTCGGCAGGGGATGGCGACCGCCCTCGCCTGCCGGTGCCGACAGATCCTGTTCCAGGGCCAGGTGCTGGCTGCCTGGCAGGTGACCGCCCCGCCACAGGGCTCGCCCGGCGTCAGCGTCATCGAGCCGGGCACGACAATCGAGCAACAGCGGTGGACGTGATGACGCCTGGGCGGCGGCGAGGGAAGCACTATCGATCAGTGGGTTCATAGCATGTCTCTCTTGGCGGGCTCGTAATAGGCTCCTGACGGACTCTCGGCGTGGGTCCTGCCCTATTCGGTGACCGGCGCTGCCGACAGCGGCTCGATGGGGGCACGGCTGGCAATCAGCCGGCGCTTACCGGCCTGGGCAAAGCGGACTTCGATGACCGGATCGCGTGGATCGCCCTCGACGAGATCCACTTCCCCCTCACCGAATACCGCATGTCGCAGGCGCTGGCCAACGCTGAACAGGAAACCGGCCCCCGATCCACCGCCGCTGACACCCCGGCCAGCAGAGGCGTCGGCCTTTATCGTCACCGCAATCGAGCACCCCTGAGCGGCGAGATAGCGCTCGGCCAGGGCCGGCTGCTCAACCTCCAGCGGTGCCGGCACCGGCGGCTCGGCGACACCCTCGCCGTATGCCGTAGGGTGCGTACCGCCGTGTGCCCTGCCCTCATTCAGCGCCTCGGCCAGTCGCTGGCAGTCCTGCCAGGCGGTCTCGGCGATAAAGCGGCTGGGCCGATGCTCACCGCCGTCATGCAGCATCAAAAGCTGTTCCCGGGCGCGCGTGATGGCGACATAAAAGAGCCGGCGCTCTTCCTCGAGGCGCTCATCGCTGAGCGGATTCTCGCGGCTGTAGTGGGGAAAATCTTCTTCGTTGGTGCCCCACAGGGCGACGAGCGGCCATTCGAGGCCCTTGGCGCCGTGCACGGTGGTGATCAGCACGCCATCCTCGCGGCTCTCGACCGGCTCGCGCAGCAGCGCAATGAAGGCGTCGGGGTCGTGGGCTAGCTCGCCGGCCTGTTCGATCAGCACGTCGAGCAGGCGCACATCCTCCTCGCCCTTCTCGCGGCGGGCCGCGGCGCGCTTGAGGACCTTCTCGGCGTCCAGCCGCTCGACCACATGGGTAAGCAGCTTGGCCGGCGGCCAGGCCTTCAGGCGCGGCAGCTCACAAAGCAGCTCCCAGCGCCGCTTGAGGTTGCGACGTTGCAGGGGCTTGAGGCTCTGCAACAGCGGGTCCTGGCGATCCGGCCAGCTCTGGGTCTCGGCCAGACGCTGCGCCAGGGCGCCGAGCCGCTCCCGAGCCACGAAGGGCGTGGGCTGGGCAAGCAACAGCTCGAGATGGCCGGGATCCTTGAGCAGGTCGGGCTGGCGGGCCAGCATCAGATAGCCTGCCAGGGCCTGTACCAGCGGCAGGCGGAACACGAAGCGGTCGTCACGGGACAGCCGGAAGGGAATGCCGGCCCGCAGCAGGGTCAGTTGCACCGACACCGACAGCGCCCAGCTGCGCACCAGCACGCAGCTCTCCGAGAGCATCCGTCCCTGACGCTGCCAGCCGGCGAGTGCCTCGGCGAGCCGCTGCCCGCCCTGCGCCACCTGAAGCGTGGTGATGGGGTTATCGGGGGTCGCCAGGCATAGTTGATCCGGGCGACGCCGATTGGCGGCGATGGCGTGATTGGCGGCCAGCGCCAAGGCATGGCCATGGCGAAAGGTGGTCGACAGCGGGTAGTCCCGCGCCTCGCCGAAGGTGGCAGTGAAATCGTCGAGCATGGTATCAGGGCGGGCCCCGCGCCATTCATAGATGCACTGGTTGGCATCGCCCACCGCCATGACCGCCGCCGTCTCGCCGGCCAACAGGCCCAGCAGCCGCTGCTGGGCGGCATTGATGTCCTGATACTCGTCGATGATCACTTCATCGAGGAAGCCCTGGACCCGCGCCTTGAGCGCCGGCTCCCGCTCCAGCGCCTTGAGCGGGCGGTACAGCAGGTCGGCGTAGGTCATCTGCTGATGGTCGGCGAGCAGGGTCTCGACGGTATCGAAGGCCTCGACGAAGTGGCCGGTATCGGCGCCGTAATCGAGGCGCTCATGCAGCTCGCCAGGGTCGGCGAGTTCGGCCTTCACCAACTCGCAGAAATGCCCGAATGCCTCCAGGCGGTCGGGCTCAAGGGCATCCTCGAGTCGGCTCTGATCGCCGGCCAGCGTCTGCTGCACGGCCTGGCGCAACAACCGCTCGCGCTGCCAGTCGGCGGCCAGCAACTGGCGCGGCGCCAGGCCTCCCCAGCGGGTCAGGCTCTGGGTCAGACGATGGCCCAGCGAATGAAAGGTGCGTACATCTGGCAGCGGCGTGCCGGCCGGCGCCTGGGCCACCAGCTTGGCGGTAAAGTCCTCGCGAGCGGCGCGGTTGAACATCAGCACCAGCATGCGTTTGGGTGGCACGCCGGATGCGAGCAGGTGCAGCACTCTGGCCACCAGGGTGGTGGTCTTGCCGGCGCCGGCCACGGCCGCCACCCGCGCATGCCCACCGGGGTGACCGACCACCGCCTGCTGCTCCGCGGTCAGCCTCACGCGCCCTCCTCGGAAAACCGGCCCAGCGGCTGCCAGACGCCGGCACTCTCGATGCCAAGCTCCTGTTGGGGGGCGCCACCCTCGGTGACCGTCCGGCTCTCGGCTTGCTCGACCAGCCGATAATAGACATTGCGATGCAGCCGCGCCGCCAGACCAAAACGCACCGGCACCGAGGGGATATCCCGGTCCGGCCTCAAGCGATGTTCGCCATCCAGCGTCAGCCGGTCGCCGACGTTGGTGGTCAGGGTCCAGACGCCGTCATGGTGGTCGGCATCGACGATCAGGAAGGCGCAGTCCTCGACCTCGACCCGCCACTTCTCGACCGGCGTCAGCAGGTAATGCTCCCCATCGTCCTCACGACGCAAAATGGTCGACAGCAAACGCACCAGCCGGCCACGAGCGATGGGCTTGCCCTCGTGCCACCAGTGACCGTCGGCCCGGATGCACAGATCCATCTCACCCGACAGCGGCGGGTGCCAGTCCTCGAGCGGCGGAATCGCCCCATCGACCTCGATATGCCCCAGCAGGGGCTCTAGCGGGGGGTGATTGATCGGCATCGGATGTCCTCCTCGACGGCAGCGACGGGCTCAGATCAAACCGGATTGGGCCAGGGACTCCCTGACGTCGTCGGGCGCTTCCGGCACGGCGGCACGGAAGAGTCGATAGAAATTGGCGGTGCTCTGCATGGCCACTTCATCGACGCTGATGCCACGCTCCGCGGCGATACACTCGGCCACCTCGACGACCCACTGGGGTTCGTTGGGCTTGCCACGGTGCGGGACCGGTGCCAGGTAGGGACTGTCGGTCTCGATCAGCAGGCGATCCAGCGGAATCTTGCGCGCCAGCTCGCGTACCGCCTTGGCATTACGGAAGGTGACGATACCCGACAGCGAGATGAAGAAACCGTGGCGAACCGCTTCCCGCGCCATGTCCAGGTCCTCGGTGAAGCAGTGCAGCACGCCGCCGACACTGGGGTCGGTGTACTCACGAATCAACGCCAGGGTATCCTCGCGGGCCTCGCGGGTGTGGATGATCACCGGCAGTTCGAGCTCGGTGGAGGCCATCAGATGGCGGCGAAAGCGCTCGTACTGCACCGCCCGAGACACGCCATCGTAATGATAGTCGAGGCCGGTCTCGCCAATGGCGACCGCTTCGTGACGCTCGGCACATGCCTTGATGGATTCCACCGTCGGCTCTTCGGCCACCTCGTGCAGCGGATGCACACCGGCGGAGATCACCACATCGTCATACGCGCGGGCAATCTCGGCGAGCCCGGGCACGTCCTCGAGGGTCACGGCGATGGCCAGGAACTGGCGCACATGGCGGGCTCGAGCGGCATCGAGTGCGGCATTCAGGTCGCCATCGTGGGCGCTCAGGTCGAGACGATCGAGATGGCAGTGGGAATCGACAAACATGGGTCACTCGGTCAGCGAAAAAGAGGGAAAACGAGACAACATCACAGGGTATAGGTCGGGGCGCCCTTATCGAGCTGGCCGGCCAGCAGTGTCTCGATGTGGTTGCGCACGCCTTGGTCCTCATCACGGAAATGCAGGCCTATGCCCGGCACCCGCCGGCCTGTGACACCCGGCGGCGAGACCCAGACCACCTGTCCGGTGACCGGGTAGCGCTCTTCATCGCCGGGCAGGGTCAGCAACAGCAGGACTTCCTGATCAAGCGTATAGTGCTCGCGGGTCGGCACGAAGATACCGCCCCGCTCCAGCGAGGGCATGTAGGCCGACAGCAGGGTCGGCAGATCCTGAATCGTCAGTGACAGCGCTTTCTGACCGGCCATGATGATTCCTCGTGGTCAATGGAACGACGTGATTGGCGCTATGAGCGCAGCAGTGCCGACCAGCGCACCAGCCAGGCTTCCAACACCAGTTGGGGGTTGGGGTTACCGCCGGAGGCAAGCAGGCGACGCTGCTCGCGAGCGAAGTCGAGCAGCCGGAACCAGTCGCGCACCCGAGCATTCTTGACGGCCTGGCGGTATAACGGCAGCAGATCCGGGTTGCGCAACGCCGCGCTGTCACCGGACAGGCCCAGGCGGATCAGGTCCTCCAGCCAGCCGATACCGTACCACAGGATGGCCTCGACCGATTGGCCGGCCAGTCGCGAGGCCTCGGCCACCGGCTCCGCGCCCCGCACCAGGGCATCGAACAGCTCATGCAGGGTCTGGCGCAGTTGACGGGCCTCACCGGTCGCCAGGTCACGGGCCAGCAGCGGCAGCCCACCGGCCACCTGCAGCCAGAAGGCGGCATCCTGATGTTCCCCCAGTGCCTCGACGAGCCAGGCTTGGCACGCCTGCGGTTCGGGCGTGGCCAGCCGCCACTGCTGGCAGCGCGAGCGCACGGTGGGCATCAGCCGCGAGGGAATCTCCGCCAGCAGCACGAACAGGGTGCTGGCACCGGGCTCCTCGAGACTCTTGAGCAAGGCGTTGGCGGCGGCCACGTTCATGGCCTCGGCGGGCTCGATCACGATGACCCGATGTCCACCTTGCTGGGCGGTCTGATTGACGAAAGCATTGACCTCGCGAATCGGATCAATGCGAATCTGACGCCCCTTGTCCGCCGGGCTTACGCGCTTCAGATCAGGATGATACCCCGAGGCCAGCATCGCACAGCTATGACAGTGTCCGCAGGCGACGTCTCCGGGACGATGGCACAGAGTACGGGCGATCAACGCCTCGGCAAGCGCCTGAGGCCCGACGCCCTTGGGCCCGGAAAGCAGCAGCGCGTGGGGCAGGCGCCCGCCATCCTGAAGGGCGACCAGCTGCAGCCAAAGCCCGGCCTGCCAGGGTAGCGGCGTCGGCATCGTCGCGGCGCTCATCCACCCTCCTCGGCCGACCCCAGGCCCAGTTGACCCTCAAGCGCTGTGACAATCGCGGCCTGAACGGCCGCGAGGCTCTGGCCGGCGTCGATGACGGCGAAGCGCTCGGGGGCAGCGTCGGCTCGGGCGAGGTAGGCGTCGCGAACCCGGCTGAAGAAACCCAGCCGCTCGCGCTCGAAGCGATCACGCTGACCACCCTGTCCGTCAATGCGCGAGGCCAGGCGTTGCTGGGCGGCATCGGCCGGCATGTCGAGCAGTAAAGTCAGGTCCGGCGTCAGCTCGCCCTGCACCAGGCGCTCCAGGGTGGCGATACGCGAGGGGTCGAGGCCACGGCCGCCGCCCTGGTAGGCGAAGGTGGCGTCGGTAAAGCGATCACAGACCACCCAGGCACCACGCGCAAGCGCCGGCCGAATGCAGCGCGCCAGGTGCTGGGCGCGTGCCGCAAATACCAGCAGCAGCTCGGCATCGTCATCCAGCGGCTCGTCGATATCCGGGTCGAGCAACAGGCCGCGAATGGCCTCGGCTCGGGGGGTGCCACCAGGCTCGCGGGTCCGCACTACCTCGATGCCTCGCTCGCCGAGAAACCGACACACCAACTCCACGTTGGTGGTCTTGCCTACGCCTTCGCCGCCTTCCAGGGTGATAAAGCGTCCGCGGGTGTCCATAAGGCTCCTGGCGTCAGCGGTTGAGAATGTAGCGCCGCACGGCGGCATTGTGCTCGCGCAGGGTACGCGAGAAGTGATGAGTGCCGTCGCCCTTGGCCACGAAGTACAGCGTATCGCCCGGCGCCGGATCCACAGCTGCCTCGAGGGCCGCTCGTCCGGGCATGGCGATCGGCGTCGGCGGCAGGCCATCGATCACGTAGGTGTTGTAGGGCGTGGCCTCACGCAGGTCGGCCCGGGTGATGTTGCCGGCATAGTCGTCGCCCATGCCGTAGATCACGGTGGGATCGGTTTGCAGGCGCATGCCGCGTTCCATGCGACGCGCAAAGACCCCGGCGATGGCGCGGCGCTCCTGACTGGCCCCGGTTTCCCGCTCGATCAGCGAGGCCATGATCAACGCCTCATACCGGTTATCGATGGGCAACGGGCGATCCTTGTCGCGACCTTCCCAGACCTCATCGAGGATGGTCTCCATGCGCTCGTGAGCCTGGCGCAGAATTTCCATGTCCGTGACGCCCTTGTGATAGCGGTACGTATCGGGGAAAAACCAGCCTTCGGGATGCTCGTCGTCACGACCCAGCGCGGCCATGATCTCGGCGTCGCTCATGCCCGCTGTCTCATGAACCAGTTTATCGGCTTCATTCAGGCGTGCGCGCATTTCAGCGAAGGTCCAGCCTTCGGGAATCGTCAGCGGGTAGGTCACCACCTGATCGCTGCCCAGCCGGGCCAGCGCCTCACGGCCGGTCATACCCGGCTCGAGCCGATACTCGCCAACCTTGAGGCTGGGAACCGACGCCGGATCGAGGCGAGTCAGCAGGCGAAACGCCCAAGGATCCTCAAGAATACCACGACTGGCCAGGTCCAATACGACTTGATGAAAGCCGGCACCGGCAGACACTTCGTAGAGCGTCGGCTCACTGATATTGATCGGCGCGACCAGTCGGCTTTCCCAATAACGATAACCGCCGATCGCCAGCGCAGCCGTCACGGCTAGCAGGGCCAGCAGAATTTTTCCCACTCGCATGATGTCTCCTCAAGGAACCGCCGCCGGCCGGGATCAGGGCAACGACGGATAGCCCAGCAGGCGCTGGGCGTCGTTCTGCAATCGGCGATGCGTCTCGCCAATCGTCCAGGTGGTGAGCGCATGGCCATCGCTGTCATCGAGCCGGGTTACCGGCCACAGGCCTTGCAGAGAGTTGCCAAGCCACAGCGCCTCGGCCTGCTCAAGGCACGCCGGCATGGCCTCGACTTCGGCGATCGAGTGCTCGTCGAGCAGCGCCTGACGCAGGGTGCCGGCGACGCCGCAGCGATCGAGCCGCGGGGTTTCCAGGCGCCCGTTACGTTGCCAGAAGAGGTTCATGCAGGTGGCTTCGATAATCCGCCCCTCGCTGTCGCAGAGCAGTCCCTCGGCGATGTCGGGGTCCGACCACTCATCGCGGGCCAGCACGTTCTCCAGGCGATTGAGGTGCTTGAGTCCGGCGAGCCGCGGCTGAATCCCCAGCCGCAAGGCGCAGTGCCGCACCCGCACACCCTCACGCCAGCGTGACTCGGCGGGGGCAAACGGCAGGTGCTGTACCAGCAGGCGCGGTTCGGGATCGGCCGGCGCCATATAGCCCCGCCCACCGCTGCCGCGCGTCACGATCAGCTTGAGCACACTCAGGCCGGCCGGCGCCCGGGCAGGCAACGGATCCAGCTCGTCACGCTGCGGAGCAGGAAAGCCCAGCCGCTCGCAGCCTCGGGTGAGGCGCGCCAGATGGGCGTCCCACAGCAGAGGCGTGCCGTCTCGTACCAGCACCGTTTCGAAGACGCCATCGCCGTAGGCCAGACCGCGGTCATTCAGCGGCAGCGCTGCCTCACTCATCGTTGACTCAGATCCGGGTGAAAATCAGCGAGCCGTTGGTGCCGCCGAAGCCGAAGGAGTTCGACAGCGTGGTGTCGATCTTCATCTCGCGGGCGCTGTGCGGCACGTAATCGAGGTCACAGCCGTCCTGGGGGTTATCCAGATTGATGGTGGGCGGCGCCACCTGATCACGGATCGCCAACACGCAGAACACCGCCTCGACGGCACCGGCGGCTCCCAGCAGGTGACCAATCATCGACTTGGTGGAACTGACCGCCACAGACTTGGCGCCCTCACCCATCACCTTCTGCACGGCCCGGCTCTCGGCCAGGTCGCCGGCTGGCGTGGAAGTGCCATGAGCGTTGATGTAGTCGATGCTGGCGGGGTCGATGCCGGCATCCTGGACGGCGTTGCGCATCGACATGGCAGCCCCGCTACCGTCTTCCGGCGGCGCCGTCATGTGGTAGGCATCGTCGCTCATGCCAAAGCCGGAGAGCTCTGCATAGATGGTCGCCCCGCGCGCCTTGGCGTGTTCGTATTCCTCGAGCACCATGACGCCGGCCCCGTCAGAAAGCACAAAGCCGTCGCGGTCTCGGTCCCAGGGTCGACTGGCCGCGCTAGGATCGTCATTGCGGGTCGATAGCGCCCGCGCCGCCGAGAAGCCCCCCAGGCCCAGCGGCGTGGTAGCCATCTCCGCCCCGCCACAGACCATGACGTCGGCGTCGCCATAGGCGATGGTGCGCGCGCTGTACCCGATGTTGTGAGTACCGGTGGTGCAGGCGGTGGTAATGGCGATGTTGGGGCCCTGAAAGCCATGCTGGATCGCCAGGTTGCCGGAGATCATGTTGATGATCGAGCCGGGCACGAAGAACGGCGAAATGCGGCGCGCACCGCCCTTGTTGAGGGCATTGTGGTTATGCTCGATCATCGGCAGCCCGCCGATGCCGGAGCCAATCGCCACACCGATCCGGTGAGCGTTGTCCTCGGTGCACTCCAGGCCAGCGTCGCTGATGGCCTGTCCGCCGGCGGCAATACCGTACTGGATGAACAGGTCCATCTTGCGCGCATCCTTGGGGTTCAGATAAGGACTGATATCGAAGTCCTTGACCGACCCGCCGAAGCGCGTGTTGAACCCGCTGGTATCGAAATGTTCGATGGCGGAAATACCGCTTTTGCCGGCGACGATGTTCGCCCAACTTTCATCGACGGTGTTTCCTACGGGCGTTACCAGACCAAGCCCGGTCACCACGACCCTTCTACGAGGCATCAGCTTCCCTCCAGACTATTCAGGTGGCATGCCGCAGCATACCGACGTTGCAGGAATTATACCTGAACTCCCCGGGGGTGTGTCTCCACCTGGGGCCCCTGCATACTGCCGGCACATCGGCGCCGCGCACCAAAAAAAACGGGAGCCACCCATCGATAGCCAGGGTGGCTCCCGTGTCAGGTCACTTATGTGAACCTGGCGACCACTGAGGTCGCGATCTCAACACCCGCTTACTGGTGAGTGTTGACGTAGTCGATCGCTTCCTGAACGGTGGTGATCTTCTCGGCTTCTTCGTCGGGAATTTCGGTATCGAATTCCTCTTCAAGCGCCATCACCAGCTCGACGGTATCAAGAGAATCGGCACCGAGATCTTCGGTAAAGGAAGAGGTGTTCTGGATGTCTTCTTCCTTGACGTTCAGGCGCTCGGCCACAACCTTCTTCACGCGCTCTTCGATGGTGCTCATTAGTTACTCACTCCAGTCGTTCAAGATAGCCGTTAACTTACAGCCGGATAGAATCCGCAAGCCCAAAAAAGCTGCGGGGTAGTGTATAGACCGCCAGGGGCCTTCGCAACATGAGAGTCGGCCAAGCCGTCAGCGCATGTTCATGCCGCCGTTGACCTGCAGTGTTTCGCCAGTGATGTAACCAGCGGCGTCACTGGTCAAGAAGCCCACGGCCGCAGCAATTTCCTCGGGCTGACCGAGACGGGTCAGCGGAATCTGTGACATCAGGGCATCTTTCTGCGCCTGCGGCAGCGATTCCGTCATATCAGTGGCGATGAAGCCAGGTGCTACATTGTTGACGGTGATGTTGCGCGAAGCAACCTCACGCGCCAGCGCACGTGAGAAACCTTCCATGCCAGCCTTGGCCGCAGCATAGTTGCTCTGACCCAGATTGCCCATGGTCGCGACCACAGAACTGATGCTGACGATACGCCCAAAGCGTGCCTTGGTCATGCCACGAACGCATGCCTTGGTGACGCGATAGAGGGACTTGAGGTTGGTGTCGATGACATCATCCCACTCGTCTTCCTTCATGCGCATCAGCAGGTTGTCACGGGTGATGCCGGCATTGTTGACCAGGATCGTCGGAGCGCCGAACTCATCGCCTACCGACTTGAGCAGCGCATCGATGCTGCTCTGGTCCGTCACATCGAGCCTGCGACCGGCACCCTCGATGCCCTGCTCCTTGAGATAGGCATCGATGGCCTCGGCACCACGATCGCTGGTAGCCGTACCAATGACGACGCGGCCCTGACGGCCAAGCTCGAGGGCAATCGCACGACCGATGCCACGACTGGCACCCGTTACCAGGGCAATTCTAGATTCGCTCATATTCCAATCCGCATAATTGCTGTCATCTTGTGGCGACATGCCTCCACCTTATTCGGTAGCGGCACTGCGCGCCAGTTCGAGTGCGCTTTCCAGGCTGTCCGGGTCGTTAACGGCCAACCCCTTGATGGAGCGATTGATACGCTTGCCAAGGCCGGTCAACACCTTGCCGGGCCCGCACTCGATAAATACTTCGGCGCCCTGCCCCGCCATGTTTTCGATGCATGACGTCCAGCGCACCGGCTGATAGAGCTGCTCGACCAGTCGAGTGCGCAGGGTCTCGACATCGGCATGCGCCTGGGCGTCGACGTTCTGCACCACCGTATAACGCGGAGGACGCATCTCGATATCATTCATGGCGCTAGACAGGCGGTCAGCGGCCGGTCGCATCAGGTCACAGTGGGATGGCACCGAAACCGGCAGCGGCAACGCACGCTTGGCACCCGCCTGCTGGCAAAGCGTGATAGCGCGCTCGACAGCAGCCTTGCCGCCGGCAATCACGACCTGTCCCGGCGCATTGTAGTTGACTGCGGCCACCACATCACCTTGAGCCGCCTCACGACAGGCCTGCTCCACGGCTCCGTCATCGAGCCCAAGGATGGCGGCCATACCACCGGTACCCGCGGGCACGGCCTGCTGCATGGCCTCACCACGCAGTTTGACCAGGCGCACACCTTCTGCGAAAGGCAACACACCAGCACAGACCATGGCACTGTACTCGCCAAGGCTATGCCCAGCCATGGTGCCAGGGCGCGGACCTTCCAGCTCCTGCCAGACACGCCAGATGGCAACGCTTGCCGTCAGCAGTGCCGGCTGAGTGCAGGCAGTAGCGTCCAGATTTTCGGCAGGCCCTTCCTGGACGACATGCCAAAGATCGTAACCCAGGGCGTCGGAGGCCTCTTCGAAGGTGGTTCGTACCACGCTGTATCGTTCAGCCAGCTCCCGCATCATGCCTACTTGCTGGGAGCCCTGCCCCGGGAACACGAGGGCCAGGGATTGCGTCATGACTTTCACCTTTACGTCTTCTATTCGTTGGTCTGACAACGGGCATCCATCCCGCTATCGCCTCGACCGCACGCGGCCGACGCGATAACAGGGCGCCTTTCACCGAGTTCATGAGCCAACTGTGACGGCAAGTCTTCTCTGACTTCCTGGATGGCACGTGAAATGGCATGGGCAAAGCCAATGGCATCGGCACTGCCATGACTCTTGACCACGATACCGTCCAGCCCAAGCAGACTGGCGCCGTTATAGCGCACCGGGTCCAGCTCGCCACGCAAACGACGCAGCGCAGGCCGCGCCAGAAGCCCCACCAGCCGACTGCCCCAGTGTGCCTCGAAGGTCTGCTGCACACGCTGAATGAGCATTCTCGCCAACCCTTCGCTTGCCTTGAGCACGGCATTGCCAACGAAACCGTCGCACACTACCACATCTACAAGGCCAGAGTAGATACCATCGCCTTCGATAAACCCACGGTAATCCAGGTAGGTAAAATCGCGTAAGCGTGCATCCGCCTCACGGACGCTGGCGGTACCCTTGGTTCCTTCGATGCCTACATTGAGCAACGCGACCCGCGGCCTTCTCAGGCCATCGATCCGGCGCGCCATGACTTCACCCATCAGCGCGAAGTCGACCAGCCGCTCGGCATCGGCCTCGACGTTGGCCCCCAGATCCAGCAGGTAACAATGCCCCTTGCCCCGGGTCGGCACGGCTGTACTGATCGCCGGGCGCGGAATCCCCGCCACTGTCCCCAACGCGCGACGCGCCAGCGCCATCAAGGCCCCCGTATTACCGGCCGACACCGCTGCCTGCGCCTCGCCGGAGGCCACGCAGTCGAGCATCATCGAAAGGCTAGAATCCTTGGATCCGCGCAAAACACTCGAGGGTTTGGCGTCTTCGGCAACAACAGCAGGGGAATGGTGCAGGGTCAGGCGGGAAAGCGAGGATGCATCACATCGCACCAGGTGCGCGAGTGCTTCATCAAGGGCGGGCTGCTGGCCGAACAGGCTCAATTGCAGCCGAGGATGGGCCTGAAGGGCCCGAACGGCGGCTGACACGGTGGCACGGGGACCGAAGTCCCCGCCCATCGCGTCGATGGCGATTCTCACGTCAATACGCAGAGCGTCGCCAGTCGAAGCACTGGCTTACGCTTCGACGACCTGACGACCACGGTAGAAACCGTCGGCAGCCACATGGTGGCGACGGTGCGTGGTGCCGGTTTCCTTGTCCTGAGACAGGGTCGGGGCGGTCAGTGAGTCGTGGGCACGACGCATGCCGCGCTTGGAACGGGTCTTACGGCTCTTTTGAACTGCCATGGGATTTCACTCCAGAGTGCATCGATGATCTATCAGGATTTGCCTTTCAAGGTGCGCAGCACATCAAAAGGACTATCAGCAGGCGTTGCCGAGGCCTCGGACGCGTCGCCGCTGCTCAGCTGGTCTGATGAAACGCCACATTGCGCTTCATCGTGGTAAATCACCTGCGGCAGACTGAGGATCAACTCATCCTCGATCACCACCAGGAGATTCAGCTGTTCGTCTTCCACCACTACCGGTTCATGTGTGCTCGGCAAGTCGGCGGCAAGCGCATCGCTGCTGACCACACCCAACAGGAAATGGCTACTGACGTGGGTTGGCATTGGCTCCAGGCAGCGCCGGCAAGGCAGCTGCACATCGGCCTCCAGCCGCCCCTCAATCACTCGACGCCCTTGAGTGTCGATGGCGAAGTCCAGCCAAACTTGGCAATCGCCCTGCTGGGGCCCGGCATCTTCAGCGAGACGCGCGAACGCATCGAGTGCCACAAGGCCTTCGAGATGTTCGGCGTTGGCGGCGAGCCGGTGGGGCTCAACCTTCAAGGGGAGTCGTGTGGTCAACATAGGCGCGCAATGATAGGCACTCCCCCGCCGGGTGTCAAAACATCCTGGCAAGGCGGTATGCTTCCGAGTTCGAAGGGCACGCTCGACCGCCTGTATACGCTCATTCACTTGCCCCCTGGAGACCGCATGACACGCCTGGTTCTTGCTTCAAGCTCCCCTTGGCGCCGCCAACTACTAGAGCGCCTGGGACTGCCCTTCACCTGGGCAAGCCCCGAGATCGATGAGACGCCCTATTCTGGCGAGACGCCCGAGGCCCTGGTACATCGCCTGGCGCTGAGCAAGGCCAGTCGCCTGGCAGAAGCTTTTTCTCACCACCTGGTCATCGGCTCCGACCAGGTGGCAGTGTTCGAGGGCGAAATACTCGGCAAGCCCGGCAGCGAAGCCGCCGCCCAGGCTCAGCTACTGCGCTTTTCAGGCCAGCGAGTGCGCTTCCTGACGGGCCTTGCTGTGCTTGATACTGCCGGCGCTCGACACTGGCTCGGCCACGACACCTATGACGTGGTGTTTCGTCGCCTCGAGGAAGACGAAATAGCCCGCTATATCGCTCGCGAGCAGCCGCTGGACTGTGCCGGCAGTTTCCGCATGGAAGGCCTGGGCATCACCCTCTTCGAGCGCCTGGAAGGCGATGACCCCAACAGCCTGATTGGCCTGCCGCTGATTCGCCTATGCGCCATGCTCAGAGAGGCAGGCCTCGACCCCCTAGGCCCTGAGGCGACCGTGCGATGCCCTCAGTAGGCCTGATAGCGCACCGGCGACTGGGCCTGGGGCAGCCCCATCCACTCGGCCGCCACCCGCCCGAAGCGCCGGGTCAGACGATCGAAGGGATCTAGCCCCGGCGTGTAGTCTTTGAGGCGCGGCTCCTGCAGACGCGCTCGAGCCACCCCATCCAGGGTATCCAGCCGGTCCACCAAGCCAAGCGGAACGGCCTGCTCGCCGGTCCACACCAAGCCGGAAAATAGCTCGGGGTCATCGGCGAGTCGCCCGGCGCGGCCTTCCTTGACGTCATCGATGAACTGACGATGGGTAGTATCGAGCACTTCTTGCCAGAACGCCCGCTGGTGAGGCGAAATGCCCTTGAAGGGATCAAGGAACGCCTTGTTATCGCCCGCAGTGAAGACCCGGCGCTCGATCCCCAGGCGGTCGATGGCTTTCTCAAGACCGAAGCCGGAGAAGATCACTCCGATAGAGCCCACCAGGCTTGCTGGCGCAGCAACAATCTCATCGGCCGCCGAGGCGACATAGTAGGCACCGCTGGCACCGATATCCTCGACCACCGCAATGATCGGTTTGTCGCCCTGATTCCTCAGTCGCATGATCTCTTCATAAATGCGCTGCGACTGCACGGGGCTGCCGCCGGGGCTATTGATATGCAACACCACCGCCGTTGCGCTTGGTGCCTTCCAGGCACGCCTGAGCCCCTCGATAATGCGCTCCGCATTGGCCGGCGACTGGCTGTCGATCACGCCTTCCACCTCAACGACCCCCAGATGCTGCGCCGTCATCTCCGACGGCTGCGCGGCCCGAAAGAGGCTATAGAAGGTGGTCGCGATCATGGTCAGGATCAGCGCAGCAAACAGAAAACGGAAGAACAGTTTCCAGCGACGCGAACGCCGCTGCTCGGTCAGCACGCCACCGATCCAGCGATCCATCATCTCAAGCTGGGCAAGCCGCTGGCGCTCGCGCAGGACCTCGGCATCTTCATCGCCCCCGGAGTCGCCACTACGAGGGTCTTGCTGGCTGGCGTGCCGCGCTTCTTCCTGGCTCAGTTCCGGCCCTTGGGTCCACGGATCCTGCGATTTGTCATCACTCATGGGCATCCTGCTCGAGATCAAAAAATGGCTGAGTGACACCATAATGGCATCTTTCCGCCAGTGTCATCGCGACGCTCTGCGCATCGCAACAATGGCGATGGTCTTTCGAAACCGCTCACGCCGCCAACAGCGGCCGCACTGGCTCAACCGTGCAACCAGTCGATCAGCTCGGGAAAACTGTCGGCGGTAAAGGTCGGGTGGCTGGCGGCCAGTCGCTGGCGATCATGCACGCCATAGGTCATGGCGACACGATCCATCGACAGCGCCCGCGCCATCTCCAGATCATATTCCGTATCGCCCACCATCACGGCGTCGCTCGCCGACACACCGAACTCCTCAAGAAGCTCTTCAAGCATCCGCGGATGCGGCTTGGAGCGCGTCTCGTCGGCAGTGCGGCTGGCATCGAACCAGGCACCGCTGCCGTTCTCGGCAAAGATCCGATCGAGCCCACGGCGACTCTTGCCGGTGGCTACCGCCAAACGCATGTCGGGGGGCTCGCGCAGCCTCGCCACCCCGGCTTCGACGCCGGGGAAAAATGACAAGGGTTCGGCCTCGGCAGCAACGAAGTGCTTTGCATAGCACTCACGCAGTCGCTCGGCCTGTTCGGCGCCGATCCCCGGGCACATCCGGGCGATGGCTTCCGGCAGGCCGAGACCGATGATATCGCTGACCGCCTCGCCGGCCAGCTCGCCCCACCCCGCATCACGCGCGGCGGCCTGCATGCAGGCGACGATGCGCGCTTCGGAATCCATCAGGGTGCCGTCCCAATCGAAGATCACCAGTCGGTAACGCATAACTCTCCTACTTGCATGCCTGCTTGAAGATAAAGGTAACGGGATCAGGACTGCTGGCGGGCGCGATCCAGCACCGCACTGAGCTCCTCGCCGAGCGGTGCCTTGACGTGCACCGGGCGCCCGCTATCAGGTTCGGGAAAGGTCAAGGCTGCGGCATGCAAGAAGAGCCGGTTGAGCCCCAGCCGCCCGGCCAGCGCCTCGCCGCTGCGAGTCCCGTACTTGTCATCGCCCAGCAGCGGATGACCGGCATGGGCGGCATGGACGCGTATCTGGTGGGTACGCCCCGTGACCGGCTCGGCCTCGATCAGGGTGGCATTAGCGAAGGTCTCGCGCACCCCGAAACGGGTCCTGGACACCTTGCCCGCCGGATCGACCCGCACACGGCGCTCACCATTACCGGCCTCGAAGCGGTCCAGCCGCGCGCTGACATAGTCGCGCCGTGCCGGCCAGCGGCCAGCCACCAGCGCCAGGTACTGCTTATCCATCTTGCGCCCCTTGAGGGACTCATTGAGGGACAGCAGCGCAGGACGCGACTTGGCCAGCAGCAGGCAGCCCGAGGTATCCCGGTCCAGTCGGTGCACCAGTTCCAGAAAATCCAGGTCCTCGCGCACCTGGCGCAGGGCCTCGATCAGGCCAATCTTGACGCCGCTGCCGCCGTGGACGGCGAGCCCCGAGGGCTTGTTGATCACCAGCCAGCCCGGCCCCTCGACCAAGACGCTGCCAGCCAGCAAGTTGCGCAGATTATCGCTGACCTCGCGCACCGCCTCTTCCGGCGCCAGCCGTAGTGGTGGCACTCGCACCAGGTCATGGAGTTCGAGGCGATAATCGACCTTGACTCGCTTCTTGTTGACCCGCACTTCGCCCTTGCGAACGATGCGATAGATCAGTGCCTTCGGCGCCCCCTTCAATCGGGTACGCAGAAAATTGTCGATGCGCTGCCCTACCTGGCCCTCGGTGACCTCAATCCACTGTACTTCTCGCCCCTCGGCCATTCGTTACTCCGTCTCACCTGGTCATGTCTTGCGCTCGATAGATGAACCATTCTACCGCACCGACGCCCTCACTGCGCCAATTGCTGCTATTGGGCATTGCTGGTATATTTCCGATTCGCTCAAATGGGGCTAATAGCGCTCCACCATGGTGTCTGCACCTCAGACAAGCAGACCAGAGCCACGAATCAGGCCGCCACGACGACTGCCCGAATCAGGGTCGCGGCGCCACTGTAAGAAGAAAGCGAAACTTGAACGCCACGCCCGGACCCCGGGCCGTTCCCAAGACGGAACGACCCGCAGGCCACGGGAATACTCAACAGCGAGCCGGAGGCCGGCGTTGGCGAATCGATGTATGCCAGGTGTCTGGCGGTAGACCGCGGGGCCGGCAGGGCGTGATGCCCGCCGAAACATGTCCCGCCACCGCCGCGTACTCAACATGATCACGCTCGAACAGTCATGGGACCTCCCCACTGCCCGAGCCGGGCGCACAAGCATCCGCGACATGCGCTGAGCACAAGCACGCAGCACCCAGAGGTTCGCCTTCGTCGACCGCTTTCGGGCGCCATCCGGTGCGCGCCAGCAAGCGAGACAACATGAAACGGATGCTCATCAACGCGACCCAGCCAGAAGAGCTGCGGGTCGCTCTGGTCGATGGACAACGCCTTTACGACCTGGACATCGAATCCGGTGCCAGAGAACAGAAGAAAGCCAATATCTATCGCGGCAAGATCACTCGCGTAGAACCCTCCCTAGAAGCCGCCTTCGTCGATTTCGGCGCCGACCGCCACGGTTTTCTGCCGCTCAAAGAAATCTCCCGCGAGTACTTCATCAAGGAGCCCAGCGGGCGCCCCAACATCAAGGAAGTGCTCAAGGAAGGCCAGGAAGTCATCGTCCAGGTCGATAAAGAAGAGCGCGGCAACAAGGGCGCCGCCCTGACCACCTTTATCAGCCTGGCCGGTCGTTTTCTGGTCCTGATGCCCAACAACCCTCGAGCCGGTGGCATTTCCCGTCGCATCGAGGGCGAAGAGCGTGCGCAGCTCAAGGACGCCATGGGTCAGCTCACGCTGCCCGACAAAATGGGCGTGATCGTGCGCACCGCCGGGATCGGCCGCTCCTCCGAAGAACTGCAGTGGGACCTGGACTACCTGGCCCAGGTATGGGAATCCATTACCGAAGAAGCCGGCAAGCGCCCAGCGCCCTTCCTGATCTATCGCGAATCCAACGTCATCATCCGCGCCATGCGCGACTACCTGCGCAACGACATCGGCGAGGTATTGATCGACAGCCCCGAGGTACATGAGGAAGCGCTGGCCTTCATCCGCCAGGTCATGCCCTCCTATCAGCAGAAGATCAAGCTGTATGCTGACGAGGTGCCGCTGTTCTCGCGCTTCCAGATCGAATCCCAGATCGAGACCGCCTACCAGCGGGAAGTGAAACTGCCGTCCGGTGGCTCGATCGTCATCGATCACACCGAGGCCCTGGTCTCCATCGACATCAACTCGGCGCGCGCCACTCGCGGCAGCGATATCGAGGAAACCGCGCTGCAGACCAACAGCGAAGCGGCCGATGAAATCGCTCGCCAGTTGCGCCTGCGCGATATCGGCGGCCTGGTGGTCATCGACTTTATCGACATGAGCCCGGCGCGCAATCAGCGTGAGGTCGAAAACCGCATGCGCGACGCCCTCAAGCTCGACCGCGCCCGCGTCCAGATCGGCCGCATCTCACGCTTCGGCCTGATGGAAATGTCGCGCCAGCGCCTGCGCCCCTCGCTTGGCGAGACCAGCGGCGTGGTCTGCCCGCGCTGCGATGGCCAAGGCACCATCCGCGACGTTCGCTCGCTGTCGCTATCCGTCATGCGCCTGCTCGAAGAAGAGGCCATGAAGGAGCGCAGCGCCCAGATTCGCGCCATTCTGCCGGTACCAGTGGCGACCTATCTGCTCAACGAGAAACGCGCCGTGCTCGCCGAGATCGAGCGCCGCCAGGGCGTGCGCCTGCTGGTGCTGCCCAATCCGGAGATGGACACTCCTCACTACGACGTCCAGCGCCTGCGCGACGACCACGTCGATGAGGACGAGTCGGTCAAGTCCAGCTATGAGCTGCCCACCGACACCGAGGTCGGCAAGGAGCCGGATGCGAGCATCGCCAAGCCGGTACAGCGCGCCGAAGCCGCAGTCAAGAGCGTGGTCCACACCGCGCCGGCCCCTGCCTCGTTGCAGGAAGCGCCTGCCGCCCCCGAGGCCAAGGCACCGGCCGCCGCCGCGCCAACGCCAACAGCCGACGAAAGCGGCGTGATCTCTCGTCTGTTCAAGGGCCTCGGCAAGCTGCTCGGCAGCGGTGAAGCCTCTCCCGCCGCGACAGGCAGCCAAGCCAGCAGCGACAAGCAGCAGGCCGAACAGCGCCAGACGAGCGGTCGCGACGAAGACCGCGATGGCGAGTCTCGCCAGAATAGCAACAACCGTGGCGGTCGAGGCGGACGTGGTGGCAACAACCGCCGCGGCCGTGACGACAACCGCAGTCAGGGCAGCAAGAAGCCGGACAACCGCAGCGACGGCAACAGCGATAACCGTGACGCCAAGCCAGAGGGCCGTAGCGACGGCAACCGCCAAGGCGGTAATCGAGGCCGAGGACGCCAGGACGACGAGCGTCGTCAGCAGAAGTCTTCGACCAAGAGTCAGGGAGACAAGCCCCAGAACGACAAGCCCCAGGCTGATAAAGGCCAATCCGATAAGCCCCAGGCCGATAAAGGCCAAGGCGACAAGAAGTCGAGCCAGGGCGAGCGCAAGGACAAGCCTCAGCAGGCTGCCAACAAGAAGCCGCAGTCCGCTGACAAGTCTGGCCAAGGTGAACAGCCTGCGGCCAAGGACAATGCCAAGAGCGACGGCAAGCCCAAGCGCACCCGCAACAATCCGCGCAACCGCACCCGCAAGCAGGCGTTGAATCCGCAAGCCGAAGCCGAGCAGAAACGCCTGCAGGCTGAAGCGCAACAGGCCGGCTCTGAAGCGCCGCAGCAAGAAGAGACGAAGGCCGAAGCGCCCAAGCAGCAAGCGCCCAAGCAAGAGACGCCGCAGGCCGAAGCGCCCAAGCAGCAAGCGCCGAAGCAAGAGGCTCCGCAGGCCGAAGCACCCAAGCAGCAAGCGCCGAAGCAAGAGGCTCCGCAGGCCGAAGCGCCCAAGCAGCAAGCGCCGAAGCAAGAGACGCCGCAGGCCGAAGCGCCCAAGCAGCAAGCGCCCAA
>CETM01163115.1_pt1 | contig 20913 bp, 17 predicted proteins | sample 361451 | NCBI WGS metagenome assembly CETM01 (sample SAMEA2622690, study PRJEB7988) | marine metagenome | isolation source: saline water (ENVO:00002010), including
TCTATCCATGCCAATTCAAAATAATTTTATTGGCAAAGGTAATAGTGAAATTATGCTAAGATTTCCAATAAGTATAGATACATTAAGAAACAATTTAGATAAAGAGATTTTAATCAAAAGTTCAAAATTATCCAGAGTAAAAAAGATCCCTTTTTTAATATCGCTTGAAGAGTCTATTTCAAGTTTTTCTCCATCCGATTTTAAAACCCAATCTAAATTTCTTGGAGTCTTAGTCAAAGGGCTTTTTGAATCTGCATATAAAAATAAAATCAAACCAGGTAAAATAACAGAATCCAAACTAGAAAATGGAAAAAGCGCAATTATTGTTATCGGTGACGGAGAATTAGCTGAAAATCAAATAGAGCAAAATGCTCCTTTAGAGTTGGGTTATGACAAATGGACCAATAATTTCTATTCTAACAAGAGCTTTCTTAATGACTGTGTTCATTATTTAATGAAAAACGAATCACTACTGAAAATTAAAAATAAAGAAATAAATATTGGTCTTTTAAATGAGTCTAAAGTTTCAATAAATGGGGTTTTCTGGAAAATTTTTATGCTTTTTACAATACCCATCTTTGTTTATATTATTGGTTTTATAGGTATAATGAATAGAAAAATAAAATTTAGTAAATAACTTTTGATAAGTTAAGTTTATTATCTTTTTCTTTAAACCTATATTTGATTATTAATAACCTAGCGAATGAAATTTATTGTTTCAAGTGAAAAGCTGTTAAAAGAACTTCAGATTCTTGGAGGTATAATTAACAGTACTAATACTCTACCTATTTTAGATAATTTTTTATTTCATTTGAACTCTAATCAATTGATTTTATCAGCCTCAGACCTAGAAACTTCCATGTCTTCAACCATAGATGTTGAATCAGAAGATAAGGGAATGATTGCCATACCGGCAAAATTGATTGTCGATACTTTAAAAACTTTTCCAGATCAACCTTTAACTTTTATTAAAAATGATCAAAATACCATTGAAATTAGTGCTAATAGCGGCAAATATAGTTTAGCCTATTTTGATGGGGAAGAATTTCCTAAGCCTATTCAAGTAAAAGACCCAGCAAAAACTAAAATATCAGGGGATTTACTTGGAAAAGCAATTGATTCAACTCTTTTTGCCTCTGGAAATGATGATTTAAGACCAATTATGAGTGGAGTTTTTTTTCAATTTTATGAAAGTGAAATTATTTTTGTTGCTACTGATGCGCATAAATTGGTTAAATATAGAAGAACTATGGACTCATCAAGTATTGAAAAAGCTGAATTCATTGTGCCAAAAAAACCTCTTCAATTATTAAGAGGTATTCTTCAAGATCTAGAAAAAGATGTAACAATTGAGTACAATGATAATAATGCTGTTTTCTTATTTACAAATTATAGTCTTAATTGCCGTTTAATTGATGGTAAATATCCTAATTATGAGGCTGTGATTCCTAAGGAAAATCCTAATGTTTTAAAAATAAATCGATCAAGTTTATTAAATTCTATAAAAAGGGTGAGTATTTTTTCGAATAAAACAACGCATCAAATTAAATTAAAGATGGCCGGCTCTGAATTACATATATCTGCTGAAGATATTGACTTTAGCAATAAAGCTGAAGAGAGATTAAATTGCGATTATAAAGGTGATGATATGGAAATAGGTTTCAATTCAAGATTTATTCTTGAAATGTTAAACAATATTGATTGTGATGAAATTACTCTTTCAATGTCTCTTCCTAATAAAGCTGGAATAATTTCCCCGATAGACAGTAAAGACAGAGCTGAAGATATAACAATGCTTGTTATGCCTGTTATGCTTAACGAATAAATATCCAATTTAAACCTAGAACTTTAATTTGCTTTGTAAAAGCCTTTATCTAATTTAGTTCTTATCTCAGAAAAAGCCCTTAATGTAATATCTATATCATCTCTTGTGTGCGATGCGGTTGGTATTAGCCTCAAGAGAATTAAACCCTTTGGAATTACTGGGTATACAACTATTGAGCAAAAAATAGCATAATTCTCTCGAAGATCTTTAACTAAAGTCATGGCTTCGGGTATACTTCCTTTTAAATAAACAGGAGTTACACAGCTCATTGTATTTCCAATGTCAAAACCTTTATCTTTAAGACCATTTTGAAGAAAATTTACATTTTCCCAAAGTCTTTCTTTAAGTTCTGGATATTTTTTTAAAATTTCAAGACGTTTAATCAAGCCAAAGACCAATTGACTTTGAAGTGATTTAGCAAACATTTGAGAACGCATATTATACCTCAAGTAATCTATTATCTCAGTGTCACCAGCAATAAAAGCTCCAGTTGAAGCCATAGATTTTGCAAAAGTTGCAAAATAAACATCTATTTCATTTTGAATGCCTTGTTCATGTCCAGTTCCTGAGCCATTTTCACCTAGCGTTCCAAATCCATGTGCGTCATCAACTAAAAATCTAAACCTATACTTCTTCTTTAAAGAAGCTATTTCTTTAAGCTTACCTTGCTCACCCCTCATACCAAAAACTCCTTCGGATATAACTAATATGCCCCCACCTGTTTGGGAAGAAACTTTTGTCGCTCGGTTTAAATTTTTTTCTAAACTCTCAATATCATTATGTTTAAAAGTAAACCTTTTACCTAAATGTAATCTAACACCATCTACAATACATGCATGAGAATCAACATCATAAACAATTACATCATCTTTTGAAACCAAACTATCGATAGTTGATAAAATTCCTTGATATCCAAAATTCAGTATATATGAGGAATCCTTTTTTACAAAATCAGATAGCTTTGTTTCTAATTCTTCATGAAGCTTAGTATGACCTGACATCATCCTTGCTCCCATTGGATATGCTGAACCATATTCTTTGGCCGCCTTTGCATCAATATCTCTAATTTCAGGATGACTTGCTAAACCTAAATAATCATTAACACTCCAAGTAATAACCTCTTTTCCATTAAATTTCATCTTATTAGAAATTGGACCTTCAAGTTTTGGAAAGACAAAATAACCTTCTGCTTGGGAGGCCCATTTTCCAAGAGGCCCCTTGTTTTTATATATTTTGCTAAATAAATCTTCAACCATCTTCAGTAAAAATTTTAAATGTACTCTATCTTTTTTAGATCAGTATCTGATTTATCATAAAATCCATTTTCAAACATCCACTCACCACTATAGATTTTACTCATATATCTTGACCCATGATCAGGGAGAATAACTACTACTCTACTTTCTTTTTTAAATTCATTGTTGCGAGAAAGTTGTTTCAAAGCTTGGAATATTGCCCCTGATGTATATCCTAAAAAAATTCCCTCGCTTTTTGTCAATTCAAGAGCAGAATGAGCACTTTCCTTATCAGAAACTTTAACAAAAGAATCAATTAATTCAAACTTAGTTGAAGACGGAACAAAATTCTTACCCAATCCCTCTATTTTGTATGGATGAATTTCTCCTGGATCAAGAATTCCTGTTTCGTGATATTTTTTTAAAACAGACCCATATGCATCAACTCCTATTACTTTTATATTTGATTTTTTTTCCTTTAAATATTTTGCCACACCAGAAATTGTACCTCCTGTTCCGGAGCAAGCAATAAAATGTGTTATATCACCATCCATCTGTTTCCAAATTTCAGGTCCAGTTGTGGAATAATGTGCGTCTACATTTAGTTCATTAAAATATTGATTAATATAAACTGAATTATCAGTTTTTTCATGAATTTTTTTTGCAAAATTGATATACGATTTAGGATCTTCAGGACTAACATTTGCTGGGCAAACATAAACTTTGGCTCCCATTGCAGCTAACATTTCAATTTTATCTTTAGAGGATTTGTCTGTAACTGATAAAATACAATTATACCCTTTGACCAATGCAACCATTGCTAAACTAAATCCAGTATTACCAGAAGTAGTTTCAATAATTGTAGATCCATCCTTTATTAATCCTTTTTTCTCAGCATCTTCAATAATGAAAAGAGCTATCCTATCTTTACTGGAATGCCCAGGATTAAAACCCTCATATTTAGCATAAAATTCTCCTTGAAATGACTTTACGCTTCTATTCAATCGAATCATAGGAGTATCTCCTATTAGATCCAAAATATTATTGTGAATATGTCCCCTTTGGATCATATGGTTTATTTGTAATGTGCAAAAATAATTTATTTTTTTTAATCTATTTTCTCTTCTAAATCTAAAAAGAAAGCATATTCTTTAGCTAGATCCTTTAAATAATTAAATCTTCCAGATGCACCACTGTGTCCTGTTTTCATGTTTGTAATTAAAAACAATGCATTATGGTCAGTTTTCATTGATCTAATTTTTGCAACCCACTTAGCTGGTTCCCAATATTGAACTTGTGAATCATACAATCCTGTAGTAACTAAAATATTGGGGTAGTTTTGGTGTTTTATTTGATCATAAGGCGAATATGAAAGTATATACTTATAATAATTTTTATTTTTTGGGTTACCCCACTCATCATATTCGGAAGTAGTTAAAGGTATTTCATCATCCATCATTGTAGAGATTACATCAACAAATGGTACTGCAGCTATAACACCATTATATAATTCAGGCGACATATTAATAACAGCTCCAATTAGTAACCCACCTGCTGAACCTCCATAAGCATACAGCTTTTTTGGGGAAGTAAATCCTTTATCAATTAAGAAAATAGAACTGTCTATAAAATCATTAAATGAGTTTTTTTTATTTAATAACTTACCACTCTCATACCAATGTCTTCCAAGATATTCTCCCCCTCTAACATGAATTATAGCAAAAACAAATCCTCTGTCTAATAAACTTAATCGATTTGATGAAAAGCTAGGATCTACTGTCATTCCGTATGATCCATAAGCATATTGCAAAATAGGTGTTTTAGGATTTAATTTGGTTTTTTTGTGATAGACAATTGAAATTGGAATTCTAAGCCCATCTCTTGACTTAGCCCATAATCTTTTTGATGTATAATTATTTTCATCATATGAATCATCTAAAACTTCTTGCTTTTTTAAGATTTGACTTTCTTTACTTTCCATGTTAAATTCAATAACTGAGAAAGGAATAGTTAGTGAAGTAAAATGGTATCTGACTAAATTTGTTTTAAATTCAGGATTGTATCCAATGTTGATAGAATACGTTTCTCCCTTTAATTGGATATAATAATCAGTAACTCCATCCCACGAGATAATTCTTATCCTCTTTAGTCCTTGTTTTCGTTCAGTCATAATGAAATATTTTTCAAATGGCTCAAAATCTTCTAAAAGAACATCTTTTCGATGAGGAATAAAATCAACCCAATTTTTCTTTGATGGTGCTGAAATTAGAGTTCTCATTAATTTAAAATTATTTGCATCATCTTTATTAGTATGGATATAAAAAAAATCTCCAAAATGTAAAATATCATATTCTAATCCTTTTGTTCTTGATTGTACAATTTTGAACTTATCAAAAGGCTTGTTAGAGCGAATAAATCTGTGCTCACTCGTCAAAGTACTGTATGATGATATGAATATGTATTTTCTAGATTTTGATAAACTTACATAAACCGAAAAAGTTTCATCCGTTTCATGAAAAATTTTCTCTTCAATATTTTTTATCGTATCATAACGTAAGACAATTTCTGACCTGAGTGTTTTTTTATTTTTTTTAGTATAAAAGAGGAATCTATTTTCACTATCCCAAACACTCGATCCTGTAGTATTAATTAACTTTGTTTTAAGATTTTTACCAGTGGTTAAATCTTTTACATATATAGTATATTTTCTTCTTGATAATACATCAATAGCATAAGCTACTTTTTTATTGTCAGGACTTACATTAATTCCAGTTAAGTTAAAATACTCATGTCCTTTAGCCATAAGATTACAATCAAATAAGATTTCTTCTGCTGAATCAAGAGTTTCCTTCTTTCGAAAATATATAGGATATTCTTTATCAATTTCATGCCGAGTGAAATACCAGTATCCATTAACAAAATATGGAACTGAAGTATCTTCTTCTTTAATTCTTGACCGCATTTCTTCATATAACTTCTTTTTAAAATCATCTGTTTTCTTTGTTTCCTTATTGTAATATCTATTCTCCTTTTTAAGATAATCTATGACCTTTGGATTTTTTAAATCCTTTAGCCAATAATAATTATCAATCCTCTCCTTACCATGTTCTTTATGATAGTAGGGAATAGCGTCAACTTTAGGAGGAATGTTTTTTTTAAATAAATTCATAGTGTAATTAGGATTCAAGTATTAATTATAAAAAAAATTCAAATTTAAAATCAAATCTTTTTTAAAGAATCAAATCATAACTAAAGATTTATTTTTTCTAAAAAATTTATAAAGTACTGATGATGTTCTTCAGTATAATCACGATGAGTAACGATTCTTAATTTACCTTTTCCAAGACTTATGATATGAATGTTTTTTTCTTTTAATAAATTAATGAAGATGCCTTCAAGTTTATTAGAAATTAATGAAAAAATAATAATGTTAGTAGAAACTGGTTCTATACTCTTTACAAAGCTTAATTTAGTTAAAACTTCAGCTATTTCTTTAGCATTTAAATGATCTTTTTTTAGATCAGATCGGTTATTATCTAATGCAAAAAGGGCTGCAGCAGCAAGATATCCTGATTGTCTCATTCCTCCACCAAAAACTTTTCTGATTCTTAGAGCTTTTTCCATATCCTTTTTGCTGCCGATTAAGGCTGATCCAACTGGACAGCCCAACCCTTTACTAAAACAAACCGATATTGTGTCAAAGACATTGCCATAATCTTTAGGTGCTTCAATTGTTTCCTCAAGGGCATTCCATAATCTAGCACCATCAAGATGAAGTTTTAAATTATTTTCTATAGCTAATTCTTTAATTTTTATAATTTCTTTGAAGTCATAAAAAGCTCCTCCTCCTCTATTTGAAGTATTCTCTATACATATTAGTTTACTTTTTGGAGAATGATAAAAGTCTTTAGGATTAATTACTTCCTTTATCTGATCAGAAAAAATTCTTCCTTGATCTCCAAAAATTAGTCGGCAAGAAACACCACTATTAAAACTTACACCTCCAGCTTCATAATTATAAACATGAGAATTATGATCACAGATTAATTGATCACCAGGCTCTGTGTTTATCTTTATTGCGGTTTGATTTGCCATAGTTCCAGAGGGAAAAAATAATGCAGATTCTTTTTCGAAAAGTCTAGATAACTTATCTTCTAATAAATTTACTGTTGGATCTTGTTTGAAAACATCATCCCCTACAGAAGCTTTACTCATAGCGTTAATCATCTCTTCAGATGGGCGAGTTACTGTGTCGCTGGTTAAATTTATTTCCATGAAAAATTTAAATCACAATCATAAATTCCTATTGGAGAACCATCTGGTATTCTCAAGGAATTAGTTTCTTTATAAGTCTCAGGCTCTTCAAAAAACCGATCTATTTCTGAGATAAAATAAAGTTTGTATTCAATTTTATTGTTTTCTCTCAACCAAGATCTGATTTCTAATAATTTTTCATAAACAATAGCCCTTACCTGAGGATAAGCATAGTCACTTGCTCCTAAACTCATTAAATTCTTTAAAACATTGAAATTGACTATATTTTGCAGTTCTCTACTATATGACTGATTAGGGATATTTTTTATAGTTGATTCAAAAATTTGATCAATCATTTCAAAAAGTGAAAAGTGAGTGTCATCTAATGCCTTTTGTTGAACTAACCTGGAAGCTCTATTAGGATGAAGTAAAAGTTTTAAGATTTTGTCACTTAACATATTAGAAATTCCTAGGTAATCAAATGTAGGTCCCGTTTGCGAATCAAAACTTTCTCTGTTTCTAGAAAACCCATATGAGCGAGCTGGGAAAAGGTCTAATAGTCTATTTGGTAATGAAAGATTTTTTGGTTTAAGAGTTAATAGGATTAAATCAAGGGCTTCCTTTTGAAAACTTTTTTTTAATATCTCAGTCTTTGGAACATTACCATTAGTTTTAACGGCATAACTATATTCTTGTCCAGCAATAATTTTTGAGACTGCTTCGATTTGATAGCGGTGAAGAAGATAAACAGGAACCAAACGATCTTCTAATAAAGAGACTGTTTCATTTTCTTTTATATGATTAATGTAGAAATTATCTAATGCTATCTTTCTAATTTTTAAAATATTTCTTAATTCATTAACAGAATTATCTCCATTATCCCATAAATGAGCAGATGGATGAGCGCCGCCAATTGGCCTTGCGTCATAGTCTGATATAAATTTATACCCTTGGTCAACACTTTTTTTCAATATATTTTGCAATGCTTTATCTTCTTGGATGGATTCAGGGAAATGACTGTAACTATATGCTACAGAAATTTTATCCCAATCACCTATTCCATCTTTATAAGCATCTTCATAATTTATTTTACCGTCAATTAATTTTAATTTTGGATGAGGATAATCCATAACCGAAGCTCTATCTTTAGCACTTGCAGCAAAATTATGAGCAAAACCTAATGTATGGCCAATTTCATGAGCTGATAATTGCTTAATTCTGTTTAGTGCTAGATCTAATATTTGCTGATCTTTATTTTGATTATAAGCATAAGGTTCTTCTGTTAAACCAAGTGCTATGAGAAAATCCTGTCTGATTCTCAAGCTGCCTAGACTAACATGTCCTTTTATAATTTCACCTGTTCTAGGATCAACCACACTAGCGCCATAACTCCATCCCCGTGTAGATCTATGAACCCACTGAATAACATTATATCTAATATCTAATGGATCAGCATCATTTGGAAGCATTTCTATTCTAAAAGCATTTTTATATCCAATATTTTCAAAAGCATCATTCCACCATTTACCTCCTTCTATAACTGCAGATCTTATAGGTTCAGGAATTCCTGGATCTATATAGTAAACTATTGGCTTTAATGGCTCACTAAATTGTAAGTCTGGATTTATTTTTTCTAATCTATGCTTTATTATAAAATTTTTAATTAATGACTCATTAACAGGCGATGAGTAGTCGAAGTATTTAAAGGGTATTGCACCGCTTCTGGGATCAAATTTTCTAGGATTAAAATTTTCATCAGGTAATTTTACAAAAGAATGATGTTGATTTACTGTTATCGCTTCAGGTGATGGTGTTACAGAACTAATTAAAAAGCCCTCCGGATTACCCTTAAAAGTTAGCATCACATCAAATTCAACATTATGAGGGAAAGACTTAGTTTTTCTATAATTAATAGCGGAACGAGAATCATCTACTGTGTAATTACCTTCTCCAATCTTTTTTAATCTTAATGAAACTCCATGTGCATCTTGCAATAAAAAAGGAGTAAGATTTATATAATACTTGCCTTTGATCTCCTTTTCAATCTTAAATCCATAGAGGACAGATTTTGCAAAAGCCTCTTTTACAGATTTTTTTTCGGATTCGTTTTCTGTAACAGCTCGATATTTAAGGTTTGGCTGAATCAAAAATATCTTATCACCCATTTTCTTAAAAAATACAATCCTTTCTTGACCTAATTGACCTCGATCTAAACCTATGTCATTATTGCCAATACCAGTGCTTAAACTATTAATATATAGAAAGTCCTCTTCAAATTCATCTATCTCGAGTAAAACCTGATTTTTAGACTCTTTTATAAAAAAAGTAAAAAACCCTTGATTTTTTTTTGTGTTATTTAAAAAAGTAGTCTCATTAGGTTTTGATTTATTTTTAATTTTCTGCGAAAAACCAAAACTAAAGTTTATCAAAAATAAAATCCAAAAAACATTTTTATTGCACATATTAATTATAATAATCAATTACAAAAAAACTAAAAAAATCATATTAAGCTAAAAATAGGAAAATAGATTTATATATTTTTGCTTAAATATACAATATGATTACTTCTGATCAACATAAAGGACTTATTGAACGTCTAGGTGCGTTAAGGAGGTATCTTTGACATTGATGAAAAAATAAATAAAATACAATCCCTTGAGAGCCTTACTCTAAAGCCTAATTTTTGGGATAACTCAAAAAAGGCTGAAGATATTATGCGTGATATTAAAGGTCTTAAAAAATGGGTTGATGATTTTAATTTACTAAAGCAAAAATTAGATGACTTAGAAATTTTAATTGGATTTTATAAAGAAGGAGAAATAAATGAAACTGAAATTATCCAAAACTATGAAACTATAAATAAACTATTTGAAGAAATAGAATTTTGTAGTATGCTTTCTGAAGAGAATGATTCATTAAGTGCTATTATTCAAATTACTGCTGGAGCAGGTGGAACAGAGAGTTGCGATTGGGCAGAAATGTTAATGCGAATGTATTTAATGTGGGCTGAAAAAAGAGGTTTTAGTATAAATGAACTGAATAATCAACCAGGAGATGTTGCAGGAATTAAAACTGTAACTATGGAAATTTCTGGGGACTATGCCTTCGGATGGTTAAAAGGAGAAAATGGAGTTCATAGACTTGTACGTATCTCACCTTTTGATAGTAATGCAAAAAGACATACTTCATTCGCTTCTGTCTATGTTTATCCTTTTATAACTAGTGACATAGAAATAGAAATTAAATCATCTGATATTTCATGGGAGACAATGAGATCTAGTGGAGCTGGAGGACAAAGTGTCAATAAAATTGAGACAGCTGTTCGCTTAAGACATGCACCATCCGGAATAGTAATTGAAAATTCTGAGACAAGATCTCAACTAGAAAATAAAAATAAGGCAATGCAATTACTAAAATCTCAGCTATTTCAAATCGAACTTGACAAAAAAAATTCAGAAAGACAAGAAATTGAATCTGCAAAAAAGAAAATTGAATGGGGTTCGCAAATCAGAAACTATGTAATGCATCCGTATAAACTAATTAAAGATCTTCGATCTGAAGTTGAAACGACTGAAATTGAAAGTGTAATGAATGGTGATATAGATAGATTTTTAAAAAGCTACTTAATGAATTCAAAAAAAAAATAACATACCCATGAATACTTATAAAAATATAATTTTTGACCTAGGAGGAGTATTGATTGATTGGAATCCTGAATATGTTTACCTTAAAGAATTTAACAATGATAAAAAAGAAATGAAATGGTTTTTTGATAATATATGCACCTTTGATTGGAATGAGAATCAAGATGCTGGGTATCCACTAAAAAAAGCAACTGAAGAAAGGGTGAAATTATTTCCACAATATGAGAATCTAATTAGAATTTATTATGGGCGCTGGGAAGAAATGCTTGGAGGGCCTATTGAGAGAAGTGTTAGTATTTTAAGAAGAATAAAGAAAAAAAATAAATTAAATGTTTTTGCTCTTACAAATTGGAGCGCAGAGACATTCCCAACTGCACTTAAAAAATTTGACTTTTTGAGTTTATTTGAGGGGATAATTGTTTCAGGAGAAGAGAAAACTAGAAAGCCATTTGAAAAAATTTATCAGATTACTATTGACAGGTTTAAAATCGATCCTACTGAAAGTGTATTTATAGATGATAATTTAAGAAATGTAAAGGCAGCTGAAAAATTAAATATAAAAGGAATACATTTTAAAAACCCTGATAAACTGGAAATCGAATTAAGAAATTTAAAAATATTATAGGAGTTCTTTTAAAATGGCATGTTATCGTCTTCTGAGCTATGACTAGAATTTAGATCAGAATTTTCTATATCATCTGGATTCATTCTAGATTCATACTCATGAGATGAATCATAATTTTGAATATCTTCAAATTTTCCTAGACTAGCTACAAATTTTAATCTTATTTTATCAAGTCCTCCATTACGATGCTTAGCTACTATGAGTTCAGCTTGACCATTTGTAGGTGTTCTTTCATCATCATCCCATTCTTGGATTCCATAATATTCAGGTCGATAAATAAAAGAAACTATATCTGCATCTTGTTCAATAGCTCCAGATTCTCTCAAATCAGATAATTGTGGTCTCTTAGGCCCAGACCTTGTTTCAACAGCTCTTGATAATTGTGAAAGTGCTATTATGGGAATATTCAATTCTTTAGCAAGAGATTTTAAATTTCTAGAAATATTTGAAATTTCCTGCTCTCTATTACCAGCTGAATTATTGTTCCCTAAAGTCATAAGCTGAAGATAATCTACTATTATAAGCTTTATTTTGTGCTGAGAAACTAATCTTCTAGCTTTCGCTCTTAAATCAAAAATTGAAAGACCTGGTGTGTCATCTATAAATAAAGGTGCTTTTTCAAGATCTCCTACTTTAATGTTGAGCTGTTTCCACTCATGATCAACTAATTTTCCAGTTCTCAATTTTTCAGATGACAAACCTGTTTCAGCTGAAATAAGCCGAGTAATTAATTGAACAGAGGACATCTCTAATGAAAAAAATGCTACTGGCACTTTTACATTAACTGAAATATTTCTTGCCATTGACAATGAAAGAGCAGTCTTACCCATTCCTGGTCTTGCAGCAATAACAATTAGATCACTTGGCTGCCAACCAGAAGTCAAATTATCAAGTCTTTCAAAGCCTGTAGTTACACCACTTAAACCTTCTTGATTGGCTATTTCTTCAATTTTCTTCTTAGCTAAAAAAACTAGATTTTGGGCAGTATCAGATGATTTTTTAATATTTCCCTGTGTTATCTCATAGAGCTTTGATTCAGATTCGTCCAATAAATCAAATACATCTACAGAGTCTTTATATGAAGATTCTATTATTTCATTTGAAATTTTAATTAAACTTCTTTGGATAAATTTTTGTAAAATAATTCTTGCATGAAATTCAATATGAGCAGAGGAGGAAACTTTTTGAGTAAGATTTATTAAGTAATAATCACCCCCTACAGTACTTAATTTTCCTTTTTTTTTAAGATCAGATGAAACTGTAAGTAGATCTATAGGCTCAGAATTTTGAAAAAGAGAATGGATTGACTCAAAAATATATTTATGTCCAATCTTATAAAACGCTTCTGGTTGCAGTAAGTCAATTACTTCATCAACTCCTTTTTTATCAATTAACATAGCCCCTAAAACTGCCTCTTCTAAATCTAGAGCTTGTGGAGGTAGTTTAGCATTTTTTAAATTTATTACAGTTCCTGAATTATCATTTTCAATTTTAATTGGCCTACTTTTTTCCATGTTGTAAATTTAGCTTCTTTATTGAATGAAAATAATTTATAACACTATCTTTTATCATATAAGATTAAACAAAATTTATGTTTATAAAAAATTAAAAATGTTAATAAGATTGAAAAAAGAATAATGGTCTAATCTTCAAACGTTCCCATTTTAGAAAACTTTTCTCTCCTTAGTTGAATTCTTTTTCTAGGGTCAATTCCAACTAATTTTGTATAAGCTTCTAAAATCTCTTTTTTAACACTTTTATATGTCTTTTCTCGAAAATTATGAGCACCGCCTATGGGTTCTTTGATGATCTTATCAATTAAATTAGCTTTAAACATATCATCAGCTGTTAGTTTAAGAGCTTCAGCAGCTTCCTCCTTATGCTCCCAACTTCTCCAAAGAATTGATGAACAAGATTCTGGTGAAATAACTGAATACCAAGTGTTTTCAAGCATAAAAACTAGGTCGCCAACTCCAATACCTAAAGCTCCTCCTGATGCTCCCTCACCAATTACAACAACAATAATTGGAGTTTTTATGCTTAGCATTTCAAAAATATTTTTTGCAATTGCAGCTCCCTGGCCTCGCTCTTCAGCTTCTATTCCTGGATATGCTCCTGGAGTGTCAATAAAACTAACAATCGGTATGTTAAATTTTTCTGCAGATTTCATTAATCGTAAAGCTTTACGATAACCTTCGGGTTTTGCCATGCCAAAATTACGATACTGTCTTGTTTTAGTATTATATCCCTTTTGCATACCAATAAACATAAATGATTGGTCTTCTATTTTTCCAAGACCACCAATCATAGCTTTATCATCTCCATAATTTCTATCTCCGTGCATTTCTAAAAAAGTTTTTCCACAAATAGCGTCGATATAATCTAGTGTATATGGTCTTGATGGGTGTCTTGAAAGCTGAACTCTTTGCCAGGCAGTGAGATTAGAATAAACCTTGCTCATTGTTTTCTCCAGTTTTCCTTCAAGTAGTTTGCAGGTCTTTGATACATCTACATTACTTTGCTCACCTAATGTTTTGCATTTTTGAATCTGCTCATGTAATTCTTTTATTGGTGATTCAAAATCTAAGTATTCCATTTCTTATGATATAAAACAAATTTATAAATTAAAATAAACTTTATCGTCTTGATTTTAAAAGTAAATAGATTGACAAAAGACCAAAAACAAATAGTGGTAACCAAGCAGCTAAAGCAGGAGAAAATGTTGATTTATTAACCAAAATACCAAAAACCTTATCAAAAAAGATATATATAAAACCTAGGGTTATACCAAAAGCTAAATTAATTCCCATTCCACCTCTTCTTTTAAAAGAAGATACAGACACAGCAATTATAGTCAATACAAAAGATGAAAGAGGCAAGCTCCATCTTTTATGACGAACTAATAAATGATCATTTATTAAGACAGACCCACTTAGGCGTTCTTTTTCAATAAATTTATTTAATAAGCTATAAGTTAGGGTTTCTGCTTTATATGTAACAGGGGAAAGATCTTCTATTTTAAAATCAAATATTGTATCAATTCTTGATTTCGAAATATGCATCTCATTATCTTTGTCAAATAGTCTTTTAGTGTAGCCAAAAAGTCTAAAATTTTCATTCTCCTCAATCCATCGAATACTGTTTGATAAAATTTTAAATTTCAACTTATTATCCTCAAAATGTTCTAACGAAAAATTTGTTCCTCTTTTTCTAATAGGGTCATAATTACTGACAAAAATATATTCATTTTCATTAATTTTTTTAAAAAGATCTGTTGTTCTTCTTTCATTTTTTTTCTCAATATATTTGAATCTAAATTCATTAAATCTTAAACTTGATTTGGGCACAATAAACATTCCTGCTAAAAAAGAAAAAACAGCAATTATGGATGCTGAAATAATATATGGTCTTAAAAACCTGGAAAAAGAAATACCTGAACTTAATACAGCAATAACTTCAGTGTTATTTGCAAGTTTAGACGTGAACCAAATAACAGCTAAAAAAAGAAAAATAGGAAATAGTAAGTTTGCAAAGTACCATACAAAATCATAATAATAATTAATTATATCATTAAAAGGAATTTCTTTCTCTTTAAACTTGTCAATTTTTTCAGCTAAATCAATCATAACTGCAATAGGTATGAACAATGATATCATAGTCAAAAAAGTAAATAGGTATTTTTTTATTATATATTTATCGAAAATCTTCATCTATATTTTTTGATTCATTTTTTTTATCATCTTATTCTTCCAGCTATTAAAATTTCCTTCTAAAATATGTTTTCTTGACTCTCTCATTAACCACATATAGAAAGACAAATTATGAAGGGTAGCTATTTGTTTTCCTAAAATTTCATTAACTGTAAAGAGGTGTCTTAAATATGCTTTTGAATAATCTACATCAACAAAACTATAATTAAATTCATCAATAGGAGAAAAATCATCCTCCCATTTTTTGTTTTTTATATTTATTATTCCATCTGAAGTATATAAAGTTCCATTTCTCCCATTTCTTGTTGGAATTACACAATCAAACATATCAACTCCCTTTGCTATGCACTCCAATATATTTGTGGGAGTTCCAACACCCATTAAATATCTAGGTTTGTCTTTTGGTAAAATACCGCATGTTATTTCAGTCATCTCATACATCTGATCTATTGGCTCTCCTACTGAAAGCCCACCAATTGCATTACCTGGGAGGTCTTTTTTGGCAACATATTCTGCTGATGATGCTCTTAAATCTTTATATATCCCTCCTTGGACAATTGGAAATAAAAATTGTCGATAACTACATTTAAATTTTTGTTTTTTATTTTCTTCGATACACCTGTCAAGCCATCTGTGCGTCATATTTGTTGATGCTTTTGCTTTCTGATATTCAAGAGGATATGGAATGCATTCATCAAATGCCATAATAATATCTGCGCCAATTTGATTTTGAATTTGAATTGCTTTCTCTGGAGTAAATAAATGATAAGAACCATCTATATGAGATTGAAAATTAGCACCTTCTTCTGAAATTTTTCTGTTGCTGGACAAAGAATAGACTTGAAACCCTCCTGAATCGGTTAAAATAGGCCTGTCCCATTGTATAAACTTATGAACTCCGCCAGCCTTTTTCATTATTTCTACCCCGGGTCTTAAATATAAATGATACGTATTGCCTAGAATAATACTAGAATTAATATCCTTTTTTAACTCTCTTTGATGAACTGTTTTAACACTTGCATTTGTTCCAACGGGCATAAAAACTGGAGTTTGTATTTTGCCATGGTCGGTTACTATTTCTCCTATGCGAGCAGACGATTTTGAATCATTATGAAGTAATCTGAACATAAAAAATACTTTTATGATATAAAAATATGAACACTTTAAATTGAAAATACCTTCATCAAAAAATAAGTTGTTAACAAGTAATAATATAATACTTGATAAATGATTTAAATCATCCTTGTAGCTGTGTTTCTAAATCTTAAATTTGTTATATCAAAAATGAAAGAAAAAACTAAACTTCAAAAATTAATCTTTCAAACAAGAAGAGATATTCTAAGAATGGTTAATAATGTTAATTCTGGACACCCAGGAGGATCATTAGGCTGCACTGAATTTTTTATTGCTTTATACCATGAAGTAATGGATATAAATAAAAAATTTACTATGGATGGAAAAAACGAAGATATTTTCTTTTTATCAAATGGACATATTTCACCAGTTTTTTATAGCGTATTAGCTAGAAAAGGTTTTTTCCCTGTTTCTGAGTTAAGCACTTTTAGATTAATTAATTCAAGACTTCAAGGTCATCCTACAACTCATGAAAATTTACCTGGTATAAGAATAGCATCTGGATCCCTTGGTCAAGGACTCTCTGTTGCATTGGGGGCTTCATTATCAAAAAAATTAAACAATGATAATAAGTTAGTTTATGTTTTATTGGGAGATGGAGAGCTTCAAGAAGGACAAAATTGGGAAGCTGCTATGTTTGCTTCTGCAAATAAAGTAGATAATATTATTGCAACCGTAGATTTAAATGGAAAACAAATAGATGGCAGCACTGATGAGGTATTAAATTTGGGGGATTTAAATAATAAATTCTCTTCCTTTGGCTGGGAAGTTTTACAACTTAAAGAAGGAAACAATATTGAGTCAATTATTAACACATTGAAAAAAGCAAAAACATTAACAAAAAAAGAAAAACCCATAATTATTTTAATGGAGACTGAAATGGGAAATGGTGTCGATTATATGATGGGAACACATAAATGGCATGGTATAGCTCCCAATGACGAATTACTCGTAAAAGCTTTAGATCAAAATCCTGAAACTATTGGTGATTATTAATTTTATTTTTTATGAATAAATTTGAAAATACTGGGTCCAAAGATACAAGGTCAGGATTTGGATCAGGACTTTTGGAATTGGGAAGAAGCAATCCTAATGTAGTTGCTTTATGTGCTGATCTAACAGGATCTCTTAAAATGGATGGTTTTATGAAAGAAAATCCAGAACGTTTTTTTCAAGTAGGAGTGGCTGAAGCTAATATGATTGGTATTGCTGCTGGTCTTACAATAGGGGGTAAAATTCCTTATACTGGTACATTTGCAAATTTTTCTACTGGCCGTGTTTATGACCAAATTAGACAGTCTATTGCTTATTCAAATAAAAATGTTAAGATCTGTGCTTCCCATTCTGGTATAACCCTAGGAGAAGATGGTGCAACTCATCAAATCCTTGAAGATATAGGCTTAATGAAAATGCTTCCAGGTATGGTAGTTATAAATCCATGTGACTATAATCAAACTAAAGCAGCAACAATAGCTATTTCCAAACACTATGGACCAGTTTATCTTCGTTTTGGCAGACCTTCGGTTCCAAATTTTACAGATCCTGATTTAAAGTTTGAAATAGGCAAAGGAATTATTTTAAATCCTGGAAGCGATGTTACAATTATAGCAACAGGACATCTTGTCTGGGAGGCATTAAGTGCTGCTGAATACCTTAAAAAAAATGGTGTCTCTGCTGAGGTTATAAATATACACACAATAAAACCGATCGATAAAAAAATAATTCTTAATTCAGTAAAGAAGACAAAAGCAATAGTTTCTGCAGAAGAGCATAATTATCATGGAGGTTTAGGAGAAACTGTTTCAAGAATCCTTTCCCAGAATTATCCTGTACCTCAAGAATTTGTTGCTACTAATGACACCTTTGGTGAATCTGGAAAACCTGCAGAACTTATGGCTAAATATGGGCTTACCAAAGAAGCTATAATAGACTCATGTGAAAAAGTTATTAGAAGAAAATAGTTGAAATTCATTTTTCAACTTACTGGTCTGAATCCAAATAGTCAGGAATGCCATCATTATCTGAGTCATCAGGAATGCCGTCATCATTTTGATCATACTCATTAGATGTTAAAATACCATCTCCATCATCATCTGTATCAAATAGATTGTATATTCCATCATTATCAGTATCATCATTTAATGGATTATTATCTTTATTAACATCCTCATCTATAGATAAAATTCCATCTAAGTCATGATCTGATTGATTAACCAAATAAAGAGAAACAGAAAAAATAAGAGGTGAATAAGCTGGTATTGAACCCGTATTATTTGAATAATATCCTAAACTTGATGGTATAAATAAAATACCTTGTCCGTAATCTTTAAAATCAAATGTCCCGTCAGCCCTAATTGAAAAAGTACCATCGGATAATTCTGGGAGAACCTCTCTGAAGCCCCTTACAACAGAAATTAGATCAAACCAAACTGGATAGACTTTTTCATCAAACTTTACTCCATTTAATAAAATTCCTTTATAAGTAACAAAAGTCGAATCTGCAACAGATGGGCTAACACCCCTACCCTGCCTAGAAACTAAATAATATAGATCCACATTAATTTTATCATCTCCATTTATAAGTTCAATTGTCTTTTTTGTAACCTGATCAATTAATGGTGTCTTATTTGCATTATCTTCAGCAATGGTATCTAGTGTAATTTCTATAGGATATTTGTCAGGGTTTTTTTCAAAATCATCGTAGTTATAAAAATGTGTTTCTAAATATTGAATTAATGCTGAATTATCAGCTATAGTCTGCTCCGATAAATCCCTGATTTCTTCAACTTCATCTGGATTATCTTTTTTACATCCAGAAAAAAATACCAATAATGTGATGAAAAAATAATTTAGATTTTTAATATAAGTTTTCATTATTATTACAAAAATACGATTTTACTTTATTTTTGTATCTGATATATTATCATTAAATGAGAGCCGACCTACTTTTGTGGAGTTTAAGATATTTTAAATCTAGAAATATTGCCAGTCAAGCCTGCAAAAGTGGTAAAATTAAAATTCTTGGCAAATCAATTAAACCATCAAAAGAAATTTTCATCGGTGATAAAATATCAATTAATAAAAATAAAATATTAAAAGATATTACTATTTTAAAATTGCCAGAGAAAAGAATTGGAGCGAAAATTATTGATTTACACAGAAAAGAAGAAGAAATCATTAACAATAGTTCTAAAATTGACAACAAAACAATTTTAATTAAAAGAATAAAAGGCAGTGGTAGACCAACAAAAAAAGAAAGAAGAGAAATTGATAAATATTCTGTAAAATGACTCTCTTATTTGTATATTGGCGCTACGTTGCTTGCTTACAATAAGTCAGTTAAAATGAAATTAGATTCAAGTAAGTTAATATTGAAGTCTTCTGATATAAACTATACTGTTAGAAGGATTGCTTATCAAATTCTAGAAACGAATCTTGAAGAAGAGTCCATAATTTTAGCTGGAGTATATAAAAATGGTTCCGTTTTTGCTGATAGAATAAAAAGTGAATTAAAAAAAATTTCGCCTGTTAAAATTGAATTAATTGAAATTAATATTGACAAAAAAAATCAACAAAACGGAATAAAAGTTACAGAAAATATTGTTTTTAAAAACAAGTCTATTGTTGTCATTGATGATGTTCTTAATACTGGAAAAACTTTAATTCATTCAACCAATTATTTTCTTTCAAAAGGCCTTAAAAAAATTCAAACTGCCGTTTTAGTTAACAGAAATCATAAAATTTATCCAATTAAAGCTGATTTCAAAGGAATTTCACTATCTACATCAATAAAAGAACACGTGTCAGTAGTTTTTAATAAAAATGAAGGAGTATATTTAAGTTAATAAAGCTAAAATATTTTTTGTGATTTCTGAAATTGATTTATTATTAGTGTCTATTTGGTGAGTTGATTTTGAATAATACGGCATACGTTCAAACAGATGCTTAGAAACAAATTTCTCCATAGACTGAAACGAATCAATGTGAGAGATTAAAGGTCTCTTTTTTCTTTCAACAAATAATCTTTTCGATACATTTTTTGGAGAAACTTTTAAAAAAAAAGTATATACATTTTCTCTGGATTGAAGAAGTTTCATGTTGTCAGAATAACATGGTGTACCCCCTCCAAGTGAGATAATAGAATAGTTATTTGAGTTTATAATGTTTTCTAAATAAAAACGCTCTTTCTTTCTAAAATAAATTTCCCCATATTTATCAAAGATGGTTTTTATTGTCATTTTTTCACTTTTTTCAATCAAATTATCGAGATCAATAAAAGGTTTTGATGTTTGTTTGGAAAGTTCAATGGCAACTGAAGTTTTACCGGATCCCATATAACCTATTAAAACAATAAAAAAAGACAATTTTGTAAAAATAAAGTAGCACAAAATTACATAAATAACAGGTGAAAAATAAATTATTGATCCTATATTTGCAGCTTTAGACCTGGTAGCTCAGTTGGTAGAGCATCTCCCTTTTAAGGAGA
>CETM01060448.1_pt1 | contig 20911 bp, 19 predicted proteins | sample 361451 | NCBI WGS metagenome assembly CETM01 (sample SAMEA2622690, study PRJEB7988) | marine metagenome | isolation source: saline water (ENVO:00002010), including
ATGTCTAAAAAGAATTGAGAAATGAGGTTGACTAGAAATAATTTGATTACCAGAAAATTTATTCATTTTTTCAATTTGTTTTGCTGAAAAATTTGAAACACCTAAGTATTTGAAGTAACCTTTTTCTTTCAATTCAAGTAATTTTGAAAATGTATCTTCCATTGGAATGGATTCCTGCCATGAATGTATTTGATATAAATCAATCACATCTGTTTGTAAATTTTTCAATGAATTTTCTAGGGCTTTTTCTATATCATTTATATTTTTCCAAGATGAAAGCTTAGAAGCTAGAATAATTTTATTTCTTTTTCCCTTAATTGCTTTTCCAAGAATGTATTCACTATCTAAGTACATTTGAGCAGTGTCTAAAAAATTTATTCCATTATCTATCGAAGCATGTATAGCATTTATAGCATCTTTTTGCTCAATAGCACCCATGCCTCCACCTATTGGCCAAGTACCTAGGCATATATTGGAAACTTCTAGTTCGCTATTTCCCAGTTTTGAGTATTTCATAATTAATTATTTATTTTTATATGATTATATAAAATCTACTGGAATAGGATGATTTTCAATGAAATACATATTTTAATTAACTGGGAAATAGTTAAATGTAATTAACCGCCGGAGGGCCTGAGCACTGACTTCCAAAAAAACTACCTGAGCTAAATTATTTTATTTTCTTGAAATTTTTTTATTTCTAAATCTGAATAACCTATATCACTAAGGATTTCATTATTATGCTCTCCAAGCTTTGGAGCGGTGCCTATAACTGATGGTGTTTCAGAAAATTTCCAAGGAGTCCCGTGTGTTTTCATTTTTTTGTTTATTTCAGGATAATATACTTCTGTTACATAATTGTTAGCAACTATATCTGGGTCATTTGAAGCTTCTATCATACTATTTACAGGTGCTGCTATCCTTCTTGCATTTCTCATTTTTTCAATCCAGTAATCCCTTTTATTTGTAGAAAAAAGATTTGAAAGGGTACCTATTATCTCGTCTTTTTTTTCTTCTGATTCAAACGCCAATCCAAGGTCTTCTAGTCCCTTAGATTGTAATTTTTCATAAAATCCTAAAAGTTCTAAAGTAGGTTTCCAGTGATCTGGTTCTAGTTGAAATGCAAGAGGTTTTCCATCGGAATCATTAAAACAAGCGGCAATACCAGGCCTCTCTCGAGTCCCATTAATTCTAACTCCAGTAATAGGAGGAGTATCTCTCCACATTGCAGTGGTCATTGTCCAACCCATCAATCTGAAAGCACTGCCAATTAATGAAGTTTCAACTTTTTGACCTTCTCCTGTATTTTTTGCATGAATTATAGCTGCCAATACTCCACTCAGGGTTAATATTCCACAAGTTTCATCCGCAACTGAGGCTATTCCTGTTCTTCTTTGTTGTCCTGGAACTGCAAATGCTTCTGTTACACCTCCAATAGCTTGTCCTATAGCATCTGTTCCTGGTAGATTTGTACTAGGACCATCTGGACCATAAGCCGATACGGAAGCGTAAACCAAGGCAGGATTGAATTTTTTTAGAGTTTCATAACCAAATCCATTTCTTTCAGCGGCACCAGGAGCGAAATTTTGACCAAAAACATCTGCCGTTTTTATTAATTTATATAAAATTTCTTTACCTTCTTCACTCTTAAGGTTTAATGTAATACTTTTCACTCCTCTATTGTTTGTTTCAAAAAAAGAACTTACTCCGTTGATCACTTCCCCAGCATTTCTTCCACCATCACCCTTTTGGGGAAGTTCAATTTTTATTATTTCTGCTCCAAGATCGGCCATAAGCATGTAAGGAACTGTTCCTGCTTGAGCAGTTGAACAAGTAACTGCCCTAATTCCAGATAATGGTCCTTTGGTCATAAAAGTATCCTTCTTTCTATTCTCGTAATTTTGGTAGATTATATCTGTCTTCTGGATTATCCCATCCAACAAAATTGGGTTTTCTTTTTTCAGCAAAAGCTCTTCTTGATTCCATCCGATCGTCTAGATGACCATGGGCGTGCAATTTTTCGGCTAGCTCTTCGAAGTTTTTACCTGTTTTTGGAGCCATTTCTCTCATCATATATATAGTATTTACTCTTGCTGCTGGCGGTAGGGAGAGCATATGTTCAGCCATTTCTACAGAAGTTGAAATCAATTCATCTTTTTCTACAATTCTGTTTATAAATCCTACTTGATGTAGTCTTTCAGCAGTGAATCTGAATCCTAATGCCATTTCTGTAGCAACTGGATGAGGCAGATTTGCATAATGTCCATGATTGTATCCGCCTAGCATCCATCTCTTTGCTTCAGACATTTCAAAAATAGCTTCCTTGACAGCAACTCTCAAGTCTGTCCTCTCAACTAACATAAAACCTCCTCCCATAGCATAACCATTAATTGCGCCTATTACTGGTTTATCAAGATGTCCTGTCATAAAAGGATTCTCAATTGTTTCACCCTTACCTGGTGAACTTGATAGTTGCCCTTCTTCTAGAGATTCTTTCATATCTTCTCCGGCACAAAAACTTCTTCCTTCTCCAGTTAAGATAGCAACCTCTAAATTTTTATCATTCTTAAACTTATTGAATGCATCAGCCATACCTTCTCTGATGACAGTACTTAGAGCATTTAGTCTCTCAGGTCGATTAAGTTTTATAATTATTATTTGATCTTGAATGTCTGTTTCAACAAATGCCATAATTTTCTCCAAATACTATTTTATGGATTATTATAACTGACATAATTAAACTATAAAGCTAATAAAAACAGTAGTTGTTAAATCAAAATAAAATCACAGAAGAATTTGATCTCTTGATAATAGGCGGAGGAATCAATGGAACTGGTGTTGCAAGAGACGCATCTGGAAGAGGATTAAGAGTTCTACTGTGTGAGAAAGATGATCTAGCTCAAGGAACTTCTTCATCCTCAACAAAACTTGTACACGGTGGACTTAGATATTTAGAAAATTTTGATTTCAAACTGGTAAGAGAATCTTTAGTTGAAAGAGAGACTTTATTAAAGTCTATGCCTCATATCATATGGCCATTACGTTTTATATTGCCCCATCACTCGGGTTTGAGACCATATTGGTTAATAAGATTAGGGCTACTTTTTTATGATTATTTGGGAGCAAGAAAAATTTTAAAGGGAACTAAATCAATAAATTTCTTCGATCACGAGAGCGGTAAACCTCTGCGAGAAAATTTTACAAAAGGATTTGAATATTCTGATTGTTGGGTAGATGACTCAAGGATGGTAGTTTTGAATTCTAGAGATGCTAAAGAAAATGGTGCAAAGATATTAACTAGGACTTTATTTGATAGTGCAGAAAGATCAAAAGATTTTTGGAATATTAATCTTATAAATCAAAGAAATAAAAAAAATATCAAGATAAAAGCCAGATCAATAATTAATTGTGCTGGTCCATGGGTTCAAAAAATAATTGAAAATAATTTTAATAACGTTACACAAAGTTCTTTGCGCTTGATCAGAGGAAGTCATATAGTTACAAAAAAATTGATTAGTAAAAAATATAATTATATTTTTCAAAATTCAGATGGTAGAGTTATCTTTGTTATACCTTATGAAGATGATTACACACTCATTGGAACTACAGATGTAGAACATCATAATTTGGACCAAATTATTTGTACTGATGAAGAAAAAGAGTATCTACTAAATTCTATAAATAAATACTTTAATTTTAAGGCTGAAAAAAAAGATATTGTTTGGTCTTTCTCAGGTGTAAGGCCGTTATTTGATGATCAAAAAACATCCCTACAAAAGGTCACAAGAGATTATGTAATAAAGACTATCGACGAAAATTCTAAACTTCCACTTGTAAACGTATTTGGAGGTAAGATTACTACTTATAGAAAACTCTCAGAAAAAGTTATTAATGAATTAAAACCCTATCTGAATATAAAAAATAATTGGACTAAGAACTCAAAATTACCTGGTGGAAATTTTGAAGTTAATTGTTTTGAAAACATAGTCAATGATCTTAAGTTAAAATATACTTTCTTAGATGATAAGTGGTCAAATAGGCTAGTAAGATCATACGGAACAGAAGCATTTGATATTCTTGCTGATTCAGAAAGCATTTTAGATTTAGGTATAAATTTTGGTTGGAACTTAACTGAAAAAGAAGTTATATGGCTTATAGAAAATGAATGGGCAGAATCTAGTGATGATATCTTATGGAGACGCTCTAAGATTGGTTTGAGACTAAATAAAAAAGAAGTCCAAAAGCTAGATTCTTACCTAAATAATATTGAAAAACCTTAAATAAAAAAACCCACCTCCAGAGTCCTACCTGAGCAATCAACTAGAGCTTCCTTTGAAGCGGGCTTTTTATCCTTAGTTTCATAGTTCCAGTAGAATCAGCTTTCGCTGATTGAATTTTCGGTGTTTCCACCTACCAATCCTTAGTAAGCTTTTTACAGCTTTCTTCTACCTTCTCTCCACTTTGGATATGTATATATTACAACACTTTTTCTTAAATGCAACCCCTTTTTTCCCAGAAATGTAAAATTGGTTTAATTTCAGTTCAAATTTAGTATTTTTTAATGTTTTATTTATATTTCCCAGCTTAAAAAACATAATAAATTTTGTTAAAACTTTACAATAAAATTTTTAGATAGTAACTTAAATTTTAATTATGTTAGATACAGAAAAAAAAATAATTCTAGTAGGCTGTGGGAAAAGGGGGTTGGGTCACCTAAAAGCTTTAGAAAAATTCCATAAAATTCCTGATTTTTTTTGTGATTTCAATCCCAGCTCGATTGATAAATTGAGTAAAAATTATAAGAGCTCAAATTTTTTTTTAGATTTAGATAAATTGATAAAGTCAATAAATTTGAAACATAAAAATTATGCGATAGTAGCAGTTGATGCAAAAAATAATTACGATGTTGCTAAAAAATTATTGAGTAATGGAATAAATGTTTTGATGGAAAAACCTCCTGGTTTATCCTATAAGGAGGGTAAATCTTTAGTGGAAGCTTCAAAAAATTTGGATTGCTTTATTGGTTTTGATAGAAGATTTAATCCTTTTGTTTCAAAATCAATCGATATTTTAAAAGATCATGGTGACGTCTTTAATATCCATGCAGAATTTAATAAAGATATTAATGAATGGATAGGGCATAGAGCATTTGATGAAAACTTATTAGATAAAATGGTTTTAGAGTCACCCATCCATTCGATAGATTTGGTAAATTATCTTAGTTTTTCAAGAATAAACCAAATATTTGGTTTTTCTAAAAGACATGAATCAAAATATAGAACGTCATTTAGTGCGCTTATCGAATATGAAAATGGTACTTTAGGAACTGTAAACTCATCGTATCTAAGTCCTATTAGATCTGAAAAATATTCTATACATGCTAAAAATTGTTCTGTTTTCTTAGATGGTATTAATTCAGGGAAAATATTTTATAAATCAAAAATTTTTGATATGAAAATTGATCATGAACTTTCTAGTACTGAATTACAAATGAGAAATTATCTAGAGAGTATATTTGAGGGTAAAGAATTTCTCGGAGCAAAAATTCAAGATTCATTGAATATTTTTAAGATTACTGAAAAAATGTTTGAAAATACTATCAGTTAGATTAGAATAGATTATTATTCATAGAAGATATAAGAAGAGGATAAATATGCTTGAGAGATTTCATGTACCTGAAGATATAGCTGTAAAAATTGATCACAAAGATATTTTTAAAGTAGTTGAAAAAATCTTCCTAAAGATGGGGATGTCAAAAGAAGATGCCAATGTATCTGCAGATGTATTAATTTATGCTGATGTAAGAGGTATAGAGTCTCATGGTGTTTCTAATATGTTGAGGAGATACGTTCAATCTTTTGCAGAAAATGATATAAATCCAACGCCTAAGCCTAAAGTAATACGAGGCAAAGGAGCTGTAGCTACACTTGATTCAGATGCGGGTCATGGTTTAGTAGTTGGTCCATATGCAATGAAAATGGCAATAGAAAAAGCTAAAGACTACGGTATAGGGTCCGTAACTGTGATCAATGGAAGGCATTTTGGTGCTTGTGCTTATCATGCTGAAATGGCATTAGAACATAATATGATAGGGATAGCGATGACAACTGGTGGCCTAATGGTAGCTCCAGTAAACGGTGCTGAGGCAAGAGTTGGATTAAATCCAATTGGTGTAGCAGTTCCTACTAAAGAAGAACCTCCTTTTATTTTTGATGCATCAATGTCTTCTGTGGCTGGGAATAAAATAGCCTTAGCTCAAAGAATTGGAGTAAAGGTTATGCCTGGATGGATCGCAAAAAAAGATGGAACACCAATAATGGAAGAGACAGAAGTTCCTGATGAATATTTAATGTTACCAGCTGGGGGAACCAGAGAAATAGGTTCCCATAAGGGTTTTTCTCTAGCTATGTTAGTAGAAATATTAGCAGGAGTTTTAGGAGGATCTGGAGCTGGTACATTTAGAAGATCTCAAGCAGCTCATCACTTTATTGCATATGATATTGAGGCATTTACAGATGTTGAAAAATTTAAGTCTGATATGGATGAATATATGAGGTCAATCAAAGAAACTAAACCAGCACCAGGAGTAGATCGAGTCGTATATGCAGGATTACCAGAATATGAAGAAAAAATAGAAAGAGAAGATCATGGAATTCCATATCATCCTGAGGTGCTCGATTGGTTTAAGGGAATATGTGCAGAATTAGGTATTGATTGGACATTAAGCTAGAATAAAAAAAATCAGAGAGGTTTAATATGGCTAAAAGAATTAATAAAGTAATTGAATTATGGGAACAAGGACAACCTGTTTACCACAAACATCCAGAAGAATTAAGCTATGATGCTGGTCTCAGTGAAGCAAAAACTTTGGCAGATATGTTTTTAATTGATTTTGAGCACAATCCTTTTGATACAGTTGGCTTGACTAAATTTTTACAAGGTTTGAAAGATGGTGGTCCAACCACTAGTGGTCATGCTACCCCAACCGTTGTTTGTACTCTTCCATCTAATGCTATTACTCCTGAAGAGGTTAGGTACAATGCTTGGCAGGCAAGACACTTATTGACTGCAGGAGTTCATGGTATCCTTCATACTCATACTAGAAGCGCAGAATCAGTTAAGGCATTTGTTCAAGTCACAAGATATCCATATCAGCAACTTGGTAGAGAATATATTGGAGAAGGTTTGAGAGGATCGGGAGGACAAAAACATCCAGCGGAAATCTGGGGATTGGAGCAATCTAGATATACAGATATTGCTGATCCATGGCCACTAAACCCAGAAGGTGAACTTATTTTAGGACTGAAAATTGAGGACAGGCATTGTGTTGCTAATGTTGATGATATAGCTCAAGTTCCTGGGATTGCATTTGCAGAATGGGGCCCAGGTGACATGGGAATGAGTTATATGCAGCCTGATGCTCATGACCCTCCATATCCTGATGTAATGAATGAAGCCAGAAATAAAATAAAGTCTGCCTTAGAAAAAAATAATATAGTTTTTTACTCAAGTTGGTTAGACGAAAGTATGAGCCAAATAGAAAGACTTGATTTTATAATTGATGAGCTTGGTTGCAAAATGATTGGAGTACCAGCAATGCTTTCTGATAATGAGCAAAAAGAACTGCTTGAATATGGGAGAAATAAAACTGGTAGAAAAATGCCAGTATAAATCTTTCAATTTAGTATAAAACTCCGCTTATTATTTCACTAGTAAAAAATATTAAATTTAAGTATTTTATTAATATATTAGAAATTTAGTTGAAAATTGGACAATAAAAATAACTTAAATAAAATCTCTGGCTTCAGCGACAGATTTTCAGAAGAATTAGGTATTTCTAACAAGCTTGACTACGAGTTTTTTAATTTTACAAAACTTTGGGGATATGAACGAATTGATACTCCAATTATTGAAAAATCCTCAATTTTTTCGAGAAAAACAGGCTCAAGTTTGGGTAGTAATATCTATAATTTCAAAGATCCTTCGGGTCTCGATGTATCATTGCGTCCAGATTTTACTCCTTCAATTATGAGGCTTTTCTTAGAAAATACTAATACTTCAAATGAAGTGAGATATTCTTATTCAGGTGAAATTTACAGATACGATAGTGGAAGTAATAAAAATTATTCTAGACAAAATGGTGTTGAGCTAATTGGTAATAATCATTTATTTTCAGATTTAGAAATTATTGCCATGCCAAAAATTTTTCTAAAAAAAATTTTAAGTGAGGAAATTAGAGTATCTATTGGTCACGTCGGAATTTTGCAAGATGTAATTCAGTCTTTTGATTTAAGTGATAGGGTTGCTTTATTCATACTCCAGAATATTGATCAAATAAGAAATAACTTCTCTGAGGATACTATTTTCAAAAGGGCTGAAGAAAGCGGTATTATTTTTTTTGAGGATTCATCTGAAAAAAAAGATATTCAAGAGCAAAATTTCTCTTTATTACTTAATTCAGCTTTTAATTCAGATTCAAACTTTGAACAAACTAGAGATAAAAAATCTATTATATCCGGAATGATAAATAAGTTTTCAAGTAGTACTTCACAAGAAAATTTTCTAAAATGCGTTTCAATAATTAATAAATTAGTAAACATAAAGCTGAATCTTGAAGAAAGTATATCTGAGGCTAATAAAATTTTGAAAAATATTTCCGTAAAAAATAAACTTAAGAATCTTTATGATTTAACTAGCAATTTGTCTCATTATGATATTGATCAATCTGAAATCTTGATTGATTATGGTTTAGTTAGAGAATGGGGATACTATACTGGTTTTGTGTTTAATCTTACTAATACTGATAATCAAATCTTGGGTGGAGGAGGAAGGTATGATTCTTTAGGGAATTCACTTGGTGAAAAGCTATCTGCTGCTGGATTTGCCATAGATTCTGAAAAAATAATAAATAGTAAAAATTTTAGCTTTGAAGTTTCTAAATCAAAAAAAATTATTATTTATGTTGATGATCAAAATGATCTGAATGAGGCCATTAATACTTGTAATAGAGAACGCTCTAAAGGTAATATAGTAAGTCTGAATTCTTCTTTTGCTAGTTTGGAAGAACTAAGACTTTGGAGTTCAAAAAATGAAATTTCTGAACTGATTTTTTTTGAGAACAATAAGATTAATAGGAGTAAAATTTAGATTGGATAATATTTCTTTTGCTATACCTGTTTCAGGTGCTTTATATGAAGGAAGCCTTGGTTTATTGAACAAGTGTGGTCTTGATGTATCAAGACCAAATGATAGGGTTTACACAGCTAAGATTCCTAGCTTAACAGGTGTTGATATAATGTTTCAAAGGCAGTCAGATATTCCATCAAGACTTGATTCTAAGGTGGCTGACCTAGGTATAGTAGGTTTAGATAGCTTCTACGAAAATAAACTTGATAATGGAAGTACAATTGTGATTATTGATGATTTAGGATTCGGCTCATCTGATATGGTTCTTGCTGTACCAGAGGCATGGATTGATGTTCAAAATCTAGCAGATTTAGCTGATTTATCTTTTGAGATGAGAGAAAAAGGAAAAGACCTTAGAATTGCAACAAAATATCCAAGACTTGTTACCAGATTTCTAAACCAGAACTCAATTTATTATTTTGATATTGTTGATGCAAGTGGAGGTATAGAAGTTGCTCCTTATATTGGCTATGCAGATATGATTTGCGATATCACTACAACTGGAAATACATTACGACAAAATAGACTAAAAGTTATTCAGAATGGAACTGTTTTCTCCTCACAAGCTGCCCTTATAGCAAATATAGAAACCTTGTATGAAAAGTATAACTCTATAGAATTAGCAAAATCTATTATTGAAAAGATTGAAGCACTGCTAAATTCAAAAAAGTTTATTCGAGTTACAGTCAATTTATCACTAGAAGAATTAAGTATAACTGACACAGATGAGTTGAAAACTACGATAGGATCTAACCCCGTTCTTCATGGACTAAAAGGACCCTCATTCAGTCAAGTAATAACTTCTGAGCCCGGTGCTTGGATTTCATTAGAATTGATTATTCATAAAGAACAGCTTCTCAATTGTGTAACAGAACTAAGAAATATGGGTGGTATCAGCATCACTACATCAGAAATAGGAATGATTTTTTATAAAGATTCAGTAGGTTTTTCTAAATTAGAGAGCGCTATTTCTATTTTTGGAGATAAAAAATGAAAATAATAATGGGTAAAAAAAAGACTCAAGATTATTTGAAAAAAATCAGAAACAATAGTTATTCAGGTATTAGTTCAGATGGAAATGGATTTTTCTCAAAAACTTATAAATTAGAAGAATATGTGAGTAAAATAATTGAACTAACTAAGAAAACAGGTGATGATTTTCTTATTGAAATTAGTTCAAAAATTGATGGAATACCATTTGGAGGCATAAAAGTTCAAAAAAATATTTTGGATCAGTCTCTTTTCCAAATTTCTAAAAAAGAAAAACAGGTTATATTAAATACGATAGAAAGAGTAAAAACATTCCAAAGTAAAACACTTAATAAAAGCTGGTTTGATGAAGAAAAAGGTTATGGTGAGTATGTTAGACCTATAGAATCTGTTGGTTGTTACATACCAAGTGGATCTGCTCCATTGATTTCTACAATAATAATGACTGCTGTTCCTGCAAAAATTGCTGGAGTAAAAAGAATAGCCATTAGTTCTCCTACACCTGGGAATCAAAGTCCTAACAAGTATTTATTAGCCACGGCAAAACTTTGTGGAGTTGATGAGTTTTATACTTATGGAGGTCCTCAAGCAATAAGTGCTATGGCTTACGGTACAGAAACTATTCCTAGAGTAGATTTGATTTGTGGCCCTGGAAATGTTTTTGTAATGAATGCAAAAAAACAAGTTTATGGTGATGTTGGATTGGATGGAATTTTTGGTCCTACAGAAACCTTAATTATATGTGATGAATCTTCAAATATAGATTTCGTTGTATCTGATCTTATGGCTCAAGCTGAGCACGATGTTCTTGCTTTGCCAATGGTGATAACTAACCGAAAAGATTTGGCTAATTCAATAAATAATTTATATTTAGAGAGACTATCAACTCTTGATAGAAAAGATATAATTATGAAATCTATGGAAAGAGGTTTCATTTCTATCATAGATGATGAAGAAGAAATGGTAGAAGTTGCAAACTTAATTGCAGCAGAACATACTACTATTCCCTCAGAAAACTTAATTCATTTATCAAAAAAAATTAATAGTTCTGGTTCATTGTTTCTTGGAGAAATTTCATCAGAAGTTTTGGCAGATTATGTTGCTGGCCCTAGTCATGTAATGCCAACGAATGGTTCTGCAAGATATTCTTCCTCTCTTTCTACAAGAACATTTACAAAAAATATTCCTGTATTATCAATAGATAAAGAAGAATTTGATAAGATTTGTGGAGATGGAGAATTGTTAGCGTCATTAGAATCTTTAGATGCTCATAAAAACGCGCTAACTGTCAGAAAGAATTTTTTTTCAGGAGAATAAAATGAATATTGATCGCTATCTTAGAAAGAATATAAAACAATCTTCAGCTTATGATGGTGTAGATCCTTCAGATAAATTATCAGATGAATCAGGTATAATTTCAGATGAAATTATTAAGTTAAATGCAAATGAGAATCCTTTTGGTTCAGAGTTAAACTTAACTTCAAACCTATCTCAAATAAATATTCATGAATACCCCGATCCTAATCAAAATAGACTAAGAAAAGCACTGAGCATTTATACTGGGGCTAAATTTGATAAAATTATCGCTAGTTCAGGTAGTGATGAACTAATAGATATATTAATAAGATTGTTTTTAGAACCAGATGATAAACTTATAGATGCTCAACCAACTTTTGGAATGTATGAGTTTTTTGCTAAGATTCAAGGCGCAGAAGTTATTTCAGTTAGAAGAAAAAAAGATTTTGGACTTGATTTGGATGAGATAGCAAAATTATTAGATAATAAAACAAAAATGATCTTTATTGCATCACCTAATAATCCAACTGGAAATATTGTAGAAAAAGAAGAACTTCTATATTTGCTCAAACAAAACATTATTGTGGTTGTCGACGAAACTTATTTTGAGTTTTGTGGGAAATCATATATGAATCTAATAGAAGATTTTGAAAATTTGATAATAATAAGATCTTTTTCTAAATGGGCTGGTTTAGCTGGATTGAGAATAGGATATGCAATTGCAAACACAGAAATTATAAAAAGGATAATACAGATAAAACAACCTTACAATATAAATTCTGCTGCAGAATTTGTCGCAATTGAGGCTATGAAAAATAAGGAAAGACTTTACGAAAAAGTAAAAATCCTTATGGAGCAGAAAGATCAGATTTATAAATTTTTGAAAAATAAAACTGGTATTGAAGTATTTAGTTCAGAGGCAAATTTCGTACTTTGTGATTTAGGAAAATTAGATGCAAACGATGTTTACGATGGATTAGCAAGAAAAGGAATATTTGTCAGAAAATTTTCTAATCAATTTATAGATAATTCATTAAGGATTTCAGCTGGGACTCCTGATCAAACTCGTAGATTATTGCAAGAGCTAGACTTGTTAATTTAATGATATAAATAAAAATTATGAACTTTAAAAGAAAATCTAAAAAAAGTCGAACTACAGGTGAAACTCAAATATCTATAGAAGTAAACATGGATGGAAAAGGTATTTCTGAAATTAAATCTCCAATAGGAATGTTGAATCATATGCTTGATCAAATTTCTAGACATGGTTTGATAGATATAAATGCTTCAATTCAAGGGGATTTAGAGACAGGTACACATCATATAATTGAGGATACAGCTATAGTTTTAGGAATGTGTATTGATGATGCTTTAGGAGATAGAGTTGGGATTGTAAGAATGGGTGATAAAACATGTTTGTTAGATGAAGCTTTGTGTAGTGTAGCACTAGATTTATCCGGAAGAGGTTATTCAGTAATTGACATGGGAAGCTCAGATAATGAAGGAGAGTTTTCATTAGATATGGGAAGGCATTTTTATGAATCATTATCAGCAAATGGTAGATTTGGAATTCATCTAAAAATGTTGTCTGGTTCAAATCATCACCACATTCTTGAATCTTCCTTCAAAACATTCTCTAGAGCTTTAAGAGAAGCCGCTTCTATTGATCCTAGAAGAGTTGATTCAATTGCGTCGACAAAAGGTTCCTTATAATTTTTCAAATGAAAATTTTTCTATAATAGGGTTAGATAACAACTTATCAGATATTTCAGCAACTACTTTTTCTGCATTCTCAGTAGAATCAGAGTCTATTTCTACGATAAAAATTTTTCCAGATCGAATGTTTTTTATATCATGAAATCCAATTCGATTTGCTGATTCAGTTATTGTTAAACCTTGAGGGTCATTGACATTATCTTTATATAAAATTTTTACTTCGTATTTGTATATCAAAACTTTACTCTAGTATATTTCCAGCTGTCATAACTTGAAAAAATTGATCTTCAGATAGTGATCCTGCATGTCTCATATAAACTGTTCCATCTGGATTAAGGAAGACCCAAAAAGGAAATGCACTTAGCCCAAAAGAATCAGCTATAGAGTTATTTTCATCGTCAAAAATTGTAGGTATATTGAACTGCTCTCTTTGTAACCAGCTATCTGGAGGATAATTATTCCTATTTTTGTCTATGTGTGTTGCAACCCCAAATAAGTTTAGATTATTTGGATAACCATTAGAATTAATAAATTTTTGAATCATAGGAACTTCTCTTTGACAATGAGAACACCAGTGAGCTAAAAACACAATAATAGATGCTTTTTTTTCTTCAAGACCTATTCTAGTAGTAACTGTTATTGGTTCAGAGTTTAAGTCAACTCCTGTAGGAATTGGAGCATAAGCTCCCACAGCAGCATCTTCTATATTTCGATTATATTCTGGTAAACTTCCACCTTTTATAGTAACTTCAGAAAAATTAAAGCTTGAGGATGAGCAAGAAAAAATAAAAATTAATAAAAACACTAATGTTTTAATTTTCAATTTTTTTCTCCTATTATTTTGTAGTTGATTAATATTAATAGTAATCCAAAAAAATTGAAAAAAGCCATTAAAGGAATGGAAATAAATCCTAATTCCCAAATATATGGACTTGAACAGCTTACTACATCACAAGTTTCATCAGGAGGAAAAAGTTGAATCCAGTAGTGGTATAGAGTGAGTATCATGCCAGAAATAATAAAAGGTATAGAAATAACTATTCCAAAACTATTCCTTTTGATCCAGGCTATGAAAAAAATAAACACAAGAGGGAATAAAAAAATTCTTTCAAACCAACAATATTTACATGGTTCTAAATCTTTTACCTCAGAAAGATATAATGAAGAAAGCGTCCCAATCAAAGAGAGAATAAAACCATAAAGTAAAGCATTTTGTGAAGTAAACCTTGATTTAAGGTGTATAGTTCTAGTAATTTGATTATCTCTTACAAATAGATTTATAAGCGTGATCATAGAAAAAGACACAACATAAATCAAGCTCAAGATTGCCAATATTTTTATTTCCTGCATTTTAGTTTCCTCTGAAGGAAGATAGGGGAGCTCTATCTTGATAAGCTCTTATAAATTCTGTGATTTGTTTCTCGTCAAATTCCATTAATTTTAGATGATGTCTCCATCCTGTTATTGCTATTGGATATTCATCAAAAGCACTATAAGGTGTCATTATAAATTGATAATTACTGCTAGGCATGAGGTTTCCCAAATTTTCTTTTAGGTTCTCACAAGCTTCACCCCCAGTTTTAATAGAAGTAGCTTCATCATCAATCCTTGAACAATCATAATGTATACCTATACCACCATGAAGTAAGTTAGCAACTAAGATTTCATTAGGTAGCTGTGAATCATACTTTCCCCATGGGGCAGGAGAAGTTACCCCCACACCTGGAACAGGTCTTTCAGTATCTATCCAGTATGCACCAGAAGTAGGAGGAGAAAGTGTATAACCTTTGTGAGGTTCTCCAATTCCAACTTCTTTCCTATCGTCTTCCGGATCAACAGCAACAGGCCCTTCTAGATTTACACCTTTTCCTTTGATTTTATTGCTAGAACTTCCTGCACCCAAGGCTGGACTAATGGTTAGACCTAATATGAATACCAATGCTATCAGGCTTCCAAAAAAGTACAAAAAAAATCTTTTTCTTCTCTTTTTTTCTTTATTTTTATCTCTTCTCTCGTTAGAAATTTGAGTCTTGCTCATTCCTTTACGATGATCGGGTCTGAAATTAACTATTTTTTTTATCCTTATTTCTGACTATATATTTAATTTATCATTTGTTAGAAGTTCATAAATCTCTAAATACCTACCTAAAGTATTTTTTATCACATCATTTGGTACTGTAGGCGGAGGAGGAGTTTTATTCCAATCTTGTTTGTTAAGCCAGTCACGAAGAAATTGTTTATCATACGGATTTGGAGAATTACCTGCAGTATAATCACTTTTTTTCCAAAATCTACTTGAATCAGGAGTAAGCACTTCATCTATTAAAATAATTTCATTATCAATAATTCCAAACTCAAATTTTGTATCTGCTAAAATTATTCCTTTTTCTTCACATAAATCATGAGCTTTTATGTATAAATAAATAGATATTTCCTCTAATTGTTCATAAAGTTTTTTTCCTATAAGTTCCTTACCGTCACTTACTGACAATGGTTCATCGTGTCCCTCACTTGCTTTAGTTGAGGGTGTAAAAATAGGTTTTTCAAATCTCTGAGCTTCCAATATTCCTTTTGGCAATGGCATATCATTCATGGTTCCTTTATTTTTATACTCAACCCAAGCACTACCAGTTATGTAACCCCTAACAACACATTCCATATCAATTCTTTTTGCTTTTTTTACTACGGTTGATCTTTGTAAAATTTTGTTATCTAAGTTCTGAAAGTTTGTATATTTTGAGAAATCATAATTCTCTCCCTTTGAAACAAAATGGGTTTTAATATCTTCAAGTTGATTGAACCAAAATGAGCTTAAATTGTTTAGTATTATTCCTTTAGATGGAACAACCTCATTCATAATTACATCGAAAGCAGAAATTCTATCTGTTGCTATGAATAACAACAAATTTTCATCCAGTGAATATATATCTCTTACTTTTCCCGAATGAATTTTGTTATTTAAGTTAGTATTTCTTAGTTTATTTTCCATCCTAGACTCCTAAATTGTTCTTTAGTGAATCTTAGGTAAAAGTCATAATCAAATATTTCAGAGATTTCTTTTTCAGAAATTAGTGATGAAATGACTTTATTTTGAATGCAAAGATCCTTGAGGTTTTTTTTATTTTCTAAAACTTCCATTGAAATAGATTGAACAAGGTCATATGCTTCGTTTTTATCAATTCCTGATTCAATTAACTTTAGCATTATTCTAGGAGAAAAAATTAATCCTTTTGAATCATCAAGATTTCTTAGCATATTATCTCTTTTAACTTCTAATCCACTAATAATTTGATACGCTAGGAAAAGAATATAATCTGTTGCTATTGATGAGTCTGGTAATATAACTCTTTCTGCAGAAGAATGAGAAATATCTCTTTCATGCCAAAGAGGAACATTTTGTAGGGCTGTAGAACTATTTGATCTTATAACTCTAGCTAAACCACAGATTCTCTCAGATAGTTCAGGGTTTCTTTTGTGTGGCATTGATGAAGAACCTTTAGTAACAAATCCTTCTTTACCAAAAGGCTCTCTAGCCTCATCAACTTCACTTCTTTGTAGATGTCTTATTTCTATGGCTAGCTTTTCCAAAGTACTAGCTAGTAAACCTAAGTTTTGACAGTATTCTGCGTGTATATCTCTTTGGATAATTTGATTAGTTATAATTCCAGGATTTAAGCCGAGTTTTTTTGATATAATTTTTTCTAATTTTGGTGATACTGTTGCATACGATCCAACTGGTCCAGAAATCATACAAATTGATGCTCTTTCTTTAGATTGATTAAATCTTTCAGAATGTCTTGATAATTCATCCCAAAAAATACCTAACTTTGCACCAAAACTCATAGGTTCGGCATACATTCCATGAGATCTTCCCATTATGGGAGTTGATATTTCTTCTATTGCTTTTTTCTTGATAGATTCCATCAATTTATTTATTTCGCCATCAATATGATCTATTGATTCGATAAGTTGTAAACTCAATGCTGTATCTTTTACATCATTTGAGGTTATACCGTGATGAATCCACCTAGATTCTTTCCCAAGATTTTCTGAAATAGATTTTACAAATGAGACTATATCATGCTTAGTCTCATCAAAATACTTATTGTATTTTTTCATATCAAATTTTATAAGTTTTATTTTCTCTAAATCATTATCAGGAATTATTCCTAATTCATTCCATGCTTCACACGTAGCTAACTCTACCTTTAGCCAAGTATTATACATATTTTCATCAGACCATATGTACGAAATTTTTTCTCTTGAATATCTAGGTATCAATATTATTTCCTTTGATTTTAGTAATATGATTGATTATTTGCACAAAATCTATAAATTTATTAACACTTATTTTTTTTTCTAAAAGACTATTATATAACGGATTTAAAGCAAAGATTTCATCACAATTAACCGAAGCACATAAATCAGTAGTAATTCCATCACCTATATAAATTAAATGATGACTTTCAACTAGAGAATTTACTGTTTTACACTTACAAATCCCCCAGTCATTTGAACATTCTTCATTAGAAGATTTTGAGTAGTCAAATGATACATTTTTATATTTATCGACAGACATATCTGCGGCGATAACATTTATATTTTTTAGATGATCTTCCAGAACAGGCTTAATATATTGATTTAGCCCAGAGCTAAGAACTATCACATTGATATCCTCTCTCAGGGAAAATTCTACAAGATCAGAAAATCCTTTCCGAATTTTACTTTTGTCTTTTGAAGTAGCTTTCATATTTTCAATTGATGTTTTCTTTAATGCTTCCTTAAATGAAAGTTCCTGATAGTTTTTGAAATTTACTTTTTTGGCTTTGTACAGATCTGCTATATGATCATACTCTTTAGGTACATATTCTCTTAGCACGTCTCTAGCTGTATTTGATTCAACCAAAGTGTCATCAAAATCTATGATTAAGCTTATTTTTTTATTCATTTACAATAGCTCTTAGTGCAATATCTTTTCGATAAAAAGAGTTTTTGAATGAGACTTTTTTTAGCTCACTATATACATTTTCTCTAGAGTGATAAATTGATTCACCCAAAGTTGATAAGACTAACACTCTACCTCCGTTTGTAACTAATTTTTTATCTGATATTTTTGTTCCAGAGTGAAAACAAAAAACTTCATTATCGATTTGATCTAATCCATTAATTTCAAATCCTGATTGATATTTTTCAGGGTAACCGCCTGAACAAACAACAACACAAACCCCTTTTTGATTTTTCCACTTTACTGTATTCTTATTTAATTTTGATTCTGCTACTTCAAAAAAAACATCAATAATATTTCCATCATACATAGGCATTATTAATTCACATTCAGGATCTCCAAATCTGCAATTATACTCTATAACTTTTGGACCTTCTTCAGTAATCATTATCCCTGTGTATAGAATTCCTTTGAATGAGGAGTTAATATTATTCATAGATTTTATTGTAGGATTAACTATATTTTCCAAGATATTATTTTCAAGATCTTTACACCAAAATTCTGGAGGTGAGTAGCATCCCATTCCACCAGTATTTGATCCTAAATCATCATCAAAAGCTCTCTTGTAATCACAAATAGCTACTGGCTTTGAATAGTTTTTTCCATCAGTAAAGCAAAAGACACTAACCTCTTTTCCAAAAATTCTATCTTCAATTAAGATAGATTTACCCGATTCTCCAAGTTTGTTTTTTATCAATAAGTCGTTTAATATCTCTATCATTTGATCATTTGAATTAGGTAAAAAAACACCTTTCCCAGCTGCTAGTCCATCAGCCTTGATCACAATATTTTGAAAACCTTTATTTTCTGAATATTCTTTTGCTTTATCAAAATCTGAAAAAAACTCTGCGTACGCTGTGGGTATTTTATTGTTTAACATTAGTTTTTTTGAAAAGATTTTTGATGATTCAATCCTTGCAGCCTCTTTTGTAGGTCCAAATACTTTAATATTATTTTTATTTAGAATGTTTGTTATCCCTTTGCTGAGAGGTTCCTCAGGACCTACTATAACTATATCTGGATTAATATCTAAGATTTTATTAATAATGATTTTAAAATTACTTAAGGGTTCTGAATAAGTTGATAAAGCTACAATACCAGAGTTATCTGTAAATGTATAAATTTTTTTTACTCTATCATCAAGTGATAATTTCCAAACAATAGAGTGTTCTCTTCCTCCTGAACCAATAACAACAACTTTCATAATTATTCCCACTCTATAGTGCTAGGAGGTTTTGATGTAATGTCATAAACAACTCTATTTACACCTTCAACCTCATTTATGATTCTTGATGATATATTAGACAAAATATCATATGGAATTTTAGACCAATCTGCTGTCATTGCATCTTTTGAATCTACGGCTCTAATAGCAATACAATTTTGATATGTTCTGTTGTCTCCCATAACACCAACACTTTGAGTATTAGTTAGTACTGCAAATGCTTGCCATATATCATCATACATACCAGATTTTCTTATTTCTTCAATAAAAATATGGTCTGCCTCACGTAACATATTAAGTTTTTTGTTAGTGATTTCTCCCATTATTCTTATAGCTAGCCCAGGTCCTGGAAAAGGATGTCTTCCTATCACTTTTTCATTTATTCCCAGCTCTCTACCGATTTCTCTTACCTCATCCTTAAAAAGTAATTTAAGAGGTTCTATAAGCTTTAGATTCATTTTCTCTGGCAAACCACCTACATTATGATGACTTTTTATAACAACTTGGTGTCCATCTTTTATAATTGCAGACTCAACTACATCGGAGTATAGAGTTCCTTGAGCTAAATATTTTACATTTTTGAGAGTTTTACTTTCATTTTCAAAAACATTAATAAATTCTGAACCTATGATTTTTCTCTTTTTTTCAGGGTCTGTGATTTTATTTAGCTTATTCAAGAATTGTGAGCTAGCGTCTACAAGTATGACATTTAGTCCTAAATCTTTTTTTAAGAACTTCATTACATCCTCATCTTCATTTTTTCTTAGAAGTCCATTATTTACAAAAATTGAGGTTAGTTGATTTCCGACAGCTTTATGAATGAGTGTAGCAGTAATACTTGAATCCACCCCACCTGAAAGTGCGCAGATAACTTTTTTATCTCCAACTTTAATTCTAATTTCTTCAATAGTTTTTTCAATAAAATTTTTAGGAGTCCAATCATTTTTTGACTTACAAATATCAATAGCAAAATTGCTTAGCATTTCATCACCTAAATTAGTATTTTCAACCTCTGGGTGGAATTGCACTCCATAAAAATTATCCTTTTCAAAAGCTGCACAGAATGTATTGTTTGTTTCAGCAATAGATTCAAAATTTTTTGGAATTTCAATGATCTTGTCTGAATGGCTCATCCAAACTTTGTTAGTAGAAGGAATGTTAGTAAACAGCTTAGATTCTTTTTTTATCTTTAGAATTGCACTCCCGTATTCTCTATACTTTACTTTTTCAATTGATCCCTCAAATAAGTTAGCAATTAACTGCATCCCGTAACATATGCCTAAAATAGGAAGATTTTTTTCTAGTATCCAAGATGGTAATTCTGGAGCATTTTCATCATATACACTATTTGGTCCTCCTGAAAGAATAAATCCCTTTATATTTCTGTCACTGAAAAAATTAGGATCTATATTTGGGCTTACTAAATCGCAAAATACATTTTTTTCCCTTAATCTACGAGAAATTAATCTCGTATATTGTGATCCATAATCAAA
>CETM01104738.1_pt1 | contig 20901 bp, 17 predicted proteins | sample 361451 | NCBI WGS metagenome assembly CETM01 (sample SAMEA2622690, study PRJEB7988) | marine metagenome | isolation source: saline water (ENVO:00002010), including
ACGTTGATGAAGATGTCGATATCGAACTGGTAATAGAGCCAGTCGGTGACCTGGTTGATACCGATCTGGCCGCCGAAGAACAGCAGCATCATCAGCACCAGGTCCGGCACGCCGCGGATGATGGTGGTGTAGAGGGTACCGATGCGATGCAAAAGCCAGCTGCGCGACATCTTCGCGCTGGCGGTGAGCAGGCCGAGTATCACCGAGAGAATCAGCGACAGTACCCCTAGCTGGATGGTGATCATGGCGCCTTCGAACAGGCGCGGGCCGTAGCCATGCAGGTCGATCATGTGTGTCTCCTTGTCCCGAGGCAGCGCATCAGTGCTTGGGCGCCAGGAACTGCTTGAGGCGCTCGGACTTGGGGTTGCCGAGTACCTCATCGGGAGGCCCGGCTTCTTCGACCTGACCCTGGTGCAGGTAGATCACCTCGGTGGAGACATCACGGGCGAAGGCCATCTCGTGGGTGACCACGATCATGGTGCGGCCTTCCTTGGCGAGGTCGCGCATGACCTTGAGTACGTCGCCGACCAGCTCCGGGTCCAGCGCCGAGGTCGGCTCATCGAACAGCATCACTTCGGGGTCCATGGCCAGCGCCCGCGCGATGGCGCCGCGTTGCTGCTGGCCGCCGGACATCTGCGCCGGATAGTAGTCGGCGCGCTCGGCCAGCCCAACCCGCTCGAGCAGCTCCCGGGCATGTGCGATGGCGTCCTGCTTGGACTTGCCGAGCACATGGATCGGCGCCTCGATGATGTTCTCGAGCAGCGTCATGTGGGCCCAGAGGTTGAAGCTCTGGAAGACCATCGACAGCTTGGCACGCATGTCGACTACTTGTTTCCAATCGGCCGGTTCGCGACCGTGCTTGGTCATCTTGAAGCGGATGTCTTCGCCGTGGACGACCAGATCGCCTTCGTCGGGTTGTTCGAGCAGGTTCATGCAGCGCAGGAAGGTGCTCTTGCCGGAACCGGAGGCACCGATCAGGGTGATGACATCGCCTTTCTTGGCCTTGAGCGACAGGCCTTTCAGCACTTCGGTATCACCGAAGCGTTTCTTGATGTTACGTACTTCCAGGGGAATAGGCGTAGCGGCCATGGATTCGAGCTCCAGTGCAGGGGGCCTCGTGCCGGGGATGACGGCAGGGCAGGGAGTCAGCGTGGCTGGCGCGAAAAGGGGGCGATTCTATCAGCCCAAGAACGGCGTTTCAGAATCTATCTTAGTTGGCGTGCTACGACTTTTGTCTAGATGGGGCGCGTGGGGAAACATGGGGAATTCCTCTAACTTGTTGTTTTAATGTATCTAATTCTAATGATTTTGAGTCGGGTGTTTGTGTCGCAGCCTATCGGCCGTCGCCGACAGGCGTAGGGTTCCTGGTGTTGTTGATCCTTCGCCGGTCTCAGGTCGGCGGCGCCACCTCGACGACCAGCAGCGCGGCACGTGCGCCGACCTCTACCTTGGCATTGGGGAAGACCACCCGCTGCGGATGCTGTCCGACCACATAGTCACCGGCCTTGGCATCACGGGCGAGCCGTTCGCCGGGGGCGAATTCGTTGAAGTTCGGCGTGGCCTCATCGAAACACAGGGCGAAGTCCTCGGATTCACGCATGAGCTCATGCTCGACACGAAAGAAGCTCATGGCCTGGGTTGGCGCCCCCGGTGGCGCATGACCTTCGGTCAGCGCCTCCAGCAGTGCGCGCATGGGGCGCAGGGCGCGCAGATCATTTTCGCCGAACGGAGCGACGCGACCAAGCTCCAGGGTAAACGCCTGTGCGCCATGGTAGTGGCGCGAGTAATGAGAGAAGGTCCAGCTATGACAGTGCTGATGGAGCACCGCCTGGATGCCGGCCCCGGATAGCCACTGCCACTGGGCGGCCTCGGTGGCTACGGCTTCGGTGAAGGGCTCCACCGCGAAGCGCGGATAGCGACTGTCGCGGATCGCCGTGTGCAGGTCATAGTGCAGCGCTGGCAGCGTCGCATGTCGGGTGAAGAAGTCATCCACGGCCGCCATCAGGGTGCGGGCCCGATCCGGTTCCTCGCCGCTCGCGGTGAGGTCGCGCTTGAACAGCCGGTTGAGGTTGGTGGTGATGAAGCGTTCGCCGGCCCGCAGCGCTGGCGGGTTGCCGATCAGGATCAGCACCGGCGCGCCGAGGCGGATCAGACCGGCCTCGAGACGCGAGGTCAGCTCGCCGATGAGTTCCACCGGCGCCGTCTCATTGCCATGCACCGCTGCCGACAGCACACAGGCCCGAGCGTCGGGCTGCACCTGATTGGGAATAAGTTCGAGGATGCCGGGGTCGTGCAGCCGGTAGTGCCCGAAGGGCAGGCGTCCATGATCGCTTGATGGCGCGACGTCATCGAGCAGTTGATTGAGCCAGTTATCCAGCATGCGGAATCCCGGCATGGTGCGCACGGCTGTTGGTGAGGATAGAGACCGTGGTCAGCAGCGGCTGACAATAGGAAGCGGGAGCGTGCGAGTCAAAAGTCATGTAGACGCCTGCTTGTCGGATTGTTGGCATGAGATTGTTGTCATGATGGCCGTCTTGAGACAGTCGCCGGGCGACGATTGAGCACCACTTTCCAAATCCATTGTAGTGGCGACAAGGCCAGACGTCGGGCTGATGAAAATGATCGGTGCGAACGTGAAAGCGAGAGCAGCTGGGAGTGAGGCGAGGTGGGGAGGCAAACAAGCCAGGCGTCCTGTGCAGGCCGCCTGGCTGTTGGGGCATGGCGTTGGTGTGACAAACTTCACGCTCAGGTGCCGCGGGCGCCTGTATAGATCGTATAGATCGATTGACTGGCGGTCATCAGCAGCCGATTGCGATCATCGCCGACAAAGCAGACGTTGGCGCAGACTTCCGGCAGCAGAATGCGACCGATCAGCACGCCATCCGAAGCGAAGATGCTGACGCCGTCGGCGCCTTCTCCGCCAGATGTGCCGACCCAGAGGTTGCCATCCATGTCGACCGTCATGCCGTCATAGCCTTCGCTTTTACTGGCCACCAGACGGTGCGCCTTTTCGAGACGCTTGCCATCGTCTGCGAGGGTGAAACGGTTGATGGTGGCGGGTTGGTCGGGGTAGTGAGAGGGTGCCGTATCGGTCACATAGAGCGTCTTGCCATCCGGCCCCAGGGCAATGCCATTGGGCTTGTAAAGCTCCGTGGTCAGCACCTTGGGCTGGTCCATGCCGTCTTCCCAGTAGTAAACGGCAGTATCCAGCTCCAGCTCGCGGCGATGCCCCTCGTAGTCGACGTGAGCACCATAGCCGGGGTCCGTGAAGATGATACCGCCACTTTTCAGTGTCACGAGATCATTTGGGGCGTTGAAGCGCTTGCCGTTGAACTGATCGGCCAGCACGCTGACGCTGCCATCCCATTCATAGCGCACCACCCGCGCGGGGGAATGCTCGCAGGCCACCAGGCGCCCTTGGGCATCGAAGGCATTGCCGTTGGAATGACCGACCTCATGGCGCAGCACGCTGACCTGGCCGGTAGCCTCGTCCCAGCGCATTTGGCGCGCCCTGGGGATATCGCTGAACACCGCATAGCGGCCCACGGCATTCCAGGCCGGCCCCTCCAGCCACAGCCCACCGCTCCAATGGCGCTCGAGTGGCGAGTTGAACAGCATGTAGCGATCGAAGCGGTCGTCCAGAGATTGCCAGGCCTCGATCGGATAGCGTGATGGCGGGGCGCCGGTAAGCCCTCCTGCCATGATGCTTGGCGCGGTCATGGCCGCGCCTAAGGCGGCCGAGCCAGTGAGAAACTGGCGCCTACCTAGCTGATGTCCGAGAAGTCGTGTCATGAGCTGTTCCTTTGCTGTGAGTGAACCGACGTTGCCGGTGCCATTTCTAGCGTATGTTGAATCCTTATTTTCGTATGTCAGACATTATGTGTAGTCAGCGATCTGTTGGCTGGGTAGTGCATGTCAGACGAAAGGCTAAAGATCCCTATGCCATGCGCCGATATTGCTTCTTGCAGAAAACCTTAGGACGCAAGCACTAGGAGCCATTCGGGCTCAGAGTGAAAGGGAGTATCAATGAGATGAGTACGAGTGGAGCAGTTGCCTTGCATGATGCGTCGCATGCCGACACAGGGGCGTCAGCGGCATCAAGGGGAAGGTCCGTCAGAACGACGAAGTGGACACTCAAGCGCAAGATGTGGCTGACGCTTGCCCTGATGTGGGTGGTGATGATTGGCATCGTCTTCAGTATGGCGTTGCAGAACCGAGACGTGATGTATGAAGAGCGCCAGCAAGCCCTGTCGAGCACCATCGGCATGGTGCACACCCTGCTAGACGGCTACGCCGAGCGTGTCGAGTCCGGCGAGTTGAGTATGGACGAGGCCCAGCAACTGGCGGTCTATGACCTGGATGCCATGCGCTTCGGGGCCAACCGCTCAAACTATGTTTTCGTGTTCGATGCGCAGGCCGATATCGTCTACCACCCGCGTCGGGATGCGGGCTCCGATATGAGTGATTATCAGGACCCCAACGGTGTGGCTGTCTATGGCGAGCTCGCGACGCTCGCGGGCAACGGCGGGGGCTTCTTGCAGTATCACTCCTTGCGTAGCAAAGATGATGGCTCCTCCCTGCTCTCCAAGGTTAGCTATGTCGAGCGGTTCGAGCCCTGGGGCTGGAATATGGCGGCGGGGGTCTATACCGATGACATCCAGGCGGCTTTCTACAAGAAGCTAGGCCAATACACCATCATTCTGCTGATCGCCGGTGGTGCCCTTACGGCCGCCTTCCTGCTGTTGATTAAAAGCGTATACCGCAGCCTGGGCGGCGAGCCGAAGCTGGCGGCAAGCGTCGTGAGTCATATCGCCCAAGGGGATCTGACCCAGCCCACAGCGCTGCGGCAGGGCGATGAAAGCAGCCTGATGTATGAAATCGAACGCATGCGCCTGGAACTGTCGGCGATGATCGCGAAGATTCGCCAGTCCAGTGAGTCGATCGATACGGGGACCAGTGAAATTGCCCAGGGCAACAACGACCTTTCCGCTCGCACCGAGCAGCAGGCGGCATCGCTTGCAGAAACCGCCTCTAGCATGGAAGAGCTGACCGCTACCGTGCGGCAGAATGCCGAAAACGCTGAGCATGCCAGCCAGCTCTCGTCTTACACCACCGAGTCGGTGGCCAGCGGCCAGCAGACCATTTCTCAGGTGGTGGCGGCGATGGGGGAAATCCGCGAGAGCTCTCAAGAGATCGCCAGCATCATCACCATGATCGACGACATCACCTTCCAGACCAATCTGCTGGCGCTCAATGCCTCGGTCGAGGCGGCAAGAGCCGGCGAACAGGGACGCGGCTTTGCCGTGGTGGCCAACGAAGTGCGTAACCTGGCCGGTCGTTCGGCCAGTGCTGCCCGGGATATCCGAACCCTGATCGAGCGGTCGACGGAACAGGTCGGGTCGGGCGTGAGGCTGGTCGATCAGGCCGATGCCGGCATGGTCGACATCCGTGACAGCGCCCAGAAGGTCACCGATCTGATGAAGGAAATTTCGGCGGCGTCCAATGAGCAGTCATCGGGCATCGAGCAGGTCAACCAGGCGGTCAGCCAGATGGATCAGGTGACCCAACAGAATGCGTCACTGGTGCAACAGGCAGCCGCTGCTGCGAGCTCTCTGGAGTCCCAGTCCACGGACCTCTACAAGTCCGTCGGACACTTCCGCGTGCCTTCCAGCGCCTGATACGCAAGCCTTTTGATTCGGCGCCATCATATCCCCCGGCAGCAAATGCCGGGGGATTTTTCATTGGGGCAATGAGTGGGCCGATCAGCGATTCGGGCAGGTCTGGCCCTGCTCGACTTCGATCAGGTCATCAACGGCAAAGTCGAGTTCGGCGGCGCGCTCCACCAGCGCTTGATAGGTGTCCGGGGCAATCGTTGGGGTACGGGCCAGGATCCACAGATAGTCGCGATTGGGGCCGGCCACCAGAGCGTGCTGGTAGTCGGGGTCGAGTTCCAGCACGTTGTACCCCCCATAGAAGGGGCCGAAGAAGCTGACTTTCAGGCGTGCCACGCTCGGCTCATCGATGAAGTAAGCCTTGCCTTCGGCCACGTTGGGCTCGCCGGTCTCGAGGTTCACGCCTGCGTTGATCACCTTCACCCCACCGTCATCGCGCAGGGAGTAGTCGGCGGTCACGCAGTCGAGTCCTTCTTCGAAGCTGTGATCGAGTCGCGCGATCTCGTACCAGTGCCCAAGATAACGGTCCAGATCGAAGCCCGTGACCGCCTGAGTGCCTTCGGGGATGCCGGTGCACCCGCTAAGCAGTCCCCCGGCGACGAGTGGCAGGGCGACGGCGAAGCGGCGAGGCGAGGGCCGACGAGTCAGATCACAAAGCGGCATGGCGGCTCCTGGACGGTAGGTAATGAGCCTTCATCATAAGCGATTCATGATATGACGCCAGGGCCGTCGGCCGTCCTGGGGTATCAGCCGGCAGCGATCCGCGCGGCAATCGCCTGGCCCAGCGCCTGGGTAGAGCCCGTGCCTTGAAGGTCAGGAGTCAGCACTGTGGTATCCCCCGCGGCGAGGACAGCCTCGAAGGCGGCAACGATGGCATCGGCGGCTTCCTTGTGCCCCAGATGTTCTAGCATCATGGCGCCGGACCAGATCTGGCCGATGGGGTTGGCGATATGCTTGCCCGCGATATCCGGTGCGCTGCCGTGCACCGGCTCGAACAGGCTCGGGAAGGTGCCCTCCGGGTTGATGTTGGCCGAGGGGGCCACACCGATGGTGCCGGTGCAGGCCGGGCCCAAGTCGGAGAGGATGTCGCCGAACAGGTTGCTGGCCACCACTACGTCGAACCAATCCGGGTGCAGCACGAAATTGGCGGTCAGGATGTCGATGTGGAACTGATCGACGTTAACGTCCGGATAGTGCTGGCCCATGGCCGCGACACGCTTGTCCCACCAGGGCATGGTAATGGCAATGCCGTTGGACTTGGTGGCGGAGGTGAGTTTTTTCCTGGGCCGGGTGGCGGCCAGGTCGAAGGCGTACTTGAGCACTCGGTCGACGCCGTGGCGGGTCATCACCGTTTCCTGAATCACCACCTCGCGGTCGGTACCCTCGAACATGGTGCCGCCGACGCTCGAATACTCGCCTTCGGTGTTCTCGCGCACCACGTAGAAGTCGATATCACCCGGTTCACGGCCCGCCAGCGGGCTCTTGATACCGGGCAGCAGGCGGCAAGGGCGCAGGTTGACGTATTGATCGAACTCGCGGCGAAACTTGAGCAGTGAGCCCCAAAGGGAAATGTGGTCGGGCACCTTGTCCGGCCAGCCGATGGCGCCATAGAAGATGGCGTCGAACTGGGCGAGGGTCGCGTGCCAGTCGTCCGGCAGCATCTGGCTGTGTTCGAGATAGTAGTCGCAGCTGGCGAAGTCGAACGGCTCGAGCTGAAGCTCGATGCCGAAGCGTTTGGCGGCAGCCTCAAGAGCGCGCACGCCCTCGGGCATGACTTCTTTACCGATGCCGTCACCGGCGAGTATGGCGATACGATGGCTCATGGGTGTCTTCCTTGAATGGGGTGAGTGGCGAGTCCCTCAGTCTACCCGCACCCGTTCGCTGCATAATCAGGCTATAATGCAAGTTATTGTTGCGTTCAAGTGGAGAATGCATTCGTGGCCCAACTCGATGATCTGGCTTTTTTCCTGCGACTGGCCCAATGCGGCAGCTTGACCGCCACCGCCCGCGAGCTGGGCCTCTCGCTGTCGGCGGTCAGCAAGCGCCTCAAGCAGGTCGAATCGCGCCTGGGGGTAGAGCTTGCCAACCGCACCACCCGTCGCCTGACGCTGACCGCCGAGGGTGAGCTCTATTGTCGGCGTGGTGCCCTGATCCTCGACGACCTTGGTGAGCTGGAGGAGACCATCGGCGACCGGCGTGCCGATCTCTCGGGTCGCCTGCGTATCAATGCCACTTTCGGCTTCGGCCGCTGCCATGTCGCGCCGCTGCTGTCGTCGTTCTGCCAGCATCACCCGGCCCTGTCCGCTTGGCTTGAACTGACCAACTTCCCCATGAACCTCAGCGATCAGGGTTTCGATATCGGCATTCGGGTGGGGGAGCCGCCGGATTCGCGGCTGGTGGCGCGGCGAATTCTCGCCAATCGTCGCCTGCTGTGCGCGGCGCCGTCCTATTGTCAGGCCATGCCAAGACTCGAGGTGCCAGCGGATCTGGGGCACCACCGCTGTCTGGTGATTCGTGAGAATGACAGCGACTTCGCTCTGTGGCGCTTTGAGCCCCGCGGTGAGGCAGGGCAGACGCGCAGCGTCAAGGTCGGCGGCGAGATGGCGAGTAACGACGGTGAAGTGATCACGCAGCTGGCGATCGATGGCCATGGCGTCATGCTGCGTTCCTGGTGGGACGTGCATGAGCATCTTGCGGCGGGGCGGCTGGTCGAGTTGATGCCGGGCTGGCAGGGCGTCAGAGCCGATTTTCATGCCGTCTTCGATCAACGCCGCCATGTGCCCCAGCGGATTCACACCTTCATCGACTATCTCGAGCACTCGATGGTCGACCGAGTGCCGCCACTGCCTGAGTTTCCACAGGTGCCACCGGTGGATTCCCCAGCCCCTTAGGGCGCGGCGTTACCATGATCGATTTCCTGCTCTTGTTCCTGTTCTTGTTCATGTTCCTGGCGCTGGCTTTGGCAATGGCGAGTGCGATCAGGCTCGTATGGGGTGTATGATCTGCGCCGTCGAGTGCCGTCTGGGTTTTCTTACCGCATCGCCTATCTTTGAGGAAGGCGAGGTCATGCAAGGATAGGCGGCCGGCGCATCCAGGAAACGCTGACGAGGGAGTCTATGGCGTGAATGTGCTGATGTTCACCAACACTTACTGTCCGATCGTGGGCGGGGTCAGTGAGTCCGTTCAGCGTCTGAAGACACGGCTGCAGGCCGAGGGGCATCGGGTGCTGGTGGTGGCCCCCAAATTGACCGGCCAGCCGGAGGACGAGGACGACGTGGTACGCGTCGCCGCTGTCCAGCATTTCAATGGCAGCGACTTTTCGCTGCCGGTGCCGATTCCCGGCCAGCTCTATGAGGCCATCGAAGCCTTCGATCCGGATATCGTGCATTCGCATCACCCTTTTCTGCTCGGCGATACCGCAGCGCGGGCCGCCGAGACCTATGGGTTGCCGCTGGTGTTTACCCACCACACCTTGTACGAGCACTACACCCACTACGTGCCCGGCGATTCGCCGCGCATGCAGCGCTTCGCCGTGGCCCTCTCCACCCAGTACACGTGGCTTTGCGAGGCGGTGATCGCGCCCAGTGAAAGTATCCGTGAGCTGCTCTTCGAACGGGATGCCAATCCGCATGTCTGGGTGGTACCCAGCGGTGTCGATACCCGGCGTTTCGCACAGGGCGGCGGTACCGCACTGCGCCGCGAGTTTGGCATTCCAAGCGAGGCCTATGTGGTGGGGCATGTGGGGCGTCTTGCCAAGGAAAAGAACCTGCCGTTTCTCACCGAGGCGCTGTCATGCATGCTCGAGCAACTGCCCGATGCCCACTGCCTGATCGTCGGTGACGGCGATGCCCGTGAAGCGATGGAAGAGGTCGCCGAGCGCTATGGTGTGGCCTCGCGTCTGCACTTCACTGGGCGTTTGCAGGGCCAGTCGCTGATCGATGCCTACCACGCCATGGATGTCTTCGGCTTCGCTTCCCATAGCGAGACTCAGGGCATGGTGGTGGTCGAGGCAATGGCCGCCGGCTTGCCGGTGGTGGCCGTGGCCGCTCCCGGGGTGCGCGAGGTGCTCAAGGATGGCCGTAATGGCAGGCTGTTGCCCGAGGATGACCGTGAGGCAATGGCCGATGCCATGGTGGCGCTTGCCGACACTGAGTGTCGGTCGGCGATGGCCGAGGGGGCGCTGGCCACCGCCCAAGCCTTCGATGAAACCGCTTGTGCCCAGCGCTGCCTGGAGGTTTATCGCCAAGCCATTGCCGTGGGGGGGCCCTTCAGCCACGCCGACGACGGTACCTGGGATCGAGTACGCAGCCGCTTGGGCGCGGAGTGGCACATGCTGCGTCACCGTGGCCGGATATTGCGCTCAATCTTGCAAGATGAGTGGGAGCATGCCGACTGGCAACCACTGATCGGTCGTGGCCACGAGGATGACGAGTCGGAGTCGAAGGAGGTTGCCCCAAATAGCGAGCCCAGGGCTGATACTTGAAGGCCTAGAGTGGCAAGCCAAGTGTGGAAAGCACCAACCGGAAGTGCGCAACACATAAACGGGCACCAACCTCGGCAGAGGTCGGTGCCCGTTGGCGCTAACGCATGAGTTGGCGCCTTATGAGTTGGCCGAGTCGCCCTGTTCCTGCGGCCTGCGGGTGGCATCCTGGGTGTCGGCTTGTTCGGGAGGGCGCCGTGTTTGAGCCGAACGGGCCGGCTCGCGTTGCTGGCGGCGCGAGGCATAGCGCTTGAGCCCCACCAGTACCAGCACCCCAAGGGCAATGCCGCCAAGCGACATGGCGATTTCGCTCTGATTGTTGGCGGTGACCAGCTGCCCCAGTTGGCTGCCCAGCAGCGTGACCCCGACGAGCCCCGGCACGATACCGATGATCGAGCCGATCAGGTAATCGCGGAACCGCAGGTGAAAGGCGCCGGCCAGCATATTGGTCAGGGTGAAGGGCGCCAGCGGCAGCAGATTGACCACCGTCATGGTGCGAATGCCTCGCCCTGCCAGGTAGCGCGATAACCCCTTGAGATGTCGGCCGCCGTAGCGCATCAGCGCCTCGCGGCCAAGCCGGCGGCCCACACCATAGGTCAGCATCGACGCCGCCAGCGTGCCTGCGAGGGCGTAGGCGAAGCCCCACCAAGGACCGAAGAGCAGACCTGTCACCGCCACCAGCAGGCTCAGCGGGAACATCACCAGTGATGCACCTGCATAGACCGCCACTACCACTAGAATCGCCCAGGGGGTCTGAGTCCAGGCCACCGACCCCGCCGCAATGGCCTGCAGCCGTGCCACGGTCAATACATCGTGCATGGCCAGCCACTGCCACAGGCCTCCCAGCGCCAGCAGGATGACGACCAGGAGCAGAATTATCAGGAGGGGGCGGGGCATGCGGGCGAGATCCTTGCAGGTGGTAGGCCAAATGACGCCATAGCATACGACAATGCGCCCGGCGGCCAAAGCGGCACACCGGGCGCGATGATCTATGCCGTGCCGCGCTCAAGGCTTTGAGCGCGGGCGAGGCCCTGAGCCGTTACAGCGCCAGCGCGTCCTGTACTTGTGGCCAGGCGGGCCGGCCGTCGCGGTCGGTCACGCCCTCAAGCATGGCCTGGATACGCTCGGGATGATCCGCGATCCATTGTTGTGCAACGTCTTCTACGTCTCGTTCCTCCTGGCCGTACTCGTTGATCATCCAACTCTGCTGGTCAGCGCTGAAGGTGAACTGAGTGAAGAAGTGCTCGAGATTGGGATGGGTCTCGGCGTAGTCCGACCGCATCAGGGTTAGCACCTCGCTCTCGCCATTGTTCTCGCCAAACAGGTTGTTGGGGTCCTCGAGGTAGCGCATTGGGAGTTCGAGGTTCATCCAATGGGGCGTCCAGCCGACCCACACGATAGGCTTCTCGCGGCTGATGGCGCTGCGTGCCGCACTGAGCATACCAACGACGCTGGTATCCACCAGTTCCCAGTCGCCGAGCCCCCAGGCGTCCTCATCGATGGCTTGGTGAAGGATCTCACTGGCCGCGGAGCCGGCGCCGAAGCCATAAATCTCGCCATCGAAGGCCTCGCGCTGTGCGTCCAGGTCGGCGAAGCTGGTGATGCCTTGCTCGTACAGATACTCGGGGACCGCCAGCGTCATTCGAGCGCCATCGACGTTGTTGGCCACTCGCTTGAGGCTGCCATCTTCCACGCGCGGTGTGTAGAGATCCTCCTGGGCCGGCAACCAGGCGCCGAGGAAGAGATCGACGTCGCCGCTCTGCATGCCCTGATAGATGACCTGCATGCCAAGTGATTGCACCCTGGTGTCATAGCCTAGCGGGCTGAGCAACTGGCTGGCGATTTCGGTCTTGACGGTGATACCCGGCCAGGCGGGCACACCGAAGTCCAGAGTCGCATCATCGGACTGGGCCGGCAGGGAAAGCGTCAGTGCGGCAGGCACCGACAGGGTGGTAAGCGTTGTGCGCAGTGCGGTGTTCATGAACATCTCCTTGCATGGTCTATTGTTCGGACGGCCATCACTCCACCTATCGGGCGAGCCATGGCGCTGCTTGTTCAGGCGAGCTGCGCCGTTGTCACGGCATCGGGAGAGCAGGGAGTCAACCGGGGCGAGACAGCACCCGCAGGCGCGATTCCAGCATGTCCAGATCCAGGTAGGTGCCCTGCAGGTGGCGCCGACCGGTGCTTGGGTCGAAGGCGCGGCGGCCATGCAGCACTCGACGGTTGTCGAAGGCGACCATCTGCCCCGGGGCCAAGGCAAGGTCGAGCTGGTGCGCCGAGGAATGCAGCAGCTGCCAGAACTGGCGATAGGCGTCGTACCAGGCATCGATGACGTGGGCCGGCAGGCGCAGGCTGTCGCGAATCCAGTTGTTGAAGCGTACCTCGATCAGCTGGCCGTCGTGATCCACTGACAGCACTGGCGCGCGGGTACTGATGTCCTGCTCCTCGTCCTGGAAGCGGAAGTCGATCGGCGTCTCGCTGAGGATCCGGAAGGCCTCGGGATCCTGCTGACGCAGGGTTTCGGCCGCCGCGAAGCCGTCGGCGAAGATAGACTCGCCACCCTCGGCTTCATTCTCCAGGCAGTAGAGCAGTTGAATGTCCGGCGGCTGGCGCCAGTTGGGCAGGTCGGTATGCAGCGCCAGACCGATGGCGGTGTAGGCGGCATTGTTGGGATTGGGTTTGGAGCGAACGTCGAAGCGGGCCCCGAAGTTGGTCGGGCGCAGTGGGCCGATACGTTCGGCCAGGCGGCTGACCTCCTCATCGGCCAATGGGCCCCCGTCCAGCATCACCAAGCCATCGCGCAACAGGGCTGTGAGCCAGGCACGCTCGCCGTCGGCGTTGCCCACGAAGTCGGCATGGGCGATGCACTCGGGACCATAATCGACGGCCCAGGGGCGACGCGTCGGGATGACAGGCGCCGGTTCCTGGCCGGGGCGGCGCTGGTGAAGCCAACCGGCATCGAAATCGCTCACATGGCCATCCTGCCAGACCAGGGTCAGGTTGCCGTTGTCAAGCGAGGCCTGCGGGGCAGCGGTGGCTGGCGACAGGGGAACATAGAGGCGCTCGCGGGTGACCGGGTGGCGGCAGGCCGCGCAGGCGCAGTTGTCGCGCAGCCACATCAGTGGGAAGTGCGCTTGTGCACCATCGCTCCAGCTTAGGGTGACGCGGGCGCCGCTGGCGAGTGCATCGGTCAGTGCCGGTGCATCGGCATACGCTGAGAGTTCGCCCATCGCAATGACGGGGCGTGGCGTTGCGGGGACGGATAGCGTGGCGTCGGTCATGGGGCACTCCTGCTGGCCAGTGGCCTGTGACGAGAATTAGGTCGCCTATGCTGGCGATTGCGTCACTCTGCGACAAACGATTAATCTGGCCCCATAGCCCTAGCTGAGCTTATCACGAGGTTTTTCATGAAGGCGTTGTCATCAAGCGCTTGTTAAGAAGGTTCTGACATGAAGGAACTGCCCCCGTTGATCTGGCTGCAGGCATTCGAAGCTGCCGCCCGGACCATGAGTTTTACCGCTGCCGGCCAGGAGTTGAACGTCACCCAGGCCGCGATCAGCCAGCGCATTCGCCTGCTTGAGGACCGTCTGGGGCAGAAGTTGTTCGTGCGCCACCCGCGCAGCCTGAGCCTGACCCCGGCCGGCAAGGCCTGGCTGCCAAGCGTGCTCGAGGCCTTCGCGCGGTTGGCTGAGGGCACCGCCGAGGTATTCGGGCCGAGCCCTAATGCGCCGGTGACCCTGCGTACCACGCCGGTGATGCAGCAGAACTGGGTGGCGCCTCGGCTGTTGGCCTTTCATCGCATCCATCCCGCGGTGGCGGTGCGCCTGGTTAGCGCGATCTGGCCGGAGGATTTCGGGCCGGAAGGTGCCGATCTCGAGATTCGCTACGGTTCGGGAGAATGGACGGGAATGGAGGCGCTATCGCTTGGCGATGAGGCGATGGTGCCGGCCTGCTCGCCCCAGGTGGCCGCCCGTCTGGCGAGGCCGGTGGACCTGGCTGGGGAGACCCTGCTCCACGCGGCAGGCTTCGCGGTAGGCTGGCCGGCCTGGCTGGAGCGGGCGGGCATCGCCGGAATCGAGAACGACTGCCCGACGCTGATCTGCGATACCCAGATCATGACACTGACGCTGGCTGCCGCCGGAGGAGGCATCGCTCTTACCCATCGTCGGCTGGTCGAGAGCCGTGACGACCTGGTTCAGCCGTTTGGGTTATCGGTTCCCAGCGCCGAGCGTTTCTGGCTGGTGCGCCCGGCCAACCGTCAGCCGCGGGAGGCGGCCCAGGCGCTGTGGACTTGGTTAGCGGACGGGCTTCCAGAACGCTCTGTCGGTGGCTCGGCGTAGACGTCCAGCTAGCAGTCGACATCAGCCCCTTCATTTGCCTGCCTCCTCTGGCTCGGCTGATACGGCACCTTGCCATTGGCGAGTCGCCGGCTGATAGCCCGCTGCGGCGGCGTCTTCGACCGTCGTCGGCGCCACGAACAGCGGTGCTGCCCCAGCATCACCCTGGCAGGACGTGAAGGCCGGTCCTGGGATCAGCCACCAGTGTTCATTGTTTTGCAGGCCAAGGTCCCTGACCTGGCTCAGGTCGGCACAGGCGATCTGATCTTCCTTGCCCTGGGGCACCAGCATCCAGCGCTCGCCAGGTGCCTGGGCGAGCCAGTCAAAGGCCCGCAGGAATTGGGCGCCCTGGTCGGTGTGAAAACCAAAATGCACGCTGGGCTGTTGAGCCTGGAGCAGGAATTCTTCATCGAAGTCGGGTTGGGCCAGCCAGGCCGAAGGGCCGGTGATCTGGACCACCCGCTGCATCATGTCCCTGGGTGAGCGAGTCTGGTCGAGCTGTTGATAGCCAAAGGTGGACCACAGCGCCCAGAATACCGCCAGCCAGGCGGCCAGCCCCAGCATGCCGCGGCGCGGCCGTAGCCAAACGAGCAGCCCCACCGCCGCGACGCCCAGCAGGATCCACCAGATCCAGGGCGTGACGTCGTACTTGGAGGCAAGCTCGGTCAGCGCCGGGAGTCCGAGGGCACCCAGCAGGCCGGCCATCAGGAAGATGACGCCGAGCAGGGCCAGCAAGCCACTGGCAAGCCAATGCAGGCCTCGCTTGCACAAAAGCCCCGGCAGCAGCGGAGCCATGGCCAGCACCAGCAGTGGCGAAGTCGGCAGCATATAGACCCCGCGCTTGCCCGGGGACAGCGAGAAGAACACGACGACCAGCAGTGTGCCGCTGAGTGGCAGCAGCACTCGGGCATCCAGGCGGCGGATGCGGTGCCACCAGGCCGGCACCACCCAGGGCAATCCCAGTACCAATGGCAGCCAGGCCCAGGGCAGCACCGAGACAATGTAGTAGTGCCAGGGTTTGACATGGTGCCAGGCGGTGGCCAGGCGCTTGCCGGTCTGCTTGAAGAGGATGTTGTCGCGATAGGCGGCCATCCCCGGTTCATCGCCGAAGGTGGTGATCAGCGCCATTGGCACCACCCAGAGGGCCGCGATGCCCAGCATCAGTGCCAAGCCCAGCCCCAGTTCCTTCAGGCGTAGCGGCGTGGCCTTGCCACGCCAGGCCAGTAGCGCCCAGGCAGGTACCATCAGCAGTGGCAGAAAACCGACTCCCTTGGTGATGATGCCGAGCCCCATCGCAGCGCAGCCCAGGTACCACCAGCCTCTTGCCGGCCCGAGCAGCGCGTGCCGCATCAGCCCGTAGGCCCCCAGCGTGATCCACAGCGTGACCAGCATATCGATCTGGGCGGTCTTGGCCTGCAGCGCGAACTGCACGGTCGATAGCAGGGCAGCGCCCGACAGTAGCGCTATCCGGCGGCCATAGAGGCGATTCGTCAGCTCGGTGACCAGCGCCAGGGTGCCCAGCGCGGCAAACAGTGACGGCAGAAGAAAGCCGAGTCTTACCGAGCCGGTGATGGCGATCGATGCGGCAGTGGCCCACATGAAGATCGGCGGCTTGTCGGGATAGAGCTCGCCGCCACGATGCGGCAGCCAGAATTGGCCGGTCTTGAGCATTTCCAGGGCGTTGAGCGCGAAGCGCGGCTCATCGGCGGGCCAGGGGTCACGTAGGCCAAGGCCCAGAGCCAGCAGGCCCAGGGCCACTAAGGCTAGCCACCAGAACCCGTGATGGTAGGAGGCATGCAGGTAAGCAGGACGTTGCATCGAGGAACTCTCGGCAGGTATCGAGACGTAAAGGCGTGGTTCAGGACTGAGACGATTCGGGCTTCGGCTCGGACATAGCCTTGGCCTCACGGCGGATCAGCATCAGGTTGCGGGTATAGATCAGCAGGCCAGCGCCCTGGCCGGCGATGAATACCGGATCCTGGCGATAGATGGCGTAGGCGAGCAGCGTGACGCCGCCGGCAAGGCTGAAGAACCAGAACGCCAAGGGAACCACGCTGCGCTTGGCCCGCTCACTGGCCAACCACTGCACCAGAAAGCGTCCCGAGAACATGGCTTGTCCGAGAAAGCCGACGCTGATCCACAGCCATTCTGTATTCATCGTGAGGTTTCTCGCACTGAGGCCGGGACCACGTCGGCGTCAGCCCCTGAGCGTTGACGGCTTGAATGGCCGGGAGCCGGTTCAGAAACCACTGCGGAGGGCGCCACGAAAGCACTCACCGGTGCCGGCAGACGAGTTCGCTTGCGCAGCCACATCACCCCGAGTATGTCGAGCAGACCTGCCCACAAACGGTCGTTAAGGCCGTAATGGGACTCGCCGGTGCCGCGAGGGCGATGATTGACCGGTACCCACACACAGCGACCGCCCTGAGCCAGCACCAGAGCTGGCAGGAAACGGTGCATGTGATTGAAGTAGGGCAGTGCCAGGAAGGCTTCGCGTTGGATCACCTTGAGGCCGCAGCCGGTATCCGGGGTGTCGTCCATGAGCAGGGCCGCACGCACCTTGTTGGCGACCCGAGAGGACAGCCGCTTGAGCCAGTCATCGCGGCGAGTAGTGCGGTGGCCGGCCACCAGCGTGATATCGCCGCGCTGGGCACGTTCGAGCAGGCGGGGCAGGTCGGCAGGGTCGTTCTGCCCGTCGCCGTCGAGGGTAGCGAGCCATGCGCCACGGGCTTCCCGAGCGGCTTGCCAGACGCAGGTGCTCTGGCCGGCGCTCTTGTCATGGTGCAAGGGGCGCAGGCGGGAATCTGCTGTGGCACGACGGGTTAGCATGGCCCAGGTACCATCCTGGGAAGCATCGTCGACGACCAGCACTTCATAGTCGATGTCGATGAGGGCTGCGTCGACTTCGTCGAGCAGCGCAGGCAGGTTGCCTGCTTCATCCTTGGCAGGAATGACGATCGATACCAGCGGTGTACTCAAGATGACATCTCTTTGCTTCCGTACGGTCTCATCAGCAGGCTATGTATCTTGCATGCTTTTCCTTAAAGCAGCCTTAAGGCCACATAGCCTTAGCAGCATAGTGGATATGACATGGGGCGCAGGTCCGTCAGAGAACTGCCTTGAGCGTCTTGAGGTGGCGCTGCTATGGCCGAGCCGGTCAGGGGTGAGAGGGAGTTGGTAGGCGCGCTAGCGGATCTTGTTGGAAGTAGCGAGAAAGCAGGGAGTAGAGTGCCGGATAGGCCTTGTCGAGCAGGTCCGGGGCACTGAAAAAATGCTCGCAGCAGACGGCGAAACATTCTCCCGGATGGCTAGCCGCATAGTCGTCAATCGGAGTGTCCTCGCCGCGCGCCAGATGCGCCTGAAGGTCGTCCCAGACCGCAGTGAAAACCCGGTGCCATTCACTGGCGGCCATGTCGCGTGGCAGCGGTGGGAAGCCGTCGGCATCTCTCGAGTTGCCCATATCGAGCTTGTGGGCGAGCTCGTGGATCAACACATTGAAGCCGCTGAAGTCGCCGCTTGCCATCAGTTCGGGGTAGGCCACGACGACCGGGCCCTGAAAAGAAGTCTCGCCGGCGCGCTGGTCGGCATATTCATGCATCACCCCAGCTTCATCCATTTCTTCGACGTGGCGCGGGAAGGCATCGGGCAGGATCAGGATCTCGTGCACATTGGCGAAGGCTTCCTGATGCTCGGCCTGCGACCAGCCCAGCGTCAGCAGGCACGCCTGACCGGCCAGTGCCAGGCGGGCCGGTTCGTCAAAAGCCGTATCGGCCAGGGCCGGGTGCAGTGACAGCCGTTTATCATGAACGAAGCCCCAAGCTCGCCGGCCCAGTCGTTCGGCGTCTTCATCGCTCAAGGCCGCAAGCAGGGGGAGCCGCGCGCGTGCCTCTCTCCAGGTGTCCTCGGGAAAGGGATGACGGGCGTTGAAACGCGCCGCCCGCCAGCTCCGCCACCGCTCGAGCATGACTCAGTTGTCTTCCTGGCGAGAGCCTGACTTCCATGACCAGTCGCGCCAACGCAGGTCGAAGAGATCCTTGCGGCGGTCCTTGAGATTGGTCACCGAGCCTTCGTTGCGCACCACCGTGAGCCGCTTCAGGTCGAGGTCCGAGAACATGATCATCTCGGTGTTGGGCGTGGTCTCGGCCAGCACGGCATCGTGGGGGAAGGGGAAGTCCGAGGGCGAGAACACCGAGGACTGAGCGTACTGGATCTCCATGTTCTCGATCGAGGGTACGTTGCCGACGCTGCCACACAGCACGACGTAGCACTCATTCTCGATAGCGCGGGCCTGAGAACAATGGCGCACCCTCAAGTAGCCATTCTTGGTGTCGGTCCAGAAGGGCACGAAGAGGATGTCCATGTCCTGATCGGCGAGCAGCCGCGAGAGCTCCGGAAATTCGACGTCGTAACAAATCAGGATACCGATCCGCCCCGCATCGGTGTCGAATACTCGAAGGTCATCGCCGCCCTCGATGATCCAGTCGCGGCGCTCCTGCGGGGTGATGTGAAGCTTGGCCTGGGCTTCGATGTCACCGTCGCGGTGAAAGAGGTAGGCGATGTTGTAGAGGTTGCCATCTTCCCGTTCCTCGATCATCGAGCCGGCGACGATATTGATGTTGTAGGACACCGCCATGCGCGACAGCTCGGTCTTGAAACGCTCGGTGAAGCTGGCCAGGAAACGGATCGCCTCGATCTGGTCCTGCTGGGCGGCGCGGTCCTGCAGGCCCATCAGCGGGGCGTTGAACAGCTCCGGAAATACCGCGAAGTCACTTTGGTAATCGGACAGGGCATCGACGAAGTATTCGGCCTGCTGCAAGACCGCTTCCACCGAGGAAAACTCGCGCATCTGCCATTGCACCGCCCCGACCCGCACTTGGGTCTTGCGGGAGTCGAGCACCGATTCCGCAGGCTCGTAAAGGATGTTGTTCCATTCGAGCAGGGTCGCGTAGCCCTGAGACTTCTCATCTTCCGGCAAATACTTGCGCAGCAGCCGCTTGACCTGGAAGTCGTTGGCTAGCTGGAAGGACAGAATCGGGTCGTGGATCTCCTTGCGCGAGACCTGATCCAAGTACTCGGCCGGCGACATCTCGTTGGCGTACTGGTGGTAGTTGGGGATCCGGCCGCCGGCAAGAATCGCTCGCATATTCATGGACTTGCAGAGATCCTTGCGCGCTTCGTAGAGGCGCCTGCCAAGCCGGTAGCCGCGGTAGGCCGGATCGATCAGCACATCCAGGCCGTACATGGCATCGCCTTCCGGGGCGTTGAGGATGATCTCCCGCTGATCCATCAGGTCATCGTAGCGGTGCGGGTTGGAAAACTCCTCGTAGTCGACTCGGGCGGTCAGCGCCATGCCAACGAGGGTTTCGTCGTCTTCGATAACGATCTGGCCTTCGGGGAATTCGCTGACCAGGCGCTCGATGGTGTGCTGGGGCCAGGCGCCTCCCAGGTCGTGATAGATGCGATCCATCAGCGTCTTGAGCTGGGGGTAGTCGTCCAGGGTCAGATTGCGCAGCGTCAGGTGGAGATCTTCTAAGGACATGTGTGCCGGGGCTCCCGCCAGAGTAAATCGTTGCAGTCTAACATGGGGCCGAACGGTCCATGATGCAACGATGCGGGACAGGGGAACCTGGGGTGCCCGCATCAGACGGCGGGTGCTCTCTTCGCAGCAGGTCTCCGCGGGGGCGGGCTGTTGCAATTCATGCTGGCGTCCCTGTCAGCTTCGCTCATCGCGGTTCGCCTCGCGGTGACGAGATGTCTTGGACGGCATCGCTGCCGCTTGGGCCAGCTCCTATTGCGGTGGCGCCTTTTCGCCTTGCGCCTTGATGGCGGGGAAATCGTCGGCGGTCAGGGTTTCGCGTTCGAGCAGTAGGGCCGCGCCCTTTTCTAGGGTATTGCGGCGTCTCTCGAGGATGCGCTGGGCCTCTTCGTAGGCCTGCTCTATCAGCGCGCGCACCTCGAGGTCGATCTCCCGCGCCGTGGCCTCTGAATAGCTGCGCGGGCTCAGCGTGCCGTAAGTGTCGCCGAGGAAGGCCTGGCGCTCCTGCTCGTAGGCCACCTGGCCGGTCTCAGCGGTCATGCCGAAGCGGGTCGCCATGTGGCGGGCGATCTCGGTGGCCTTGGCCAGGTCGTCGGCGGCGCCGGTGGAGACCTCATCGAAGACCAACCTTTCGGCGGCACGGCCGCCCATCAGCACCGTCATGCGGTCCTTGAGCTCGCCAGTGGTTTGCAGGAAACGGTCCTCGGTGGGGCGCTGCATGGTGTAGCCCAGCGCTCCCACACCGCGGGGAATGATCGACACCTTGTGCACCGGGTCCATGCCGGGCAGCGCCGAAGCCACCAGGGCGTGTCCCATCTCGTGGTGGGCGACCACCTCGCGCTCATGAACGTTGAGCAGGCGGCTCTTTTTCTCGAG
>CETM01161017.1_pt1 | contig 20876 bp, 18 predicted proteins | sample 361451 | NCBI WGS metagenome assembly CETM01 (sample SAMEA2622690, study PRJEB7988) | marine metagenome | isolation source: saline water (ENVO:00002010), including
TACTCAATCGACATTGTGTCATTAACCGGATCCTGACCTGCTTTAAAACAAGTAGATAATGTTATAGAACTGCCTGCATCTTTAACGTTTGTTCTGCCTTCAGTACCTGTAGTACAAGCAGCAGAGTCAGCAAATGCAGCACCAACAAATACAGCTAAAGCTGAACCGCCGACAGTTCCGTAAGGATTTTTAAAAGTGTTCAAAGCTGCCGCTGCAGCAACATCAACTTTGTCAGCGCTTTTTCTTTCAGAACATGTTAATTGATTAGCGCCTGCAGAATTTTTCATTGCATTACTATCGCCTAATGAACATTTTTGAACTTCACCTGCAATATATTTTAAAACAGTAGCATGATTTGATTTAGCTGCTCCTTGTCTTGCGTTATCAGTGTATCCTGAATAAGCTACAACACCGACAGCCGCTAAAATTCCTATAATGGCTACAACGACCAAAAGCTCGATCAGTGTAAAACCTTTATTTTTCTTTTTTTTCATAATTAAGTTTCCCTTATTCTTTTATTTTTAAATAATACTTAATTTTTTTACTAATTAAAGTATCTTTCGTATATATATTTATTATTCAAAATAGGTCAAAAAATCCTTAAAAACTATTGATTTTAAAGAAAATTTAATAAATATTGCAAATATGTCATACAACGTCAAAGAAGAGGGTAATGTTGCAACGGTCTATTTAGATGGCGAAATAGATATGGATGTAACTGAAAAGGCAAAAGAAGTAATACTCCCCCTTGTAGAAGCAAAAAAAGAAGTCCATTTAAATTTAAAGGACGTTCAATATATGGACTCCTCTGGGATTTCAGTTTTAATTGAGAGTCATCAAAAAGCTATGGAAGTTGGAACAACGGTGAAACTTAAAGAAATAAGTAAGTCGGTTCTTAAAGTAATTATGATGGCTAAATTGGAACAAGTTTTAAATTTGGATTAAAATTTTATGGACATATCAGTGTCAAAAGATTTTGCTGTAAATTCAAAAAGTCTTAAAGATGTCAGAGATTTTGCAAGAGAAATTTTTGATCAGTCGCCAGTTTTTAGCCAGCAAAAAGATGAGCTTGTTTTGGCAATTGCAGAGGCAGCACAAAATATTGTTAAGCATGCATATAAAGATATCACTGATACAAAAGATGTGATGCAAATTAAGATATCTTTTAAAGACAATGAATTAACAATTGGATTTTATGACAAAGGAAAACCAGCAAACCCAGAAAATATAAAACATAGAAAACTTGACGATGTCAAACCAGGTGGTCTAGGAACTTTTTTTATAAAACAAATAATGGATGAAGTTGTTTTTAAAGAAGCCGCAGGATGGCGTAACCATTTAGTTTTAACTAAAAATTTTAACCACCAACAATAGCTCCAACGTTAAATATTGGAGAATACATCGCGATCATTAATCCACCTATCATGGTTCCCATAAAAACAATCATAATTGGCTCAATCAAACTCGACATGTTATCAACGGCTGTATCAAATTCTTCCTCGTAATATCTTGATACAGATGTAAACATTTCATCCAGGTTACCAGTTTGTTCACCGACAGAAACTAGTTGACTAAATGTAGGTGGAAAAACAGGTTCCTTTGCAAATAATTTTGTAAGTGTATCACCAGAGAAAACTCCTTTTTTAACATTTTCTAATGCTAATGTAACAACATCATTGTTACTAACCTGTTTTGCAATCTCTATACTTTCAAGTAAATTTACTCCTGCTGAACTAAGATTACCCATGATGAGTGATACTCTTGCAATTAAAGACTTTAAAATCATGTCACCAAAAACTGGTAACTTTAAAACTTGTTTATGCCAAGCATATCTAACATTTGGCATTTTTGAAGTTGTGTATTTAAAAATGGAAAAAGCTACCGCTAAAGTTATAAATGTAACCATTCCCCCAGTTCCTCGCATAAAATCACTAGCAGTCATTATAGCTGCTGTCGGTGTTGGTAATGCAACTCCCATTCCTTCATACATTTTCGCAAATACAGGTACAACTTTTATAAGCATAAAAACCATAACAATAATTGCTACTGAAAACATGACAGAGGGATACATTAATGCACCTTTAATTTTCTTCTTAACTTTTTCTCTTTTCTCTAAAGACTCTACTAGTTTCAGTAAAAAAACATCTAATTTACCACTAGCCTCACCTGCTTTGATTAGGTTTATATAAATATTATCAAAAATTTTTGGATATTTTTCAAAACATTTAGAAAGTGTGACACCCCCTTCGAGACTTTTTCTGACATCCTCTATTATCTCTTTCATTTGTGGATGTTCAATTTGATCACGCAACATTCCTAATACATTTAAAATAGGAAGACCGGCCTTGACCATTGTTGCAAATTGTTTAGAAAAAACCATTACATCTTGTGGAGTAACTTTTTTCTTTCCAAAAGAAAAACCGCCTCCTTTTTTCTTCTCTTTTTTATCTGCTTTTTTTTTAGTCCTAGTGAGATTGGTAATGATTATTTTTTGCTCTTTTAACTTAAAAGAAGCCTCTTCTTGATTTAATGCATCAATAGTCCCTTCAACATATTTACCCGCTGAAATTCCTTTATAACTGTAGGTTTCTGCCGACATACTTTACTATTCCATTGAAAGAACACGATCAAATTCTCTAAAATTTAAATCACCAGACAAAATCATTTCTCTACCCATGTCCGACATAGTTCTAAATCCTTCCTTAATCGCGATCTCTTTTAGTTCTGGTGTTGTTGCTTTTCTTAATATTGCCTCTTTAACTTTTTTAGAGACATTAAGCACTTCATAAATTCCCATTCTTCCTTTGTAACCTGTATCTTTACATTTTGCACAACCTTTTCCTTTAACAGCCTTAGCTCTAGATGCTTGCTCTGGAGTAAATCCCATTTCTTCTAAAACTTTTGGAGTTACGTCAGGATCAGGTTCTCTACATTCTTTACAAGTCTTCCTAGCTAACCTTTGCGCAAGAACCAAAGTGCAAGCGGCTGAAATTAAATAATCTGGTGTACCCATATTTTGTAATCTAGTAATTGAGCTTGGTGCATCATTTGTGTGCAAAGTACTAAATACCAAGTGACCTGTAAGTGCAGCTTTTAATCCAATATCAACCGTTTCTTTATCTCTCATCTCACCAACTAAGATTATTTCTGGGTCTTGTCTTAAAAAAGATCTAAGTGCTCTGTTAAAATCATATCCTATGTCATCTTTAATTTGAACTTGTCCAACTCCATCAAGTTCATATTCAACAGGATCTTCTGCAGTTAAAATATTTAAATGCGGTTTTGATACTTCTTTTAAAATACTATAAAGAGTTGTTGTTTTTCCAGAACCAGTTGGACCAGTCACCAATATAAGTCCCTGTGTTCCGTGAATTGCTTTTCTCAAGTTTTTTAAGTCTGTTTCATCAAAATTTAACTGCTCCAAACTTATATCACCAGCATCTTTGTTTAAAATCCTCATTACAATTCTTTCATTGTTCGCTGTTGGAAGTATTGACAGACGAAGATCAACAACTTTTCCATCTATCTTAAATGGAATAGCTCCATCTTGTGGTAATCTTCTTTCCGCAATATCAAGCTTACCCATAATTTTAAATCTTGTAACAACGGCCCCATAATTTGAATGAAGGAATTTTGAAAAATGGTCTTGCTCCTGAAGCATACCGTCAAGTCTATATCTTACTCTAGAACTAAATCTATAAGGCTCGATATGAATATCAGATACGCCTGCTTTAATCGCCTCAGCAACAACTGCTGTACTAAATTTAATTACTTCGGACTCGTTTTCTAGAGCCTCAATATCTTCCTCTGGTTTTTCATCTAAAACCTCTGCACTAACATCTCCTTCGTAATCAAAAGTTTGAATTTTTTCTTTATTTTTTTGTTGAATACTTTGAATGGTTGTCTCACCACCTTGAAGTAGTTTATCTATAAACTCAGATATTTGACTTATTTTAGCTGCATGTAATTCTATATCTTTTTTTGTAATTGTTTTTAAATTTCTCATAAGACTTAATTTTGAACTATCAGAAATTGCAATATGAAGTGTATTACCCTCTACTTTAAATGGTGCGATAAAATTTATGTTTACATAATTTGAAGGTAGAACTGATTTAATTTCGTCTGAAAGTTCAATTGTCGATAAATCTACAATGCTAAGTGATTGCTCTTTTACTAATAGATCTAAAATTTTATCCTCATCTGTAAGTTTTAATTCAAATACAGCATCTAGTTGAGAACTTTGTTTCTCGGTTGAGACTTTTTTGATATTAGCAAGATCTTTTCCGGAAATTATATCTTGATCGATAAGAATATTTATTAAGTTAATTTCAGATTCTCTACTAATATTAATCATTATAAAACTCTTGGTGCAATAAATACCAATAATTCATCTAAGTTATCAGAATTTGACTTACCTTTAAAGAGATTACCTATCACAGGCACGTTTCCTAAACCTGGTGTTTGAGATTTGCTGTTCGCAATAACATTTTTCTTAATTCCACCAATTACTACAATATCTCCATCTGCAACTAATAATTTAGTAACAATTTCCATTTTATTGATAGGAGGCTCATCAGATCCTGCTGCTCTATTTGGTGTATCATTATTAACTTGTATCGTTAATAGAACATTTCCATCTCCGATTATACTCGGTGTGACCTCTAATTTTAGAGCTGCCTCTTTGAAAGATGTTGAAGTTGTTCCTTCAGAAGTAGTTTGATATGGTATTTCCTCACCCTGTGTAACTGTCGCAACCTGATTATCTAATGTAAATACTTTTGGATTAGAAATTGTTTTACCCATTCCTAAAGTTTCTAAAGCTGTTATCTCAGCTTTTAATACACCGGTAGTTGTTCTTCTTAATAAACCTATTCCACTAGATGCACCTGTTGCTGCAAAGTTTGTAATAGAGTCTGTTGCGCTTCCTAAGTTTCCTGCATCATTTAAATCAACATCAGTCCCACTTCCTGAACTTGTACCTGCAACACCTCCTGCAACTCTTCCTTTATTTTGATAATAACCACCTAATCTAGTTCCTAAAGCTCTTTCAAAATCTGAATTGGCCTCGACTATAAATGCCTCAATTAAAACTTGTTTAGTTCTAATATCAATTTCTTTTATAACTTTATCAACAACATCTAAATCTTTCTCTTTTCCACGAACAATGATTGATCTTGTTGTAATCTCTTCGGTAATTTGAATTGGTGTAAAACTTCCATCGCCACTACCTTGTTGAAATAATTCCTCTATGGTTTCTTTTGCTTGCTGAGGAGAGATATAGTACAATCTAAAGATTTCTGAAAATATCGGTTCAACACTGTCCTCTAACTCTACTTTCTTTTTCACTGCTTGAGCTCTTTGCGATTTATAGTTTTCTTGTGCTGTTAAAGTTTCAGGTGCATGTATTCTTATTAAATTACTCGCAACATCTACATCTGATGCATAGTTTTTCATATCTAGTATAGCCTGAAGAGCTTTATCCCATGGAACATCTATTAGTTCTGCAGAAAGTGTTCCTGCAACTTCATCTCCAACTAAAACATTTATTTCACCTATTTTACCCATTAAATTCATTATTTCTCTAAAATCTAAATTCTTAAATTTTAAAGTTACTCTTTGTTTTAAGAGTGGATATTCATCTGGAATTATTAAATAATTTCTTTGAGCTTCTGATGAAATCTTTTTTCTTTTTCCCAGTTTTACAACATCACCTTCTATTGGTTTTGGACCTATTTCTAAAGTTTTTGCAATTTCAGCTTTACCGGTATTTTGGATATCATCTTTAATTAAAGGTGTATTATGTTTAAAAGGTTTTTTTTTGCCAAATTGGTTAGTTGCACAACCATTTAAAAACATTACAAAAATAATTAAACCAAATAGAGAGAAAATTTTTTTAATATTCATTTGCCTCTCTTATCTGATTATTAAAATCTATAATTACGTAAGTTTCATCATCTTTTTGAAAAATTGCTTCAGTCAATCTTAAATCAACTAATTTTATTTTTCCTAAATTCTGTCCAATTGTTAAAGTTATAACTTCGCCAGCACTATCACCAAGTGAAATATAACTATGATCTTTACCTGAAATAAGTCCTAAAAGTTTAAAATTATAAATACTCATAGGCTCATCTTGTTCTTCCTCAGGAACATTGGATAAAGCATTTAATCCCTCATTGCCTGCAAATGGATCGTTCAAAGGCACTTCTTCGTCCTCTTGAAGTTCTTGTTGAATTTCATTTAGTTGATTGTCATTATTATTGGACTGAGATTGATCATGGTTATCTGCAAAAGATACAGTTCCAAATAAAATAAAAAATATTATTAAAATATTTTTAAAAAAATTCATCAGGTAACCCCACTATTGTTAGTTGCCCTTGTGCTACTATCGTACCAGTTGAATCGTTTTTTACAACAGAAACAGTCTCTTTGTCAAAGTTTAACATCTTATTTGATCTTGAAACGGCCCTTTTAAACTTAATAAACCCTAAAAACTTACCTTTAATCTCGTAAGCTACTGGAATTTTATAATACGAGACCATATTTTTTTCTATTAAACCTTTAGCAGCTGTTACACCTTCTTTTAAGACTGGTATTGGATCTTGTTTGGTTATTTTTGATATCACTAATCCATTAGATGCCGCAAAACGACTAAGAGAGTTATATAACCCCTCAACTTCAGCTTTTGAATGAAATAAAGTTGAACTTTTTTCAAATTCTGGTGTCGTTTTTTTTAAATATGCTTTCAACTTAATGATGTCAGAGTCGAATTGAGCGATTTCATTTTGCTTTTTTAGTTTGTCATCATATTTTGCCTTCCTATCGTTAACCATAGGATTTAAGATTGCATAGTAAATTATCAAAAATAAAATTATTGAGCCAAAACCAATGCCAAATTTAATTAATGTTTTTTTATCAGATACAGCTAGTAGCTTCTCTTTAATCTGACCCATATCCATTTTCATATTTAAATCCATTAAATCATCTCCAATATACAGGCTATTTTAAAACCCTTCATAGCTTGCGTACCTTGACTTTGATTTGAAAGGTTCATGTTTGCAAGTGAAGCTTGTTTTATTAATTTTTTATTTTTTAAATTGCTAATTAATTTTAATATATCTTGGTCACTAGATGCGCTTCCTTCAATCATTATTAAATCAGCACCATTATACTCGATTTTAGAGAATTTAACTCTTTTAGGAACTGCTGAGGCTATTTGAGCTAATACCCTGAAATTTAAAACTTTGTTTGAACTTATTGAATTACTTAACTCCAATGATTTTGAAATTATATTTTTTTCTTTTAAAAATTTATTTCTTTCAGTTTGTTTTAATTGATGTTGCTGCACCACAACATCATAATCTGCATTTTTTTTATTAAGAGCTGTAATTTGCCAAAAAGATAGTCCAAATAAAATTATGTAAATTGCTGCTACTATCCCAACTACTCCTTTAAAAGCAAAATTAGAAAAAACCTTAGCTTTCTTTTTCGCAATCATGCTATCTCTATTTGGAAGTAAATTTATATTTTTTACCGCAGTTACAAATTTGTAATAACCAAAAACATCAAGTTTTCTAAATGCTAGCCCCATCACTGTAGATAAATAAGATCTGTTCCCTAAATTTACACTTTCCTCAAGTTGAGCTGGTACTTTAATACCATCTAATGGATCAAACAAATTGAAACCTGTATTAACCATATTTTTTCTAAAACTTCCAAGATACTCCTCCACATTAGGTAAATTAGAAGTGACTTTTAAATTTCTAATTCTTTTTTCATATTTGGTTTCAAAATCTTGTATAGCCTGTTTAACCTGTGTCATATATCTTCTCACAAGTGCATCCATTTCCTCTTGGTTATTTGATTCAGTTAATGTTTTTCTGTCTTGTGATCTTATAAATATATCTGTGATGATTGGATTATTATCATATAATATCATTACATAGTTTTCATCTAAGCCAAATTCTAAAACAGCTGTCAAATTGGACTCTTCAATGGATCCTGCTATTTGATTAACTTGATCAACAGCAGATTTTAATGCAAAACACTTAACATCTATAATTACTGCGTTTAAACCACCTTTTTTAATTATTTCAGTATAGCTATTAATATCTGAAAGTTTTGAAGCAACAAATAATATATCCATTGTATTACCTGTTGTATCTTTATTAATAACTTGATGAAAAATTGAATAGTCTGCAAGGTTATCTGTTAATTGAACTAAGTTTTCCCACAACGAGTCTGTGTCAATTGCTTTTTTTAATTCCTCATCACTCATAAGAGGTGCTGTAACAACCCTAATTATCGCACTTGTAACTGGTATAGCAATTGCTGCATTGGAAGTTGTTATTTTTGATCTTTGCAACGCAACTTGTAATTCTTCTCCATATTTATCAGGGTTTTCTAATGCAGTTGTTCCCTCTGGCAAACCATCTATTTTATGAATATAAAATTTATCTAAAACCCATTGATTAGACTTATTGTTTGAAACTTGAGAAAGCCTTATTTCACCAGGACATAATTCAACACCGACAATCTCCTCCCCTTGAATTGCATTTTTTCCAAGACGACTTTTTAAACCTGAACCAAATTTAGATTTTAATTTACTAAAAAAATTATTTTCACTTTTGCTGCTACTAGTTTGATCAAGTTGAGGAACAGGTGCATCACTAGCATCCTTTTTTTTAAACAAATTTTGAAAAGGTATTTTCATTTTACTCTTTAATAATATATCTATTGAAATAATCAACCAATAGTAGAATATCAATTAACTGTTTAAATTAGGTTATTTTAAGCTTTAACCTCTATATATAGAGAGTATATTAGTTATAAAAATAACAATGTTCGACAAACTTGAAGATTTAGCAAAAAATAATAAAAAGATTTCCGACTTTCATATTAGGTCAGGTTCCCCTCTAGCATACAGACAAACAGGTGAAATTATTAAAGTAAAAGAAGTGGTTGTTAAAGCACAAGATCTTAAAGATTTACTTTCTATGAATTGTAATGAAGTAGAATTACAAAGATTTGAAAAAACTCATGAATTAGATACTGCTGTCACTTTAAGTGGTTTGAGGTTTCGAGCAAATTTTTATAAAACAATAAATGGTCCAGCATGCGTTTGTAGAAGAGTTGAAAGTAAAATTCCTGACATGGATCAATTTTCATTACCACAAGCTCTTTATGACATTGTAGATTTTCACAAGGGTTTGGTTTTAGTAACTGGTCCAACAGGATCTGGAAAATCAACTACTCTTGCAGCGATAGTTAATGAAATAAATAAAACAAGAACAGCAAATATAATTACAGTAGAGGATCCAGTTGAATTTATTCACACAGATAATCAAAGTATAGTATCACATAGAGAAGTTGGAAAACAGACAGAGTCATTTGCTGCTGCACTTAAAGCCGCTTTAAGGGAGGATCCAGATGTAATTTTAGTTGGTGAGATGAGAGATTTAGAGACAATAAGTTTAGCATTAACAGCTGCCGAGACTGGTCACTTAGTTTTTGGAACCTTGCATACGAGCGGGGCACCTAGCACTATCAACAGAATTATTGATGTATTCCCACCTGAACAACAAGAACAAATAAGGGCTCAAATTTCTACTTCATTAAAAATGGTTGTTACTCAAAGACTTTTAAAAACTAAAGATGGACAAGGCAGAGTTGGAGCATTCGAAATAATGAAATGTACAGCTCCAATACAAAATTTAATTAGAGAGGCAAAAATTCATCAAATTCCTAGTATCATGCAAACAGCGGTTAGAGACGGGATGATTACTATGGATAAATCACTGGAAGAATTAGTTAAATCGGGTAAAATAGATCCCGGTGCAGCAAAATCAGGACATTAAAGGATTTACATTATTAGAACTCTTAGTAGTGATAACAATTGTAATAATTATATCTGCGGTAGGATATCCTAAATTTTCAAGTTGGAAAAAAGATAGAGATGTAAGAGTTGCATCAGAAAATATTGCAAATATGATTAATGGCATTGTATCTCAATCAAAGAGAGGATCTTTTCCATTTGTTCAATTACATGTAACGGCGAAAGCTGACGGCACTGGCGATAAAATTTTTGAGACAAGAGGAATGTCACAGAGCAAATTTGTTAAAAAGAGAGCCACATTATTAAATAGCTGTCCTAAGGAGACAGATAATTGGGATAAACTAAAAGTACATACCTATAATGCAGATGTTAAGGTTAATATTTCTGGAGAGGGAACAGTTTGCTTTTCAAAGGATACAACATTTTATTACGCTGATTATAAACTAGATAAAAAGGACTATATAATTTTATGCCATCAAACAGAGGATAAAAGTCTTAATCCACCTGAAGCACCTAGAAACCAGTGTAAAGACAAACCAGAAAAACCTGCTTATAAAGTGGAATGGAATAGATTTGGTGGAGTAACTCAATATAAATGGAGCGGAAGTGGCTGGACAAATTTATAAGGTATCAGAAAAAGGCATTACGCTAATTGAAGCTTTAGTATCAACAGCGATTGTAGCAATTGGTTTTATTGCAATTTTTCAAATGGTTAGCTACTCAGTTCAAGCTGTTGATGTCTCTAATGAACGAACGAAAACTACTTATTTAACAAGTATGGTAGCCGAGGATTTATTGGCAGATAAGTTTTCGGATATATCAGGTAAAAAACTTTATAAACATATGTACGATGAGGGTGCAAACTCAGAATACTGGGCGATGAATAGTTGTAGTGATGGATCAACTGCAACAGCAGCTTCTAATGTATTAAAAGAAAAAGAGATTAAATGGGATAACAGATTTTCTAAACGAAGATTAAAATGTGATCCTACAAATGTAGGACAAAAAAGTTTAAAAATTTTCGAAATTTGTGAAACATGTCATTACGATAACGCAGATATTTTTGACAAAATTTACATAGGTAAAATGAAAGTTACAATCAAGTCAAGTGGAACAGACGCTACAGGTAACGCAAGAAAAAAAACTAAATTTCTTTATTTCCAACTTCATTAATGAAAAAAAAGATCAAAAATATATCAGGTGTAACATTAATAGAAATTCTTATAGGAGTTGTTATATCCGTAGTCATGATGGCTGCGATGTTCACTTCTTATAATGTTGTGAATAGTACTTACTCTCAAGTTACTGATACCGCTAAAATTAGTCAAGCCGGTAGAGAAACTCTTGGAATGATTATGAGGGATGTGCGTTTGGCTGGATATAAATATTTTGGTGACGATATTCCTTATGATCCAAAAGAACATATTCCAATTCTAATTACTAAACAATCTTTAACAAATCCGTGTGATAAAATACAAATTGTCTATGGAGATTTGAAATCTAAAAATACAACTCCCCCAACTTTTGAATTTGTAAGATATAGAATAACCTATCAATGTGCTGAAGATAGCCGGATAGATCCAAAAGGAAATGGGAGCCAAACTTATTTTGATACAGAAAAACTAAAAGTTTTACAAAAACAAAAGGAAATATGGAAAAAAGGTAACCCGGGTAGTTTTGTAGTTGATACTAATAATTATTCTGAGACATATCCTGCTGAAACAGTTGTGCAATATGTTCAAGATTTAATTTTTTCACCTATTGATCAAAAAGGAAAAAAGATTGATCCACCACCCTCAAGCACAAATAACAATGATAAAGTAAATTCAATAAAAGTTGTTGATGTATTGTTATCAGTTAGATCCAAAAATGAATTTTTTAGGAATAAAAAACCTAGGATTAAACAATCCTTAGGTGATACGGGAAGAAACATCGGGGCAAATTCCAACGATAGATTTAAAAGAGAAACAATATTGATATCTGCTCATGCTAGAAATTTAGGATTATAATGAAAAATAAAAATGAAAAAGGTTTTGCATTAGTTCTATCGTTAGTTCTCATGATTGTAATGTCGTTGATGGGTGGTGCATTAATCATAATTTCGTCAGGTGATCACGCATCTAATAATGAAAGTGATAACTATCAGCAAACTTTCTATGTTGCAGAGACTGGTCTTTTAGAGGGAGAAAGGGCACTTTTAAATGAATATATGGGGCCCTTGCAAAGTGGTGGAACTAGAGACAGAGCAAAAAGAAATTTGCCAGCAAATGACACAACTAAATTTGATGGAACTTTAAACATAATGAACTATAAAACAAGTTCAGGTGGAAGCGGTCCAACTCAATTTACACTTACTTATGGAAGTCAATCATCAAATTATTCCTATGTATTTAATAACAAAATTTGTTTTGAAAGCTTTAGGGACTTAGCTGAAATTGATTTTTATGTATCTAAAGATCACAATAATCAGACGCTTGCGAGAAGTTATAATTTTGGAAGACTATTAGATAAAAGTTTTGCAACGAATGGAACCGCCGAGGAGAAAGAAGAGGCTAAAAGATTAAGTTTTTATTATTATGAATACTTTATTACTAGAATTGGTTCAGCCCCATTTAAAGGAAGTGGATCAAGTATAAAAAAGTCGGCAACTGATACTGCAGCTGATGGAATGGCTTATAGAATTTATGCCTGCGGCATAAGAAATGGACAGGGAATTGATCCAATGATAGTTCCTTTAGAAAGTGTGGTAGTTTTACCTAAATAAATCAATTAAAATATAAAAATCAGGTTACAAAATTTTAAATTTTATTGTTATAATTAATTAGATGAAAAAATTATTAATTTTTTTAGTCCTTTTTTTTAATTCAAACATTGTGAATGCTCAATGTGATTTTATAATAGATATAGGCGATAAAAAAACAAAAATTGTTGAAATGTTTGCTGAGCCTCTGCCTATGTTTGATAGACTTTCTATGCTGCCTATTCCATCAACAAAGTTATGTCCTAACGACAAATTAGATGACAAAATTGCTATTGAATATCTATTTTTGGAAGATGAGTTAGCAGCAATAAGAATGTTGGTTCTTAACGATGGAAGTAATGAAATAAGTGATAAATTTTTATTGATGAATTATGCTAAAAATAATTTTGGAGATTTTGATACCGGTCAGAATCAATCTCTTTATAATAGTTTTCATACTTGGGAACAATATGGAAAAATAATTGTCTATCAGAGATTATTTGATACTGAAGGAATTATAAAAGAAGAAATTTATATTTCTAATGAAGAATTCGATTTAAAGCTTGGATCATTTTACAATGAATTAGAGGAAATAGCATTTGGAGAACCGAGTGAGGAAGCTAATTAGTTATGAAAACAAATATTACTATAAATAAATTATTATATCTAATTTTTTTATTTTTATCAGTGTTACTGTTAAACAATACGCTCTTAATTAAAAAAGTTTATTCAAAGGCACTTCCGCCTGGAAGTGGTGTTGGCGATGTACCGGCAAATGTTTTAATACTTTTAGATAGATCAGGAAGTATGAGTGCAAGACTAGTATCTGGTGCAGGTGTTTATTATCCTTGGGCGTCAACTACTGATAGTAGCGGAGATGTTTACGTGGCTCAATTGGGGGCGCAAGGTATAAAAAAATTTACTTATAATACACTTTTTGTAGACTTAAATTACGGAACTGGAGGTAAATTTTCTGGAACTACTACAGGTGCAAATGTTTGCAATGCTAATTATTTTATAGATATCAAACATCATAACGGAAATTTATATGTAGCAGATTATTATACGGGAGCGATTTATGAATACAATATTGCTGCCGGTACTTGTACATTTAAGAAAAATTTATCTTATCCTAAAAGTATAGCGATTGAGAACAATATTATGTACGTCAGCCATAATGGAGGATTGTATGTTAGAAATTTATCAACCAATTCGGATATATCATGTAATGCAAATGTAGGAGATATACGTTTTTCTTTTGGAATTGCGATAGATAGTTCAAGAAGTAATTTATATTTTCATACACGAAATGGTAGAAATGGATTGATACATAGACATACTATGTCAGGTAACTGTCCTTCAACTAACAGAGCTAGTTTTGTTCGTATAAATAATTGGAGAACCTCTTATGGAATAGATACGCATCCATCTGATGATGCGGTAATTTATGGATCTGATTATTGGAATGCTAAAATTTATAAATATACCTTAAATTCAAATAGAAACGGCATAAGTAGCACTGTATCAAAAGGAACTAGAAGGAATAAACCATCAACAGCTAGTAAAACCTTCATTTTCTATCCTGGTGGAGTGCACGTAGATAAAACTAATAATAGAGTTATTCTATCTGATTTAAATAAAAGCTCTGTTCAATTTTTTGATTTAAATTTAGGCTGGATAAAAGAACTAGGAGGAAGTCTTGCAACTAGGATGACCGGAGCTCATGAGGCAATTCAGGCTATAGTCTCGGATCCAGCATTAAAATCGACTGTTAATTTTGGTTTTGGATATTGGTCCTCAGAATGGAGACATCCCAAAAAATGGTTTTCAAATTGGAACAATTCTAGAGATCAATCAAACCCTTGCACGAATAATAATTGCCTTAAAGTGAAAATTGATGCTCAAGGAGCAGATAAAATTTTTAAAGTTGTAAAATCAGTAAGTCCAAGGGGTGGAACGGATGCTAGAATATGGTCAAAAATGGCAAACCAGTATTATACGCACCCAAATCCAAATATAACCCCTATAAAGTCAGGCGCAGGTGCAGATTGCCAAAAAAGTTACGTAATTGTAATTGGTGATGGAGCTATGAGTTTTACAAATACCGCTAAAAATATTGTTAAAACAATGGCAGGAAGATCAAAACAGAACCAGATTAAAACTTTCACTGTTGCTTACGGTGGTGGTATTCAACCCTCTGGTATAGCAAAATTTAGAGAGATCGCAGTAGCAGGTGGAACAGGAGATGTGATCATAGCAGATACGGCAGCAGCATTAACATCTCAATTAAAAGCTGTTATCTCTTCAATTAACGCACCTAATTTATCTTTTACGGCCCCTGCCATTAATGCCAAGATAAACGAGGGAGGATTTTTGTATCAAGCTTCATTTGATTATCAACTAAACCAAGAATGGAATGGAAAATTAACGAAAAGAGCAATTGATCCAGTATCAAATAAACCAAAAAAAGAAATTATATGGGATGCAGCAAAAAAAGTACCATCGCCATCGTCCAGAAAAATTTGGACTGTATTAGATACAATTGATTATTCGATTGATTACAATAATTTTGTTGTTGATAATTTTGCAGAAATTAATGGAATGTTTGAAAGAACTGGTAATGAAGTTGGTGCTTATCACAATATAACGAAAGACGGTAAACAGCATCCAAATAATACTATAAGATGTGTAGGTGATTCTAAATTAGACAGTACACTTGAAGATGGTAATGACGATGACATAAAAGGTTTAATTAACTTTATACGAGGCGAGGATTATTTTGATTATGATAGTGACTGTGTTTTAAAAGAAACTAGAAAACACATATTAGGAGATATTTATCATTCTGAAATGATTGTTGTTGGCGCTCCAAATGCAGAAACGGCATATTTAGGAGCAAACCAAGAGGCTTATTGGAGAACAATTAAAGGCTATTCGGCTTGGGCTGACAGTTTGAAAAATAGAGAAGAAGTGATTTATGTTGGTGCCAACGACGGTATGCTTCATGCCATTAATGCAGATACTGGTGTAGAAAAATGGGGATTTATTCCTCCTTTTATTGGATCAACCTTACCTACAATGGTAAATGTAAATTTTAATAGAACAAAAGAATTAGGCTTTGGAGGCACAAATCCAATATACGGAGTTGATGGATCAGTTACAGCGCACGACATGTATTTTAAAAAACCAGGAACAAATTCACCTGGTTGGTATACGATATTAATGGTACCTTACGGCAGAGGTGGAGCAGGTTTTTCTTTACTAGATGTTACTAATCCAGACAAGCCAGACCACCTGTACTCTGTTTATAATGATTTCATTTTAAAGGAGGTGCATTTTGTTGATTATCAAGGAAACTTTGAAAGCCATGACTATATAGCAACTTTTTACCCGATTGGTTCATTTTCAGAGTCTATACGAGCAACAGATAATGCGCAAAGTGGAAAGGCTAAAACTTGTGACAATAGTGGTGAAACTCAGTGCTTTAAAGGTAAGGTATGGACATTACCGATTAGGAATTTATCTAAATCTGACTTAACAGTAACTGTAAATCAGAAAAAAATTACCAACTGGTCATTTTCAAAAAATTCTGCGGGTGAGGCTGTATTAACATTTGCAGATGACATGACATATTATGGATATGATGTTTCGGATGATACAGAGGGAAGTACAGATTTAGCAGTTGAGATTGATACATCCTCAACTGCAACTGGAGTAAAAACTAGACCCGAGTACGATTATAGCAGACTTGGGGAGACATGGTCTTCTCCTAGAATATTTAGAATTCCAAATGATGGTCGTGGAGATTTTAATATTGAAGATGATATTTATGTTGCTGTTATGGGAGGTGGATATGCGGGAGTAGCTGCAGGAGTAGGATCAAATCTTACAATAGTTAATTTGGAAGATAACGGAAAACTATACAAAAGTATTAATATTGTTGATAAAGGAAAAGGAATGTCAGTTGATAATGGAATTAGAAATCAAGTGCCTGCATCCCCCGTCGTTATTACACCCGATACAGCAAGAGGTCTTAATTATAGAGGAGCATTAGTTTACGTTAATGATTTAGAGGGTAAGATCACAAAAATAAATTTAACAAATATGACACATGAACAAGGATTTGATGGTGGTAATACTATAGATATTTTTGATCAAACTTTGTTATTTGACACAGGCTCAGATAGTGTTAATCAACAGTACATGTTCCACGCTATGGATGCAACAATCGGAACATCCACTGGAGCTTTATGGTTATTTTCTGGAACAGGAAATTACGAAAGGATGGCAGAGAAAAAAGGAGAAAATCTTTTACTTGGTATTAATGACAGGTTTTATCCAAATTTTAGGGTAGTGCCTCCCGCAAGATTCAATCATTTGTCAGAATGTTCTAACACTACGGATGATACCACTGGTGCTCAATGTCCGAAGTATCCTAATAAAAGAGGATGGTATATTGAGTTGAAGGACTCTAAAAAGGTAACTGCCGAACCTACAGTAGGCAGCGGATTAGTTGCTTTTCCAATTTATAAACCTGTAAAGGACAATCTTTGTGGCCTAGGGGATGCATTTATCTGCGCGGTAGACGATGAGTGTGGAACAAATGTTTCATCTCAATTGGGAGAAAATCCATCAGGAGTAGATAAAAATGAAAAATGCAAATACGTTGGTAAAGGGGTCCTATCTAAAATAGTTATTTTTGCAAATCAATATTTTGCTAATATAGCAGGTGAGACCAATACGGATCTAAAAGACCTAGTAGTTATTGAATCTGGAGTGGGAGATGTAAATACTTACAGAAACTCTTGGAGATCAAATTATTAATTGCAAAACTTTGTGATAAAATAATTTTCTAAATAATTGCAATATCTAATAATTTGTCTTTCGATACAAAAAATAGAATTGCTGCCAAAATTAAATAAGGACCAAAAGGAATTTGTGAAGTGAAATTTTTTGATTTTTTAATTAAACTTGGAGTAACCCAAATTAATGCAAACACCGAAGAAAAAAATAAAACAAAAGGTATTGAAATCCAACCAAACCAAAAACCAATCACAGCAAGTAATTTCGCATCTCCAAGTCCCATGCCTTCTTTGTTTCTGACTTGCTTATAAAAAAGTATAATTGACCAAATCACTCCATAACCAAACAAACCACCTACTAAGGAATCTACATAATTGGGGAATAAGTAGTTCAAATTTGGATCGAAAGATTTAATAAATCCAACAATCATCATTGAGTATGTAAGTTCATTTGGAATTATAAAATGTTTTAAATCAATAAAAAATATTATTAAAAATGATAAACCTAAAATCATTAAAAATATGGTTGTCAGAGAAATGCCAAAAAAATAATATATTAAAGCAAATAAGATGATATTTATTATTTCAACAATAATATATTGAGGTGAAATTGGTTTTTTACATCTCCTACATTTAAATCCTAATAAAAAAAAAGAGATAATAGGAATATTATCATGCCAAACAATTTTCTTATTACACCTTGGGCAGTAAGATCTTCCTGACACTACTCCTTTTTCTTGAGGTAGACGATAAATACAGACATTTGCAAAACTTCCCCAAAGCCCTCCTAAAATGATTACAAAAGCTAAGTCCACTATTTTTAAATTATATTTTTATATTTGAGGTAATATGAATAAATCCGTCGATTAAAAACTGTACCATTAATACAGCATCGTGAAGATGAATATACAAATTAGGTGTATTAATTATAATCTCCATAGTTTAATTTTTATCAAAATAAGACTAAAATACTAGAATTAAATGTTTTTATTCAAACCCAAAAATGATCAAAATAAAAAGGAAGAAACCCCTAAAATAAACGTAGACTTAGAAATAATTACAAAATTAAACCAAGAGTTTGCTCTATCCCTTGATTTAAATGATACTTTAAAAACTGCACTTCAAGTAATTGTTGCGAGAATAAATGCTCAAGCTGCAAATATATTTTTGATCAATGAAAAAAAAAGAAAATTCCAATGTATTGCGTCTCTACACCAAGATTATTTGGATGAATACGAGTTAGACTTAAAAGATGGCGTAATGGGTAAAGCTGTTGAACAAAGAAAATGTATTAGAGTAGGTAATGTTAAAAAGGATGTAAGAGAGATTGCAGAATTTTACTTTGACTTAGATAATAAAACAAATTTTACAACCTTCTCGGTTTTATGCTCTCCATTAATTGCTGCTAATGAATGCATTGGTGTAATTCATTGTTTAAATAAAAAAACAAATGACAAACTATTTATAGAAGACGATCGAAAATTACTTGAAACTTTATCTGCCCCTGCCGCTTTAGCGATAAGGAATGCAAAAATGGCACAAGAAATGATTGAGAAAAATAAAATTCAAAAAGAGGTAGAAATAGTTGGTGAAATTCAAAAGTCGCTTTTATCTAAAAATAAAAAAGAAAATTTTCCAATAGCTGGTATAAATATCCCAGCTAAAGTTGTATCAGGAGATTTTTATAATTTTTCAGATTTAGGAAACGGTATGTACGGTTTTGGTGTTGCGGATGTATCGGGTAAGGGTATCAAATCATCTCTATTAATGTCAAAAGCATCAAGTTTATATAGGTGCTTAAGTAAAACAGATTTTTCCGCCTCAAATCTTCTAATCCAATTAAATAATGAAATATGCGAAACCATTTCAAGAGGTATGTTTGTAACTATGTTAGTTGGAATTTATGACAGTAACAAAAAAGAGTTGTTGCTTTCAAATGCAGGGCATGAACCTCCTTTAATTTTTTCAAAAGAAGGTTCATTTTCTAGCTTTACCGAGGCCGGTCCTCCCCTAGGTATTATGCCAAATACAAAATATACGGAACACAAAATTTCATTTTCAGAAAGTTCAATGTACATTTTTACAGATGGAATTACAGAAATCAAAAATCCTAAAGGTGAAATGCTGGGTTCTGAAGGGTTCCAAAATTATATTAAAAAACATCAATCAAAACCTAATAGTGAAAGATTAAATATTATTGTTGGTGAAATATTAAATGAAGGCCACGTGCAGAAGGATGATTTAACAATCGTTGCTGTAGATGGTAATTAACAATGTTAGGTATTCCAAAAGTAATGTTATTTGTACTTATTATTTTAGGTACTTTAATGATGTGGGCCACTTCAAATGTTTGCAGATACAACTTTACTCTGGAAAAAAAAACTAACCAATTAAATATTCTTGCGTCTGAAATTGATCCATCTATACCCATGGCTAAGGTATATTACTTTAAAGAATTAAATTGTAATAATGTAAATGTTTCTTGGGATTATGAGCGAGTTATGAAAAATTTAAAAGTTATATCTGTGGCTATTTATCAAGAATTATCTACAGATATTCGAGGTAATCCAAATTAAAATTTTTATAGAAAACTAGGCTCATAAGTTGATTAAAAATAGATGTATTATTATAATAATGTTAGAAAACAAAAATAACTTATTTAAAATATGAAAAAAATTTTTAGTTTATTTTTAATATTTTTTGCACTTTCTACTAATTCATTAAATTCTAAAGGGTTACCTCCAGGTAGTCCTGATAACGTTCCAGCAAATATATTAATAATGCTAGATCGTACTTATAGTATGACAAAACCAGCAGGTACCTTTGGCAAAACTTTTGCTATGAGGGCACCTTTTGCAGCTGTTTATGATCCTGTAGGTGGCAACTACTGGGCAGCAGAGGAATTTACAGGTGGCATAAGTCGCTGGAACCAAGATCAAGATCCTACTATTAATGAGAAATTAAATTATACTTTATTTAGCTCAACAAAAATTCTAGGTAATGATTGTCCTACATCTGCTAGAGAAAACAAACATATTACTGATCCTATTCAAATAGAAACATGGAATGGATTAATTTTTACAGCACATTCTAAGGCACAAATACCTGATAAGGGAAAAGTCAAAACCTTTGATCCACTAATAGCAGAAAAAAAGGCCGAGCAACTAAGAGCAGATAACGCAAATGATACTGCTGATCCACATATAATAAAATGTTCAAAAAGAATAGCTGATTTTGAAATGCAGAGTAGCCATATTGCAATTGATATTCAAGACAACATTCTTTATGCAATGGGTGGCGGAAAGTCTGATCTCACCACTGGTGGTTACGTAAATGGTAAACATTATTTGTTTATTAGAGATTTATCTAAAACTGGTACTACTAGTATAAAATATGGCAATTGGCAAGATGTTAACACAAGATCATGTACAAACATGAATTTTAAATTTGCAAGAGGTAGGACTGATGGGAACATACCCAACGGAAAGAAGTTACGAGTTGC
>CETM01007296.1_pt1 | contig 20862 bp, 15 predicted proteins | sample 361451 | NCBI WGS metagenome assembly CETM01 (sample SAMEA2622690, study PRJEB7988) | marine metagenome | isolation source: saline water (ENVO:00002010), including
GAGAGCATCACTGCGTCGGTGCCGTCGAGCACGGCGTTGGCCACGTCGAAGACTTCGGCGCGGGTCGGCAGTGGGGCAGAGATCATCGACTCCATCATCTGAGTAGCGGTGATCACGGCGCGGTTGAGGCTGCGCGCGCGCTTGATCATGCGCTTCTGCACGCCGATCAACTGGGCATCGCCGATCTCGACGCCCAGGTCACCACGCGCCACCATGACCGCCTCGGAGGCCAGGATGATGCCGTCCAGGGTTTCGTCATCGGCGACGGCTTCGGCGCGCTCTACCTTGGCGACCAGGCCGATTTCCTTGCCGGCGTCGCCCAACAGCTCGCGGGCTTCGAGCATGTCGGCGGCAGAGCGGGGGAAGGAAACCGCCAAGTAGTCAACGCCGATATCGATGGCGGTCTTGAGGTCGGCCTTGTCCTTGTCGGTCAGGGCCGCGGCAGAGAGGCCGCCCCCCTGCTTGTTGATGCCCTTGTTGTTCGAGAGCTTGCCGCCCACCACCACCTTGGTGTGCACCTCGGGAGCGCTGACCTTTTCCACTTCAAGCACCAGGCGGCCGTCATCCAGCAGCAGCATGTCGCCGGCGGCAACATCCTCAGCAAGCGACTTGTAGTCGCAACCGACTCGCTTGGCATCGCCAGCGTTGCTGTCCATGGAAACGTCCAGCACGAAGGGCTGGCCTTCTTCCAGGTTGACGGCGCCGTCGGCGAATCGGGCAATGCGAATCTTCGGACCTTGCAGGTCGCCAAGGGCTGCAACGCTCTTGCCGAGTCGATTGGCAATCTCGCGGACACGGCTCAGGCGCTGGCGATGATCATCGGCCGAACCGTGGGAGAAGTTCAGTCGTACGACGTCGACACCGGCAGCGATCATCTCCTCGAGCACGCCTTCGCGGTCGCTGGCGGGGCCCAGCGTGGCGACGATCTTGGTGCGGCGGATAGGGCCGTTAAGGGCATTCGACATGCGTCTCTCCTGACGAGTTAGCTTGGCTTACGGTGCTCGATGGCGACCGTGAAGCGGGGCTGGATACTAGTGGCGAATTGCCATGTAGTGATTTTACTACATCATAGTACACCACGCTCCCGGCCGGCTGAAAAGCCTGGTGGATGCGTTGACATTTCTTCGCTGTCCAAACAGGTTTTCTACAGCCTACCTCGTCAAGATGACAGCTCGAGTAGCCTTGATAAAGACGAGCGAAACCTTGCCGAGGCCCTGAAGCGCGGTCTAGGGTCAAATGACGAGTCGGCCAGATGACTGGCGCCGCACCAAGCGCTGGGGTAGGGTAGGCGCATTTTTAAGCCGCTAATAGATGTTGGCATACGGATATTGCCTCGGGGCTCCGGGCCCGGGCTGACACTACTTTGGAGTACTATGGGCAAGTCACTGGTCATCGTCGAGTCGCCAGCCAAGGCGAAGACGATCAACAAGTATCTCGGCAACGATTTCATCGTGAAGTCGAGCGTGGGTCATATTCGCGACCTGCCGACCAGCGGCTCGGGTAAGGCATCCAGCGATCCCAAGGAGCGCGCTCGCCAGGCGGCCGCGACCCGCAAGATGTCCCCGGACGAAAAGGCAGTCTATAAGAAGCGCAAGGCCTGGGATCAGCTGATCCGACGGATGGGTATCGACCCCGAGAATGATTGGGAAGCGAACTACGACATCCTTCCCGGCAAGGAAAAGGTGGTCGCCGAGCTCAAGAAGCATGCCGAAAAAGCCGATGCCGTCTATCTCGCGACCGACTTGGACCGCGAAGGGGAAGCCATTGCCTGGCACCTGCAGGAAACCATCGGTGGCGATGCCGGGCGCTATAAGCGTGTGGTCTTCAACGAGATCACCAAGAACGCCATCCAGGAAGCCTTCCAGGACCCGGGCCAGCTCAACATTCCACGGGTCGAGGCGCAGCAGGCGCGGCGTTTCCTCGATCGGGTGGTGGGCTTCATGCTCTCGCCACTTCTATGGAGCAAGGTCGCTCGCGGCCTGTCCGCCGGTCGTGTCCAGTCGGTGGCGGTTCGCCTGATCGTCGAGCGCGAGCGTGAAATTCGCGCCTTCGTCCCAGAAGAGTTCTGGGACGTGCATGCCGATCTCACGGCCAGTGGCGCGAAGGAAGGCGGAGAGCCGATTCGCTTCGAGCTGGTGCGTCAGGATGGCAAGGCATTTCGTCCTACCAGCGAAGCCGAGACCATGGAGCGCATTGCGGCGCTCAGGAAGTCCTCCCTTGCCATTACGGGTCGCGAAGACAAGCCGACGCGCTCCAAGCCCAATGCGCCCTTCATCACCTCGACCCTGCAGCAGGCCGCCAGCGGCCGCCTGGGCTTCTCGGTGAAGAAGACCATGACCATGGCCCAGCGTCTTTACGAGGCAGGCTACATCACCTACATGCGTACCGACTCGACCAACCTGTCGAAGGATGCCATCGAGGCGGTGCGTGGCCATATCGATGAGGAGTTCGGCGCGCGCTATCTGCCCGAGTCGCCCAATCGCTATTCGAGCAAGGAGGGGGCCCAGGAAGCGCACGAGGCCATTCGTCCCTCCAACGTGGCCTACAAGGCGACCGATCTGGTGGGCATGGAACGCGACGCGGAGCGCCTCTATGAGCTGATTTGGCGCCAGTTCGTGGCCTGTCAGATGACCCCGGCGGAATACCTGTCGAGCACCTTGACGGTCGAAGTCGATGGCTATGAGCTCAGGGCCAAGGGCCGAGTGCTCAAGTTCGACGGCTATACCCGGGTCATGAAGCCTGCCGGCAAGAAGGAAGAGGATCAGTCGCTTCCCGATCTGGCCGAAGGCACGCCGATGCACCTCGAGGCGCTCGATCCCCAGCAGCACTTCACCAAGCCGCCCGCTCGTTTCACCGAGGCAAGCCTGGTCAAGGAGCTCGAGAAGCGCGGCATCGGCCGCCCCTCGACCTATGCTGCCATCATCTCGACCATTCAGGATCGCGGCTACGTCAAGCTCGAAAGCCGGCGCTTCTACGCTGAGAAGCTTGGCGACATCGTCACCGAGCGGCTCAGCGAGTCCTTCCCGGATCTGATGGACTTTTCCTTCACGGCGCGCATGGAAGACAACCTCGATGAGGTGGCCGAAGGCGAACGCAACTGGCGCGAGTTGCTCGATGCCTTCTACCGCGAGTTTCGTAAAGAACTCGAGGTGGCCGAGAGCGAAGAGGGTATGCGGCCCAATCAGCCGGTGCCCACCGATATCGACTGCCCGACCTGCGGACGCAAGATGCAGATTCGCACCGCTTCGACCGGCGTCTTCCTGGGCTGCTCAGGCTACAATCTGCCGCCCAAGGAGCGCTGCAAGACCACCATCGACCTGATTCCTGGCGATGAGGCCGTGGCCGCCGATGCCGGCGAAGAGGCCGAAACCGATGCCCTGCGTGCCAAGCATCGCTGCGATATCTGTGGCACGGCCATGGACAGCTACCTGATCGACGAGACGCGCAAGCTGCACATCTGCGGCAACAGCCCCGACTGTGGCGGCTATGAGATCGAGCAGGGCCACTTCAAGATCAAGGGCTACGAAGGCCCGGTCATCGAGTGCGACAAGTGCGGCGCCGAGATGCAGCTCAAGAGCGGGCGGTTCGGCAAGTACTTCGGCTGTACCAGCGATACCTGCAAGAATACCCGCAAGCTGTTGCGCAGCGGTGAAGTGGCGCCGCCCAAGATGGACCCGATCCCCATGCCGGAGCTGGCTTGTCAAAAGGTCGAGGACCATTATGTGCTGCGCGACGGGGCCAGCGGGCTCTTCCTGGCCGCCAGCCAGTTTCCCAAGAATCGCGAGACACGCCCACCGCTGGTGCGCGAACTCAAAGCCCATGCCGAGGAGCTGCCCGAGAAGTATCACTTCCTGCTCAAGGCGCCGAGCGAGGACCCGGACGGTCGACCGACCCAGATTCGCTTCTCGCGCAAGACCAAGTCGCAGTTCGTGATGACCGACGAGGAGGGCAAGGCTACCGGTTGGAAGGCAACCTTCGATGCAGGCAAGTGGCAGGTCGAGGACAAGCGCAAATGACCCCGAGCGGACGCACGAATCAACTGTTATACCAGGCCGAACTGCTATTGGCAGTGCCGGCGGGAGATGACGAGCACGCCGTGTCGCGTCGCTTGGCCAGTGAAGAGGGGGCGCTAGCCCTGCTGGAACTGGCCCTGAACTCGGCGCTGCGTGAGTTGACCGAACATGCACGGCTGGCCCGTCATGACTGGCAGACGCTATTGGTTGGCGATGCCCGGCCAGTGGCTGAGCTTACCCAGCTTGCCGAGCTTGCGGCCCAGCCGGATAGCTGGCTTGCCTGGCTGCTGGGTCGCTTCGAGGCGCTGCACGGCGTGGATGGCGCGGCACGGCGCGAGGAAGCAGGTCCGATGACCATCGCCGTGGCCGGGCAGCGCCCCCTGGGGGAAGCGCTCGCTGGCTGTCTCGCCGAGTTCAAGGCCACCTTGGCGCGGCTGCGGGAAACCAGCGTCGAGTGGTAGCGGCTTCACCGTGGCGCTCATCTGCTCATCTGCTCATCCGCTGGATAAGCGGCGCTGCTTATACGTCGCTTCTTATACGTCGCTTCTTGGCTCAGTACATCAGCGCGCCAGGCGGAATCTCAGATGACGTCTCGGCCCCTATAATGGTAATCTAGCGCTATCGACAACGACCATGGATGATCGCCGTGGTCGTTTTTTATTGCCCCATCAGCTGGAGGGTTCATCCAGAATGTCAGAGACCGCTGTTCTGGAAATCGTCGAACTTAACGACGGTGAGATCGTACTACGCCACGCCGAGGGCGAAGGCGAGCCGCTGCTGCGCATCAACTTCTCCGAGGAAGCCGGCGAGCTCTTGCGCCAGAGCCGTTTCGAAGTGGCGCGGGAGATGATCGACCATGCCATTACCCGTAGCAAGCTGTGGCAGGAAGAGAGCGACGAGCCGGAAGTCCCCGCCACCATGCACTGAGCACTGCACAATGAGGGCCGCCAATGGCCACATCGCCAGGCGACGCACCCCGCGTCGCCGTGTTCGTCGACGTGCAAAACGTCTATTACACCACTCGCCAAGCCTTCGGGCGCCACTTCGACTATCACGCCTTCTGGGCGCGGCTCACCGCGCTTGGCGAGGTGGTAGTGGCCAACGCCTATGCGGTGGATCGTGGCGATCCCCGACAGCGCCAGTTTCAGGACATCCTGCGCAACATCGGTTTCGAGGTGAAACTCAAGCCCTTCATTCAGCGTCGAGATGGTTCTGCCAAGGGTGATTGGGACGTGGGCATGGCGCTCGACGCCATTGAAGCGGCCGCCGACGTCGATCATGTCGTGCTGGTGTCCGGTGACGGCGACTTCGATCTGCTGGTCAGCCGCATGCGCGAGCGTCACGGCGTGAGCGTCGATGTCTACGGCGTGCCAGCCTTGACGGCGGATACACTGATCCAGGCCGCCACAACCTTCGTGGCTATCGATAGCGATCTGCTGCTGGGCGCCCCGGGATCGAATTGAGCAGATCTGCAAGGTCTCTTGTGCAAGAGCTCGCCTATCAAGAACCCGCCTAGCAAGAACCCGCCCAGCATGAACCCGCCCCCTAAGACGTCATCCGCTAATGACTCCTTATCAGTGGCTATACTGCACATGCGGCGCCCTTGCAGGCTGCTGTAAGCGGCGGGCCGAGAGCCAGTTGGCCGTAGCGCCTTAGTCGTTACGGTTGGTGCGCCAGTGCTTCTGCATTTCCAAAAACGTCAGTGAGGCCGACCAGGTGATCAGTACGAAGCCGGTGAGCGCCTCTGTGCCCATTACGAAGCGGATGGGGCCGGTAGGGACCATGTCGCCATAGCCCAGGGTGGTGAAATTGGTCGCCGAAAGGTAGACGAAATCCAGGAACCGTGGGGCCTTGATGCCGATCACGTCGCCGCTGCCGGGAACCTCCAGCAGTAGGCTCATGGTGGCGGCGAAGGTCCATATCTCGGCAATGTGCGTCAACATAAGGCCAAAGATCAGCGTCAGGAAACGCTGGCGCTGCGAGCGGGTGGAGCGCTCCATCCGCCGGCTCAGGGCCATCGATACCTCATAGTGCAGCAGCACGCAAAGCACGACGGTCAGCAGGGTCGCCAGCACCACCATCAGGTGTCCAGGGGCAAGTAAGGCATCCAGCAAGGTGAACTCCATCCCTTCTCCGGGCCAGGTGCTTGGAAAAGGCTATAGCCTACACCCTGGGTGCTTCAGGCACGATCTGTGGCCAATGTCGGATCACGAGGCGTGCCGTGATTAAAGTTCAGATTAGAAGTTGTCGATATCCAATATTACCCTCTCATGTTTGGTGGCCAGTCGTTGCCGGGTGGGGGGCCGTTCCGGGCCAAAAGAGCGACAAGGAATGTCTCAATCAATACTGCCCCGTCAGATGATTCGTCCAGCCAGTATCCATAAGCAATGGCTCAAATTGTCGGCCACAGCACAGCATACTCTTCGGCTGACGGCCTTGGCGGTATTGGTCGCTGTGGGGTGGCTGATTGTCTATTTCACCGGTGGCACGGCCTACGCTTACCCTTATCTGATGCTAATCCCGGTGATCCTGGCGGCGGCCTGGTATCAGCTGGCTGGCGCTCTGTTGAGTGCCTGTTTAGTCGGTTTACTGATGGCGTTGATGCCATTGAATGTCGCCACCGGTGAGCTCCAGCCGGCCACGAACTGGCTGGTTTGTTGTTGGGTGGGGTGGCGGGCGGTTTGTTCGAGCGCCTGCATGCGGTCAAGCGACATTCCCTGCAAGCGTCTTACATCGATTCGCGCTCCGGGCTGCCCAACTATCTGGCCCTTGAAGAGGACTTGAGCAAAGAACTGGAGGATAGTGCGGGCGAGCCCCTCGGCTTGATGGTGGTAAGGATCACCGACATCGTCGATCTGCTGGAGACGCTGGGTGCCGATGCTTCCGATGAACTGGTGTCGGCGATCGGCCAGCGACTGGACCTTGTGTTGAATGCCCAGGCTCGAATCTATCGGTTCAACGGGCCTGAGCTGATGCTGCTTCTCACCAATGTAGGCCACGAAGCGCTCGAGAAAGTGGCGCAAGACGTGCTGAGTGCGGGAGAGGAGAACCTGGTCATTCAGCAGATGCCAATGCGAGCGCAGTTAATACTCGGATATACACTGTCGGTGCCGGACACCCAGGATGCGCGTCAGTTGATTCATGAAGCGCGGGTGGCCATGTTTGAGGCCTCCAATCAGCAGCGCAGTTACAGCGCCTATGTGCCGGCCTACCGCAAGCGGACGATGCAGGCGATATGGCTGATCTCTCGGGTGCGTCAGGGTCTGGAAAACAACCAGTTCGAGCTTCACTTTCAGCCCAAGATATCGCTGGCGGATAATAGCGTCTGTGGCTGCGAGGGGCTGATTCGCTGGAGGCAAGAGGATGGACAACTGATCTATCCTGGACATTTCATGCCCAAGGTCGAGAAAACCACCTTGATCACGCCGGTAACACGCTTTGTCACCGAGCAGGCGCTGACCATGGCGACTCAGGTACCAGGCGGGGTCAGCATCAATGTGTCAGCGCGAAACCTGCTCGATAACGACTTGATCGAAATGCTGAGGGTGCTGATCAATCAGGAGGCGGCGCTGGCCTCGCGATTGGAAGTCGAGATCACCGAGAGTGCCCTCATGGCCGACATAAAGGATGGTAGCAGGGCGATCCGCGCCATCCGTGACTTGGGCGTGGGCGTTAGTATCGATGACTTCGGAACCGGCTTTTCTTCTTTCCAGTACCTGCGTCACCTGCCACTGAGCGGTTTAAAGCTCGATCGTGTTTTTGTGATGGACCTGGAAAATGACGTCCATGCGCGAAAGTTGTTGGGCTGCATGATCGATATGGGCCATGCCCTGGGGTTGGTGGTAACGGCGGAAGGCGTGGAAACCCGTGGGCAGCACGACATTCTTGTCCAGCTGGGTTGCGATCAGGCTCAGGGGTTCCTGTATTCGCCGGCACTGGCCATTGGCGATTATGAGAGCTGGTGTGACGATTTCATGCATAGCCAGCGGTGGACGTTGTCATCGGCGGTAGAATCCGGTAGAACCCTCTGATTCCGGTTCTTCAGCCATTCGTATCACGAGCCTCCTTATGCCCCGATTGATTTTGCTCCTCGTTCTGATGCTGCTGCCGCTCGGTACCGCCTTGGGGGCCGTGCAGAGCCCGGCATTTCTTAACCCCGGGCCACATGAACTTTGGCTGCTGATCGATCAATCTTCGTCGAGTCTACGCATCTATCGCGGCGAGCGGATGCTCGAGCGCTTCGCGCCGGTCTCGGTGGGGCGGGGCGGCGTGAAGCGGCTTCGTCGCGAGGGCGACAGCTCGACCCCGTCAGGTGTGTTCCGCATCAACCGCGTCAAGTTTGACAGTGATTTTCACATTTTCCTGGGGATTGACTTTCCCACCGCAGAGCACGCCCGTGAAGCATGGGAGGCCGGTATGATGACGGCGCGTGAATATGGTGACTTCATGAGCGATCTTCGTCGAACGGGAGAGCCGCCGCAGGATACGGTGCTGGGCGGCTATATCGGTATCCATGGCCTTGGGGAGGCGGATCCCGAGATTCATCGCCGCTTCAACTGGACGCAGGGCTGTGTGGCGGTCACCAATTCGCAAATTGATCACCTTGCCGACATGGTGACGATTGGCACGCGCGTAGTGATCCGCTAATCTTCAGGTCGGATGTCGCTGTTCTTCTGTATAGACAACAAGTTGTGTCTATAATGAAATGGCGATTGACCTAGCGGCTCTGGCTTGCCAAAGTCGACCTGTCGCGGCAGCGCCCTGCATCGAAACAGAAACGAGCAGGGGCCTGAGTCACATCAGGTATGCCCGATCGAACCAAGGAAGACCCTCAAGGAGAACACCATGTCGAAGTCCATCACTAACACCCTGAAGCTGACTGCCGCTGCTGCCTCTCTGGCCGTGCTGGCCGGTTGTGCCTCTACCGGTGCTCTGGAAGAAGTCCGCACGACTGCGCAGGAAGCCAAGGCAGATGCCGCTCAGGCCAACAGCACTGCCAACCGTGCCCTGAACACTGCCAACCAAGCCCAGCGCGACGCCCAGGCAGCCATGCAAATGGCTCAGGAAAACCGTCAGGCTATGGACCGCATGTTCGAGCGCAACATGCGCAAATAAGCATGCAGTCGCAGACCCGAGTCGCTTAGGTAGCTCGGGTCGCAACGCAAAGGCCCTGCCATCTGGCAGGGCCTTTGTCGTTTATGGGCGAGCAACGCCCTCAGCATCCGTCGGCAGTCGGCCGCCTTCTGGCGGCCTTAGTATGACGTTAGTATGGCGTTAGTCTGACGTTCAGCTCTGATCGATCAGGGCGTGTGCCGCTTGCACATTGACGGTCGTCTCGGTCGCAATCAGCTCCAGGCGGTCGTAGAGCGTCTTCGGGGTGCGCTCATGCTCGGGAGGAGCCGTGTATTCAAGCGCCACCGGCAGGCCGCCGGGTACTTCGACCACGTCGCGCAGGCGGGCATAGTCAACCGGGTAGTCGAGCCCTTCCACGGCTTCGTCTACCTGAGCCAGCGCATTGGTGATGCGTTCGACGGTGGTGCCATCCTCTTCATCCAGATACGGGTAGGCCTGAACGTAAAGCGTGCCATCGGACCAGCCCAGCTTGAAGGGTTCGTTGATCAGGCGGACCTTGGTGCCGACGCCGACCTTTTCGAAGAGCGCTTCCACATCTTCCGGCAGCATGCGAATGCAACCATGGGTGACGCGCATGCCAATACCGTCCGGACGGTTGGTGCCGTGGATTAGATAGCCCGGGATATTGAGACGCATCTTGCGCGACCCCAAGGGATTGTCAGGGCCTGCAGGTACCACGCTGGGCAGTTTGCCGCGGCCGTCCTCGGCATGTTCCTTGATGATGGACTGGGGGGGATACCAGGCCGGGTTCTTGACCATCTGGGTGATCGAGGTGGTGCCCAGCGGCGTCTTCCAGTCCATGCGGCCTACGCTAACCGGATAGGTTTCGACATGAGGCGTTTCGCCATCCTTGGGCTCCGGGAAGAAGTAGATGCGCATTTCGGCCACGTTCACCACGACACCTTCCCGGGGACCGGGCGGTAGGATGAAGCGTGAGGGGATCACCAGCTCGGTGCCTTCTCCGGGGTACCAGACGTTGACGTCCGGATTGGCGCGGCGCATTTCTTCATAGCCGATGCCGTGTTGCCGCCCAATGTCGAGCAGGGTGTCGGACGCCTTGGTGATGACAGTGGTGGTCTCACCGATAATGTCGCCCTCTTCGGGCAGCGGATAGTGGCCCTGGGGCCATTCGGCCTCGGTGGCTGCCTCTTCGCTCGCGGCGGGCTCGTCCGCGCCCTGGGCGTCAAATGCCAGCAGCGACAGCGGTAGCGCCAGCAACAAGCCTGCCATGGTCAATCGCCAGCGGGAGGTGCGCTCGGATCCTGCGGCGCCGGGGGGGTGTGATCTTGCCATCGTTACGTTGCTCATCATGATTTCGGCCGGGCAGGAGTGCCTAGGCCGCCTCAGTCTTGCGGTTGAGTCGTTCGAGAAGGCCTTCCACCGCCTGGAAGCGGGCCTCCTCATTGGCCATGTCGGCCTCGAAGCGCAGGGTGTCGGCGCCATCGAGGCGATAGTGGACGGGATCCTTCTGGATCAGCGAGACCAGGGTCATCGGGTCGACCGCGGTACCCGAGCCAAAGACGACTCGCCCACGTTGTTCTCCGGCCTCAAGCCGGGTGATGCCAAGCTGTTCCGCTCGATGACGCAAACGCGTCTGGCGCAGCAGGGTCTTGAGTGGTGACGGCAGCAAGCCGAAGCGGTCGATCAGTTCTACCTGAAGTTCCTTGAGCTCGGCGGCGCTTTCGGCGCTGGCGATGCGTTTATACATCACCAGGCGCTGCTGCACATCATGCAGGTAGTCATCGGGAATCAGTGCCGGCAGATTGAGCTTGATCTCCACGCCTTCGTCCAGTGGCGCCTCGATGTTGGGGGTCTTGCCGGCGCGAATGGCCTTCACTGCTCGGTCCAGCATCTGCATATAGAGGCTGTAGCCGATGGTCTCGATCTGGCCGCTCTGCTCATCGCCGAGCAGTTCGCCCGCACCGCGAATCTCCATGTCGTGACTGGCCAGCGTAAAGCCTGCTCCCAGATCCTCCGCCTCGCTGATCGCTTCCAGTCGCTTGATCGCATCCTTGGTCATGTTGCGCGGAGGCGGCGTCAGCAGGTAGGCGTAGGCTTGGTGGTGGCTGCGTCCGACGCGGCCGCGCAGCTGGTGCAGCTGCGCCAGGCCGAACTTGTCGGCACGTTCGATGACGATGGTATTGGCGCTGGGCACATCGATGCCGGTCTCGATGATGGTCGAGCAGACCAGCACATTGAAGCGCTTGTGGTAGAAATCCGACATGACCCGCTCCAGGCTGCGCTCGGGCAGCTGGCCGTGCGCAACGCCGACCCGCGCCTCGGGCACCAGTTCGCGGACCTGCTCGGCGGTGGTCTCGATGGTCTTGACCTCATTGTGCAGGACATAAACCTGACCGCCGCGCAGGATCTCGCGCAGGATGGCTTCCTTGATCACCGGCTCGTTGCGCTGCTGGACGAAGGTCTTCACCGACAGGCGCTTGGCCGGCGGTGTGGCGATGATCGACAGGTCGCGCATGCCGCTCATGGCCATGTTGAGTGTCCGTGGAATGGGGGTGGCGGTGAGCGTCAGGATATCGACCTCAGCGCGCAGGCTCTTGAGGCGCTCCTTTTGGGATACCCCGAAACGATGCTCCTCGTCGATGACCAGCAGCCCCATCTTGGGAAGCTTCATGCTCTTGGACAGCAGTTTGTGGGTTCCGATCACGATATCGGCGCGGCCTTCCTGAATGCGCTCCAGGGTCTTGTCCTGGCTCTTGCCGCCGGTAAAGCGAGAGATCAGCTCGATCTGCACTGCCGTATCGGCGAAGCGGTCGCGGAAGTTGTCGTAGTGCTGCTGGGCGAGCAGGGTGGTGGGCACCAGTACCACCACCTGGCGCCCCGCATTGACGGCCAGGAAGGCGGCGCGCATGGCGACTTCGGTCTTGCCAAAGCCAACATCGCCGCAGACCACGCGATCCATCGGGCGTGGGGCGGTCATGTCGCCGATCACCGCCTCGATGGCGGCCCGCTGATCCGGGGTTTCCTCGAAAGGGAAGCTGGCGGCAAAGCGGGCATATTCGGCTTCCGGCAGGTCGCAGGCGAACCCTTCCCGCGCCTCGCGACGCGCATAGACGTCGAGCAGCTCTGCGGCAGTGTCGCGGACCTTCTCGGCGGCCTTCTTTCGGGCCTTTTCCCACTGGTCGGAACCCAGCTTGTGCAGCGGGGCCAGCTCATCGCTGGCGCCTGCGTAGCGGGAGATCAGATGCAGACTGTCGACCGGCACATAGAGGCGGGCACCATCGGCGTACTCAAGCGCCACGAACTCCGCGGCCTGGCCGCCGGCCTCGATCGTCTCCAGCCCCAGGTAGCGACCGACGCCATGCGCATGGTGAACCACCGGGGAGCCGGGATGCAGTTCGGAGAGATGACGTATGGCCAGTTCGCTGTCGTCGGTGGCCTTTTCGCGGCGACGACTCTGGCGTACCACCTCGCCATAGAGTTCGGTTTCGGTGATGACCGCAATGCCCGGCTCATTGATGGCGAGGCCTGCATCCAGGGCGCCTTCAGTAATCGCTCGCTGATGATCGCTGGCCAGGAAGTCTTGCCAGCCATCGACATGCGGCAGGTGTAGCCCCAGGGGGGCAAGGGTCTCCTCCAGTGCTTCGCGACGGCCACGGGACTCGGCAACGAATAGCACCCGTGTCTGCGGTTCAGCCTCCAGGTAGCGTGACAGGGCGGCCAGCGGCTGCTGGGTGCGCGCATTGACGGTCACCGCGGGGGGAGGCGAGGTGTTGCTGAGCCGCGCATGCGGATGCTCTGCGCTGACCAGTTGCACACGCGGCGACTGCTTGATGGCCGCGAAGACCTCGGCCACCGGGACGAACGCCCGGTGCGGTGGAAGCAGCGGCCGCGTTGGGTCGACCCCTAGGTTCTCGTAGCGGCTCTCGATCGACGCCCAGTGATGCTCGGCGGCTTCGAAGACGTCGGGCAGCAGGGCAACCCGCGTGCCTTCTACCATGTGGTCGAAGAGGGTGGCGGTCTCTTCGAAGAACAGCGGCAGGTATTGCTCGAGGCCGGGAGACGGAATCGCCTTGAGGGCATCGTTGTAGAGCGGGCACTGACGCGGGTCGACGTCGAACAGCGTCTCGAAGCCTTCGCGGAAGCAGGCAATGGCCGAGCGGGTCAACGGATACTCGTGGGCCGGCAGCAGCTCGACGGCCCCGACCTTATCCTCGCTACGCTGAGTGTCCGGGTTGAAATGACGCAGGGTATCGAGTTCGTTGTCGAACAGGTCCAGGCGCAGCGGTGCATCGCTGCCCATCGGGAAGAGGTCGATCAGCGCGCCGCGCAAGGCATATTCGCCAGGCTCGTAGACGGTTTCCACCGCTCGATAACCAGCCCGAGACAGGGTGTCACGAAAGGCCTCGCGATCGATCGTCATGCCGACCTTGAGCGTCAGCACCTGCCCGGCGATGTATTCGGTGGGCGGCAGGCGCTGCATCAGGGTGTTGATCGGCACGATCACGATGCCTTCGCTGGCCTGCTGCAGGCTCCTCAGCGTGCGAAGACGTGACGAGACGATGTCCTGATGAGGGGAGAAGCTGTCGTAGGGCAAAGTCTCCCAGTCCGGGAAAGGCATGACCGGCACCTTGGCGAAGAAGCGCAGATCGTCTTCCAGGCGCTGGGCACTGGCGGTGTCGGCGGTGATGATCATCAAGGGCGCATCATCGGCCAGCCGCGCCAGGGCAAGCGGTGAGGCGCTGCCTTGCGGGGCCTGCCAATAGAGCGTATCGCGCACTCCTTGAGGGCGAGGCGGGTCGAGCGGTGAAAAATGCGGCATGGTGTCGTCTTGATGGCAACCGGGAAGCGGAATGGGTGAGGGCGCGTGGAACGCGTCCATAGGCGCTCCACTCTAGCGGGCCAGGCGCGACTTCGGAAGGGGAGCCGTTGACCCGCCGATTTCGGGTTTGTAGTCAAGTCGCCGTTTCTGTAATTACCTTACAGCGCCTGCGACCATCCAGTAATTGCGGTCATTACCACCGACTCGGATAATGCCTTCAACTTTTATGTCGATACGTCTTTCGTATCGGCACTTCGCCCACCTATTCATCAGTAGCTGTATAGCCGTCGTCAATGGGCAGCTATCCATCAGTAGCGACAAGCAGCCCAACCGTCGCGACAAGCAGCTACGGCTACCGGCGATGAGAGGCATGCAAAACGCCATCTCACCGCGATGCTCATCAAGAGAGGCCCTACGTGACTCAGCAGATGCTCGATACCGTCTTTGAGGAATGGCAGAACAACGAAGCCCTGGCCGAGGAAATGATTCCGCTGCTGGGCAGGCTGTATCGTCAGTACAACATCGTTACCTCGCTGTTCGGCCGTTCGCTGATCAACCAGTCGGTAATTCGCATCCTAAAGGATCATCGCTTCGTCAAGAAGGTCGAGGGCACCGAGCTTTCCGTGCAGGATACCTTCCCGCTGGTCAAGGCGATGACCGAGCTGAACCTGGGGCCGGCTCATGTCGATATCGGCAAGTTGGCCGTGGCCTTCAAGCATAGCGAGACCGATGATGTCAGCGCCTTCCTCGAGCAGGAGCTTGCCGAGATCGTCGGCGCTCACTGCAAGGTGAAGGGCAATGGCGAGCCCAAGGACGTGGTGCTGTACGGCTTCGGTCGCATCGGCCGTATCCTGGCGCGCATCCTGGTCGAGAAGGCCGGCGGCGGTAACCTGCTGCGCCTGCGGGCCATTGTGGTGCGGGGGCGGGGCGACCTGGCCAAGGATCTCGAGAAGCGGGCCAGCCTTTTGCGTCGCGACTCCGTTCACGGGCCCTTCTCCGGTACCATCAGCGTCGATCACGACAGCAGCGCCCTGATCGTCAATGGCAACTACATCAAGGTGATTTACGCCAACCAGCCCAGCGAGATCGATTACACCGCCTATGGCATCGACAATGCCATCGTGGTCGATAACACCGGCATGTGGCGCGATGAAGAAGGCCTGGGGCAGCACCTGGCCTGCCAAGGAGTGTCCAAGGCGCTGCTGACCGCGCCGGGCAAGGGCGATGTCAAGAACGTGGTATATGGCATCAACCACACCGATATCGCGCGTGAAGATCGCATCGTGTCCGCGGCGTCCTGTACCACTAACGCCATCGTGCCGGTGCTCAAGGCGCTCAACGACAAGTTTGGCATCGAGCATGGCCATGTCGAGACCGTGCACTCCTACACCAACGATCAGAACCTGATCGACAATTATCACAAGGGTGATCGTCGCGGCCGCAGTGCGCCGCTCAATATGGTGCTGACCGAGACCGGCGCCGCCAAAGCGGTGGCCAAGGCACTGCCGGAGCTGTCTGGCAAGCTGACCGGCAATGCCATTCGTGTGCCGACCCCCAATGTCTCGATGGCGATCCTGAACCTGAATCTTCATCAGGCAACCGACGCTCAGGCGCTCAACGATTACCTGCGCCGCATGGCGATTCACTCGCCGATGCAGAAGCAGATCGACTTCGTGGATTCCACGGAAGTGGTCTCGTCCGACTTCGTGGGCAATCGTCATGCCGGGATCGTCGATGCCAAAGCCACCATCGCCGATGGCAAGAATGCCGTTGTCTATGTGTGGTACGACAACGAGTTCGGCTACAGCTGCCAGGTGGTGCGCATTCTGCAGCACATGTCCAACGTCAGCTTTCTGGCTTTCCCGATGAACCGGGATTAAACGCACCGAGACCGCATTTACTGACAGCATCGTGCGTCCGAGCCCAAGGCTCGGGCGCTTTCCTCCTCGGTACTCATTTGTGATTCCTGCGTCGCGTGGCAACTGGCGCTCGCTATTCTTCCCGCCTCGCTTGCCTGTTTCGCTCGTCTGTGTGACTGGACTGGCTATGCTCGGCAGATTTTTCTCCCCTGGCGATTTCTCCTAACCATCTGATAAAAATGCTCTCTTTCCTTCCCTGAAGAGCGTCTGCGTTGTTGCCCCCTGGCTGCCTGCTACCTTAGGCCGTGTGGCCTTTCGTTTCGCATGTCATTATAATGACCGAGATTTTAGGGGCGGTCCGCGCGTCGCGGGCCGAACTGACAACCTTCTGATAAGAAAAGAATTCGAACGCCGTGACCGTAATCCTTGGCGCCAATCCACTGGCCCTGGGCTAACGCGTGTTTCGAACCTCTTTCCTGACACATCAGAGCCGATAACTGGGCGAGTCTATGATCGAAGTCAAACGAGGCCTGGATCTCCCCATCGCGGGGGCGCCCGAGCAGCGCATCGAGGATGCGCGCCCGGTTCGTCACGTGGCCATCCTGGGCACCGACTACGTTGGCATGAAGCCGACCATGGAGGTCCGGGAGGGGGATAGCGTCAAACTAGGCCAGCTGCTCTTCACCGATAAGAAGATCGACGGCGTGCGGTTCACCGCGCCGGCGGCGGGTGAAGTCGTAGCGATCAATCGCGGGGAGAAGCGCAAGCTGCTGTCCGTGGTGATCAAGGTTGATGAAAATGAGGAAGAGGCCGTCGAGTTCACCGCCCATGGCGCCGGTAAGCTCGACAGCCTCGACCGTCAGGTGGTGGTGGACCAGCTCGTCGAGTCGGGTCTCTGGACGGCACTGCGCACGCGCCCGTTCTCGCGTACGCCGACACTCGATGGGGTGCCGGAAAGCATCTTCGTGACTGCGGTCGATACCCATCCGCTGAGCCCGGATCCTGCCGTCATCATCAATGAGGCGCCCGAGGCATTCGAGAACGGTCTCAAGGTGTTGTCGAGGCTCACCGAAGGCAAGGTCTTTCTTTGTCAGGCACCTGACGCCAACCTGCCCGGCAGCAACGTCGAGCAGGTACAGGTCGAGAGTTTCGGCGGTCCGCACCCGGCCGGCTTGGTGGGCACCCACATTCATTACCTGTCACCGGTGGCCCTGAACAAGAAGGTCTGGCACATCGGCTATCAGGACGTGATCGCCTTCGGCAAGATGTTCGCAGAGGGCAAGCTGGACGTCAGCCGCGTGATCGCGATTGGCGGTCCGCGTGCCGAAAACCCGCGCCTGCTGCGCACTCGCATCGGTGCCAGCACCGAAGAGCTGCTGGCCGGCGAGGTCAAGTCGCCTGACGATACACGCGTGATCTCTGGTTCGGTATTCGCCGGCTCTATCGCCGAGGGCGCACTGCGCTATGTGGGGCGTTTCCACAACCAGCTGAGCCTATTGGAAGAGGGCAACAAGCGGGCCTTCATGGGCTGGCTGTCGCCCGGTGCCAACCGGCACTCGGTCATGGGTATCTATCTGTCGAAGATTCTCGGCCTCAAGAAGTATGCCCCCGACACCTCCACCAATGGCTCCGAGCGTGCCATGGTGCCGGTTGGCAATTACGAGACCGTCATGCCGCTGGATATCCTGCCCACCCAACTGCTGCGTTCGCTGATCGTCGGCGACATTGAAACTGCCATGCAGTTGGGGTGTCTGGAGTTGGATGAAGAGGACCTGGCGCTGTGCACCTACGTGTGCCCGGGCAAATATGAGTACGGTCCCATCCTGCGTGACAACCTCACTACCATCGAGAAAGAGGCCTGATGATGGGAATCCGACAGACACTCGATAATCTCGAGCCGCACTTTCACAAGGGTGGTAAGTACGAGCAGTTCTATCCGCTCTTCGAAGCCGTCGATACGATTTTCTATGCGCCGCCCAGCGTCACCAAGACCACGGCGCACGTCCGTGATGGTGTCGATCTGAAGCGCATCATGATCACCGTCTGGATGTGCACCTTCCCGGCGATGTTCTTTGGCATGTGGAATGCCGGCTGGCAGGCCAATGCCGCCATTGCCGACGGTTATGCTTCCATGGGCGGCTGGCGCGAAGCCATCCTGATGCTGCTGGCCGGGGGCCATGATGTAAGCAGCGTCTGGTCCAACTTCGTGCTGGGTGCGACCTACTTCCTGCCGATCTACCTGGTGACCTTCGTGGTGGGCGGCTTCTGGGAAGTGCTGTTCGCCATCAAGCGCGGCCATGAGGTCAACGAAGGCTTCTTCGTCTCCTCGGTGCTGTTCGCGCTGATCCTGCCGGCGACCATTCCGCTGTGGCAGGTGGCGTTGGGTATCACCTTCGGCATCGTGATCGGCAAGGAAATCTTCGGCGGTACCGGCAAGAACTTCCTCAACCCGGCACTGACCGGTCGTGCCTTCCTGTATTTCGCCTATCCGGCGCAGATCTCGGGCGACAGCGTCTGGGTCGCGGCCGATGGCTATACCGGTGCCACGGCACTGTCCACCGCTTACCAGAGCGGTATGTCGGCGCTGTCCACTCAGTTCAGCTGGATGGATGCCTTCCTGGGTTACATCCCGGGTTCCATCGGTGAAACGTCGACGCTGGCGATCCTGATTGGTGCCGCCGTGCTGCTTTGGACCCGCATCGCCTCCTGGCGCATCATGCTGGGCGTTTTCCTCGGCATGGTGGCGACCAGCTCGCTGTTCAATGCCATCGGCTCCGATACCAATGCCATGTTCGCCATGCCCTGGTACTGGCACCTGGTAGTGGGTGGCTTCGCCTTCGGCATGGTGTTCATGGCGACCGACCCGGTCTCCGCCTCCATGACCAACAAGGGGCGTTTGGCCTTTGGCGCACTGATCGGCGTGATGACGGTGCTGATCCGTGTCGTGAACCCGGCCTTCCCCGAGGGCATCATGCTGGCGATTCTGTTCGCCAACCTGTTTGCCCCGCTGATTGACCATTTCTTTGTCCAGGCCAACATCAAGCGCCGCCAGCAGCGTACTGGTGCCATGGCTGAGGAGAGTGCCTGATGGCGAGTAACAACTCCATCAAGAAGACGCTGATCGTCGCCTTCGCGCTGTGCATCGTCTGCTCGGTGATCGTGTCCACTGCCGCGGTCGCATTGCGCCCGCAGCAAGCGTTCAACCAGGAGGCCGACCGCAAATCGAACATCCTCCAGGTAGCGGGCCTCTATGAGGCAGGCGAGTCGGTTACCAAGCAGTTCGAACAGGTGACCGCGCGTGCCGTCGACCTGCGCACCGGTGAATACACGGATGCAGTGGACCCGGATACCTATGATCAGTTCTCCGCTTCGCGTGACCCGGCCCAATCGCGCACCCTGTCTGGCGAGAAAGATATCGCCGGCCTGTCGCGTCAGGAAAACTATTCGGTGGTTTATCTGGTCGGGGATCCGCAAAATCCCGAGCAGATCATTATACCGGTACGTGGTCAGGGCCTATGGGGTCTGATGCGTGGCTACTTGGCGCTGCATGGCGATGCCAATACCATTGAAGGCATTACCTTCTACTCCCACTCCGAGACACCGGGGCTGGGCGGTGAAGTGGATAACCCGAAGTGGAAGGCTCAGTGGGAAGGCAAGCAGGTGTACGCCGATGGTGATGTGGGCGAGGGTGCCCCAGAGATCGCCCTGGTCAAGGGCGGTGCCAGCGGCGCGACAGAAGTCGATGCCCTGTCGGGTGCTACGCTCACCAGCAAGGGCGTGACCAACCTGGTGCAGTTCTGGCTAAGTGATGCCGGCTTCGGCAACTACCTCGCCAAGATCCGTGACTCAGCGGAAGGAGCCTAAGATATGTCAGCCGCAACCCCTAAAGGCGTGCTGATCACGCCGATCTTCAAGAATAACCCGATCGCGCTGCAGATCCTCGGGATCTGCTCGGCGCTGGCGGTGACCAGCAGCATGAGTGTATCGCTGGTCATGGCGCTGGCGGTGATCGCGGTCACGGCGTTCTCGAATCTGTTCGTCTCACTGATCCGCAACCATATTCCGTCCTCGATCCGCATCATCGTGCAGATGACCATCATTGCCTCACTGGTGATCGTGGTCGATCAGGTGCTCAAGGCTTATGCCTATGAGATGTCCAAGCAGCTGTCGGTGTTTGTCGGTCTGATCATCACCAACTGCATCGTGATGGGCCGCGCCGAGGCCTTCGCCATGCAGAATGGCCCGGTGCTGTCGTTCCTCGATGGTGTGGGTAACGGCCTGGGCTATGGTGTGATTCTGCTGATCGTCGGTTTCTTCCGTGAACTGCTGGGCTCGGGCAGCCTGTTTGGCATTACCATCCTGACCCCCGTCCAGGACGGTGGCTGGTACGTGCCCAACGGCCTGATGTTGCTGCCGCCTTCCGCGTTCTTCGTCATTGGCCTGTTCATCTGGGTGCTGCGCAGCGTCCAGCCGGAGCAGGTTGAAGAAAACGAGTTCAAGATGAAGGAAAACACCCAACCGAAGGAGGCCGTGTAAATGCTCGAACATTATCTCAGCCTGTTCATCTCGGCGGTCTTCGTCGAGAACATGGCCCTGGCCTTCTTCCTGGGCATGTGCACCTTCCTCGCCGTGTCCAAGAAGGTCTCGTCGGCGATTGGCCTGGGCATCGCGGTGATCGTGGTACTGGCGATCACCGTGCCGGTCAACAACCTGATCCTTACCTATCTGCTCGAGGAAGGGGCGCTGTCCTGGACCGGAATCAGCGGCGCCGAAAACATCGACCTGTCGTTCCTCGGTCTGCTGAGCTATATCGGCGTCATCGCCGCACTGGTGCAGATTCTCGAGATGTTCCTCGATAAATTCGTACCGTCGCTCTACAACGCTCTCGGCGTCTTTCTGCCGCTGATCACCGTGAACTGCGCCATCCTGGGTGGCACGCTGTTCATGGTCGAGCGTAACTACAACTTCGGCGAATCCGTCGTCTACGGTGCCGGTGCCGGCATGGGCTGGGCCTTGGCCATCGCCGCATTGGCCGGGATTCGCGAGAAGCTCAAGTACAGCGACGTGCCGGCGGGGC
>CETM01137943.1_pt1 | contig 20817 bp, 20 predicted proteins | sample 361451 | NCBI WGS metagenome assembly CETM01 (sample SAMEA2622690, study PRJEB7988) | marine metagenome | isolation source: saline water (ENVO:00002010), including
CCGCTCTCCGGAAATTGCATTTCAAATAAGGTTTTATACAAACCATTTACCTTAATTAATTCTTTATGATTACCTTTTTCGATAATTTTACCTTTATCAAAAACATATATCATATCTGCATTCTTAATAGTTGATAATCTATGGGCAATAATTAAAGCGCTTCTTTCTCTTAGTAATGCTTCGAGTGCAATCTGAACCTTCGATTCTGCTTCACTATCTAAAGAGGATGTAGCTTCATCAAGTAATAAAATAGGAGAATTTTTAATCATTGCCCTAGCAATAGCAATTCTTTGTTTCTGTCCACCGGAGAGTTTCAAACCTGATTCACCTGCTGAGGTTTCATAACCATTTGGAAGCTCTTTTACAAAATCATCGACCAATGCTTCTTTACAGGCTGAAATAAATACATCTTCAGAAATTTCAGATGAACCAAACAAAATATTTTCCCTTATCGATGCATCAAAAATCAAAGAGTCCTGAGAAACTAAAGCTGAACTCTCTCTTACGGTAGATAAAGAAAGGCTTCTAATATCAACATTATCAATCTTAATAACGCCATTTGTTGGATCATAAAAACGAGGAACTAGGTTTAAAAGTGTTGTTTTACCTGCTCCTGAAGGACCAACTAATGCAACTGTTTGTCCGGGATTAACAACAAATGAAATATTATCAATAGCAAAATCATCTGAATGATCAAAATATGAAAAAGATACATTTTCAAATTCAATTAAACCTTTTGGCTTACCGATAGTTTGTTGATTAATAGGTTCAATAATTTTTGGTTTGTTGTCGATAATTGGAAATAATCTATGAGAAGCAGCTACACCTTCTTGAAGCATTGCTTGTAAATTAGCAACCGCCTTTAATGGATCGTATAACAAACCTGCAGCGGTAGTAAATGCCATAAAACTTCCCACACTAATTTCCGCGTTTATAGATTTACTCCCAGCATAAAAAATTATCCCAGCTATCGCAAACCCAGTGACAATTTCCATTATAGGGGCTGAAGCAGATCTTGCTCTTACACCTCTCATCGATAATGAAACAACCTTTCTTATAGTCTCATTTGCTTTGTTAAGATAAAAGCTCTCTTGACGATAGGCTTTTATAATACGCATGCCTTTTAATGTTTCTGAAACAAGGGATGAAAGCGTTCCTATTTCCTCTAGGCTATCACGAACGGCTTTTCTTAATTTCTTTCCTAAATACCTTAAACCAAGCGCTGCTGGTGGAAGAACTATAAGGAATATCATTGCTAGTTTAAAATCTACCCAAAGTAAATAACTTACTAAGCCTAGAACCATTAAGATGTTTCTTGATAAATTTACCACAACTGAAGACATAGTTTCGCGTAATTTTGTTGAGTCAGCGGTAAAATTAGAAATAAACCGCGCAGAGTGTATCGAATTTATATATGAAATATCTGATTTTAGCAGAGATAAATATAAATCATTTTGGAGTGATCCTACAATTTTTTGACCTATTAAATTAATAGAAACATTTGCTCCAAAAGTACCTAAAGCTCTAACAAACATTATTAAAACTGCTACGATGGGAAGAAGAATTAGCATATTTTCGTTTTTATCTACAAAAATATCATCAATTACTCTTCGAATTAGCTCGGGTAAAGCAGGTGTACTAAGAGCGACAATAGCATTACATACTAGTGCTATTGTCAAATAACCAGATAAACCAGATGCGTAGCTCTTCCAGATTCTTTTTATAGTCTCGACAGAGCCTATTTCATTTATATTTTTATTCATTGTTACTTGTTTAATTTTTTCAAAATAAGATCATAAGATATATTATTATAAATTAAATTATAGCCATAAATTTTTTTTGGTACAAAACAGGAGTGAATAAAATGCTAGAAGGAAAGAAAATTATAGTTACCGGCTCAGCCAGTGGAATGGGTGAGGCTACTTTAAAGGCTTATGTTAAAGCTGGAGCAAATGTAGTAGGAATGGATATTTCTGATCAAAAAGGTAAAGAAATATCTTTAAATGCAGATAAAACTGGACCTGGAAAATGCTCATTTATTCAAATTGATGTATCAGATAAAGATAGCGTAAAAAATGCATTTGATCTTGCCTTAGGTGAGTTAAAAGCTCTTGATGTTCTCGCTCACCCGGCAGCAATTCAAGGCCCAGCTGATGCCTCTAATGTTAAAGTAGAGGATTGGGATAATATGTTTGCAGTCAATGTACGAGGGACAATGCTAACAAATCAAACTGCTTTTAAATATATGAAAGAAAATGGATCAGGTTCAATAATTAATTTTGGATCAATTTCTGGATTAAGGCCGGAACCCTCTGCTTCGGCTTATTCAGCAGCAAAAGGAGCTGTTCATTCATGGACAAGAACTGCAGCAGGGACATGGGGAAAGTTTAATATTAGAGTTAATGCAATTCTTCCTGCAATTGCGACACCCATGTATTATGCAGCAAGAAAAAGGTCAACTGAAGAAGAAAATACTGTTGCTCACTGGAGAAATTCTGTTCCCATTGCTTTAGGTCAAGCTTATGGTGATCCTGATAATGATTTAGCACCAGTAATGATCTTTTTTGCCTCAGATTCTTCAAAATTTATAACTGGTCAATTAATTCCTGTTGATGGAGGGCAAACAGCTGGTTTATAAGAATTAATAAAAATTAAATTATTTTAAATATGGTCATTGCTTATTTTAATTATTAAGAATAATTTGGGTTCAAAGAAATATACATTATGCCAATTAAACTATCAGATAAAATAGAAAATATCCCTCCTTCAGCAACAATGTTGATGACTCAATTAGCGCGTGATCTAAAGTCAGAAGGTAAGAATGTTATAAGCATGAGTGCTGGAGAACCCGATTTTGATACACCTCAATACATTAAAGAGTCTGCAATAGATGCTATTAATAGAGGTGAAACTAAATATACAGCAGTTGACGGAATTAATGAACTTAAAGAAGCAGTAATAAATAAATTTAAAATTGATAATAATCTAGATTACGCAAAAGACGCTATTTCTGTTGCACCAGGTGGAAAATCAATAATATTTAATGCCATTTTATCGACTGTAAACCCTGGAGATGAAGTACTTATTCCTGCTCCATATTGGGTTAGTTATCCTGATATCGTTAAACTTGCGGGTGGAACACCGATAATAATAAAAACATCATCAGATAACAGTTTTAAGATTTCTCCTGATGACCTTGAAAAAAATATAACAAATAAATCTAAATGGCTTTTTCTAAATTCACCCTCAAACCCTACCGGGCAAGTTTATACTAAAGATGAACTTAAGAATCTTGCTAAGATAATTAAAAAACATAAAAATTTATATGTTTTGTCAGATGATATTTATGAATATATCCGATACAAAAATGATGAGAGTTTTTATACTATTGCTCAATTAGATGAAGAAATTTTTTCAAGAACAATTACCATGAACGGGGTATCAAAAGCATACTCCATGACAGGATGGCGAATTGGATACTGTGGAGGACCAACAGAAATAATCAATTCTATGAGGAAATTGATGGGGCAATCTACTTCTAACCCATCTTCAATTTCTCAGTGGGCCGCAGTTGAAGCATTAAATGGATCAAAAAAATTCCTTGATGAATGGTTAAAGTCTTTTGAGGAAAGAAGAAACTTTATAGTAAATTTTTTAAATAAATGTGAAGGTATAGAGTGTCTAAATCCGGAAGGAGCTTTTTATGTTTATCCTTCTTGCTCAGGTCTAATAGGCAAAGAGTATAAAGGTAAGATAATTAATAATGATAAAGATTTTGCCATGATTTTACTTAAAGAAAAATTAGTCAGTGTTGTTCATGGAGAAGCTTTTGGTTTGTCACCATTCTTCAGAATTTCATATGCAACATCTATGGATAATATAAAACAAGCTTGTAATAGAATTGGTGAACTTTGTGATGAAGCTAAATCATAATGAATTCAGGAAAAATTAAGTCTAATAAAATTGAACTCTGGGAAAACCCTTCTTTAAAACGAAATATTAATAAAAAAATTAATCCTTTTAAGATAAACACAGAGTTTTTACCTTCAGGCGATCAGCCAGAAGCTATAAAGTCACTTGTAAGCGGCATAAGTGATAATGAGAGGTCACAGGTTCTTCTGGGTGTTACTGGATCAGGTAAAACATTCACTATGGCTCAAATTATCGAAGAAAGCCAAAAACCTGCTTTAATTCTAGCCCCAAACAAAACTCTTGCCGCTCAACTTTATGGAGAATTTAAAGATTTTTTTCCTGATAATGCAGTTGAATATTTTGTATCTTATTACGATTATTATCAACCAGAAGCATATGTTCCTAGAACAGATACATATATAGAAAAAGACGCCTCAATAAATGAACAAATTGATAGGTTGAGGCATTCAGCCACACGATCTCTACTGGAAAGAGGAGATGTTATAATTGTTGCATCTGTTTCATGTATTTATGGAATCGGCTCAGTTGAAACTTATTCAAATATGACAATTAGTATAACGAATGGTGAAAAAATTGAGAGGCAAACCATTCTTAAAAAATTAGTTGAACTTCAATACACAAGAAATGATACGAATTTTTCAAGAGGAACATTCAGAGTTAGGGGAGATTTAATTGAAATTTGGCCAGCGCATCTTGAAGATATTGTATGGAGAATATCTTTGTGGGGAAACGAGATAGAAGATATCGGAGAATATGATCCTCTCACAGGAAAAAAAGAGTCGGAACTTGAAAGTATTAAAATATATGCGAATTCTCATTATGTTACTCCTCGTCCTACAATTAACCAAGCAATTACAAAGATTAAAAAAGATCTTCAAATTAGACTAAAAGAGTTAGAGAAGTCTAATAGATTATTAGAGATGCAAAGGCTTGAGCAAAGAACAAATTTTGATCTTGAGATGATGGAAGTTACAGGAATATGTGCTGGAATTGAGAATTATTCTAGATATTTGACTGGTAGAAAACCTGGTGAGCCTCCCCCTACATTATTTGAATATCTGCCAAGTGAGGCTCTAGTTTTTGTAGATGAGAGTCATGTAACTGTTCCACAATTGGGCGGTATGTACCGAGGAGACTTTAATCGAAAATCAACATTAGCAGAACACGGATTTCGATTACCCTCTTGCATTGATAACAGACCATTAAAATTCGAAGAATGGGACAAAATGAGACCTCTTAGCGTATTTGTTTCAGCCACACCAGGAGATTGGGAGATCAATGAATCAAATGGAGTATTTGTTGAACAAATCATTCGACCTACTGGTCTTATTGATCCAGCTTGTGAAGTAAGACCGGCAAAAAACCAAGTTGATGATCTTATTTATGAATGCAAAAAAATAATTAAAAAAAACCAAAGGGTTTTAGTGACCGTTTTAACAAAAAAAATGGCCGAAGATTTAACTGAATATATGAATGAACAAGGAATTAAAGTTAGATACCTTCACTCAGACATAGATACTCTTGAAAGAATTGAAATTTTAAAAGATCTAAGAACTGGTTTATTTGATGTTTTGGTTGGTATTAATCTTCTGAGGGAGGGCCTCGATATACCTGAATGTTCACTTGTAGCTATCTTGGATGCAGATAAAGAGGGTTTTTTAAGATCAGAAACATCTTTAATTCAAACTATCGGAAGAGCCGCTAGAAATGTAGATGGGAAAGTTATCTTATATGCTGATAAAGTTACTGGTTCAATGGATAGAGCAATGGGAGAAACGGAAAGAAGAAGAGACAAACAAAAAGAATATAATAAGATTAATAAAATTACTCCAGAAAGTATAAAGAAAAATATTAAAGATATCCTTGGAAGCATATATGAGAAAGATCATCTTGAAATAGATTCACCGGAATTTTTTGATAATGATGTTTTGTTTGGAGATAATTTTAAAAAACATTTAGAAGACCTTAATAGTAAAATGTTGAAATTTGCAGAAGATTTAGATTTTGAAAATGCTGCAAAAATTAGAGATGAAATTCGAAGGCTAGAGGAAACAAGCCTAAAATATGCTGATGATCCAATGTTAAAACAAAAAAAAATAAGGAAAAAAAATAGAAAAGGTAAAAAATGAAAAATAAGTATGCATTAATAACTGGTGGAGGGAAAAGAATAGGTTCTTCAATATGTAAATATTTAGCAGCCCAAGGTTGGCAGGTTATAATTCACTACAATAATAGTAGATTTGAGGCTGAGAAAACCCTCAAAGAAATTGAAACAAACAACGGAAAAGCATTTTTAATTAAAGCTGATCTCTCTTCAACTAACCAGATTAGAAAGCTAATACCAAGGATTAATAAAAAATATGGTCAACTATCTATGCTGATTAATAATGCATCAATTTTTGAAAAAGATGACATAAAATCAATCTCACCTAAATTATTGGAAAGTCATATTAATGTTAATTTAAAGGCTCCTTTATTCTTATCAAAAGATTTTGCGAGTCAATTAGTAAAAAGAAATAAAGGGATTATTATTAACTTTCTTGATCAAAGTGTTTTGACCTTTAGGCCTAATTTTATCTCATATTCATTATCAAAGAATTCCTTGTGGTATCTCACAAGATCACTTGCTCAAGCTTTAAGCCCCAAAATTAGAGTATGTGCAATCGGTCCAGGTCCAACTCTTCAGGGAAAAAGACAAACAAAAAAAGACTTCGAAGTTCAAAAACAAGTCACACCTCTTGGTATTGGACCAGATTTAGAAGAAATTAATAATGCTATTAATTTTATTATAAATAATAATTCTTTTACTGGTCAGATGATAGTTCTTGATGGTGGTGAACATTTAAAATGGGAAGAAATAAAGGATAAGAAATTTGTTGAATAATAAAAATAAGTTGAATCAGTAACTTAGAAAAATAATCTAATAAAGTTCATTTTGTTCACAATATGGTTTTTTTTAACTTAATGACTTAATTTGGAATTAATGATTGGTATAATATAAAAAAATTATTAATTAATATAATATATTCAATTACTTATTTGATATCAATATTTATAATCTTTATATTATGTATAATTTTTAGATTTATATTTATCTCAAACATTATTTTTCAACAAAGTTATCCACAGGTTTAATATGGAATTTTTTTACAATAAAATTATAATTCAGTAATTAAAATTTATGAAAATGAAAACTGGCAAAGAAAAAGTTAAAGAAACAGTAAAAACAATTCCGAATAAGCCTGGTGTTTATAGAATGCTAGATAAAAATAAGAATATTATTTATGTAGGAAAGGCTAAAAATTTATTTAAAAGAGTAAAAAGCTACTCAAATAAAAATATTGGCAATAAACGCATAGAAAAAATGGTCAATTTAATTCATGAAGTTGAGTTCACAACAACTGATAATGAAGAAAATGCTCTTTTACTAGAAGTAAATTTAATTAAGCTTCATAAGCCCAAATACAATATATTAATGAGAGATGATAAATCCTTTCCATATATATTTATTTCAACTGAACACGACTTTCCGCGCTTGGAAAAACATAGAGGCGTAAGAAAAAAACATGGGCATTACTATGGCCCTTTTCCAAATCCAGGAGCCATTAACAGGACAATAAAAACATTACAGAAAGCATTTCTATTAAGAACCTGTAGCGACAAAGAGGTAGAGGCTGGCAATAAACCGTGCTTTAATTATCATCTTAAACGTTGCAGTGGTCCTTGTGCTGGAAAAATTACTAAAGAGGAATATGGAAAACTGGTAAACGATGTTAAAAAAGTTTTTAAAGGTGATGCAAAGAAAATAAAATCACGATTTGCAAAAAAAATGCAAACAGCATCTGAGAGTCAACAGTATGAAGAAGCAGCTTACTACCGAGATAGAATTAAGTCTCTATCAAATTTAACAAACTCGTTTAGCATAAATCCTAAAAACCTAATTGATGCGGATGTATTTTCTATATTCAAAAATGAAAAATATGCATGCATACAAGTCTTTTTCTTTCGATCAAGAAAAAATCTTGGTAACAAACCTTTTTTTATAAATAATATTAAAGGGCTAAATGAGCTAGAAATAATGGAATCATTCATTCCTCAGTTTTACAATAACCGCCCCTCCCCAAAATTAATACTTGCAAGTGAAAAAATTAAACAGAAAGAAGTAATTCAAAGTCTGTTAACCTCACAAAATAAAATAAAAATTGAAATACAAACTCCATCAAGAGGTGAAAAAAAGGAAATTATTGATCATGCGATAGAAAATTCTAAAGATGCATTAAAAAAATATACAAAAGATATGTTGAGTAAAAAAATAAATTTAAAGAATCTTCAAAAAACATTGAAATTAGAAGATGTACCTCAAAGAATTGAAGTTTTTGATAACAGCCATATACAAGGTTCTTTTTCAACAGGGGCAATGATTGTTTCCGGCACCGAAGGATTCATGAAAAATCAATACAGAAAATATAACATTAAAGAAGCAAAAACCAATGATGATTTTGGAATGATGTATGAAGTTTTATTAAGAAGGTTTTTAAGATTAAGGGATAAAACTATCGATGATGAAGATTTTCCTGATCTAATTGTTATTGATGGTGGTAAAGGACAGTTATCAATGGCAAAAAAAGCTATGGAAAAAGCAAAAATTAATAAAATTAAAATTATAAGTATATCAAAAGGTGAAAATCGTAATGATGGGAATGAAATTATTCACACATTAAACAGTGAGAGTTTTGTTTTAAAAAAATCCGATCCATCATTATTTTATCTTCAAAGACTCAGAGACGAAGCACATAGATTTGCTATTGGCACACATAGGAAAAAAAGAGATAAAAGTATTCACTTAAATCCCTTGGATGAAATACCCGGCATAGGATCAAAAAGAAAAAAAGAATTAATGAATGCTTTTGGCTCAGCTAAAGGTGTAAGTAAAGCTAAAATTAGAGAACTTACAGAAGTTGACGGCATATCAAAAAATTTAGCCCAGAATATTTATAACTGGTTTAATGAATTAAATTAAATTAATAGTAACTATGGCAAATATTTTAACATTTTTCAGGATTATTGTTTCATTATGTATCCCGATAGGTTATTGGCTAATAAATAATTTTTCGGCAGACTTTTATAAAGAAACATTTTTACTCCTCTTAGCAATTCTATTCATATTGGCGTCAATTTCCGACTTCCTTGATGGTTTTATTGCTAGAAAATATGATCAGGAAACTAATATCGGAAAAATACTTGACCCAATTGCAGATAAACTACTTGTAATAATATCATTGATTATTTTGATATTATCATTTGAAGAAAATCTTATAATCTTTTTCTCATCGATATTAATTATATTCAGGGAAATTTTAATATCAGGATTAAGAGAAATTACAAAATCTAGCGGCCTCATCTTGGATGTTACTAAGCTTTCTAAATGGAAAACTGCAGCTCAATTGGCTTCAATAATTTTATTATTTATAAATATATCTAATTATAACAATTTATATCCAGAATTAATATTTCCACTTTGGTTTTATGAATTTTCATATTTGACTGGAAATGTACTAATCTTAATTGCTTCTTTGCTTTCTATCTTATCAGCGTATAAATATATAATTGGAACTATTAACTTTATGAAAGAAAAGGATAAAATGTGAAAATACTTTATTTTGCTAAAATAAGAGAAACCATTGGGTTATCAGAGGAAAATATAGATTTACCTTCTAAAGTAATAACCGTTGATGATTTTTTAAATTACTTAATCTTAAAAGACAAAAAATATAGTTTTGCTCTTAATAATAAAGAGGCAATACACATCGCTTGTGATGAAGAGTACGTTGATAAAGATTTTATTTTAAGTAACACTCGTGAGATAGCTATATTTCCACCAGTTACAGGTGGATAATGATTTTAGTCAAAATACAAAAAAAAAAGTTCAATCCCCAGAAAATCCTGCAAAATGCTCAAAAAGATAAGAAATATGGCGCTTTAGTCTCTTTTGTTGGTTCAGTGAGAGAAGAAACAAATAACGGTAAAATCAAAAGCCTTTTAATAGAGCATTATGAAAATATGGCTGAAAAAGTTATATTTAAAACTGCATTAACCGCTAAAGAAAAATGGGGTCTTGATTATTGCTTTATAATTCATAGATATGGAAAATTGAGGGCGGGTGAGTCTATAGTAATGGTAATAACTTGTTCCAAACATAGAAAGGAGGCGTTTGCTGCAAACCAATACATAATAGACTGGTTAAAAGTCAATGCACCATTTTGGAAAAAAGAAATTTTTCAAAATGAGTCCAAATGGGTTGAGCAATCTGTTTAATCACCCTCCCAATTATTAACTAAATTGATATAAGACTCAGATAATTTTTTTATTTCTTCGCCAACCTTAAACTTAAAATTATCAATTTCGGATACAGGAGTTACCTCTGCTGCCGTTCCTGTAATAAAGCATTGCTCAAAATTAGATAGCTCTTCCAACTGAATCTTTCTTTCAATAATTTTTAATCCATGACCCTTTGCAATTTCAATAACGGTTCTTCTTGTTATTCCATCTAAAAAACAATCAGGTATTGGAGTGTGTATTTCGTTTCCTTTAATAAAAAATATATTAGCTCCAGTAGCTTCTGCAACTTTATCTTCAGTGTCCAACATCAAAGCATCTGCATAACCTTGAGACTCTGCTTTATGTTTTGCTAATGTGCAAATCATATAAAGCCCTGCAGCTTTAGCTTTACATGGTATTGTATCTGGTGAAGGTCTTCTCCAACTAGATAGAGTAAGTCTTATACCCTTTAATTTATCCTCTGGACTAAAGTATGAAGGCCATTCCCAAACTGCTATTGCACAATGTATTTTAGTGTTTTGAGCTGAAACGCCAACAGTTTCTGCGCCCCTCCAAGCAATGGGACGAATGTAAGCATCAACTAAGTTATTTTTTTTCAGAGTCAAGTAACAAGCATCTTTTATTTCTTCGATACTGTATGGAATAACAAAATCTAATTCACTTGCAGAAAAAAATAATCTTTCAGTATGCTCGTGAAGTTTAAAAATTTTACCAGAGTATGATCTCTCACCCTCAAAAACTGAACTAGCATAATGAAGTCCGTGCGTTAGAACATGTAATTTAGCATCTTTCCAATCAATGAAATCCCCATTATACCAAATTAAGCCCTCTTTATTTTCCATTGACTCTATATTCAAAATTTTCTCCAAAATTATACTTATAAATAGCAGATATTAAATCACATAATTAATACAATAGCCTAAATTAAGTAAACATAATTATTTGATTGAATACATTTGTATATTAAAATAACGAAAAGGAAAAAAAAAGTGTCTGAAATAACTTATAATTTACTTGTTGTAGATGATGATGAAAGAATAAGAAACTTATTAAGCCAATATCTTATTAAGGAAGGTTTTATTGTATCTACTGCTAATGGCGCAGATGCCGCTAGAAAGAAAATTCAGTTGATTAATTTCGACTTAATCATATTGGATATTATGATGCCGGGTGATGATGGGTTAATGCTTACTCAAGAAATAAGAAATAATTCCGATATACCTATTATATTGTTAACTGCAAAATCTGGAACAGATTCAAAAATTGAAGGTTTAGAGTTTGGGGCTGACGATTATCTAACAAAACCATTTAACCCTAAAGAATTACTCTTACGTATTTTATCAATCTTAAAAAGATCCAAAAGTGAAGATAATATTGGTAATGAAATATTTTTTGGAGATTTTATGCTTAATATTGAAAAAAGAGAGCTCACTAAATCGAAGGAAAGAGTTTATTTAACTGATAGAGAAATGAATTTACTTATCGCATTAGCAAAAAGCCCTGGTCAACCTCTAAACAGAGAGAAGTTAGCTGGAATTGATGAACCTGGAAGATCTGTAGATGTTGGAATTAATAGACTAAGAAGAAAAATTGAAAAAGATCCTAGAATGCCCCTTTGGTTACAAACAGTGAGAGGTGAAGGTTATATTTTAAGGCCTGATAAATAATGTTTTTTTGGAAAAACTCAATAAAGTTAAAAGATTTCTTGCCTAAGGGATTATATCCGAGATCACTACTAATAATAATTATACCTGTAGTTGTTTTGCAAGGAATACTAACTTTTGTATTTTTAGATAGGCACTGGCAATTAGTTACGAGAAAACTATCATCAGCTGTAGCTTCTGAAATTGCAACATTTATAGATGTTGTGCCCTCATTAGGAGTTGATAAAATTGCTAAATTGTCAGAGGATTTTTATGATGTAAAAGTAAATTTTATATCAAGTCAAAAACTTACTATTAATTCTCCAAAACCCGTTAATCTTGTTGAGAGCACTCTTAGTAAAGAATTATCAAGAACAATGAAAAATAGTTTTGTTGTTGACGCACATACTTATGAGAAAAGAGTTGTAGTTCAAATTGAGAAAGCAGAAGGAATTTACGAATTCATAATTCCAAGAAGAAATGTCTACGCAACTAATAGCCATATTTTTCTTGTTTGGATGGTAATATCTTCACTTTTACTTGTTTCTGTTGCGGTTATATTTATGCGCCAACAAATAAAACCTATTGAAAAATTATCAATGGCTGCTCAGCAGTTTGGCTTAGGAAAAAAGATGGAAAACTTTAAACCCTCAGGTGCTACAGAAGTTAGAAGAGCGGCAGAGGCATATTTAAAAATGCAAGAGAGGATTGAGAGATTTATAGAGCAAAGAACATTAATGTTAGCAGGAGTTAGTCATGATCTGAGAACACCTTTAACAAGATTAAAGTTACAATTAGAGATGTTGGCGGATAATAAAACTAACACTGAGCTACTTTCAGATGTGAATGAAATGCAAAAAATGTTAGAAAATTATCTCGACTTTGCTGAAGATGTTACTAAGGAGAAAGCAACAAAAGTTGATTTGGGTAAAATGATAAAAGAAATTATTGAAAATGAAGCAACCGAAAACAAGAAAATAAAATCAAATATTAAAAATGATAAACCAATATTTTTTGAATGCAGATCGATAGCTATGAAACGATGTATAACTAACCTTTTAAATAACGCTTGCTCATACGGAAGCAATGTCTATGTATCGCTTGATAAGAAAAGCGATATAATTGATATTACAATTGAAGACGATGGCCCAGGTATTAATAAAAATGACTACGATAAAGCAATTAAACCTTTTATTCGGCTTGACACATCAAGAAACCAAAATATACCTGGCTCAGGTTTAGGTTTATCTATATCACAAGATATAACAAGTAATCACGGCGGTAAACTTGTTATGTCCAAAAGTGACTTGGGCGGTCTAAAAGTAAAATTAAAGTTTTCAAATTAATTATTAGCAATTTCAATGCTTCTTTTTTTAGCCATATCAATTGCTTCGCTTAATTTGTTAAAAAAACTATTATTATCAATTAAAACTTTTAAAGCAGCTTCAGTTGTACCATTTGGTGATGTCACATTTTCTCTTAGTTGAACTACATCTATATTAGTATTTTTAATTAGTTTACCTGATCCGATAATAATTTGCTCTGAAATTTGTTTTGCAATATTTTCTGAGAACCCCTCAGCAATTGCGATTTTTTGTAGACACTCAGTGAAGTAGAAAAAATAGGCTGGTCCAGATCCTGCGATAGCTGTAAACGAATCCATTTGATCTTCATCTTCAAGCCATATTTTATTACCGATTGATTGAAAAATAATATTTACAGCGCTAATTTGATCATTATTTATTTTCTTGTTTCCCACTAAAGCTGTCATTCCTTCTGCTACCGAAGAAGCAATATTTGGCATTGCTCTTATAATTGCAATAGAACCAATGACATCTTCAATTTTTTTTATTTTTACACCTGCTAAAATTGAAACGATTAGGGTTTCTCCATTAACAATTCTATGATTTTTAAGATCATCAAAAATTTCAATATAATTACTAGGCTTTGTAGCAACAATAACGTAGTCATAGTTAATTCGGTGTTTCAACTCTCTGATATCTGAATAGAAATTTGTTCTATTTTTTTTAAATTTTTTTTTATAGGAGCCAGTTATCGCAGGATCAACTACATCAATTAAATTAAAATTATTATCAGATTTAGCTATACCTTCTAAGAGACTACCTCCCATTTTACCGCAGCCTATTAATAAGATTTTTGGTTTATCCATAAATTTTAGGCTTCTCCTCTAGTCTCAAACAAAACTGTACTCAGAGCTTCTTCACTTGTTTTGCCTGCCCATAAAATATATTGGAAAGCTGGAAAATATAAATCTATTGAATTTATAGCATCTATTAATAAAGTTTCTATAGTTTCAAGGTTTAGAATTCTTTCATCTAATATTAAGCTATTACGATAAACAATGAGTCCTTCTTTATCCCAAACATCAAAATGACCTAACCAAAGTTGTGCATTGATTGAAGAAACCAATTTTAATATTTGGTATTTATTTTTCTTATTAAACCTTAAATCAAATCCACAAACTATATTTAAACCTTGTGAATTATTGTGAAGGGAAACAGATATTTGATAATTATTATGTTTACCATTTGCAATAATAGAAACTTCTTCATCAGTTCTATCGAATGTCCAATTTTGAAAACTTGCTGCTAATTCAACATTATCCAGTGGATCATCTAAAAATTCTTTTTTTGCTAACGAAGTCATATTATCTATATGTAGTAGTTGTAAAATTAGATTATACTATAAATAGCGTATTTTTTATATATAAAAACATAAAATAAATTTAAAATTTGGTATAAATATATTGTGTTAGAATTTTTACTTAATATTGATCCAATAGCATTGAAAATAGGGTCATTAGAAATAAGATGGTATGGCCTTGCTTATCTTGCAGGAATTCTATTAGGTTTATATTACGCAAAATGGATAATAACTAATTATAAGAAAAAAAATAATTTATCCATTTCAATAAATAATATTGATGAAATATTTATATGGGTTGTATTTGGAATAATTTTTGGCGCCAGAATAGGCTATGTAATTTTCTATAACCCGACATCCTTAATTTCAAATCCTTTAACCATTTTTGCATTATGGCAAGGTGGAATGTCTTTTCATGGAGGTGCATCAGGAGTTATTCTGGCAATTATATTATACTCTTATTCAAAAAAAGTATCATTACTTCAATTGGGGGATGTTATATGCTCTGTTGTACCAATTGGATTGTTTTTCGGAAGATTAGCAAATTTTATTAATTCAGAATTATGGGGAAAAGTAACAACCGTTTCATGGGGCGTAGTATTTCCAAATGCCGGAAATCTTCCCAGACACCCAAGTCAATTATATGAAGCAATTTTAGAAGGTTTAGTAATTCTTCTAATTTTATTTTTTTTGATAAAGAAAAATTTGCTTAGTTATAGTGGATTTATCAGTGGGACATTTTTATTTCTTTATTCTTTATTCAGAATTTTTGTAGAAAATTTTAGAGAGCCAGATTCACATATTGGGTATATATACAACAGTATAACATTAGGTATGATATTATCAGTTCCTTTCATGATTGCAGGTATATGTATTATGATTTATGCCATAAAAAAAAATGGAAAAAATTGAATTAAAATTAATTAAAGAAATAAATAAGTTTGGTTATATTCCTGTTTCTAAATTTATGGAAATTAGTTTATCCGATCCAGTTGATGGTTATTATATTAGTCAAGATCCACTTGGTAAGGAGGGTGACTTCATAACATCGCCGGAGATAACGCAAATTTTTGGCGAAATTATTGGCGCGTGGTCGATTGATGTCATTAATAAAATAAATTCTAAATTATCTTTTCAGATTATTGATTTAGGTGGTGGAAAAGGGACTCTACTTAAGGATATAGAGAGAATAAGCAAAGGTAATAAAATTTCATTTGGGTTTTTAGAGATTAATAAGAATTTAATTAAGATTCAAAAGAAAAATATTCCTGAGGCTAAACACTATAAATCCATTTCAGAAATACCTAATTTACCAACAATCTTTATAGGAAATGAATTTTTAGATGTTTTCCCAATAAGGCAATACAAAAAAGTCAATAAACAGTGGAAAGAGGTGTTTATTTCAATTGAAAATAATCAATTTTGTTATTCTTATAACAATATTCAAAGCAAAAAACTATTTGAGTATTACAAGGACACAATCCCTCAAGGTGCTGATTTCTTTGAAATTAATACCATGACGAAAAAAATATTAACTGATATTTCTATATTTTTAAAAAGGAATAATGGAATATCTCTTTTTATCGATTACGGATACTTAAAAGGCTATGGTGATACTCTTCAAGCCGTAAAAAATCATAAATTTGTTAATCCTTTGAGCTTTCCTGGAGTTTCAGATTTAACAGCACATGTTAATTTTTCTCATATAATTAAAGAGGTAAATAGTTTAGGAATGAATTTCTTTGGTACAACAACACAAAGAGATTTCCTTATTAAACTAGGAGCTCGAGAAAGATTAGAAATATTGAAAAAATCGACAAACTCTGAAAAAACTAAGATTGATTTAGAGAAAGGACTATGCAGATTAATAGAAAATTCACAGATGGGAGAACTTTTTAAGGTTTGTGCAATGTCACCAAAAAATAAATTAATTCCAGAAGGATTTGATTAGTATTTAATCCCCTGCTAAATAAAGCCAAGGGAAGTTTAAAAATGAAATTAGTATCTGGTAATTCAAATAGAAATTTAGCTGAAAATATTGGTAGGTATTTAAATACACCACTGGCTAATTGTACTGTCAAAAAATTCTCTGATAAGGAAATCTTTATTGAGATGAATGAGAACTGTAGAGGTGAAGATGTTTTCATTATTCAATCGACATCTTTTCCTGCAAACGATAATTTGATGGAGTTACTAATACTCATAGATACTTTAAAAAGAGCCTCTGCTAAAAGAATAACAGCTGTTATTCCTTATTTTGGTTATGCAAGACAGGATAGGAAGCCTGGTCCAAGAACGCCAATTACGGCTAAGTTAGTAGCTAATCTTATTGCAAAATCTGGAGCAGACAGAGTGCTAAGCATGGATTTACATGCCGGTCAAATTCAAGGGTTTTTTGACATACCGACAGATAATCTTTTTGCTGCACCATTTTTATTATCAGATATAGAAAATAAAATAGGAAAAAATAATGCAATGGTTGTGTCCCCTGATGTAGGTGGAGTTGTAAGAGCAAGACTAATAGCAAGCAGAATTAATTCTGACTTGGCTATAGTTGACAAAAGAAGAGAAAAAGCAGGCGAATCTGAAGTCATGAATATTATAGGCGATGTTTCAGACAGGAGTTGCTTCATGATTGATGATATCGTTGACTCAGCTGGAACTTTATGCAACGCAGCAGATGCATTAATAAATGCAGGAGCAAAAGAGGTTTATGCCCATGTTACACACGGTGTTTTATCTGGTGAAGCTATAAAAAGAGTAAATGACTCAGCGCTCACAAAATTGGTAATAACAGACACCATTAACGAGACAGATGATATTAAAAATTCTAATAAAATAGAAATAGTTAGTATTGTAGAGCTACTTGGTGAGGCAATTAAAAGGATTTCTGAAGAAAGATCTGTATCAAGTTTGTTTGATTAACTTGCTTTGAAGTCAAAGTGAGGGTATAAGCCCATTGATATTATTTTAAAAGGTTAAATTAATTATGGCTGAAGCTAATATTTTAAAAGGCGAAGTTAGAGAAAATACTGGAAAATCTTATACGAAATTATCTCGAAAAGAAGGAAATATTCCTTGTGTAGTATATGGCGATGAGAAAGAACCAATTGCAGTCAACATTAATTCTATATCTGCATTAAAATTATATAACACCGGAAGGATGCTAACAACTTTACTTGATCTAGAATTATCAAATGGTGATAAAATGAAAGTTATACCTAAAGATATTCAAATTGATCCAGTAAAAGACAATATAATTCATATAGATCTACTCAGATTATCAAGTGACTCAAGGGTATCTGTTGAAATTCAAGTAAATTTTATAGGGGAGAGCGACTCACCAGGAATTAAGGCAGGTGGTGTGTTAACCGTTACACGATATAGTGTTGAATTGGACTGTCCAGCTCTAAGTATTCCTGAGGCTATAGATGTTGATATCTCTATGCTTGAAATGGGAGAGAGCGTTAAGTTATCTGATGTAACATTACCAGAAGATGTTAATCCAGTTATAACTGATAGAGACATTACAATTGCTAGTGTTACTGCTCCTGTTGAAGAAATTGAAGAGGAAATCATCGAAGAAACATCTGTAGAAGATGGAGAGCTATCAGCCGAAACAGATGATAGTCAAACAACTGAAGAGACTTCTGAAGAATCATCAGAAGAATCTCAAGAAGAAAACAAAGAATAGGATCAATAAACTTGTCTATGCCCGAAGAAACACTATTGCTAGTAGGATTGGGAAATCCCGGAGAAAAGTATAAAAATAATCGTCATAATGTTGGATTTATGGTTCTTGACTATGTCACTAACCAGCTAAAATTTGGTCGAAGCAGAACAAAGTTTTTAGGAAGAACATCAATGGGTTCATATGAAACAATTAAACTCATATCTTTTAAGCCTCAAACTTTTATGAATGAATCTGGAAGGGCTGTTAGGGAGGCCTCTAATTTCTATAAAATTAATCCCGAAAGAATTTTTGTATTTCATGATGATTTGGATTTAGATTTTGGTGAAGTCAAATTAAAAAAAGGCGGAAGTAATGCTGGTCATAATGGATTGGCTTCAATTGATGAAAATATTGGTAATAATTATATTCGCCTAAGAGTTGGAATAAATCATCCAGGTGATAAAGAAAAGGTTACTGGACATGTTCTCGGAGATTTCTCCAAAGAAGAAAATGAGGAATTCGAGAAAATACTAATAAAAATTGTTAAAAATTTTGATCTTCTAATTGCTACAAATATAAAAAAATTTCAATCAAATATGAAATAAATGGGCTTTAAGTGTGGTATAATAGGCCTTCCAAATGTAGGTAAATCAACTCTTTTCAATGCACTAACACAAACATCACAAGCACAGGCAGAAAATTATCCCTTTTGTACTATCGAACCTAATATTGGAGAGGTAGATGTACCAGATGAGCGGTTAAAAAAACTTTCTGAAATAAGCTCATCTGATAAAACTATACCAACTAGAATTACCTTTGTTGATATAGCTGGTTTAGTTGAAGGAGCCTCTAAGGGTGAAGGTTTAGGAAATCAGTTTTTAGGTAATATTAGGGAAGTTGACGCTTTAGCTCATATTGTAAGGTGTTTTGAAGATCAAAATATTACGCATGTAAACGGAAATATTGATCCTATTAGAGATATAGAAACAATAAATACAGAGTTACTTTTATCTGATATCGAAAGTTTAGAAAACAGAATCCCAAATCTTGAAAAAAAGCAGCGCGGAGGAGATAAAGATGCTCCAAAAAAGTTAAAACTAATCGATGTTTTAATTAAAAAGTTAAACTCAGGTGACTCAATTAAATTAAATGAATATGATGAAGATCATGAAAAATATCTTAAAGAATTTCAATTATTAACAAATAAGCAAACTATATATGTTTGTAACACTGATGAAGATTCGATATCAAAAAATAATAATTATATAGATTTAGTTGATGATTACTTAAAAGATAAAGGCCATAAAAAGATAAACATATCTGCAGATATTGAGAGCCAACTCTCACTTTTAGAGGCGTCTGAACAAAGTGAGTTTCTAGATACCATAGGTTTAAAAGAACCTGGTTTAAACAAACTAATTCTTGAAGGATACAAAGCTCTTAAATTAATAACGTTTTTTACCTCAGGGCCTAAAGAAACAAAAGCTTGGACTATTTTAGAGGGATCACTGGCTCCGAAAGCAGCGGGTAAAATTCATACTGATTTTGAAAAGGGTTTTATTAGAGCTGAAACAATTAGTTATGATGATCTTAGGCTTGTAGGTAACTTTTCTGAAGCAAAGGATAGTGGTAAATTAAGGTCTGAAGGTAAGGAATATATTGTCAAAGATGGGGATATTATGAACTTTAGATTTAATGTTTAATTAATGAACATCTTTCCACAATCTTGTTGTCGTGAAGAACATAAGTGTTGTGAATATAATCAGAAAACTCATCACAATAAAGCCTAATCTTTTTCTTTCTTCCATTTCTGGCTCTGCTGCCCATGCTAGAAAAGCGGTTACATCTTCTGACATTTGTTCAACTGAGGCATAAGTACCATCTTCATACTCTACTGATTCCTCATATAAAGGTTGATACATTGCTATGCCACCTCCGGGAAACCATGGGTTATAGCTAAGGGTATCACTAATCTCTACATCATAAGGAATTTCTTTGCCATATCCTTGTAATAAAGAATAAATATAATTATACCCACCAGATCTAGCTTTAACGATTAGTGATAAATCTGGTGGATAGGCTCCATTATTAGATGCTTTAGCCGCTTCTTTACTCTCGTAAGGATTAGGAAAACGGTCACTAAGTACTCTATTTCTCTCAATAGGGTCTCCGTAATCATCAAAACCATCAGTGATAGAATATTCAGCTGCAAAAATCTTTGAGGCATCCTCAGTATATTCAGGACCACCTTTTTGACTTAAATTACGAAAAGCTAATTGTTTCATACTGTGGCAAGATGCACAGACTTCCCTGTAAACTTGATATCCTCTTCTTAATTGTGATCTATCAAATTTACCAATCGGACCTTCAAATGAAAAACCAGGTTTTATCAAATCATATGTTTCACCGCCTGCGCTATAGGCGCTGTTATTTAATAAAAAAGATACTAAAAAAGTTGTTATAATTAAAAATCTTATTTTTTTTAATTTAAGCAAAATATCACTCTACTCAGCTGCAACCATATCTCTACTTAATGAAGCATTAGATATTCCAATAGGCATAGGC
>CETM01051532.1_pt1 | contig 20789 bp, 13 predicted proteins | sample 361451 | NCBI WGS metagenome assembly CETM01 (sample SAMEA2622690, study PRJEB7988) | marine metagenome | isolation source: saline water (ENVO:00002010), including
ACCTGATTGCTTCCAGCCTTCCAGTGAAGTTCCATCGAAAAGCGTGGCAAAATTCGGTTCGCCGGCTACAAGAGGCAAGGAAATGATTGAGGCGAAGGCAACCACAACCATTACGAACGGGATTCTATTTGATGAAGTTTTCATTTATGCCAGATTGAATACGGTGTCCATATTGTTAGATATCTCCTGCAACCGTTCCATGTTGCCACCGCCGACTTCGGCTGCGCACCAACCATAAAAATTGATCTCCGCCAGAGCATCACGCACATCAGCGAAATCCAGATCGCCTTCACCAATTTTGGTGAAGCCACCTTTTTCACGACTAAAGCCCTTCACATCAAGTTTGATGATTCGTTTGCCTAGTTGTCGAATCCAGTCTCCCATGCTGCCGTATTTCCAGTGATTTCCGATATCAAACTGCATGCCGACTAGAGGGGAATTAAATTCATCAACATACTTCACATACTTCTCGGCGGTCTGAGTGCTATCGCCTCCGTGGTCATAACAGAATTGGTTCCATACATTTTCAATAGCGATGCTCACTCCAAGCTGCCCCGCTAAAGGTAATGCTTTCGAGATGTTCTCGATACTGCGGTCCCAAATCTCTGCTTCCGGTCCATCGTTGCCATGGCCGACCACGAGTAAAACAGTTTTTCCGCCGACTGCTTCAGTTTGGACCAGGGCCGTTTTCAAGTCTTCAAGTGCCTTTGCTCGGACACTGGCATCCTTGTCTGTATGACGGATTTGCCAATGCGAACCACAGACACTTCCATCGACAGGTAGGCCGCTATCAGCAATGGCCTTTTTGACATCGGCTGCATTGATGCCCGGTGCATTGAGTTCAATCGCTCCGAAACCTGCAGCTTTGGCGGCCTTGAATTTCTCGGTAAGGGTTTTCCCTTCGCCCACCATTCCGATCTTCAACGTTTTAAACAATCGGTCTTTGAGACTGGTCTCTGTAGAAACGGCCGCAGATGTTTGGCCTGCCATGAACGAAACGGCAGTGGAGGCTGCTAAAGATGTTTGAATGAACTGTCGGCGTGTTGCTGAATGAACCATGGATTGTTCTCTTAACGATGGAGTAATTTTCTGATGAGACGCCATGAGGCTTTCAAGGCGAAGACACCTGAAACACTCACCGCATTAATTTATTAACTACAGCATATCGCAATACCACCGTGATTTCACTTGTCTCCAGAGAATATCTTTGTTCGTTGTTGTCATCTGCCAAAGACAAGGTGTATGCTGAGAAGCACAGTTTTCCCAGATCACAAATACTTTCAGTGCTGATTACATTTGCCAGGAGGCAATGAGCCCATGCATCCACTAGTCAATCGCGTTTTACTAATGCTATGCCTTTTGATTTCTCCGCTTAATGCGAAAGAGGTATTTGTACCTGGCCAAAGAGTCGTCTTTGTGGGTGATTCTGTGACGGCGGCAGGCCAGTTCGTCACTTACCTCGATTTGCAATTGCGGATTCAATATGGCAAAGAGGCTCCGGAGTTAATAAATTTGGGCCTCCCCAGTGAGGGTGTCACAGGGCTTTCGGAAAAACCTCACCCATTCCCTCGTCCTAATGTTCACGAACGCCTGGAGCGGGCTTTGAACAAACTGGAACCAGATGTTGTCGTTGCGTGTTACGGTATCAACGATGGTATTTATAGTCCGTTTGATGAATCACGATACAAACAATTTCAGGATGGCATCCGAAAACTGATCTCGGTTGTACAAAATAAGCAATGCAAACTAGTTTTGTGCACTCCGATCGCATTTGACGCGCAGCCATTCGCCCGCGCCGGAAAACTTTTGCCTGTCGATACAGAAAAAGAATTTGCCTGGTTTGAGATTTATGATGGTTATGAAGCGGTCATCGCGAAATACTCGGAATTTGTAAAGACGCTGGCCGACGATGTAGACGTTCTCGTCGATGTACATGACCCGATTAAATACTCATTAATCGCTACGCGTAAGACGCGGCAAGATTATGCAATGTCGTCCGATGGTGTTCACGTCAACAACCAGGGGCATTTGGTTATTGCCAAAGCGATCGCCGCAGCCACTGGTGTAACGTGGTATGGGGATGATCAACCTGCATTCAGCCAGCTTGATCAACGCACCAGGTTATTACATGACTCGTATCTGGATCATGTTGGTCATACTCGACCACAAACCGGGAAAGGTTTGCCGCTGGATGAAGCATTGGTGAAGGCGAAAGAAATGGACACGGACATTCAAATTGCCGTTGCAAATGCACAACGTAAATTGCAGGCCCCGAAAAAAGGCCCCTTGGCTCCAATTGAAGGTGAAGCAGGATTGCCAAACGTGTTGTTAATCGGCGATTCGATTTCCATAGGTTACACATTAGGTGTGAGAGCTGAATTAAAGGGTATTGCCAACGTGCATCGTCCTGCCACAAATTGTGGACCGAGCGTGAAGGCAATGGCGGAACTTGATACGTGGTTGGGTACGACTGAATGGGATGTAATTCATTTCAATTTTGGACTACACGATTTGAAATGGATGGGGGCCAACGGTGAAAACCTGGCCGAGCCCAATGGTGAAGGGAACTCGCAACAGGTTCCGCTCAAGGAATACGTGGAGTATTTAGAGGCAATTGCTGTCAAACTCAAATCGACAGGAGCTACGGTAGTCTTCCGCAATACGACGCCCGTACCTAAGGGTGCTAAGGGGCGAGTGGTGGGTGATGCCGCAAGATACAACGAAGCGGCGGCTACAGTAATGCAACGTCATCAAATTGAGATAGATGACATGTATAGTTATACGATTGACCGGTTAGACCAGCTAATGCGTCCGGCCAATGTGCACTTTACGCCGGAAGGAAATAGCTTCCTGTCCAAAAAAGTTGCCAGGGTTATTCGTGAGGCGTTGAATTAGAGTTGCAACGTGGACGGGAGTATCTACTCGTAGTCCCATTTCATAATCCAGGGATCTCCCATCAGCTTTTGATGCTGTTTTAGAATCGATTTGTATTTCTCGAGTTGCTCTGCATATTTTGGATCATTTGCAAGGTTCGTTGATTCGTACGGGTCATTTTTTATGTCAAAGAACTCAAAGCGATCGCGAAAGATGTATTCTTTGACGGTTTTCTGCCCATACATTGCTTCCTCGCCCTTTTTGAATTGAGCCTGCCAACTCGAGGCCGCCCATAGGTCAGAGGCAAACGGGTAGGGAAGTTGATATGCGATATTCCAAATGAGTTTAAAGTCGGAATCGCGGACGACACGCATGGGATAATACATTTGGATCTCATGGAATGTGTGAGAAGCAAAGATTGTTTTCCAGTGAGTCGAATCCGGATTGTCAAGAGTGTGTAACCAGCTCTTGCCATGGTAACGGTTCCATTTGTGCCCACCGTGTAGGTTGTCCATCTTGCGGCCTTTTTCGGCCCAGTATTTTTGCCAGCTAAGAAGTTCTTTAGGCCCATTGGTCTCGGTGTCGAGACCACCGGCAAAGTCCAGAAGGGATGGTGTGATATCGATGTGAGAAATCATTGCCGACGTGCGGACACCGCGTCTTTCGTTGTATGGATTACGGACGACAAAGGGGACATTGAGCCCTCCTTCGTAGGTAGTCGTTTTTCCACCGGCAAATGCCATCCCATGATCGGAAGTAAAGACGATCATGGTCTTATCATACAGGCCGGCTTCCTTGAGAATTGTTACAAGACGGGCCAGTCCCTGGTCGATTCGGGAAACGCTTTGATAATATTGTGCGAGTTCTTCACGCGTCTCGGCTGTGTTGGATAGAAAATGTGGTATTGGGACATCGGCAGGATCGTAGAAGACTTCGTCGACGCCCTCCCATGATTTGCCATTAGGTTTATTCCCAAACAGATCGGCCTTAAGTTTTAGCTTGGAGGATTGGTCTTTACCACCGCCACGATGTGGATCACTGGTGGCGAAATAGAGGAAGAAGGGCCGATCATCTTCATCGTTGGTGATGAAGCCTTTGCATATCTCGGCCATTTGCACAGCGTTTCTAGTGGGGCCCTTCATATAGGTTTCATAGCGAAAGACTTCCTCTGGACCGACGTGGTATTTTCCAATATGTCCCGTACGGTATCCGGCGCGTTGCATAACTCGAGGTAAGGCTAACGAAATGGCCGCGGGAAAGGAGGTGAATTTGTGATAACTATGTTGGTGCCCGAATTGGCCGTTGTAATGATTATGGAGGCCGCTCATTACGACAGAACGACTGGCGCTGCAGCTGGCGGTAGTGGCAAACGCATGGGTGAATAAGGTCCCATCCGCTGCGAGGGCGTCGATGGCAGGAGTCACTGCGACCTGATCCCCGTAGCATCCCAGCGTGGGGCTTTCGTCATCGGTGATAAAGAAGATTACATTCTTCTCGGCCGAATATACTGACGAATCCGTGCCGGCCAAAAGGAACAATGCTAAATATAAAGTGAATGCTAAAAAACGTGGTATCGAGTGACTCAACGTTCCTAACTCCCAAAAAAATGAGCGAGTGTCTGTTATCCGAGGAACTATCATCGAAGCCCGGACGTTTCATGCTTATAATGTATCCGGAAGCAGCTGGACTCTCTAGTGATTGTGTAACAGCGTACCTCTCCTTGTCAGAATTGAACGTCGCAGAAGAGCATTTAATGGTTACCATCCTAGAAGCAGCAGAGTTACCATTTCGTAGCGTGCCACGCATAGCAACACGAGTTTGTAGCGATTCCACAGTAGGCGCGGGGGCGACCACCGTTTGGGAACAATGGATCGAACCTCACGGGTTTATACCGATGCATTTCCATGACACTGAGGAAGTATTGGTGTTCCTGGAAGGGGAAGTTGTATTGAAACTGAAGCAGCGGGACGTCCACGTACGGGCGCCGGCCAGTGTCATTTTGGAGGCGAACGAACTTCACGGTCTTCATCCGTATGGCGATGATAAAGTCCATTTATTGGGCATCTTCCCGACGAGTACTCCAAAAATATGGGATGCAGAAGGCAATCCTCGACCATTGCCGACCAACGATACGAATACTACCCATAACCCATATGAACTGAATGAGTCAGAGGACTGAACAACAGATGCCGAAACTACGAAAATATTACGCCCTGATAGTCTTTCTTGCCTGCCTGCCATTGCAAGCTCAACCGAATGTGGTCTTCATTCTGGTTGATGATCTCGGGTATATGGATATCGGTGCAAACAACCCGGGAACATTCTATGAGACGCCGAATGTCGATCGATTAGCAGCTTCCGGAGTACGGTTTACTAATGGCTACGCAGCCAACCCTGTCTGTAGTCCGACACGCTACAGCATTATGACTGGAAAGTATCCATCACGGACTAATGCGACTAATTTCTTTTCCGGAGCACGTCCGGGTAAATTTCGTCCTGCGGAATTGTACGACCGTATGGATCTGGAAGAAGTTACGATCGCAGAATGTTTTCAGGCTGCCGGATACACCACAGCGTTCTTTGGGAAATGGCATCTTGGGCCAACAGAGGAATTTTGGCCGGAGAAACAGGGATTTGATATTAATGTTGGAGGATTTAGTCGTGGCGCACCACCCGGTGGATACTTCTCTCCTTACAAAAACCCGCGATTAAAGGATGGTCCCGAGGGCGAACATCTGACAGAACGGTTGACCAATGAAGTGCTGTCCACACTTGAGAGGGTTAAAGAAGATCCATTTTTTATCTATTTGTCTTATTACACGGTTCACACGCCACTGCAGGCCCCGAATGAATTAGTGGAAAAATACCGCCGGAAGGCTACTCGATTAGGCCTCGACGAAGGCGAGGATTTCGGGCCGGAAGAACAGGTGCTACCTGGTGGACGCCCTCGACGCGTCCGATTAGTTCAGGATCATGCAGTCTACGCCGCGATGGTGGAGACGATGGACAAGAGTGTCGGACGCATTATGCAGAAGCTTGAAGCACTTGGTTTAAGCGAAGATACCATCATCTGCTTTACCGGTGATAATGGTGGATTGTCCACAAGTGAAGGGTCACCGACTTCGAATCTGCCATTACGAGGAGGAAAAGGCTGGCTGTATGAGGGCGGCATTCGAGAGCCTTTTATTATTTCTCATCCATCTTCAATAAAACCCGCAGTTGAGGATACGCCCGTTTGTAGTATTGATTTTTATCCGACGTTAATTGAGTTAGCAGGAATTGATCCAATTCAGGGTGTAATGAACGACGGAGTCAGCCTGACTCCCGTGTTGCTCGGAGAAGATAAGCTTTCCGGTCGCGATCTGTTTTGGCATTACCCCCACTACAGTAATCAGGGTGGGTTCCCTGGTGGTGTCTTACGACGAGGGGACTTTAAATTAGTCGAACGTTTTGAAGATGGTGCATTGCATCTTTATAATCTCGCGACGGATTTGAGCGAGCAGACTGACATCAAAGAGCAGCATCCGCAATTGGTCGCATCGATGCGTACGTCATTACATGAATGGTACCGAGAAGTTGACGCAAAGTTTCTAAGAGCGAAGCCGGATGGGCCACAGCCGTGGCGACCGGATGGGAAATAGGAAGAGATGATGTTAAGAAGCTACGTCATAAGCAGTGTGTTGCTGCTTGCGACGGCGTTTCCAGTCGAAGCCAAAGACGGCCCTAATATTCTGTTGGTTATGGTCGATGATATGGGGTTTTCGGATCTCGGTTGTTATGGATCGTCGATTGACACGCCTGTTTTGGACGGTCTGGCGGCGAACGGACTGAGGTTTAGCAGTTTCTATAACACGGGTCGTTGCTGGTCTACGCGTGCCGCCTTGATGACAGGCGTACACCAACATCAGGCCGGTAAGGCGATGTCATTTGGTGCGAATGCTCCCCGAGCCTATCAGGGAAACATTCCACGAAGTCTCCCTTTTCTTTCGGAGTTGTTACACACGCAGGGCTATGCGACGTATCATCTTGGAAAATGGCATCTTAATAACCGGACAAATAGGATTGCAGAATCCTGGCCGTTGGGGCGGGGATTCAACCGAAGCTACTGTATCGCGAGTCAAAACAACTTCTTTGCTCCGTGGACGATGCGGGACGAAGATGAAATTATCAGGCGTCCCAAAGACCGATCACAGTGGCCATCTGACTATTACATTACCACAGCATTGACCGATCGCGCGGTTGAGAATCTGGATGAACATTTTAAGGTGCAGGGGGATATACCCTTCTTCATGTATCTTGCACATACGGCTCCACACTTTCCGCTACACGCACCCCAGGAAACGATCGAAAAATATCTTGGGACATTTAAACATGGTTGGGACGAAGAACGGAAGCGACGACTGAGTTATCTGGAATCCACAGGTCTTGTTTCCGGCACGCTTCCTGAACGTGATGAAGTAGTGAGTGCCTGGGAAACGCTGACTGAGAATGAGAAAGATCAGTGGGATGTGCGGATGGCAATCCATGCAGCCATGATTGATATCGTAGATCAGCAATTAGGCAGAGTGATTAACAAGCTAAGGCAGCATCAGGCATTGGAAAACACGCTGATTTTGTTCCTGAGTGATAATGGAGCCAGCGCTGAAAAGTTGGTTCGCGGGGACGGACATGATCCTGACGCGTTGCCCGGTTCGGGTGAGACCTATTTATGTCTGGAGGCCGGTTGGTCCAATGCCGCGAACAGTCCGTTTCGAGAACACAAAATGTGGATGCATGAAGGTGGCATTTCTACTCCACTGATCGTGCATTGGCCCAAAGGTGTTCGAAAGTCTGGAGCCATTTCACATCAGGTTGGGCACGTGTTGGATATCGTTCCCACGTTGGCGGAGGTCGCCGGATTCGATTTGCCTGAACACGTTCATTATCAGGGTAGTTCTTTGCTAAGAGCTATTAAGAAACCACAGCAACGTGATACGAGAGTACTTTTTTGGGAACATGTGGGAAATAAAGCATTAAGGATAGGTGATCTTAAGATCGTTCAGGAGCTTGGAAAGCCCTGGGAATTGTATAATATTGCGGAAGACCGAACCGAAACGAACGACCTTAGCCAATTGCTTCCGACGATGTTAACGTCGATGGTGAAATTCTGGGATGATACGGCCAGAGAGATAGGCGTTGTTGAGTGGGATCGACTCGAGGAATTTCATCCGAATTATGCAAAAGACTATCGTAGAAAGTAAGTTACCAATGCAGTTTAGAAGAATTATTACCCTTAGTCTGGGACTTTTGACGTGCTTTGTTCAACCGGAACAGGTTCATGCAGGCCAGCCTAATATCATTATCATTCTCTCCGATGATATGGGATATTCAGATATCGGCTGCTATGGGGGGGAAACCGAAACCCCCAATCTTGATGGTTTAGCTCGTGATGGTATCCGTTTCACTCAATTCTATAACACGGGGCGTTGCTGTCCGACCAGAGCATCTCTACTGACGGGATTGTACCCGCATCAAGCCGGAGTCGGTTGGATGATGACCGATAATGGACATGATGGGTATCGGGGTGACCTGAACCAGAATTGTCGTACGATCGCTGAAGTGTTAAAGCCCGCTGGTTACCGTACTTACATGACTGGCAAATGGCATGTGACTAAACAGGAAAGTGCCACCAGTCAGCAATACAACTGGCCACTGCAACGGGGCTTTGAGAAGTTTTACGGAACAATCTCCGGAGCTGGAAGTTTTTGGGATCCCTGGTCGCTCGTACGTCAAAACACTCCCATCTCGTGCCAGGCCGATCCGGAATATCAACCCGGGACTTATTACTATACGCATGCGATCTCGGATCATGCTGTGCGGTATATTCACGAGCACGAGACCGAGTCCGCTGATCAACCCTTCTTTTTATATGTCGCCTATACGGCGGCGCACTGGCCGATGCATGCTTTACCCGAGGACATCGAAAAATACGATGGCCGATTCGATGCAGGTTATTCAGTTTTAAGACAGCAACGGTATGCCCGGATGAAGAAGATGGGTCTGCTTGATAAAAGATGGTCATTGTCAGAGGATGCGGAAAAATGGGATGCGGTTAAGAACCGCGAATGGGAATTGGAGAACATGGAGGTTTATGCTGCCATGATTGACAGTATGGACCAGGGGATTGGCAAGATTGTTAACGCCCTCAAAGAGACGAACCAATTTGATGATACGTTGGTAATGTATCTGCAGGACAATGGCGGTTGTGCTGAAGGTCTCGGAAGAGCAGCCCGTGGAGGTATGGTTAGTCGTTTGGAATCTCCATCATTACCTGCAATGAAGGCGACCGATTTGCAAACGAAGATGATCCCGGATCAAACCCGCGATGGATTTCCGACGTTGATGGGACCAGGCGTGATGCCAGGGCCTGATGGAACGTATATCGCCTATGGACGAGGTTGGGCCAACGTTTCTAATACGCCCTTCCGTGAATATAAGCATTGGGTTCACGAAGGTGGAATTTCAACACCATTGATAGCGCACTGGCCTAAGGGAATTAAAGGGAGAGGAAAACTAGTTGAACAACCCGGACATTTAATTGATTTGATGGCAACTTGTGTCGATCTTGCCGGCGCTTCTTACCCACAAAGGATTGGAGAAAATGCTATTAAGCCTCTGGAGGGCAGGTCCTTGCAACCGGCGTTTGTTGGTGACAAAATCGAACGCGATGCGATTTATTGGGAACACGAAGGAAACCGTGCTGTTAGAGTAGGTGACTGGAAACTCGTGGCTAAGGGGCCGGAGGGAGCATGGGAATTGTATAACCTTCGTGACGATCGGACTGAGTTACACAATGTAGTAAAGCAGGAACCGGAAATCGCAGCTCAGCTAATGGAAAAATTCGAAGTATATGCTCGACGAGCCAACGTCTACCCTTTAGTGCCTTATAGAAATAGGACACCAAAGCTAAGCGAACAGACGGTATTCAATCTCAAGCACGGCGATGTGTTGACGCAAAATAAAGCACCAAACGTTGTCGGGCGTGGATTTTTAGTATCTGCGGAGGTGTCTAAGGAATTTAACCGTGGTGTTATTGTTGCTCAGGGGGGAACAGCCCACGGGTGGAGTCTGTTTTTGAACGATGGAATGCTTCGGGTTTCTGTTCGCATAGATGGGAAGTTGACGGTCATCCAGAGTCCAAAGCAGTTGCCGTCTCAGGTGAACCGGATTGAAATGCGTTATCAGAAAGATGGAATGCTTTCGATCGCTGTCAATTCAAAACATTGGTTGGAATCGAAATTACCGGGGCCTATGAGATCGATGCCGCTTGACCCGCTTGAGGTGGCGAAAGATTCCAATGGCATTGTCGGGCCATATCCCAGTGACTATAAAGCGAATGGACAAGTTAAGAGCCTGAAAATTGAACTGGAGGTCCAGAAGTGAAGATGACGCGGAATATCAAGGGATTAGCTGTCTTAACGATAATGGTCGTTGGTTTTTGGAACGGTTGTCTACAGGCTGAAACGAAACCGAACATCGTATTATTCTATGTGGATGATCTTGGTTGGGCAGATCTCGGGTTTAACGATAGCAGTTACTATGAGAGCCCGAATGTAGATTCGCTGGCGGCTGAGGGAGTGGTGTTCAATAATGCCTACGCTTGTGCTCCGAATTGCGCGCCTAGCCGAGCCTGTTTAATGAGCGGGATGTATTCGCCACGGCATGGAGTCTATACCGTTGGCTCTGCCGCACGCGGAAAAAGTGCGGATCGAAAACTGATCCCTGTTGCTAACGAGACCGTGTTGATGGACTCTATCGTCACGCTGCCGGAACAACTGCAGCAGTTAGGGTACCGGACAGCCCACTTTGGAAAATGGCATTTGGGGCCGGATCCAACGACGCAGGGGATGGATGTAAATATCGCCGGAAAAGAATGGGGGTCACCTTCAGGAGGCGGTTACCATAGTCCTTTCGACTTTCCTAATCTAGTGGAGGCAGCACCAGGGAAATACTTGACCGATCGCATCAGCGAAGAGGCCGTCGCTTTCATCGAAGCGAATGAAGCAGAACCGTTCTTTCTATACCTGGCACATTACTCCGTTCATACGCCAATACAACCCAAAGCTGAATACGCAGACTACTTCAGGAAAAAACAACCGGATCGGGGGCACAAAAACGCTGGGTACGCTGCGATGGTGCGTAGCATGGATGAGTCGTTGGGACGCGTTCTTGATAAGTTAGACGCGTTGGATTTAGCCGGGGATACGATTGTAATTTTCACGTCCGACAATGGAGGGCATGGTGGAGTAACAAATAACCGCCCACTAAGGGGTAGTAAGGGAATGTTATATGAAGGAGGCATTCGTGTTCCGTTTGTTGTCCGATGGCCTAAGGTGCTGACTAATTCACGCACCATTGAAACACCAATTACCGGAGTGGATATTTTACCGACCCTTCTTGAAGTCGCGGGTAAAAGGCCCGATCGAAAACAACCCGTGGATGGACTAAGTATTATTCCGTTGCTGACCAATAAAAAGACAGAATTAGGTAGAGACTATATCTACTGGCATTTCCCGGCTTACCTGGAACGTTATCGTGGATTGCCTGAACCGGGTCCGTTTCGCACAACACCAGCAAGCGCAATTCGGGACGAGCAATGGAAACTAATTCACTTTTACGAGACCGGGACGCAAGAGTTATACAATTTGAAGCAGGACCTGTCTGAACAAAATAATGTGGCAAGCCGGCATCCGGAAGTTGTAGCGAGACTAAGTAGAGCGTTGACCGAATGGTTAACAGACACTAATGCATTTCTACCCTCGGAATTGAATCCAAACTATAAAGGCGGGAATGAATGATGAGGCTACAAATAGCTGTCGCTTTAGCCTGCCTTGTCGCAGTAAACCCGGCATGGGGTGAGTCAGCCCACCCGAATGTTGTGTTGATCATGGCCGACGATCTTGGATACGGAGATTTGAGTTGTTATGACGGTTGGATAGAGACTCCACATATAGATTCGATCGCTCGAAACGGTATTCGACTTACCGATTACCACTCAAATGGAAACGTCTGTAGTCCAACACGCGCGGCCTTAATGACTGGCCTGTATCAGCAGAAGGTCGGAATTCCATTCGTTGTCGTAGCAGCCGAAGGTAATACTAATCATTTTGCAGGACTACAGGATACGGAATGGACATGGCCTGAAGCGATGGCGGCACGCGGTTATAGGACTGGAGTGTTTGGCAAATGGCACCTCGGATACTTTCCTCAATACAACCCAATCCAACATGGATTCGACGAATTTAAGGGGTACGTTAGTGGAAATATAGATTTTATTTCCCATATTGATCAGGCTGGAAATGAAGACTGGTGGCACGGTAAGAAACTAAAACGTGAAAAGGGGTACAGCACTCACCTAATTACTAAACACAGCGTTGACTTTATCAAACGCAATGCAAGGCGACCGTTTTTTCTATATGTACCGCATGAAGCTCCACATTACCCCTACCAGAGTCCAAATGACAAAGCTGATCGGACGGTTGGAGGTGACTTCGAGAATCATGGCAGTCGTGTCGACAAAAAAAATGCTTATCGCGAAATGGTTCAGGAGATGGATAAAGGTGTTGGTGAAATTCTCACAGTACTAAAAGAGAATAACCTTTTTTACAATACGATCGTTGTTTTTTGCTCGGACAATGGAGCGACAGCTCTAGGACATAACGGCGGCTTGCGTGGTCAAAAGGGAACTAATTATGAAGGGGGACATCGAGTACCCTGTGTCGTGCAGTGGCCAGCTGAGTTTCCTGCTAATCGAATCAATGACCAATTGATGTTGTCGATGGATTGGATGGCGACAATCCTGACGCTCACCGGTGGTGTTGGGGTAACGGAGCGGCAGCTCGACGGAATCTCAATGTCGGAATACCTGAAAGAGGACAAAGAACCGTTGGAACGGACCGTCATGTGGGGGGCGAATACTATCCGCAGTGGTAATTGGAAGTTATTGTTGCCCCAGAAGGGGATAAAAACCAAGTTGTTGTTCGATCTTGAATCTGATCCGGGAGAAACAAATAATCTGGCAGAATCTAAGCCAGACGTCGTCAAAACGCTACTGGCTGACTTGCGTAAAATGGCGACTGATGTCGAGGCCAAGGCAACTAACCAGCCAAAATCATTAGAGGAAATAAATCGATGAAGATAGTAAATGCGTGTGGTTTGTTGTTCTTCAGTGGACTGCTTCTTATCGCCTACACTGCCGGGGTTAGCGGGAATTGGACTAAGACTGTTTCACAGCAAAACGATGATGCTGCGAAGAAGGTAGAACGTAAATTTCGTCAGTACAAACGAGTGCATCAGGATCTGTTAAAAAAGATCGTGGCAGGTAAGGAAGAAGACGCTTTAGCTGAACTTGATTTGATTCTGAAGGTCGTTCCTAAAGACGGTGAATCTCACTACATGAAAGCCGTTTGTTATGCACGAATGAATCAACCGGAGCTGGCGGTAAAACACGTGCGGGCGGCGCTGGAATTAGGGCTCGAGTCTTCACGGTTTCGAGGAGGCACGAAAACGGGATTGGAGTCGTTGCGAGGAGTACCGGCCTTTGAAGCCATCTTTGAGCAAGAGCAGAGTGGCATCGTGCATGGACCGATGGTTGGTCAGAATACCGGCGACGGATTGTCGTTTTGGTTACGGACGATTACCGAATGCGAAGTTAGAGTGCGTTGCTGGGAGAAAGGAAAGCCACGATTTGTGACGACCGGAATTGCACATAGCAAACAGGCCGATGATTTTACAGCAATTGTTCGTGTGGACGGATTAAAGCCGGATACCACATATGCCTATTCGGTTCATCTGGACTGCAAACCCGGAAATGAGGAACAGTTTGAAGTAAAAACCCTGGCACAAAAAGGTGAAGAGGTAAAGTTTAAGGTAGCCTTCGGAGGTGGCTCCGGATTTGTCCCACAACACGAGTACATGTGGAATACGATCCAGTCAGAGAATCCGGATGTATTGATGCTTTTGGGAGATAATGTTTACAGTGACGCCCCGGAAATTCCGGAGATGCAGCACTATTGCTATTATCGACGGCAATCGCGGCCTGAATTTCGAGCATTGGTGTCGCAATCGTCTGTCTACTCAATTTGGGATGATCATGATTTTGGTGTCAACGATTGTCAGGGCGGACCGGAAACTGATTCACCCTATTGGAAGTTGCCGGTTTGGGAGGTGTTTCGCGATAACTGGGTTAACCCAGCGTATGGAGGCGGAGAATCAAATCCTGGTGTTTGGTACGACTATTACATTGGCGACGTTCATTTCATCATGACTGATGGCCGGATTTTCAGAGATCTTAAACCTGAAGATGGTGGTCGTCCCACGATGCTTGGACCCGTGCAGTTGGCCTGGTTGAAAAAGACGCTTGCAGAATCAGAAGGTACGTTTACCGTCCTGGTGTCGCCAGTCCCCTGGGTTTTTGGAGCGAAAGGTGATAGCAAAGATACCTGGAATGGATTTAAAGAGGAACGCTATGAAATCTTCAACGTGATTTCAACAGCTAGAAAGAATGGTGTCCTGTTGATGTCTGCGGATCGTCATCGCAGTGATTTGTGGAAAATTGAACAGGATGGCGTTTATCCGCTTTATGAATTCAATAGTTCGCGTTTGACGAATCAGCACGTTCATGCGGAAATGCCAGCGGCTGAATTCTCGTACAACAAAAAACAATCGTACGGGTTGGTGGAATTCGATACAACGCTGGAGGATCCAACGGTACGGTACACCGTGATAAATATTGATGGGAAACGAATAAATTCAAGAGAGCTTCAGCGTAGTGAGATCAGTTACTAAATCATTAGTGGTATTTGCAATCCTGCTGTCTGCATTACCAATTTGCGGTGGCGAGTGGAATCGATTTCGGGGTCCCAATGCGACGGGGGTTTCTTCCGGCAGGCAATTGCCCGTAGAGTTCGAACGCGCCGATGCACTCTGGACGGCCAAGTTAGCTGGACATGGGAATTCGTCGCCCATTTTACATGAGCAGCTGATTTACTTCACTTCCGCAGAACTCGAACTGGAATCCATGACGGGGAAACGATCTCTGGTCGCATTGGATCTGGAAAGTGGTGAGATTAAATGGCAACGCGATTGGAGTTTTGATCACTATAAAACCAATCGCCGTAATGGATATGCCAGTTCATCGGTTTGTACTGATGCGGATGGAGTATACGTGTTTTGGCAATCGGAAGTGACGTCGATGCTTTATGGAATGAATCACCAGGGAGAGCCGCTTTGGGAATATGAAGTAGGAAAGTTTGGTGCAGGAACTGGCGCAGCGACCTCACCCATTGTTCATGACGGAGTGGTATTACTGAGCCATGATAACGAGAAGTTCGAAAGCTTTCTTTTGGCCATTGCTACGGCCGATGGGAACCCCGTTTGGAAAACGATGCGGGAGACACAGCGAACCGGTTACTCAACTCCTGTGATTTATCCAAGTAAGGCAGGGAGAACGCAAGTGGTGTTCAGTCATTCGTATGAAGGAATGGTTGGAGTTGACTTCACCACGGGGGAAGTTCAATGGCAAAATGTTGTATTTGGTGAACATACCCAACGAGCGGTGGGGTCACCGATTGTTGTTGGTGATCAGGTGATAGCCGCTAGTGGATTTACCAATGGAGTTCGGACCCTGGTATCACTGAAACCAGATCAGTTAAATGATCGGCGCGAGGCGCAAGAGCATTTCAGGACTACAAGAAATGTACCTCATTGTCCTACTCCGTTAGCTCTTGGTGGTAATCTTTACTGCTGGACAGACCGGGGTGTTTTGGCCTGTCTGAATTTGAGCGATGGCCGGCAGCGATGGCTCGCACGGGTCGGAGGAGAATATTTTGCTTCACCGATTGCTTTAGGCAATAGAATTCTTTGTATCGACCGAAGCGGGGAGATCGTTGTAATTGCCGCAGGCGATACGTATCGGGAGTTGGGACGTAGTCAACTGGATGCGGGCGTGATGGCAACGCCGGCGCTCAGCCAGAATGCATTGATCATTCGTACGGCTAATGAAATACTTCGTTTCGACTTAGTAGACCAATAGACGTGTTAATCATTATCCTGGATTAGGTATTCAGGAAGTTGCTCTACGTTTGGACAGCCCAGTTGTTCCAACACCTGTTGTAGTTGACGTTTCATCATTGCCATGGCGTGGTTTCCGCCTCGCTTGCCCAAGGCGCCTACCGAATACATAAATGGACGCCCCATAAAGGTGAAATCTGCGCCGGACGCAAGAGTACGAGCGATATCCGGTCCGCTACGAATACCACTGTCCATCATGATGGTTAGTTTGTCTTTGTATTTGGCGGCTAGATTGGCGAGGGGGACGATTGTGGATTGGCCGGCATCGAGTTGTCTACCACCGTGGTTGGAGACGATGATGCCGTCGATACCAAGTTGAATCACTTCCTCACAATCAGCCTCGTTCACAATCCCTTTGACGACGAGTTTTCCATCCCAGCGATCACGTAATATCTTCAACTTCTCTAAATCCAGCCGCCCGTTGAATGTTTGATCCATGAATTTGCCGAGTTGCCTTAGATTCATTTTGCCGCCCATGTATTTTACGAGGGATTCAAAGTTGGGTTTCCCGTGGATTAAAGACTTAAAAGCCCATTGAGGGTTCATGAACATTTGTAAGATATTAGCGGCAGTCATTTTGGGCGGCATTGCAAGACCGTTTCTTATGTCTCGAGGACGATACCCAAATGTTGGTACATCGGCTAGTGCAACGAAAACTTTATATCCATTGGCCTTGGTGCGATCCATGATATCGAAGAGGATCTCTTGTTCGGCCGGATAGTACAACTGGAACCAGGCTTTACCATCTGTTTCTCTGGCAATGGTTTCAATGGATGCCGTTGTTACCGTGCTCAGGATAAAGGGAATGTTGTGACGTCGGGCAGCCCGGGCGAGGATCACAGGTGAGTTGGGCCACATCAAACCCTGAAGGCCGACGGGCGCTACCCCAAACGGTGCATCATATTGCTCGCCAAAAAGCGTGGTCGTAATATCGTAGGCAGGTGGTGGTGTGAGATAACGTGGCTCGAGCTCCACCTGTTGAATATCAGCCATGTTTTTATCCCGGTTTACATCTTCATTACAACCGCCGTCGAGATATTCGAATGCGAACTTTGGCATGCGTTTATAGGCACGTTGGCGAAGATCGGCTGTTGCTGGATAGCGTGAATCGAAATCCTGCATGTATTCCTGTGGCGTCATGGTCGTCTCATATCTGGGTGTTATCGTTGCAAATTCTGACAATACGATGTTGCTAACTATATTTTAGAGTGGCTGCTGAAATGTGGTAGCCACGATATTCAAAAAATAGGAGTTACACATGAGTGGTGTGTTGACGTTGTCCCATGTCGAATGAAAAAAAGTTATAATGGAGACATTGTTGTCTCTTCGAGTTTAAGTTGTTAGAAAGAAATCCATGATGAAGTCGTTTCGTTTTCATACGATTGCGTTTGTACTATTCTTTGCCGTTCAGTATTCCGGACAACTCGCCGCTCAGGAATTTGAAAGTCTTTTCAACGGAAAGGATTTAAGTGGCTGGAGTGGAGACGAAACGCTGTGGAGCGTTCAAGACGGTGCTATCACCGGCACGACTACCAAAGAGAACCCACTGCCACACAACAAGTTTCTGATCTGGGATGGGGAAGTTGCAGACTTTACATTTAAAGCGCAATTTCGCTTAGTCGGCAACAATAACTCCGGTGTTCAATATCGTAGTCAGAGATTCGGCCAAGACACAGAATTCCGTGTTAGAGGGTATCAGGCCGACATTCACGCGAATCCTCCTTATACGGGTATGCTATACGATGAGGGTGGACGAGGTATTGTTGCTCAGCGAGGGCAGAAAGTTACAGTCAATAACGATGGAAAGATTGAAGTAACAGGTAAAACCAGCGAAGTTGTAGAAGAAGATCTGGGTAAATGGACCTCGATTGAAGTCACGTGTGTGGGTAACCGACTGATTCATAAAATCAATGGGAAGGTTACTGTAGACATCACAGACAAAGATGAAAAGAACCGTGAATTTGCTGGCCTGCTTGCATTGCAGATTCATGCAGGAGCTCCAATGACCATTCAGTTTAAAGATCTTCAGTTAAAGAAGATGTCAAAAAAAAAGTAACTTCTAATGTACCTGCCTGGATTTGGGTGGGTGACAACAATACGACTGCTGATAATCAACATGTTTTTCTGAGACAGAATATTGTCGTTCCGGGAGGGCGTTTCGGAGGTGCCAAGTTAACCTTCGCTTGCGATAATCGTTGCGATGTCTTTATCAATGGCACCAAAGTTGGTTCCAACGACAACTTCAATATCCCAACAGGCAAAGACGTCAAAGCCTTTCTAAAACGTGGCAACAATGTCATAGCGGTGGTTGCGTCTAATTCGGAAGCGGAAGGGCCAGCAGGGTTTGTCGCCAGGTTAAATCTTGAGCTAGACACCCAAAGCCCTAGTATTGTGAGTAATAACAGCTGGGTGGGCAGTCTTAAGGAGGTCGCCGGTTGGAAAACTGATTTGATGGCACCTGAAGGTTTTATTGCCGTAACCGAGGCTGCTGTACTGGGAGGGAGTCCCTGGACAGGTGTTACTGAAGAAGCGTTCGATGCGGCGATACCGGTCAAAGAATTGAAAGCTACGGACACTGAAAGCCTGGTGGTTGCCAAAGGCTTTAAGGTGGATCTGCTTTATGATGTCCCTAAGGAATCGCAAGGCTCCTGGGTTAATATGTGTGCCTTGCCGGACGGTAACCTGATTGTCTCGGATCAATATGGAGCGCTCTATAAGGTGATACCACCAGGACTAGAGGCTGATTTGCAGAGTACGGTGGTGGAAAAACTAGATGTTGAATTGGGGATGGCACACGGTTTATTGTGGGCGTTCGATTCATTATTTGTGATGGTCAACGGTGGGAATAGATATACGACCGGTTTATATCGAATTCGTGATACGAATGGAGATGGTCAGCTGGATGACGTTCAATTGTTACGCGAATTAACAGGTGGAGGCGAACACGGGCCGCATGCAATTCTGGCCCATCCTGATGGAAAAAATCTCGTTATTGTCTGTGGAAACCTTACAAAGCTTACTGAAATAAATACCTCTCGAGTTCCGCTGGTATGGGACGAAGACTTACTCCATGAACGAACGTACGGACGCGGGTTTATGAGAGGCGTCCCAGCGCCTGGAGGTTGGATCGCAAAGGTCGGGCCTGATGGACGGAATTGGGAGCTTATTGCGACGGGCTTTCGCAACCAGTTCGACGCGGCCTTTAATCGAGAAGGAGAATTGTTTGCTTATGACGCAGATATGGAATGGGATGTTAATACACCGTGGTATCGACCAACGAGAATCTGCCATGTCGTAAGTGGCGCGGAGTTTGGATGGCGTAATGGATCCGGAAAGTGGCCGGTTTATTTTCCGGATAGTGTACCGCCAGTAGTAAATGTCGGGCCGGGATCTCCAACAGGCGTCTGTTTTGGATATGGCACCAATTTCCCTTCCAAATACCAAAACGCTATGTTCATTTGCGATTGGAGTTATGGGAAGCTTTATGCAGTACATATGACTCCCGATGGTAGTACGTATACTGGCGAACTGGAGGAGTTCGTTGCAGGTACACCTTTACCACTTACCGATGTCGTAGTGAGTCCTACTGATGGTGCCTTATACTTTACAATTGGTGGCCGTCGGACAAAATCCGGTCTTTATCGTGTTACGTACCAGGGGGAGGCAGAGGTTCAGGCTGACGGAGTGAAACAAAAGGGTCTGGAAGATAGGAAATTACGCAGACGACTTGAATCCTTGCATCGTCCGATAGGCGTTGAGGCTGTGAAGCCGGCGTTAGCAGAATTAGGGAGTACGGATCGTTTCATAAGGTACGCAAGCCGTATAGCTTTGGAACACCAGACTCCGGAATTATGGCAAAACGAAGTGTTGACTCATCAGGACGATCAGGTCGCGCTGAATGGAATGCTCGGGTTAACGCGTGTGGGCGACCCGGAATTGCGAAAACGGATTCTGAACCGCTTGTATGAAATCGAATTCGGAATGTTAACTGAAGTCCAACAGATCCTTTGGTTGCGAGTGTACGGCCTGGTATTTATGAGGATGGGCGAAGCAACTGCGGAAGATGCTCAGGAAATTCGAACACGACTTGAGCCAGAGTTTCCCTCGGTCAACGCAGCGATCAACTCGGAAATCCTAAAGTTGCTGGTGTACGCGGAATCGGAGCAGGTGACATCGCCGGCAGTTCAGCTCTTGCAAGCGGCACCAACTCAGGAGGAGCAGATCGATTATGCAAAGACGCTTAGGCACCAGAAACTCGGATGGCAAGGTGATGATCGCAAGGTGTACTTCGAGTGGTTTCTGCAGGCTGCCAATTACCGTGGCGGAGCCAGTTTTACGATGTTCTTGCAAAACATTAAAAAGGATGCGATTGCAAATCTTCCAGATATTGAAAAAGAGGTCTTAAAAGAGTTGCTGGATAAGACGCTCGAACAAACCAATCCGCTAAATTATTCCAATCGTGAGATTGTAAAGCAATGGCAACTGGAGGAACTCGTTTCCCTGGCAGAAGAAAAGTTAATCGGACGTGATTTTAATAAGGGAAGTCGGTTATTCGGGGAAGCGAATTGCTTTGCCTGCCATCGATTCGACGGAAGAGGCGGTGCCATAGGCCCCGATCTAACGACGATTGCGGGCCGGTTTAGTCGTAACGATTTAATCGAATCAATTATAAATCCTAATAAGGAGATTAGTGATCAATACGCCGCCACCACCTTTATCACGCTTGATGGAAAAGTGATCACCGGACGCGTTGCCAATCTCTCTGGAGATAATATTATGGTGCAAACAAACATGTTGGATCCTGG
>CETM01055557.1_pt1 | contig 20772 bp, 19 predicted proteins | sample 361451 | NCBI WGS metagenome assembly CETM01 (sample SAMEA2622690, study PRJEB7988) | marine metagenome | isolation source: saline water (ENVO:00002010), including
AAGAAAAGTTTCAGAGCTATCATTTAGAAGCCCTAAGACTTTGCCCAATTCTCTCATAGTTGATGCATACATGTTCTGATCTTGAGTATCCTGACTGTTATTAATTAATTTTGCTAATCCAAAGAGAATGCTTAATGCCTCAGGGGTATTTAAATCATCATTCATTGAATCTTTGAATTCCTTAACACTGTCATTATGCAAATTTGACTCTTCTGATGATGCAAGCGATAAAGCCTGATAAAGTCTTGTTAAGGCTGATCGTGCTTGATCAAGAGAGTCGCTATCAAAATTTAAAGAACTTCTATAGTGGCTAGAGATTAAGTAATATCGAATAACTTCTGGATGATAAGAAGCAAGTAAATCTTTCAGCATTGCAAAATTACCCAAAGACTTTGACATCTTTTCACCATTGATTTTTAGCAATCCTGAATGCATCCAGTAGTTTGCAAATTTATGATCAGAGGCACATTCAGATTGAGCGATTTCATTTTCATGATGAGGGAAAAGTAAATCTGGGCCTCCCCCATGGATATCAAAATGGTTGCCTAAATTTTCTAGTGACATTACTGAACATTCTATATGCCAGCCTGGTCTTCCAAGACCCCAAGGAGAGTTCCATGATGGTTCATTTGGTTTAGCACTTTTCCATAGCACAAAATCCAATGGATCTTTTTTAGAGCCATCCTCTTCAATTCTAGAGCCTGGATTCAAATCATCGATATTTTTATTTGATAGTTTTCCATACTCAGGAAATGTACGAACAGCAAAAAAAACATCTCCACCTTCAGAGTGATAAGCATGTCCTTTATCAATAAGCGTGCTAATCATTTTGATCATGCCCCCAATATGATCAGTTGCACGCGGCTCATTTGTAGGAAGTTCCAACCCAAGCATGGAAAAATCTTCTTGCATGCTCGCAATTGTTCTATCCGTAAGAGCGTCTATTGTCTCTTTATTTTCATTTGCTCTTTCAATAATTTTGTCATCTATATCAGTAATATTACGAATAAAATTTACTTTATAATTTTGATATCTAAGATAGCGGGCAAGAATGTCAAAAGCCATCATCGCTCTTGCATGACCCAAATGGCAATTATCATAGACCGTCATTCCACAGATGTACATCCCAACCTCGCCCTCGCGTATGGGTACAAAATCTTCCTTCTGGTTGGTTAAGGAATTATAAAACTTAATTGTCATCTATTATTTGATATATGAATCACTTATTATAAAGAACTTAATTGGAATGTAGGTTTTATTAATGTCAAAAATACAAATTACTGTCTTAATAATTATTGTAGCCTCAGTTGCATCAATCTTCTTCCTTTCACCCATTGGTCAAAAAGATCAAAATGAATATTATCCACAGGAGGATCAAATGTCACTTGTTACTATTTCTACTTCAGCCGGAGACATCCATTTGGAGCTTGATGCTGATAACGCACCTATAACCGTAGCGAACTTCTTAAAATTAGCCAAAGATGGCTATTATTCAGGCACAATTTTTCATAGAATTATTGAAGGATTTATGGTGCAAGGTGGCGGTCTAGATGAAAATATGACCCCTAAACCAACCAATACTGATCCTATTCAAAATGAGGCAAATAACGGACTAAAGAATGACCGTGGTTCAATTGCAATGGCTAGAACTATGGATCCTCATTCTGCAACTGGTCAATTTTTTATTAATCACAAAGATAATGACTTTTTGAATCATACAGCTGAAACATCTCAAGGATGGGGCTATGCAGTTTTTGGCTCAGTTATTGATGGGATGGATATTGTAGATCAGATTGCCTTGAGCGCAACCTCTAATGTTGCTGGTTATGCTGATGCTCCACTTGAACCAACAATGATTAACTCAGTTACAGTGAGTGAATGAAACTAGGATTCATATCTGATCTTCATTTGTCTAGAAATATGCCCTCTGTTACAAAGGGCTTTTTTAATTTTTTAAAAAATGCTCCGCATGAGCTGTCTCATCTATACATATTAGGTGATCTTTTTGAAGCTTGGATTGGCGATGATGATAACTCCGAGCTTGCCATTAATGTAATGCAAAACATTAACCATGCTACCCAAAATGGCTTAAAGGTATTTTTTATGCATGGCAACAGAGATTTTCTTTGCGGTCAAGACTTTGCAAAAAAATCTAATCTTAAAATACTTCCTGATCCATTTTTTATGAATTTCTTTGATTTGAAAATTGCTCTTTCTCATGGAGATGATTTCTGTACCAGCGATTTAAAATATATTGAATTTAAAAAAGAGGTTAGATCTAAAAAATGGCAAGATAAATTTTTAGGAAAATCCCTAGATGAGCGCCTGAAAATTGCGTCAAACATGCGTGATGTCAGTCAAGCTTCTAATAATGATAAAGATATAAGTATTATGGATGTTACCTCCAATGCTATTGATCAGTTTTTTGAAGAGCATCGCATAGATTTACTTATTCACGGTCACACTCATAGACCAAAAACTCATCATACTGATCTTGGTACTCGAGTTGTTTTAGGCGATTGGCATAAAACTGGCTGGTGTCTATTTCTTGATGATCAACAGCAAGATTTGAAAGAGTTTAAGTTATAAAACTATTGTTTATTGACGAATAATACTGTATAAGTATACAGTATTTTAAAATCCCATGACTGTTAATTATCTCGGTTTAATATCGGCAAATGATCTGCCTGCAAGTTTTACAAAATTTTTTGTAGAGCCAGTTTCTGTGGGCTTTCCAAGTCCAGCAAATGATTACCTAGAAAGTCCAATCGATCTTAATAAATATCTTATTAAAAATGGAGCAGCAACTTTTTTAGTAAGAGTTTCTGGGGATTCAATGCTTAATGCAAATATTGCTGATCAAGCTATCTTGATAGTGGATCGTAGTCTTAAACCAAAGCACGGCAGTATTGTAGTTGCATCTTTAGATGGTGATTTTGTTTGTAAGCGATTGCAACTCAAGCCTCGGCTATGCTTACTGCCAGAGAATCCTAAATATGAGCCAATTTATATTCAGCACGGTCAAGATCTAGATATCATGGGAACGGTGACTGCTGCCATTAATAAATTTGAATGAAATTTTTAGCATTAGTAGATTGCGATAATTTCTATGCTTCATGCGAAAGAGTTTTTAGACCGGATTTAAAAAAAAAACCTATTGTTGTGCTATCTAACAATGATGGTTGTGTAATTGCCAGAAGCAAAGAGGCTAAAGCTATGGGAATCAAAATGGGCATCCCTTGGTTTAAGGTGAAAAAGGCATATTTAGCCCAAGGGGGTAAAGTATTTTCGTCTAACTTCCCGCTGTATGGTGATCTATCGAAAAGAGTAATGAATATTTTAGATGGGATGGTCAAAAGAATGGAGGTTTATAGCATTGATGAAGCATTTTTAGATCTACAACATATACAACAGTCAAATCAAGCATATGAATTTGGTGTGTATTGCAGGAATACTATACGTCAATGGGTTGGCATTCCTGTAAGAATTGGCATTGCACCAACAAAAACTCTCGCTAAAGTTGCGAGTCATGTAGCAAAAAATCAAAAAGGCGGAGCAGGAGTTTATTGTCTCAGCAATAAAAAAGATATAGCGAATATTCTAAAAACCATTTGTATCGGAGAGGTTTGGGGTGTTGGTCATCGACTCTCTAAACAACTAAATCAATTAGGCACATATTCTGCATATGACCTAATGCAAATGGATATTAGGTTAATTCGAAAAAAATTCAGCATTGTTTTAGAGCGTACGGTCAGAGAATTGAGAGGAGAGCCATGCATTCGAATAGAAGATCATTCTGATCCAAAAAAACAAATTGTTGTAAGTAGAAGTTTTAGAGGCAGAATTGATAGCTTAGACTTATTAAAACCCCTGATTAGTAATTTTGCAGTACGCGCTGGAGAAAAATTGAGGCATGAAAAACAGAAATGCTCCCAGGTTTCTGTCTTTATTACAACTAGTCGATTTCAAAAAAAGCTACAACATCAAGGATTTAATAGCTTCCGTTTTCCCTGCCCCATAGATGATACAAGGAGCATTTTAATGGGCGCAAATAGAGCTCTAAACAAAGCTTTCAAAAATGGTTACCCATATGCAAAAGCAGGGATATTATTAAGTCACTTTTCATATCCAACCTTCATTCAACAATCTCTTTTTAAGGCAGAAGATCATCAGTACTTAAAACAAGATACGCATTTAATGCACACTATAGATTCGCTTAACAGCAACCAAACACAAGTTTATTACGCTTCACAGCATCCTGCAGGATTATCACCAATACAAAAACAAATGGTATCGCCCAGATACACAACAAATTGGTGGGATTTACCACAAACTAAGTAGAAAAATATCTTTCATAATGAGCCTCAGAAAGATCAAGAAATTCAGTATAAATTTGATCTTTTAATTCAGAGAGTTCAGCATTTGAATGACAGATAATTCCAAATTGACTTAAATCTAAATCTTGAGAACCTGCAGCTCTTAGCAGATCAAAAATCCAAGTCATTGGATCCAAAGAATCATTGAAATTAATTCCTTGATCGTTGAGTCGCGTTGCAAGTAACTCTGCATTTGTAACTGAAAATCGTTCTTTTAGAACAGTTAGCTTAAAGCTTTCAAGCCGAGAATTGACCAATTCTTTTTCTAAAATAGCATATTTATTCCAATTGATTACCTCATGAACAAAACGTTTACATCCTTTGCACACATTATCGCCATAGGTTGTTGAACATATTCCAAGGCAAGGTGTAGAAGCTTTATTTTTCTTCATAAATTGGATAATACATTATTTCATCAATGTAAATATAATTGAAATGTCTAATAGGCTTGGGGAATTTGAAATACCACAGTAAAATGACGGTCCAGGGAGAAAATAATGCTTCAGGATTACAAAATACATTGTGAAGAAAGGAAAGAACAAGGAATACCACCCCTACCCCTTTCAGCACAACAAACGTCAGAATTAGTAGAATTACTTAAATCTGAGCATGAAGAATCAGAATTATTACTAGAGCTGTTAAAAGAAAGAACGCCGGCAGGCGTTGATCAAGCAGCATATGTAAAAGCAGGATTTTTAGCAGATATCACAACTGGCAAGACAACGAGCCCTTACATTTCAAAAAAAGAAGCTGTGATTATTTTGGGAACAATGCTTGGGGGTTACAATATCCAGCCATTAGTTAAATGTTTAGAAGATGATGAGCTGGGGGAAGAAGCAGCAAATGCTTTAACTAAAACTTTGCTAATTTTTGATGCATTCAATGAGATATTGGAATTATCAGAAACTAATAAAAATGCAAAGACTGTTATAAATGCTTGGGCTGAAGGTACTTGGTTTCAAGAAAAAGAAGAAATTGCTGAACAGATTAAATTGACCGTCTATAAAGTTCCAGGAGAAATTAATACCGATGATTTGTCTCCTGCAACAGATGCTTGGTCTAGACCAGATATTCCATTACATGCATTGGCAATGTTCAAAATGCCAAGAGAAGGTTTAGAAAAGCCGCTTGAAACAATTGAAGATTTAAAGAAAAAAGGAAATCCACTGGTTTTTGTTGGTGATGTCGTGGGGACTGGATCATCAAGAAAATCAGCTACAAATTCTGTCTTATGGCATATGGGAGACGAAATTCCATGCATTCCAAATAAAAAAGAGGGTGGATTTTGTTTTGGTGGCAAGATTGCACCAATTTTCTTCAATACGCTTGAAGATTCTGGAGCTTTTCCAGTTGAATGCGATGTATCAAAATTAAAAATGGGGCAAGAAATTATTTTTGAACCTTATAATGGAAAAATATTAGATGCCAATAACGGAAAAGTTCTGTCATCGTTTGAGCTTAAAACTCCGGTTCTTCTTGATGAAGTAAGGGCAAATGGTCGAATTCCATTAATTATTGGAAGACAATTAACAGATAAAACAAGAGAGGTGCTTGGCTTAGAGCCCACAGATATTTTTACAAGACCTGATGCTGAAGATCATTCAGATCAAGGCTTTACACTAGCACAAAAAATGGTAGGTAAAGCTTGTGGAGTAAAGGGAGTAAGACCAGGTACATATTGCGAACCAAGGATGACGACTGTAGGTTCACAAGATACAACTGGGCCTATGACCAGAGATGAATTAAAAGAACTTGCTTGCCTAGGATTTTCAGCAGATCTTGTTATGCAATCTTTCTGTCATACTGCTGCATATCCAAAACCAGTAGATGTAGACACTCAGCATACTTTACCTGACTTTATAATGAATCGAGGTGGTGTTTCACTAAAACCGGGAGATGGAATTATTCATTCTTGGCTAAATAGAATGCTTGTGCCTGATGGAGTCGGAACTGGTGGAGATAGTCATACTCGCTTTCCGTTGGGGATTAGCTTTCCTGCAGGCTCTGGATTAGTTGCATTTGCTGCAGCATTGGGTGTTATGCCATTAGATATGCCTGAATCAGTTCTTGTCAGATTTAAAGGCGAAATGCAGCCTGGAATAACTTTAAGAGATTTAGTGAACGCTATTCCTTATGCTGCTATTCAAAAAGGTCTTTTAACTGTTGCCAAGGAAGGTAAGAAAAATGTATTTTCTGGAAGATGCCTTGAAATTGAAGGCTTGCCTGATCTTAAAGTAGAGCAGGCATTTGAACTCTCAGATGCATCTGCAGAAAGATCTGCATCTGGATGTACTGTCAGATTAAACAAAGAACCAATTATTGAATATCTTAAATCAAATATTGTAATGCTCAGATGGATGATTGGAAGCGGTTATGGTGACGCCAAAACTATAGAAAGGAGAGCTCAAGCAATGGAGGAATGGATAAAAAATCCAATTTTACTTGAACCAGATAAAAATGCAGAGTATGCAGAGATTATTGAAATTGATCTTAATCAAATTAAAGAACCTCTTCTTGCATGTCCAAATGATCCAGACGATATTAAACCCCTCTCTGAAATTAGCGGAGAAAAAATCGATGAAGTGTTTATTGGTTCATGTATGACAAACATTGGACACTTTAGAGCAGCCAGTCATTTGTTGAAGAAATATAATGGTACCAAAGCAAAATTGTGGGTCTCTCCTCCAACAAAAATGGATGAAAAGCAATTAACAAAAGAAGGTGTATATCAAGTATTTGGTGATTCAGGTGCTAGAACCGAGATGCCCGGGTGCTCATTATGCATGGGAAATCAAGCTAGAGTATTAGCAGGTGCAACTGTAGTATCTACTTCAACCAGAAATTTTCCAAATAGACTAGGTGATGGAGCAAACGTTTATCTAGCCTCTGCAGAACTTGCTGCTATAGCATCAGTCATAGGTAAGTTACCGTCTGTACAAGAGTATCTTAAGTTTATGGAAGAAATTAATCCATTGGCTGATGATATTTATCGTTATTTAAATTTTAATGAGATAGAAAACTATGTCGAGAGCGCCAATGCAGCAGATATTCCAGCAGTAAATATAGTAAATGCTTAGCTAGATTTCTCTCTAGCAACTTTTGTTTCATCTCCTCTTGCTAACTCAAGACCCTCTAAGTAATCAGCGCTAATAGATGTAGGGTAATTACCATCAAAAATAGAAATCTCAAAATTTTTAATTGATGGATTTCCTTCCTGCGCAGAATCAATTAAATCTTTTAGATCTTGATAAATAAGCCAATCTGCACCTATAGCATTTGCAACTTCTTCATCAGTTTTACCACATGCAATTAACTCATTAGTTGCTGCCATATCAATGCCGTAAAGGTTTTGAAATTTTACTGGTGGAGCTGCAGATGAGAAATATACTTTATTTGCACCTGCCTCTTTGGCCATTTCAATAATTCTCTTGCTGGTTGTACCCCTAACTATTGAATCATCAACTAACAGGACATTTTTCCCTTTAAACTCAAGATCTAATATATTTAACTTTCGCCTAACTGATTTTTTTCTCTCTTCTTGATTAGGCATAATAAAAGTTCTTCCAACATACCTGTTTTTAACAAAACCCTGTCTATATGGAAGTTTTAATGCTGCGGCAAGTTGCAATGCTGCTGTTGTAGAGCTATCAGGTATTGGGATTACCACATCAATATCATGATCAGGGTTAAGTTTAAGAATTTTTTTTGCTAGCTTCTGCCCCATCCTCATTCTAGCTTTATAAACTGAAATTTCATCTAAAGTAGAATCAGGCCTTGCTAAATATACATATTCAAAGATACAAGGGGTTGGATCTGCATTATCAGAGCACTGATCGCTATGTAAATTTCCATCAACGTCTATATACACAGCCTCTCCGGGATATACATCTCTTAATGTTTTAAAACCTAAAGCAGAGAAAGAAGCATTCTCAGATGCAACGATATATTCTTTTTTTGATGGACCATCTTTCACACCAATTACTAGTGGACGAATGCCACGTGGATCTCTAAAAGCAAGCAATCCAAAGCCAGTAATCAAAGCAACAACTGCATAGGCTCCTTGACATCTAATATGAGTTTTTCTGACCGCTTTAAAAAAATGCTTTTTAGAAGGGAGAATTGCTCTTTGCTTTCCAAGCTCATGGGCAAAAATATTAAGCAGGACTTCAGAGTCTGAATCGGTGTTAAGATGACGCATTTCAGCATGAAATAATTCACGCGCAAGAACTTTAGAATTTGTTAAGTTTCCATTATGCGCAAGACTTATCCCATATGGAGAATTAACATACATGGGTTGAGCAAACTCTTTACCAGCTCCACCCGCTGTTGGGTAACGAACATGGCCAATTCCATAATTGCCAAGCAATTTATTCATATGTCGCTGTTGAAAAGTATCGCGAACATAGCCCATAGATTTGCGACTATTAAGTCTGCCAGTTTCATCACAAACGACCATCCCTGCTGCATCTTGTCCTCTATGTTGAAGCATTAATAGAGAATCATAGATTGAACTGGCTACATGAGTTTCAGAATATATGCCAACTATTCCACACATTATGTTGCCTCGTAAATTGTGCTGATATCAGACTTAAGCATAACTGAATTTTTATCCGAGATCATACTTTTAAAAAATTTTTCAGCCATAGGTGCATATTTTTTTAAATATGTTGAGCTTTGAGACTCTGTAATGAATTTAGATTGCTTAAATTCAGATGGCAAAACTAGATAAATCACTACAATTAGAAGCATGCCTCTAAAAAATCCAAATACCACTCCTAAAAACCTATCCAAACCTCCCATGCCTGACCAATGAACCAGGCCTCTAAGCAATTTAATTAATAAGCCTCCTAAAAAGATGATACCAACAAAAACAGAGATGATTGTAAGGATTCTTCTAATCTCAGCATTATCAATATAATCAACAAAATATGGGTCTAGATACACGTTTAAAAACATTGCTGCTGCAAAGGCAATGACCCACAACAAGAGAGATAGAGTTTCTTGAATAAAGCCTCGAAAAAATGCAATCAGGCCAGAGAGTGCAATTATCCCCATCACAAGATAGTCGAAATAAGCTAAAGCTATGGATTCCAAGCCATAACCTCGCCAACTTCTATGCCAGCAATTTTATCAAGCGTTTCTTGGTTATCCTTTATATCTTTTTGGCTAGCAAAAGGTCCCACCAAAACATTGGTGAGATTTTGATTTGATTTATTCTGTTCAGTGAAAGCTGGAAAACCTGCATCATTATAAGATTTCACAACATTAGAAATAGTGGCTGAAGATCCAAAAGCACCAATTTTATAAACATATAAATTGAAATCAATCTTATCTACTTTTTCCATAGCGGAGGGAAGCGTATCTTTTGTGTCAATCTCCAAAAAGTTATTCTTGACCTCGTTGAATTCTATTTTCTGCAACTGCTCTTGATCTATTGAGGGTTCTGGAAGTTTGGGGATATTAATACTGATATTATTTTGATACTTAGGTTGAGGTGAAAGAGCAAAAACTAAAATCCAAGCAAGCACAGTGACAGCAATAAAAATTCCAAGCAAACGATTAATGTTCATTGTGTTGGATATAACTTTGACAAAATGCTAGATACCTTTGCTCTCAAATCTCTTCTATGAACTATCATATCAATTGCGCCATGCTCTAGTAAGAACTCTGATTTTTGGAAGTCCTCAGGAAGGTCTACTCTGACTGTCTGCTCAATAACTCTTCTACCTGCAAATCCAACTAATGCTTTAGGTTCAGCTATATTTATATCTCCAAGCATAGCTAAGCTAGCTGAAACCCCTCCATAGATAGGATCAATCATTACTGAAATATATGGTAATTTTGCTTCTTTAAGTTTTTCTAATGCTGCCGAAGTTTTTGCCATTTGCATTAATGAAACCATGGATTCTTGCATCCTTGCTCCTCCACTAGTAGAGAAACAGATCAACGGAACATTATGTTTTATTGCGGCATTAACTCCCTGAACAAATTTGGTTCCAACAACCCCGCCCATAGATCCCCCCATATAACGAAACTCAAAAGCTGCAACTACAATTTCAGCCCCCTCCAGCTTACCTTTACCAATTACAATTGCTTCTTCTTCACCAGTACTAGATACAGCTTCTTTAATTCTTTGGTTATATGACTTTATATCTTTAAATTTAAGAATATCTTTAGTGGTAATTTTATTTGCAAGCTCTTGAAAACTACCCCCATCAAAGAAAATAGACATTCTTGTTCTGGCACCAATGCGTAGATGATGATCACACTTTGGGCAAACAAATAGGGATTTTTCTAACTCAGGTTGATAAAGGATAACTTCACATGCAGGACAATTATTCCAAAGACCATCAGGCACTTTACTCTTAGATGATTCTGAATCACGATTTGAACCAATTGATGGAATTAGTCTTGTAAGCCAATTCATCTATTTATTGCTTTAGATATTTCATGAAGGTAATTATATATTTTTTTAAATTCCTTTTGGCTGGATTGCTGATGTATCATTTCAACTAGGCTTGAACCAATGACAATTCCATCAGATATTTTGCTTAAATTAAAAGCGTCATCAGGCGTCTTAATTCCAAAGCCAGCAAAGACTGGTAGAGAAGTTTGTGATTTGATGTGATTTATATTTTCCATTGCCTCACTAATATCTAAATTAGATGATCCTGTGACACCACGAAGAGTGACATAATATATGAAACCGGAGCTTCTATTGCATATTTGAGAGACTCTGTCTTCACTTGTAGTTGGAGCTATTAATGATATAGAGGCAAGATTGTTATTTTTAATACCAAGCTCCTCAAGATCGCTCTCGCCTGGAACATCTACAATTAAGACAGCATCTGTGCCAGAGGTATGAGCTTCTTGTAAAGCTTGTGAATTTGCTAAGAAAGTATTCATGTAGCCCATAAGAATAATTGGAGTTTCTGTATCTTTTTCTCTAAATCTTTCTACAAGCTTAAAAATGTCAGATAGGGAAGTATGATTTTTTAACGCCCTGTCATGAGCTGCCTGAATAATTGGGCCTTCTGCAATAGGATCTGTGAATGGAACTCCTATCTCAAGAATATCTACCTCAGCATCAACAAATCCATGCATCAGCTCCAACGTTAGGTCTAAGCTTGGATCTCCTGCAACTAAATAAGCAACTAATGCTTTTTTTTTGACATTATTTAATGAGAGGATCCTATCATCTAATCTAGTCAAGAGATATTCCATCCATAGTAGCAACAGTATTAATATCTTTATCACCTCTTCCAGAGACATTAATTACAATATGTTGATTAGATTTATAATTTTTAGAAATGTGCTCCAATGCTGCAAACGCGTGAGCAGTCTCTAAGGCCGGCATAATGCCCTCAAGTTTTGTGACTAAATGAAATGAACTTAACACTTCTTCATCGTCGACAGCAATATAATTTGCTCTTCCAGAGTCTTTTAAATTTGAGTGCTCTGGTCCAACTCCAGGATAATCCAAGCCAGCTGAAATAGAATGTGTATCTACTACCTGACCATTTTTGTCCTGCATTAGATAGCTCTTAGCTCCATGCAGAATACCCGGCTCACCATCATTAAGAGGAGCTGCATGCTTACCGCTCATCAAACCGCTACCAGCAGCTTCAACTCCAATTAGTGCTACATTGGATTCTTCTAGGAAAGGATAAAAAATTCCCATTGCATTTGATCCACCCCCAACACATGCAACAATTGCGTCTGGATATTGCTCAAATTGTTTCATGGATTGCTTTCTTAATTCTCTTCCAACAATTGCATTAAAATCTCTCACTATCATCGGGTATGGATGAGGGCCTGTAACGCTGCCAATAATATAATAGGTGTCCTCTATATTAGTTACCCAGTCTCTCATTGCTTCATTTAATGCGTCTTTAAGTGTTGCCGTTCCAGAGTCTACCGCATGAACTTGCGCTCCAAGTAACTTAATTCTATAAACGTTAAGAGACTGACGCTCTACATCTGCTGTACCCATGTAAATATGGCACTCGAGACCAAGTCTTGCTGCCACCGTTGCAGTTGCTACCCCATGCTGTCCAGCGCCTGTCTCAGCAATAATTCTTTTCTTACCCATTGCCTTAGCAAGTAATATCTGCCCAACAGTATTATTAATTTTATGAGCACCTGTATGATTAAGATCCTCTCTTTTAAGCCATATTTGAGGGCCAGAATAGTGATCTGTTAACCTTTTAGCGAAATACAATGGAGATGGTCTTCCAACAAATTGGACTAAATCTTGATCAATTTCTTCAATAAATTTTGGCTTATTCTTTAGTTTTGCATATGTTTCATCTAACTCTTTTAAAGCATGCATAAGTGTTTCGGGAACAAACTTCCCTCCGTACTCCCCAAAAAAACCATCAGAGTTTGGTAAATCAGTTAAATTGCCCATCTTTAAAATTTTTTATAATCCGGTTCATCAAAGTTTTATCTTTCAGTGCGAGTGATGATTCTACCCCAGAGTTCACATCAATACACCAAGGATTCATGGAGACTGCATCTTTTATATTCTCAGGATTAATTCCGCCAGCTAGAACAAATTTTCTTTGAAATGAAATCTTTTCAAGCAAGCTCCAATCAAACGCCTCTCCAGTTCCACCATATGTATCTTTTGAAAATGTTTCTAACAGCATGGCATCTGCAGAGGGGAAATCATCAATTTTTATAAATGATTGAGAATTTTTCACTCTAATTGTTTTCCAAAATGATTTGTTAAATTGTTGGCAGAAACTATCTTCTTCATCTCCATGAAATTGTAATATTGGATTTTCAATACAAGTTGTAATCTTTGTAACCTCTTCGACTGACGGATTTACAAAAACAAAAACAGGTGAGGCACCAAGAAAGTTAAAATTTTTTAAAGAAGCCAAAAAATTATCAGAAATTTTTCTAGGGCTTTCATTAGCCATAATGAATCCAACAAAATCAACTCCTGCCTCGCAAGCATGTTGCAATATATCTATGTTATGTATTCCGCAAATCTTTAGTTTCATTTTCTAGGACTGATTAAAAAATCTAAAGGATTGGTAACACTTTCTTTTTCATCTAAATTAATTTTTTTGTAAGCAGCGCCAGTAAAAAAAAGCCCTTGGGCTTGAGCTGTCTTGCCTGCAATTGTTCTATCTTGAGCATTTAAAATAGTTTTCATATTTTTTCCAGAACCTTTGGACATTTCTAATAAGGTGCCAACAATAATCCTTACCATATTATACAAGTATGCATTTGCACAAAAACTAATGATGATAAAGTTATCCTGTTGTTTAATATCAATACTTTGAACTGTACGAACTGGGTTTTTTGCAGTACATTTTGAACCTCTGAAGGAATTAAAATTATGCGTCCCAATCAAATCCGCAGCTTCAGCTCTCATAATATCTATATTAATTTCATGCTTTTCCCAACAAATATAATCTCTTAAAAAAATTGGTTGAGTCCTGCCGGTATAAATTACATAGGCATAAGATCTTTCTATAGCATCAAATCTTGAATGAAAGTCATCTGGTGCTTTTTGGATTGATGATACTGCAATATCATTTGGTAAATGAGAATTGAGACCCTTAAGCCATTGGCTGGTTTCTCTGCGGTCCTGAGTTGAAAAGTCAAAAATCTGTCTCATTGCATGCACCCCAGCATCAGTTCGACCAGCATAATTAATACGCTCATTAAGCATCCCAACAGATGAAATAGCTGACTCAAGATGATCTTGAATAGAGGATGAATTCTTTTGAGATTGAAATCCAGAATAATTGGAACCATCGTACTGACAAACACCAACAAATCTCACAATTTATTTCTTTTCTTTTAAAAGTGAACGAGCATGAGAAACAATTGAAGTATCTTTTGAATTAGCTATCAGCTTATCTAAAATTTTCTCAGCACTATCCCAATCATCCATTTCAATGTATGTTCTAACCAAATCTAATTCTTGAGTTTCAATATCATTAGAGATGCTTAAATTGGTTTGAAAGGTATTATTTTCATCCTGCAAGTCTTCTGCTACAGCAGCTCTGGTGAATGAAGGTCGCTTGCTTGATCTGATAAGCATATATGCGATTGCAAAGCCTAAAAGCAAAGATAGAACACCAACCCAAAATAGATCTTTAATGTCAAAATCTTGAGAATTTTTTAAGTTACTCGGTTTTAAAGACAGGTCAGCCTCAGATTGTAATTTAATAATGGATGTATTTTTTGCAACTATTTCTGAAGCATTCAATTTTGAATTATCTATTCTTTTGATTGGATCAGGTTTTGACTGAAGGGCTGAACTATTAACAGAATTTTGCTTTCTTTCTGAGTCAGTAAAAATCTCTTGGGGTGCGGTTAATTTTAAAACTGGCTTGATTACAGATTCTCTAATTTTTTTATTTCTTATATCCATGAAAGCAATGGATTCTTTTGCAGCAACCTCTGAAGTTGAGGCAACTAATTCTTGAGAGGGCAATGTAAGATCGATATCCCCCCTTACTCTATTAATATCCTCATCAATAAATGCATTAGGATTCTCAAGATAAAAGCCCCACATTATTTGATAAATTGAAGCATCATAATTTTGACTGACTGATTGTGATACGCTCCAAATAGTCTCTACATTGCTGCTTGGGATGCTCTGAGGTTCTTGAATCTTTTCAATATCTTCGCTGTTAGGTTTTTCAAGAGAGAAGAAATTCGAATCATCAATCTCAGAGTCCTGATAATCGGTTTCTTCAGAAAGTATTTTTGCTAAATCATATCGTTGTGGCTCGCCATAAATCTTTTTCGCTGGTAGTTTAAAAGAAACTTGTGATTTTACCTTTGGGGCTATGTTATTTTGTGGAAGGAATATAAATATATCTTTTTTTAATTCTTCTTTAATACTAAGTCGAAAAGAAATATAGTCTTCTGAATAACTATTAGGTACAGCTAAAGTAAGACGTTTGTATTCCTGAAGATTCTCAAAAATTCTAAACTCAAAATTAAGATCAGATAGTTCATCATCTGATTTGAAATTAGTAATAGAAATATCATCTTCTCTGAGATTGCTCGATGAGCTAATTCTAACCTTTATTAAATATAATCCATCTGAGTTAATTTCAACATTAGGGCTTCCAATAATTGTGATTGCAAAAAGACTGTGACTTAGCAGAGCAAATAAAAGCAGGAGTTTTTTCATTTCGCTAAATTGAGACTAAGCAGTTCTTCGCATATCTGAACTGCATTCAAAGCAGCTCCTTTCCCATAAACGTTGTCAGCAACTATCCACATTGAGATCCATGATTCACCATCCAGCTTTTGTGAACGAATTCGCCCAACATAAACGTCCTCAGTGTCAGATGCATTTTCAACAGGTGTTGGATACAAGCCTTTGTCAGGGTCATCAAGTACTTTTATACCAGGTGAATTTTCTAAGATTTCAATAATTTCTTCTCGGGATATTTCTTTCAACACCTTAAAAAATACAGCTTCAGAATGCCCATTAAATACTGGTACCCTCACGCAGGTTGACTGAACTTGAATATTTGGATCAAGAATTTTATGGGTCTCCCAAACTAACTTCATTTCTTCTTTGGTAAAATTATTTTCTAAAAATTGATCACATTGAGGAATAACATTAAAAGCTATTTGTTTAGGATATACAGTTGATTGACCTGCTATATCAGCAAAATAGGTTTGATTGTGAAGCTCCTCTAGCGCAGCTTTTCCGGTTCCTGAAACTGCCTGATATGTAGCGACATTTAAAAACTTGATCTCTGCATGATCATGAATAGGTTTTAAAGCCATGAGTAATTGGGCTGTAGAACAGTTTGGATTAGCTATGAGAGATGGCTTTGAGAGACTCTGAAGAATAGTTCCGTTAATTTCTGGGATAATTAAAGGAACATCATCCTCATATCTGTAATTAGAGGACAGATCAATCACAAAACTTTCAGCAGCAACAAAGCTTCTTGCATATTTTTCTGCAACGCTGGATCCAGCAGAAAATATAATAAATTGTCCTTTTTCTGGAATGAAGTTTTCTAATGATTCGACTTGATATTTGTTGTTATTAAATTCAATCAATGATCCCACAGTTGAATTGCCTAGAGGCAAGAATTTATCAACAGGAAATTCTCTTGTTTCTAGCAATCGAATAATTTTTGTTCCAACAACACCAGATGCACCTACCAATGCAATAGACACGCCCTTATTCATACTCATCCTTTAATATGTTGATTATAGATGGAGCAACTTCCTGCGTTTGAAGAAATTCCTTAGAGGTAGAGATATCTTTTGTTCTAAAACCTTTATTAATAAAAATTTTAATTGCTGATTCAATTCTTCTAGCTAGATCAACTCTTTCAAGCGAGTACTCAAAAGCCATAGCAAGAGAAGCAATCATTGCAATTGGATTAGCAATGCCTTGACCAGCAATATCTGGTGCACTCCCATGACATGGTTCATACATGCCCTGAGACGAACTATTTAGAGATGCAGAAGGAAGCATTCCAATTGAACCGCTTAAAGTGGCTGCTATGTCTGAAAGCATATCTCCAAAAAGATTTCCAGAAACAATCACATCATATTGATTTGGATTGAGCACTAATTGCATGGCAGTATTATCAGCTAGCTGATGAGAAAGCTCTACCTCTGGATACTCAGAGCTCATTTCAGAAACTATGCTTCTCCAAAACTTTGAAACTTCTAAAACATTAGCTTTTTCAACAGAACAGAGCTTCTTATCTCGATTCATGGCAGCTTCAAAAGCGACCTTTGCAATTCTTCTAATCTCATCTTCGTTATAGATCATAGTATTAAAACCATATTTAGGAGTTTCATTTTCAACAATACCTCTTGGCTCTCCAAAATATACTCCACCAGTTAGTTCTCGAACTATTAGAATGTCTAAATTTTCTATAATGTGATTTTTTAACGGGGATGCAGATGCAAGCTCATTAAATAAGAATGCAGGCCTTAGATTAGCGAATAAACCAAGAGATTTACGCAATCCTAGCAAAGCTTGCTCTGGTCGAACACCCCACTCGAGATTATCCCACTGCGGCCCCCCAACAGCTCCAAATAAAATTGCATCGGAGTTTTGTGCAATATTAAGGGTTTCCTCAGTTAAAGGTGTGCCAAATTCATCATAAGAGGATCCGCCAACTTTTCTCTCTGATATTTGAAAGTCTAGGCTTTGCTCATCAGTTAAATAATGTAAAACTTCACTCATTGAGGAGGTAACTTCTTGACCTATACCATCGCCAGGAAGAATTAATATTTTTTTTGCCATTGTTTTACTTAGTTACTGTAATCAAAAAGCCAGGGTCTTTGGTTTCTTCTTTTTTGCTCAAAAGCTTGAATATGCTTTTTATGTTTTAGGGTCATATCAACATCATCCAAATTATTAATAATTCGATCGAGCAAGCTATCCTTAACGTCAAACATGAATGAGGAGTCGCCTTTATACATGAGTTCTTTTTTTAATAAATCAATTTCAAAGCTAACTGGCGCATAATTAGAAACCTCAAATAGATGATTAATCTGTTCTTTCGAAAGTTTAATTGGAAGAACTGAATTCTTAAAACAATTATTGTAAAAAATATCTCCAAAAGAGCTAGCAATGACTGACTTAAAACCAAAATCTCTTAATGCCCATACCGCATGCTCTCTACTTGAGCCACAACCAAAATTATCTCTAGTTAATAAAATTTTAGCATTTGTATAAGGCTCTTTATTTAAAATAAAGTCATTGTTCTTGGAACGATCATCTGCGGTCATATCTAATCGCCCTTCGTCTAAATACCTCCATCCGTCAAAAAGAAAATCTCCAAAGCCAAATTTTTTAATAGATTTAAGATACTCAGTTGGAATGATTTGATCAGTATCAATATTATCTCTATCAAAAGTTGCTACGATACCTGTAATAGTTGAGTTACTCATGATGGGTCAGTTATTTTTCCGTTTATAGCTGTTAATGCTGCCATCAAGGGGCTCATCAAATGAGTTCTTCCAAGATTTCCTTGTCTGCCTTCAAAATTTCTATTAGAAGTTGATGCACAACGCTCATATGGCTCTAATTGATCAGGGTTCATACCTAAACACATTGAGCAACCAGGATCCCGCCATAAAAAACCCGCTTCAATAAAAATTTTATCGAGGCCTTCATCTTCTGCCTGCGCTTTGACCATACCTGAACCAGGTACCACTATAGCTTCCGAGATATCTTTTGAAATTTTCTTTCCCTCTATTACAGATGCTGCATCACGCAAATCCTCAATTCGTGAGTTAGTACAAGAGCCAATAAAAATTTTATCAAAACTCAAATCTTGCAGAGTCTTTGATTTATCGAGGCCCATGTAGGCTTTAGCGAGGAGTAAATTCTCATGATTTGATTCATCTATATCCTCTTGGGATGGAATCTCTGCATCAAAATCTATGGTCATTTCAGGAGAAGTGCCCCAAGTAACTTGTGGCTTTATCTTTGAGACATCGATATTAATTGTTTGATCAAAATTTGCATCTGAATCTGATTTTAAAGTCTCCCAATATTCTCGAGCCTGGCTGAAGATTGAATCTGACAAATTAGAATGCTTTTTAACATAATCCAAGGTGGTTGCATCAACCCCAACAAGACCAACTTTAGCTCCAGCTTCAATAGCCATATTGCAAATTGTCATCCTGGATTCCATTGAAGCGGATTTAATATATGAACCTGAAAACTCAATGGCATGACCTGTACCTCCTGCAGTTCCAATTAATTTGATTAAATGCAAAACAATATCTTTTGAGGTAACGCCTTTTTGCAGACTGCCATTAAAATTAATTTGCATGTTTTTGAGCTTACTAATTTTTAAACATTGAGTTGCTAAAACATGTTCGACTTCGGATGTTCCTATACCCATGGCTAAACATCCAAATGCTCCATGTGTTGAAGTGTGAGAGTCACCACATACAATTGTCATGCCAGGTAGTGTGTACCCAAGCTCAGGACCCATAACATGAACTATTCCTTGTTTATTTGAAGTTATATCAAATTGATGTATACCAAAATTGTTACAGTTTTTATCAAGCTCAACTACTTGAATTTTAGCCACTTGATCTTTAATTAACTCAGCATTAAATGCATGTCCTCTGTCAGTAGGAACATTATGATCTGGAGTGGCAACGTTTGCATCAAGTCGCCATGGTTGTAAATCCTTGTGCCTAAGCCCTTCAAAAGCTTGAGGCGAAGTAACCTCATGAAGGTAATGCCTATCAATGTAAATTAATGATTCGTTGGTATCGTCCGTTTGAACTAGATGCTCATCCCAGAGCTTGTCATATAAAGTAGCAGGCATGTTATTTCTTAAAGGGCGTTGATTGATTAATTTTTCCGCACTGCGCTTGGTTTCTAAGAAAGTGATCCATAAGAACCAAATTTACCATAGCCTCTGCTATAGGAACTGCTCGAATCCCAACACATGGATCATGTCGACCTGTTACTTCAACCTCTACTTCGTCACCAGCAGCATTAATAGTTTGGCCTTTTGATTTTATGCTGGATGTTGGCTTGATAATAAAGTCTAGCTCAATGAGATCACCATTTGTTATCCCCCCCAAGATCCCTCCAGCATTATTTGATTTAAAGCCATCACGTGTCATCTCGTCTCTTACTTCAGAGCCCTTAAGGTCTAAAACATTATGAGTATTGCCAATGCTGACAGATTTGACAGCATTGATGCTCATAATAGCTTTTGCTAAATCTGCATCTAGTTTGTCAAAAACTGGTTCGCCAAGACCGATAGGACAATTTGTAACTTTAACCCCAAGCTTTGCTCCAACTGAATTACCCTCTTCAATTAGCTCATCAAACATAGAATTAAGATCGTCCAATTTAGAATCATCAGCAAAAAAATACTTGTTCGATTTAGCATTTTTTAAATTGATGGTGTCTGCTGAAATAGAACCTATTTGACTAACGTAACCATCAACATGAATACCCTGTTGATTTAGATATTTTTTAGCAATTGCTCCTGCTGCTACTCTCATAGCAGTCTCCCGGGCACTTGATCGACCACCACCTCTGTAGTCTCGGTGACCATATTTTGCTTGATAGGTAATATCGGCATGATTAGGTCGGAAAACATCTTTAATATTAGAGTAATCTTTTGACTTTTGATCTTGATTATAAATAATTAGACTGATGGGGGTTCCCAACGTTCTGCCCTCAAAAACACCTGACAAAATTTCTACAGCATCATCCTCTTTTCTTTGGGTTGTAACATCAGACTGGCCAGGTTTTCTTCGGTTTAGTTCAGATTGAATATCTGCAGATGAAAGCTCTAATTGAGGCGGACAACCATCTATAATGCACCCAAGCGCCTTCCCATGGCTTTCCCCATAAGTTGTAACTTGAAATAATTTTCCAAATGTATTCCCTGACATA
>CETM01078191.1_pt1 | contig 20746 bp, 11 predicted proteins | sample 361451 | NCBI WGS metagenome assembly CETM01 (sample SAMEA2622690, study PRJEB7988) | marine metagenome | isolation source: saline water (ENVO:00002010), including
ATCTCCAGACTTCTGGCTAAGCTTGATCGGGGAAACTATCCGAGGCCGCTTGAGCATTGGAAAAAACTGTTTACTCAACACTTTACTCCAGTCATATTTGAACCCTTTGATTTAACACGAATCGGAATTCCGTTTTGGAAGATGATTTATTTCAAAGGAAAGAAACAGCAGTAGATTATTTATGACAGCTACGCCAAAACTATCGGTCGCGATTCCTGTTTACAACGAACAGGAAGTCATACCCGAGTTGCTGCGCCGTGTTACTTCTGCTCTGGATACGTTGCCTGGTGGACCACATCAGGTAGTTTTGGTTGATGACGGAAGCAGCGACAATTCACTTGAAATACTCCAACAGGCTGCGAGCGAAGATGAACGCCTTGTGGTCGTTTCGTTTTCCCGAAATTTTGGGCAACAACCAGCCTATGCCGCTGCACTGGAATATGTCGAAGGTGATGCCGTGATCATGATGGATGGAGACCTACAGGATCCTCCTGAACAAATAGCTGCCTTGCTTCAAAAGTACAATGAAGGCTATGACGTGGTCTATGCCATCCGAGTAAATCGGAAAGAGAATTTTGTCAAACGCATTTGTTACAACGTCTTCTACCGAGTGATTCAACGCCTCTCTTCCACACCCCTGCCTCGCGATAGTGGTGACTTTTCCATCATCAGTCGTCGTGTCGTCAATTTATTAGTGCATGATGCGGATCGCCATCGTTACCTGCGGGGCATCCGAAGTTGGGTTGGGTTTAAACAAACCGGTTTGGAAGTCGAGCGTAACGAACGTAATGCAGGCGAAACAAAATATACACTCAGAAAACTGTTGAGACTCGCCAGCGATGGCATCTTTTCCTTCTCCTTAATTCCACTACGACTGGCGACGCTGATTGGAAGCCTCTCTGTAATCGTCGCCTTGTTGCTGGCCGCGTTTGCGGTCTATGCAAAACTGACGCCTATCGACAAACTACCAGGCTTCATTCAGGAGATCCCTCCAGGTTTTACGGCATTGATCGTAGCGATCTCGTTCTTTGCCGGAGTCCAATTGATGTTTTTGGGAGTCGTCGGAGAGTACGTTGGTCGAGTGTTCGAAGAAGTCAAAGGACGCCCGTCTTTTATTGTGGATCAGGTCATAAGAAATAAAACTCAGTGGACGCCGAATACGCCAACACATACCGGCAACTCTACCAACACCATTGGTGGTGGCAAAGCCGACGAACTTACATCCTAACTCTGCTTCGCCGTTGGCAAGCACAGGATGGGGATACAAACCCTCGCCAGATCTTGGACGTGGGTTGCGGAGATGGTTTGTTTTTCCCGGACCTCATCCAGTTCGGAGAGGTGTCTGGTATCGAGGCAGATGACCGTATTGTTGATCCGAACGGCACATTCTCCGACCAAATACATGTTGGTTTGTTTGATGACAGTTTTCAAACAGATCAACAATTCGACTGGATTGTCATGCTGGATGTGCTTGAACATATTCCAGATGCCATTACTGCCTTAAAGAAAGCAGCTCAGCTTCTTAAACCAACAGGGCGAATGTTGCTGACGGTACCAGCCTTTAATCTTCTGTGGACGAAACATGATGACTACAACCATCACGTGACACGATATACAAAGTCGTTGATGACGAAACAGGCGACCGAAGCAGGATTTCAGATAGACAACCAACATTACCTGTTCCACTGGACGTTTCCAGCCAAATTATTGGTGCGACTGAAAGAGCGATTTTCAAAACAGGAACCGGGTCCCGCAACGCTTCCGGCAACTGTCCCTAATAAAATGCTGAAAATGCTCTGTCGATTCGAACAGGCTATCTTCACTCCATTGCGTCCACCCTTTGGAAGTTCGCTTGTCGTGAGCCTCAGTAAACATTCCATAACCGGCTCTTAATATGAACACGAACCAATCTCCATCACGATCTGAACTCATTTTTGGCGTCATCCTTGTTGGCGTGCTGGCGGGATGTTATCTGGGTTGGCATATGAACGATGGCTGGATCGCTCATGATGAAGGACTGTTGGGGCACATGGCCGAGCGTACGCTTCAGGGAGAAACACCTCACACTGATTTCCAGGATGTCTACACCGGTCTGCTTACCCACCTGCATGCAAACACATTTCAAGCCTTCGGAATAAGTCTGGCCAGCCTGAGAATTCCACTGCTACTTGGGGCCACACTGACATCCGTTGTGTGGTTCCTGATTGCGACTCGCTTCGTAGGATCCTGGGTTGCCGGCACCGTCGCACTCGGTTGCCTGACATGGAGCTTTCCCAATTATTTTGCGCCTCTGCCATCCTGGTATATCCTGATGCTGGCAACATGGACTACCTGGGCTTTGCTTAAATTTCACGAAACCACATCAAGAGGCTACCTCTTGCTTGCAGGGGCGTTTAGTGGAATATCCATCCTTTTTAAAATTGTTGGACTCTATCTGGTAGCCGCCTCGTTATTCTCAATTTGGATAAGTCGATCCCAGCGTCCTGATAGTCAATCGGCTGAAACCATCTGCTCTCAAAATAAAGCTCATGTATTGTTGGGGATGGGACTCGCGGCAATCTATATCCTGTTAGTTCTGCTCCTGATTAGGCAACATCTTACTATCTCAACGACTCTGTATTTTGTCTTGCCCGTTGGAGCCGCCATGGCAGCCTTGATCGAAGTAAGCACACAACGGAGAACCTCCTTAAGAAACACGGTGGTAGATTCTGTCCTCTATGCCACGTCACTGATCACTCCCCTGCTCCTCTTTGCTCTTCCCTACGTACTAAACGACACCTTCGATGACCTATGGGTTGGACTATTTGAATTGCCCAGGGCTCGACTCGATCATGCCGCTTCACTCCCGCCTTCAGGTTTCTGGTGTTTGGTAAGTATTCCTGTATTAGTACTCGCTTTGGTCGAACGTCGCCTACCTAATTCGATGCTCTTACCATTGACTACCACCGTTGCTTTATGCGGAGCGGGTCTGATTGCTATGTCCTCAAACCCAATTATTTACCAATCTGTCTTTGCCACGATCCAATGCGTTTTACCAGTTATTTGCTTGACCGTGTGGATCCAATGCAGATTTCAGGATGCTCATATTTCGGCCATCATCGTTACCATCGTGGCAGCATCCATAGCTCTCACTCAGTATCCTTACAGCACGGGAGTTTATTTCTGTTACTGTGCTCCTTTAGCAGGATTAGCATTCACTGCCGTCGTTGGGAATTCAAAAGACTTTAACAAACCTTTATGGATCGGTTTGTCTGTAGTGCTTACCGGGCTAGCCGTGATGCACTCAAATTATTCCAATCCACGACGAATTGGCATTCGATCTCAACACATTCAAAACACCTTTGAATTACAAACCAATCGTGGGGGCCTCAAAATATCCAACCTGGAAGGGCTCGAGTATAACTCGATATTGGATTTAATTGCACAGTACAGCAAGCCTAACGACTACATACTGGCCGGCCCGGATTGTCCCCAGTTTTACTTTCTATCCGGGCGAAAGAATCCAACTCCCTATTGCTACGACCTTTTTGGATCGTATCAACTAGGAGGACAACCCGAGTTAGAAGCGAATCTCAAAGCGATGGTCATCGAACAGGACATTCAAATGATCATTCTGAATCAACAGCCGGAATTCTCTCAACCTTACTCGCAAGACTTCCTCAAATGGATCGATCGCTGGGGGGAAGGCCTACCCACACGTGGCAGTGGTCGATTTGCTGTCATTCGGAAGAAACTCTCAGATCAACCACGGTAAACATTTCGAATTCTGCCGTTTAATAATCTGTCGTAATTCTGCCAACACCTGACTAACATCATCAAATCGCGATGCACGTTGAAATCCAAGGCATTTCTGAAGAAGCCGTCTGACCCGTGTAGGCATCCCGGGGACTGATCTTTTGAACAACGATTCCACTCGCTGCTGACGCTCTAACATAATCTGAGCCTGTAACCGTGGACGCAGCGTGGGGCCCGGACTGTGAAATGGAAGAAATCCATAAAACGCCTCAAACATTGTGACTCCCAAAGAATATACATCCGACCTCTCATCCAGTTTGACCGGCTGCTGAAGAATACACTTTTGGAGCTGTTCCGGGGACATATAGGAAAGCGTACCACCGGAGGCATGACGTTGAAGAAATTCGTCACGTGCCAAATTAAAATCCAATAATAAGGCATTACCACAATAGCCCAACAGGATATTCGATGGTTTCACATCCAGATGTAAAACGCATTGGTTGTGAGCATATTGTAAAGCCATACAGGTCTGTTCAAACCATTTTAGTAATATGGGAAAATCCGAGTCCTGTTTCCAGGACACCGGAAACTCTGAAATTCCCTGCCTACCCGTCGAACACGATGTGCGATTGCTACGAGCAAACCGCTGATAGCGATCTTCAAGCTTGTCACGTAGCGTATTCCGTCCCAAATAAGGCATACAAATTGTTGTGACACCTAACTCATCGATCGTGCTCGAATAAACCGGCATGATATATTTGTGGTTAAGTCGTCCGGCAGTGCCAATTTCGCGATGCCCCAGTTTCCCGATCTTGAGAACGACCAGGCGATTGCCCAAAGTCGTGTCGATAGCCTTGAAGACACGAGAAAAGGCTCCCTGTCCTATTTCTTCCAACAGTTCATATTGATCAAAATATCCGGACAAGCCGGGTTCAGAACTTTCGCCGGTTGTGTTCAGGCGTTGGGGAAACAGTTCCTCCAACAAATCATTTACTTTTTGCTCCAACTCTCCGGATGTCAGCAAACTGGTCAATTGCCGATGACGATTCAGTGCTTCGGGTTGGTCTGCAGAAGCCGCCGCCTTTGAAGTCACCTGATCTGATTGTGCCGTTTCCATCGCTAGCCCCATAGTTTCGGAATCGGAAATAGTTTCCATATCACCGATTATGGAGATCAGATAAAAACGTCCTAACAATTGGGGAGTTTCGATGTCAGACAGTGACAGACCAGACTCCCTATCAAATCTAAATAGCCTGCTTTAACATTCACTGTGTTCTCGCTCTGATGCGTCATTACTGATAAGAACTATTAGGGAGGGCTACCTGCAGGCGGTTTGAGAGCATGAGCAATTTCCTTCGCTACTGCCGTAGCACCTTCCGCCGTTAGATGCGTGTCGAAGACTAGATTGTGAGATCGCAATGCTTCTTCATTCAGTTTGCGTAAAGGGATAGTCGCATCCACAAACCGTACCCCCTGCTCCCGACAAACGGTTTGCAACCATTCCGGCAAATCGGAAGGCGTCCACTTGGATTGTAAATATGCCGGAGCATCTGTTGACACAGTATAGGAATGCCCACTGAATGCCCGACGTTTACAAGGCATATACACGCACGTCAATTGAAGTTCATTTTCCCTGCAAAGGCGTACTAAATTATCGATACCTGCTTCGTAACGGGGCAAACGTAAAAACAACTCGTTCTTACCCGGTGGTGCGTAGTCAATCTTAAAAGGCGTTTGACCGTCGGTCAGTGTGGCATTCACTGGAGGACCATAAATCTCTAAACGGGATTTACCAAACAAGCGTCGTATTGCCTCGATCAGCGATGTTTGAGGGATGTGGGTTTTCAAAAGGTCGACGTGTTTTGCTGCTCCGGTTTGGATGGATGCCATTCGACGAGATTCCATCAGGTAATCCTGGATATCATTTCCTTCAAAGAATACCCAGACAACCTCTTTGGTCTTTTCGGAGATCCCAAACTGGCGTAGATATTCTGTTTGATTTAACAGCCCCGTATGAGACACTCCCAAATTCTTAACGGACACTCCCAGTAAGTCGCCCAACTGGGTAGAAACAAGGTCTTCAAATTTCAGATTCCCCAGTTCTGTAAAGGAATCCCCGATCATGGCGATTTCCCAGTCCCTGAGATTAGGAGGATTGCGAAAGCCGTCTGCGTCATATTCCAAAGTGATCTCTGTCTCATCCGGCAGCCACTTTTGTTCGTATCCGATTCGTAGCATTTGAGCGGTAACCACTTTGCCAGTCCATGACAAATTTCCCGGACGTTTATAATATCCTTCTCCAAAGGGTTCGGTCGGAATCCGATAGAAGATCGGCGCCGCTTCGAGATCCTGACCTAATTTACTAAAGTCAAATCCGATGGCTTTAAATGTAAACTCACAAACTCCCACAAACAGCAGTAAGGACATCGTGGCAAACACGACTTTACGAGTTCGAGAGATACGAGGAGGCCTGGTTCCCGCTTTGGATTTATCCATCTGGATTTTTATTCATTGAGAGGTTTAGCCAGAGGCGTTCGACCGTCGAGATACCGCCAATTTTTAATAAACGAAATCAGGTCCGCCATCTGCTGATGATTGATTTTCTTTTCCAGCCCTTCCGGCATCAAAGAAACTCCACGAGACTGGACTTCGTCGATATCCGTTCTCAGAATCGTCGTTACTTTTCTTTCCGGTTGCATCAGTGTTATCTGATTGGACGTCTCTTCGGTAATAATCCCGTCGAGTATTTTCCCGTCGTTGGTGATGACCGAGTAATGCATATAGTTATTATCAATCGCTTTGTTGGGCTGCAGAATATCGGTCAATAGTTGCAACGGTTGTCGAGTTCTTGAATCTGAGATATCCGGTGCCACCTGATTCCCGATTTCTCCGATACGATGGCAGGTTGCACAATTTTGACGAAAAATCTTTTCGCCTTCGCGTGGAAATGCTTTCAGTTCAAGAATCGCCTTATAATCTTCCAGCACTGCAGCTCGGTCGGCATTAACTGTCGATGCCTGCAATGCCTTGGCTCGCTGAGCAATTTCAGTATCCCCGGAACCGGTCAACCGATTCATACGAATCGCGTCGATCTCATTGACAGAAATCACTCCTGCTTCAATTTCATCTAACAATATTTTCACCCGCTGACCATCTCGCAAAACCACATCAATCAGACTGCGCTTCACCGCCGGCGCTAAAGATGGAAATTGAGAAATCAACTCACGCCAAACACTGAGATCCTTTTCGAAATGCAACAATCCTAATACTTGGGCGCGGTAATGCGTGAAGGCAGCCCGTGTAAATAAATCTTTGAGTGATTCAGCATCTCTGGCAAAAGCCAGGAAACGAAGCGATTCCTGTTTGAGTTGCTCGGAGGCTGATTCTTCGTTAATCCATTGCTTCGCTAACATCCAAATGACGTCAAAGCTGACCTTTTGTTGCTCGGGCAATGTTGCAACCTGTCCGCGCCAGTCGAATTGACGAGCTTCCATGGACTCCAGTAACGCTCGAACCGCCCGAATGTCACCTAGACTGACTTCGGATTCATTCACCCATTTAGGAAGTTCGGCAATCCATTCCAAAGCGACCTGATGCTCCTCCGGTGTCATTTTCATGGAAGCACTACGATAAAGCCGATAGAGATTTTCGGCCTGGTCCTCCTGAGTAACTCCGGTCGTGGATTTATTCTTCAAAACGGCTGCACCAATACTTCCAATCTCGTCGCCTGAGGCCATTAAGAATGCCTGGGTTGTGTATTCATCTTTAATCACCGTCTTCGCCAACGTGAGCCAGGTTGGGCTATCATGTTTGACTTTATCACCCAATGATAATATCGCCTGTAAGCGAACAGAGCTTTCTCTATCGGTTAGTAGCTTTCTGGCTAAGGTTTTCTGTTCGGAGCTATCATTCCACAAATCCTCCAGCACAATACAGGCATGCACGCGTAACCGACGATCATAGTGGTTGGCGGCGGTAGTGACCTGAGCTGCTTCCACTGCTTCCCAACCGTGTAGCAATCGCAAGGCAAGTACACGAGCAACCGGTTCTCGTGAATAATTCAGTAACCTTCCCAGCAGCATATTTGCATTCTCAGGCTTTTGTTCCGACAGCAGTCGAAAAGCGGTATCACGCTGCCAGGAATTTGGATGTTCCAACAAAAGCACCAATTCTTCGGTTGTATGGTTAGCAATACTCCAGCTCCACTTTGGCTCGAGCCGGGAATTGACCGGCTTAACTCGATAAATCCGTCCTTTATCATCGCCACTGCGAGCGTCCTTTCGGTCTTTGAGCTCTTCCGGAACCCATTGCGGATGTTCAATCACCGCTCGATGCATATCGACAATGTAGAGACAACCATCGGGACCAGTACGCATGCTGACGGCACGGAACCAATGATCACGCGATGCCAGAAATTCACGTTCGGGGGTGGGAGTTCCGTAGTAAAAAGGTCCGTAGTAGTTGTAATACGAGTTGTCAGCCGATGAAGACTGTATCTTTTCGGCATGAATTAGATTCCCTGTAGGATCACAGGTCAGGATCGCATCTTTCAGCCATGGTAACTGGTTGCCCCGATAAACCATCACTCCACAAGCCGCAGTGAACTGACCTTCATGGAGATTCGATGTCGTCCAGAAATTCGTCAGCGGATAGATTGCCGAATCCTGTCCTGATTTCACAACATCTTTCTTTACCGACGTCACGGCGACCGAAGGATACTTTTTGATATATCTATCTTCCAGCATGATTTGCATTGCCGGGTTTCGATTGCTACATACAAACCGGTTTCCAATATCGTCAAATGTTAGACCATACTGACCATTACCGGTGACGGTTTGAAAGTCACCGGAAACCGGGTCAAACATAAAGTCCATGCCGCTGATATTCAGTTCTTTGCTCTGTTCGTCCCGTGTATTTTTTACAACACCACCACGTAACCCGTTAGCAATATAGATTTTTTGATCGATACCGAATCTCGGGTGATTGGCTCGCAATTGTTGGTTATCCTCGGCAAAACCCGAGTACCATCGTTCTTGAATATCTGCTTTGTGATCACCGTCGGTATCCTTCATATAGACGACCTGGCCAGCAAGAGTCACTATCACTCCCTCTTTCCAGGGCTGAATACCAGTCGCAAACACCAGATCGTCTGCAAACAGGTGGGCTGTTTCAAACGTCCCGTCACTATCTAAATCTTCAAGTAGCTTGATTCGTGAAGTTCCATTTCCGGAAGGGTAGTCATTCATCTCCACAACCCACATGCGTCCGTTCGCATCAAAACGTATCGCTATTGGGTCTATCACCTGTGGCTCAGAAGCGACCAATTCAATTTCCAGCCCTGTGGGAATATCAAAATGCTTGATCGAATCTGCGGGCGAAGCAGAGTAGACTCCCTCTTTCGCTTCTTTTTGTTGAGCAAAAACGGAAAGCGGCAGACAGAGTAAAAGGAAGACGCAGTGGTGGAAAAGTCGGCGAATCATAGTAATTTCTATTTTAATCAGTTGGCTGTGATAATCTGACGGCATTTCGATTTTGCTATGAAATTAAAGCATCACGCACTTTGTCATTCGACCAGACTTCCAACGGCGAGTAATTCGGGTGTCGTCCGTCTTGAATGAAAGGATCATTGTGACGAGTGTTGTAACAATTAATGAGTGACCATCGCGGGTATTCGCTGAGATTCTGGGCTGAGCAATGCAAAAGATTCCCGTGGAAAAACAGACCGTCTCCTGGTTCCAACTCCACGGCTACCAATTCAAACCGCTGTTTGGCAATCTCAACGCGTTGCGGATCAGCTCCTACCTGTTCACCAATCTTGACATGATCGACTCGCCCTATTTTGTGAGACCCGCGCAACACTTGTAAGCATCCGTTTTGTGTGGTTGCTCGATCCACTGCCACCATACAACTTCCCATGTCCGGAAAAAGGCAGCCGAAATTATACCAATAGCCATAATCCTGATGCCATTCCCACGCTCCTCCAAGCCGAGGCTGTTTAATCATCATTTTGTGATGGTAGTGGTAAACTTCATCACCAAGCAACGTTTGCATCGAATGGACAATCCGCTGGCTACGTACAACGGCTGTATAAGGCACGGCATCATCCAGATCATTCCTGAGAGCCAGACGGGTTTCTCCACCGTCTCCATCGCGACGCACATAAGCTTCCTCGGCCAACGCCTTATCCGCTTTCGCAAAATTCAGCAGGCCGGCGATTTCTTGTGCATCGAATAATCCGTTGACGATGAGATACCCATCACGATGAAAGGATTCGATCTGCTGGTCTGTCAATTCAAATGTCGTCATGCTTAGAGACCCTCGGGGATACTACCAAATACCACTTAGGCCCGCGTTATTGTGTGTTAAATTGCAATTCACTGAGTTTGACCGAGTGTGACAATTGCGTTTTGCTTTGAAGATCCACAATTTCAACTCTGATCACCGGGTCGTTCTGATTCCAATCGATATCTATCGTTCCGAAATTCTCTTTGTGATATGTCGTTTTCAAAAACCTATGAGGGTTTTCCGTCGGCGTGCCTCGTCCATGGAGTTGGTTAATACTACTGGAAGTAAAATCATACAGCGGATAAGACAGACCATCGGTTAGTCTGGAGAACTCAGACCAGTGGCGATCTCCTGACACGACAAGCACTCCGGAAGCCTTGGTTGCTGAAATTAAATCCAGGAACCTTTGTTTCTCCAGCGGAAAATTGGCCCAGGACTCCTGCCCTGCTGCTGACGGAGCAAACTGAATACTGGAAACGACGAGCCTCACTTCTGCGGGTTGTTGGAGTTGTTTTTCCAACCATTGCCACTGTTTTGCGCCGAGCATTGTAAGCTCCGGGTCCGGATCAGGATAATACGGACCTCCGACCCTTCGTGTCCCGGTCTTTAGATCTGAACGAAAGAACCTGGTATCCAACAGAATCACCTGCACCCGTTTTCCTGCGGGGCCAAAAACATGCGCGTCATACACTCCCGGCCTTTCACGACGTGGTGAATCCGGTACATCCTTCCAGAATTCAGAAAAGACCTGCTGAGATTCATTACGTTTACTAAATCCTGATCCGCCATCATTCAAACCGTAATCGTGATCGTCCCAGGTCGCCAGGATGACAGCATCCTGTGTCAGTTTTTTGAATCCTGTTTTTGCTCCAAGAACCTGGTACTTAGCCTTGAGGACAGCCATGTCCTCTGAGTCGCCATAGATGTTATCTCCCATAAATAGAAATAACTCAGGTTTGTAATTTAGAATATTCGAGAACAGAGGAGCAGGATTTTGTTGTTTAACACATGAGCCAAACCCAATCCGTGTGAGCGGTTGTGGCCGTTGGCTGGCAACCGTTTTCTGAGTTAATTTTTTGGTAATCCAACCCGAGCAACCTTCGTCGGCAGTACATTGCCCGCCCGCAGTTAACAGGCCTCCACCCATCGCCTGTTCGATTCCAAGTCCGCAGTCAAATCGATAGCGACCCAGCATTTCAAATTCCGGAGACACCTTAAGCAAGGTATTCCCATAACAGCCAAACCACCAGACGCCCTCAGCGAAGGCTGCTGCCTGAATGCCAAGGTGAGTCCAGCCACTGTCGAGTACGTGCCTTTTCTTAAACCGGAAGGAAGTATCGTATTCATATAGGTAGTTCACTTCGACTCCTTCCGGCAGTCCACCTACGACGATGAATTTTCCATCATGATGTGCGATACCACCGGCACCATGCTTCACCTGAGGTATTTTATGCCGAGCCTGTTGCTCAAGGGTCTTCGCCTGGTATACGATAATCTCGTTATCGGCGTGGCCCTCCGGGTTATTAAATTGTCCATAGTTGACAGCCACAAAAAGCTGGCCATCGGCGTAGCAGAGATCCCCATGATGATTGGCTACCTCTATTTTTTCCAATACCTTTCCCACAGGATCTGTTTTGACCAGCGTTGTAGTATAGGACCAGTACAGATTGCCAGCCGGGTCCTGACACACTCCCTGCAAGTGATGCCGATAAGTGCCTTCACATTGAATGCGATCTGAGGCAAGGCCGGACTCGATGATACCTAAGAGGCATGCGACCATCCATCCAATTGCTTTCACTCGTGGATTCTTCATTTTTCCAGATCGTCTCTTCGGCATAGGTGTGGCTTTCCATGACATGGTGGTTTACGATGCACGTTTCCGCTCATAATTCAATGCAATGAACGACAACGGTAAGTTTACCTCAGTTGAACCAACGGCCCAAGACTCCAACAACCCTGCCCTTAGTTTCACGGCAGTCGCCTTGGTGGTTTTAATTGCTGCCTGTTGGGGTGGAAATCCTGTAGCGGCTAAATACAGCCTGTTCTCTGAAGACAACTCGATGGGGCTGCCTCCACTCGCAGTCAGTGGAATCCGGTTTGCCATGGCCACACTCTTCATGGTTTTTTGGTGTCTGGTTTCTAAAGCACCGATTAGGATCACTCGAAACCAGATTCTCCCCTGCTTCGTTGCCGGCACATTACTGTTCGGGCAGATTGCAACATTTACCATCGGAGTCCACCTCTCGAATTCGACTCACACCACCATCCTCATCAACACATTCATCATTTGGGTACTGGTGTTTGAACACTTCTTTACCGGCAACCATCGTATCACTCGCATCCAGCTCTTGGGTTGTTTGATAGCCGGCGTCAGCGCATTGGTAACGCTGTTAATCAAATCCAATGCATCCGACGATACCTCACTGACGGATCAGGCAAGTATTCTAGGGGACGTGGTTATTATCATCAGTGCGATACTTTTGGCGATTAAGATTCTTTACATCAAAGCCAATCTAAATCGCGTGCGATCCGGTACATTGATTTTGTGGCACGACCTGATCGGCGTATTGTGGTTTATCCCCGCTGCATTATTTTTTGAATACGAGCAAATCTCGATGAAGTACGTGGATCATGCCGTCGTGTATGGTCTTCTTTATCAGGGAGTCATCGTCGGAGGAATGTGCTTTGCCATTCAAACCACCTTATTACAGACGTATTCTGCTACCAGAATTTCTGTGTTCAGTTTCTTAACGCCACTTTTTGGCATTACGGCTGCTGCACTCTTTCGCAATGACCCACTGTCACCCTGGCTTTATCTATCTCTGGTTTTAGTAGCCAGCGGAATCTATTTGGTAAATCGCCAGAAACCTCAGTAAAATGCATTCCATTCAATTCTCTATTCTGATGAGCCTAACGACATGACCGAATGCAATTTCACTATCCAAGACACCTCCTCGATCGTATCACCGGGCCTGGTCGTTTTTCGCGATGTCATGAATGCTAATCTGGCAGAAATGCTGCGGGAAGCCGGCGATGTCACTCGCTTACGCCCACACTGCAAGACGCATAAAATGGGGGCCGTTACAAAAATCCAATTGGAATTAGGAATCACTAAACACAAATGTGCCACCTTTGCTGAAGCTGAGATGTTAGCAGAGGCGGGCGTCAAAGACATCCTGCTGGGCTACAATCTGGTCGGCCCTAACATTCAACGAGCCGTTGATTTTGTGAAGCAATACAACGATATCCTTTTCATCGCCACCGCAGACCATCCGGCACCAGTTCGTGAATTATCCGCAGCCATGGAATCTTCCGGGCAGTCGATTCAGATCCTGATCGATCTGGATTCAGGACAGCATCGAACGGGAATTGCCCCCGGGGAAGATGCCAGGCAACTCTATCGACTTCTTGATGAACTTCCAGGAATCATCCCAGGCGGGATTCATTTGTATGACGGGCAGAACCACCAAACAGATCTGGAAGAACGTCGTCAGGCTGTCCTGACCTGCTGGAATCTGGCAACGGCTCTGCGTGACGATCTGGAAGCCGAAGAATTAAGCGTGCCTCGCATCGTTGCAGGCGGCACGGGAAGTTTTCCCGTCTACGCCTCGCTTTCAGATCGAGCGTTGGAATTAAGCCCAGGGACAAACACGTTCTTTGATAACAATTACGGCAAGATGTTCCCGGATTTGCAGTATACTCCTGCTGCACGAATCCTCACTCGAGTCATCAGTCGTCCAACCAACGACACGCTAACAGTTGACTTAGGATACAAAGCCTGTGCCTCGGACCCCGACGTGAGCAAGCGTGTGGTCTTTCCGGATTTGCCTGATGCGGAACCAATTCTCCAAAACGAAGAGCATCTGGTTCTACGTACTGCTCAGGCAAGTTCCTTCACGCCTGGCGATGAATTACTAGCTGTCCCCGGTCATATTTGTCCGACCAGTGCGCTTCATAAATCGGCCTATGTCGTGGAAAACGAAGAAGTCACGGACAATTGGGAAGTATCCAGCCGGGATCGGTGGCTGACGATTTAGCCTGTCGATTAATCTTCCGGATTAATCTCGTCTTCGTCATTTTTAAGAGCATTAATCAGCGAATCATACGATTCCAGACACTGATTCACCGAAGCACTTAGTTTTTCCACAGACTGAGCACTGGCAACCTGAGATTCCATCATAGGTCGCATCCACTCGTTCATAACCTGAAACTGATTTTCCAGCACACTGAGGATCGACTTGGGTACTTTGTGCATGACTGCCACTCGCTGAACACCCTTCGATTCATCGACGGTGATCGCGCCGGTCGTATAAGCCCGAAGTTCCTCGGCAAGACTCATGAGTGCATCGGCTGTTTGACCACCTGATTCCGGTGACGGTTCTGTGACGATCTCCGGAGTTTCTTCCGGAACCGTTGCCAAACTCTTCACTCCGTCGCTAATGGTATCACGGATTTCTTCCAGGCCATCACTAAAGCCCTGCATCTGTAACACCACCTGTCCGAACTGATCATCCGAGCCCACGCCCCGAAGCTTCATATTCTTGACAAATGCCTTCTTGATGTCGCTCCAGCGTTCCGCTTTTTCTTCATCAATCCAGCCACACATTTCATAAAGCTTCAACAAGTTTGCTTCTGCATCACTTGTTAGAGTCTGAGCGTCATTCTCATAACTGCTCTTAATGAGAGTCTCTAACTCTTCATCATTCATAATCGGCAGAACTTTTTCAGCAATTCGATTCATATTTCGATATGACCCCTGCAATTTAAATGGGGGTTCTGTACGATATTCGTCGGCCTGGGCGGCTGAATTAATGTATTCGCGATTCACCTGTAAGACAACGTCACGAACTCGCATCAGTTTCTTCATCGTGCTCACCATCTCGTTGACTTCTTCCATCGAGTAGTTTGCTTCGAATTCGACGCCTTCCTGGGATCCCGTTTCGGCGACTCGGATGACACTATAGACGTCCTGCTGACTACGGCTTGCTAATTTATTCAGAACAGGATTTGACGTCAGACAATTCTCGAGGTAACTCATTTCAAAGGCTTCACGAGTGTCCCCGATGATCTCACCGAGATTATAAATATCTGCCCGGTTAGCCAGCATGTCAGGAATCTGGAATTTTTCACCACTTTCGGTATACGGGTTACCAGCCATAATCACACAGACTTTGCGGCCGCGAAGATCATACGTCTTGGTTTGACCTTTATAGACCCCTTCGATTTTTCGCTGAGCATCACAAAGCGAAATGAATTTTTGTAGGAATTCCGGATTACAGTGTTGGATATCGTCAAGATAAATCATCACGTTATCACCCATCTCAAGCGAGAGATTGAGTTTTTCAACTTCTTCACGAGCTCCGGCATTCGGGGCTTCTTCCGGATCGAGCGAGGTAACCGCGTGTCCAATCGCCGGGCCATTGATCTTCATAAAGATAATTCCCAGACGGTTGGCAATGTACTCCATCAACGTGGTCTTACCGTAACCTGGAGGAGAGATCAGTAACAATAAGCCCATTAGGTCCGTACGCTTTTGGTCTCCCACCACACCGATTTGTTTGGCAAGATTATCGCCAACCAACGGCAGGTAAACTTCATCGATCAAACGACTGCGAACAAAAGACGTCAGCACGCGTGGACGATATTCATCCAAGCGGAGATCGTCTTTGGCATACTCAATGACTTCTTTTTTGACATCGATATAATCACGGTACTTAGGTACAACCGTTCTTTCAAAGCGTTCCATCTTGGTGATGAATTCGTTGTAATTGAACTGATAAGTATTCTCTTCTATCACTCCGTGATTACCGATCATGTCATTGATCGATCGTTCCACCGTACCGTCAATCACTTTTTTCTTATTGATCGCACCCTTCATCAACATCACGGCTAATTCATCCACATATTCTTCGGCAGACGAATCCTGAGAGGTTTCACCAAGGAATGCCTCCAGCCAATCCCGCAACAGGATAAACCGTTCTAACGGACTCTTGGCTAATTTAGTGACACTCGACTTAAACTTATCAACAAAGCTGTTCTGTTTGAGATGACGCTCGAAGGCTTCATATAATTCAGCGGCGCGACGACTGATCACAAATTGATTGCTCACCGTCAATTCTTCGAATAGATAATTGGCTGCCTGACTCACGTAGTCTTCTGACACAATTCCCGTTTGTTGCGCGAATTCAGCAAGCAACGGTTCAATCACCGCTACATATTGCTGTTGTTCAGCACTACTGGGAAACAGCTGAGAAATCGTTCCCACACCATTCAAGCGAGAGAGCAATAGCGACTTTTGTGCAGTATCTCCAAAGTGTTCCCAATAAAGCCGGGCAAGAGCGCGGGACTTTGTATGGTATCGCAGCAAGCCAATGGACATTTCCATATCAGCCAGCGTTTTAACGATTTTGGCAGCATCCAGATCATGCACACCTTTAGCATAAGCCTCGGTATATCTGGGCCCCATAAATTTCTGCAATTCGGTGACCCGCTGCTGGTCGTCGAGTGTGGAAAATGCTTCGAGAGACATCTCTGCATCGGCATGCAGATGTTCGAACATCTTATAGGCGAGGTACTCTCCCCGATACACGTCGGTGTTTTCGGAAATCACTTCCTGCTGCCACACATCACGAGTCGCCAATAATCGCTCATCAGTGATTTGCTCAAAGAAGTCCGTTCCAGTGAGATGATAGAACATCTCCCCGTCACGCAATACCGAAGTTAAATCCAACGCCTGAATGTTGACTGAGAAATTATGTTTGCCAAATTTAATGACATTTTCACCGTCGACGAATAGATCCTGACGGTCTTTCAACTGGCGGACAGCATCTTCCCGAACGGTCTTCAAGCGACTCTGAATATCGTCGACCTTAACGCTGTCATTCAATTCTTTGAGTTGATCCACCAGGTCCCGGATCTTGTCGATCATCAAATCCGAAGCAAAGTACGCATTGATTTCATTGACGGATTCGAGGCTATCCACTCGGGATTTCACACCTTTGAGAATTCGATCCGCAGCATTCATCAGTGCATTAGCACGTTTATTTCGTTCTTCGACCAGACCGACTTTTCGTGTTTCAAATGCGTTATAGATTTCTTCACGCTTGTCAGTCAGTTGCACAACGAATTCATCGAATTCAGCAAACCGCCCTTCCAGTTCTTCCAACTGGATCATCATTTTGGTGAGAAACTCTTCACACTTTTGAGGCGAATCACAAATATCGAGATAGTTGACCACTGCCTGATTGAGCAGTTTCATTTGCGAGTTAAACTCAGCCACTCCCTCAACACTCATGAGGTCTTTGACTTTACCTTTAAGCGAAGCCCGAGCTGTATTCACTTTGCCAAAGATCACCGAGATATTTTCGATGATGCGAGTACGCTGCGTGGCATCTTCAATATCAAGATTGCTAACGATATCGATGAGCATTTCCAATTCGGTTGCACTGGCAGAAATATCTTCTTCCAGAACTCTCGCATCGGTAACCTTGGTCAATTCCGGAATCGACTCAGTTTGACCATCCACTCGTTTGGCATAAGGTGCCAGGGCATCATCACGTAATAAGAACTCAACACAACGCTGACTTAACCGGTCGTTACTCTCGGACACCTGTTCTTCGAGTTGGTTAATCAATTCAGGATCGTTATATCGCATCTCACGCAGCGAGATAATTTCACCACGAACAGCTCGTAATTCCGCTAGAGCCTGGACGAACTCATCAATATTTTCAAAGCGGCTATTCTGAACCACACGGAGAATTTCAGTCACGCGATCTTCGACGTTGCGTGTTTGTTCGAATGTGTTTTGCTTTACGCGAACAACTTTTTCAAATTCATCGATCGCTGACTCTGAAGCCTGACGTATTTCCAACAATGGTTCGGCCACGTTGAAGCAGTCTTCATTTGTCGACCAAAAATAGGCGTCAACCACATCTCCGGCAGCTTTTGCCAAATCACCATAAAGCCCGGAATAGCTATCGTCCTTCTCGATCAGGGATATGACTTCATAACATTCGGCCATCCCGCGAACGAGGTCTTTGTTGCCGATCTTATAAAGGAAAGAGTCTGTATTTGTTTCCGGCACAAAATCATCTGAGACATAGGGTGTTTGCCAGATTTGCAACGCGTGATGTTTCTGTGCATCGGCCTGCGCGCGGAAACAAACCATTTCTCCAGCATGGAAAAACGATGTCCCGTTACAGATGACCGGAGTATCTACCTGTTGCTGAATCAGATTGTAACGTAACAGGACGTACGTACCGGTATCTTCACAGTAGAACACATAGAGATAATCTTCGCCGTTAGGAGCATCCAGCCGACGATCGAATTTCATATGTTGTAGTTCGGTATCGAAGACTTTGAATTCACCCGTCGACAGCGCATATCCATTGGCAAAGATAACGCCGTGGTCGTCCGGCAGGAGAACACAGGACTCTTCAATGGAGTCACAACGCCAGACACGCTTGATCTTGTCGTTATATATAAAGTAGCGATGGTTTTCTTCCTGATAGGGACGGATCTTAACCAGGATCAGGCTACCGTTGACGGCATAAAGAATTTCTGCGTCATCAAGCGTTTGGTCTTCATTTTCCACTGGCTCGGAATAGATTCCTTCACCAGTTTCCGTATTATTTTCGATCTTAATCGTCAGATCGCCACCGGTCGCTTCCACAAACAATCGATCGTCGATACTGATATGTGGGTGCCGGCCTTCTTCGAATTGATCCCGAGTCGCTCGACGCCAGGGGAAATCATGTTGAGATGGAAACTTAACTTCGTGATCACTGCGGTTGTCGACATAAGCCAGGCTATCACCAGTGATTTTCCATTTCAGACTTTTATAGTCATTCGTTCCTTTTCCGACACGGAACGTCATATAAAGGAAGGGGCCGATTACAAAGAACTTCGCGAATTCTGCGTCTTTGTAGTACTTATAGATTTCCTGAAAATCACGCTCGAACTGAGGATCGCTGAGTAAAGCAGACTCTGCAGTATGAAAGGAGCCGTCGCGGAAGGTGTAAACCGCGAAGACGTCGGCGGGATTGGTCGTCTGTCGAAGACCAAAATGAATATTGTAGCCAAATATGAATTGTTCACCGATGGCAATCATGTCACGTGCGACACAATTGTGTTCGGTTGTAACACGCTCCGTTCCTAAAAGCGTGGTTTCAATTGCTCCAAAGACATCCTTCCGAGCTCCATTCAGGCTGGTAAGCCTGTCTCGTAATTCACCGGCAAAGCTTTTGAGTCGGTTCCGTATGATCTCATACGTACCACTCTCCAACTGTGGCGAATTCTCCTCAGGAGTCTGCGTGTTGTCTGGCTGCTGTTCTTCTTGCGCCATGATACGAACTCTCTAGTGATTATCCCAATGAGGAATAGTATTCCGAAGTAAGTTCAGGGAGCACACCTGGCAGGGGGAGTCACAGACCAGCCTTCAGCAATCCGAGAGCCGAAAGCTGGTCTGCCACATTCCGAAGGTGTACTAACTGATGCCTTATGCATCACCCTGAGTAGCACCGACTGTCATGATTGAACTGGCTTTGTTATCGGCAATGCCGGTGTTCTTAGCCATTCCTAACAATCCCTGCAACTCATTTCGGAGCGAGTCCGTTCGAGCCAGACCAATCATCCTGGCGATCAGAGCTGCGATGGAAAGATCCTTTACATCGTCGCTGCTGAGGTCAAACTGGTCGACCATACCAAGGATCCGAGACTTGAAGTATTCCGGGTCACCGTTGAAGAACGTGTCTTTAACGTCGCTGACCACTTCACTGTTATTGACGAATCGATCGACAACCTTACCACCTTTGACAGCGTTAACCACCTGGTCGAAGAAGGTTGACTCACCACCGACGATATCAATACGGGCACTCTTAAGTGCTTCGCCCATGATATTCGACTGAGCTTCAGCAATTTGACGCTGAGCATCGATCGCGGCAATCTCGATTTCTTTATCTTTATTAAGCTGTAATTTGTACTCTTCGTGTTCTTTACCCACATCGTCGAAGAGCTTCATCGCATTCGCTTTCTCTTCGATACCCTGAGCTTCTGAACTGTATTTGAGCTTCATGACTTCTGCTTCGGCTGTACCTTCTTTCGAGATACCTTCTGCCTTGGCTACCATACCAGTTGCTTCCGCTTCAGCATGACGTTGAACAACTACCGCTTCCGCAGTCCCTTGTTTCTCCGTCGCAACGGCTTTCGCTTCCTGGCCTTTGGCTTCCGCTTCCGCTTTACGCTGGATCACAGAAGCTTCTGCGTATCCATCTTTTTCTTTGGCATCCGCTTTCGCAGTAATTACGTTCGCTTCGGCCAAACCACTGGCTGCTTCGTCAGCGGTTTTCGCTTCTGCCAACATTTTGGTAGCCTGAGTTTCTTTTTCTGCTCGCTGACGATGAGCTTCTGCTTCAATCACGATTTGTTCAGCGTGACGTTCAGCAGCCTGCTTTTCAGCATCCGCAGCTTTGACTTCTTTCACCAAAGACTCTTCAGCTGTCATTTCAGCTTTGGTCACCGTAACTCGCTTTAATCGGTCGGCAGTAGCGAACTGTTCGGTATCCTTGATACGTTCCTGTTCTTCGACTACGCCACGTTCAACAATCACACGTTCACGAATAACTTCCTGAATGTTTCGTTTTTCAACTTCGATTGCTTTATCTTTTTCAATGTCAGCAATGGCGATAACGCGTTCACGATCAGTGGCTTCTAAACCACGGTCACGTTC
>CETM01173697.1_pt1 | contig 20690 bp, 20 predicted proteins | sample 361451 | NCBI WGS metagenome assembly CETM01 (sample SAMEA2622690, study PRJEB7988) | marine metagenome | isolation source: saline water (ENVO:00002010), including
TCTTTAAGTTTTGCTTCTGGTATCCATTGCTTAAATGGCAATAGGCTGCGGGCGGCAAAGTCTTTAAATTCTTGATGGGCCAAAATGGTGCTTTTAACTTGGGTCGCTTCAACGAGTGCGTGGCTATAGCCATCTCGTTCAGGTTTAAATAAAGTGTCACGAATGCTAGGGAATACCTGCCAGTAATGCTCAAGGGCATCAATATCGCGGTTTGGAATGCCACCTTGTAGGTGAGCGCTTAAATCGTGCAAGTCTTCTGGCTCAGACGAGTCAATATAACGCGGGATGTTAAGGTTGTAGTCGTTAGCGGCGATTTCATCAATTTCTACTAAGCGGCTATAACGCTCAAGTTCTAAGCCTTTGTTAAACACATCAACAATTTTATGAATGTCTTGGCTTCGCAGTCGGTTTTTGTTGCCATCTTTTATGAAACCTTTACTGGCATCAATCATAAATATTGGGCGGCCTGATACGGTTGGTAGTGCTTCATCACCTTCGTTAAAGCTACCACTTGATTCAAAAATGGCTTTTTGTGCGTGCTCTTTATCAATCACGATAATACAGGCAGGAATACCAGTTCCGTAGAATAAGTTGGCAGGTAAACCAATAATGCCTTTGATGTAACCTTGTTTGATGAGGTTTTCACGAATCGTAGCTTCAGCATTACCACGGAACAATACACCATGCGGTAAGATCACCGCGCCTTTACCTGTACTTTTTAAGCATTTGATAATGTGTAGTAAGAAGGTGTAGTCACCGTTTTTCTCTGGTGGTATGCCCCAAGTAAAACGGTTATAAATATCCGCTTCGGGATTTAAGCCACTGGTCCAGTTTTTATTCGAAAATGGTGGATTGGCAACCGCAAAATCAAAGGTTTTTAATTGGTTAGGGGCATCTTTCCATTGTGGGTCAGAAAGTGTATTACCTTTCCAGATCTTAGCCGTGGTGTTGTTATGTAAGATCATGTTCATACGGGCAAGTGCGCTTGTGGCGTTGTCCATCTCTTGTCCGTATAGGGTTAAACCTCGTTCAGCTTGGTCGCTGGCTTTTAATAACAATGAACCTGAGCCGCAAGTAGGGTCGTAGGCGGTGGCATCTTGAGGTGTGTCTTCTTTAATGCCTACCACTTTGGCGAGGATTTGAGATACTTCCGATGGCGTATAGAACTGGCCTTTAGATTTACCTGATTCAGTAGCGAAATGACGCATTAAATATTCATAAGCATCACCTAATAAGTCATCACCGCCAGCACGGTTAGAGGTTAAGTCTAAGCCTTGGAAAATACCGACTAGCTTGGTTAGGCGATCTACCATTTCTTTGCCTTTACCGAGCTTGTCTTCATCGTTGAAGTCGGCAACGTCTATTATGCCTTTAAGGTCGTTTTCTTCGGCTAGAGCTGCAATGATCTTATTAATTTTATCGCCAATTTCTTTGTTGTTTTTGGCGGCTATCATATCGTCATAGCTTGCGCCTTCTGGTACGACAATCATGCCGTATGGGTCGCCTTTATACTTGTCGCTAACGTACTTCATGAAAAGCATGGTAAGCACGTAGTCTTTATACTGGCTGGCATCCATCCCGCCACGCAGTTCGTCACAGCTTGCCCATAGTGATGAATAAAGTTCTGTTTTTTTAATTGCCATGAGTGTTCCTTTAAATCCTTGTGCCTGAGCGGTTAGAGCAAGTCGGTGTTTAAGCCTGCGGCTTTTAAACGGTGAGTGAGATTACGCATTTTAGAAAATTCAGTGCCAAAGCTGGGTTTAAGGCCAACGCCTTCGCAAAACTCTTTAGCAGTCATGCTTTTTAAGCTATCTGCGTATTTGATCATTTGCAGATGCAACTCAGTGGTGTACTGATTGCGTGGCGCATCATCTAATGCTTGTTTGATATGGTCGAAGATTGCTTGCTCGTTCATAAGGCTATTCTTCTTTGTGATGGTAATTTAGCTAATTTATATAAATTAGCTAAATAAGCAAGGTGTACTTAGTTTATGATTATTCGATAGGTCAAATGTTATGCTTTAGCTATCAAATCTAAGCTCTTTTGCGATCTCAAACACCTCATCAGTCACTTCTTTTGCTCGGTAGCCTTTCCCTTCCGGCTGACAAACAAACTTAAGTGAGTCTCGAATAGATATAGGTTTTTCAGAGTAGTCATCACCGATGATAAAGTTTTCTGCAAAAGGCGCGATTGCGTTTGCAAAAGAGGAATTAATTTCATCTCTAGATTCGAAATCCACATTATCAAGAGAAATCATTGCAGCTATTATTGCTGCATCTATCATTGTGCCTTCAAGCCAGTTACAAGATGAAGCATACCCCATACACCACCTAAGGCCAGACTCTTGAATATATACTTCCATTTCTATAGTCTTCTTGCCGATAAAACACGAGCCAAATAAAAGCCCAGTAATGTTTTGTTTTTTTGATATGGAAGAAACTTCTGCGAGGATATGATCTACGTTTACATTACCAATTTTATTTTTATAACCATGAGCAGCAACATAAATAATAGTATTTTTGAAACCTTCTCTGGTGATGCAATCTAGTGCGAAATCAAAGCTTTTTTTATCGTAAAAGTTTGCATGGAAGACTTCGGTGTCGCCGGTAAATTTTGCGATTCCTTGCATGAAAGGAACTACTGAACTTCTGTTATTGTCATTTTCGTCTAGTCCCCATGGAGACTCTAGAACTAGAATTGCATTTGAAGAGCTGCCTCTTCTTCTAATAATTGCCATGTTAAATTCCCTTAAAAGTTATCCAGCTAATGCATATTGTAAAATAACAAAATTTTTATCATTTACAATCGTTTTTAACTAGGTTTGTTGTGTAGATAAACCTAAAGTATGCTTTAAGTGGAACACAAGCTATATACTTAAATATTTAAATTACATGATCTCACAGCGTCATTTAGCAATTCTAGATCTTGTGCCTTCTAAGCCAAGCTCTATCACTATAACTCAGTTAAAACAAAAGCTTTTTGATAGTGGCTTGAACCTTTCTACACGCATGCTGCAACGTGATCTTCAATCTTTATACGATCAAGGCTGTTTTGGCCTTGAAAAAGATACGCGAACAAAACCTTATGCATGGTCTATTAGTAAGGATTGGCGGGGTAGCTCACCGTTACTCAGTATTGAGCTTGCTCAGCATTACTTACTGCTTGAGCAGCTTCTGCCACAGAATATCCCTGTAGATATTAAACAAACAATTCATGCTAAAGCTGATATTGCATTACAGCGACTAAATGGCATCAAACCTGAATGGTTAAACCTAGAAAATAATAGCTCGATTAAGGTGAATCTTGACAGCAAGGTTGTTGAACAAATCGAGCATGCAATAAAACATAATCGTTCAGTTAGTGCTGAGATTTATCGCGTTTTATATGATCAGGCACACTGGTTAGCTTTTACTGAACTTAGCTTCTATGGTCTTGAAGAAGACAACGGAATTCTTATGGCGCAGTTTATGGTAGGGACGCTGCATGACAAGTGCTATCAGATGCCGGTTTATCGTATTCGTAATGTGAAAGTATTACAAAAGACACGGCGTGAACCAAATTTAGAGCAGTTAAGCTCATTAAGATCTGCGATTAATAAAGGAAAGCGTCAGGACAGTATTAACTTGATTATCAAAGTGCCGTCTCAATCTTCATTGAATCTGGGGTTTGTACAATTTGGTGAGTTAATAGAGCAGAAAAAGTTAGATGCTCAAACATCACTGCTTAAATTCAATGTGCAGGACACTGAGCAATTAACAAGTGAATTGTTTAGAGCATCACATTGGCTTGAGGTAATAGAGCCTCAAGCTGTACGCAACAGAGTCATCAAAAAACTAAATGAGGCTTCAAACACTTATAACTTGTGATTTTCAGATGCGTCAAAAATTGACGCACCTTGTTGTTATGCTCTTTAAAAAATGAGGAGCAATGATGTTTGAGTTAGTTGAGAATTTAGATGGCTTGTCTATTGGCGTATTTGGTATTGGTGGCTGCGGTTGTAATACCGTCAATACTATTTTTAATGAGGTTCAAAACCCGCAAACTAAGTTTTACTGCGTTAATACTGATAAGGTTGTATTAGAGCACTCTCAAAGTGATGACTTTGTGTTGATAGGTGCTGAGCTTACAAACGGCTATGGCGCTGGCGCAGATCCAGCAATAGGATTACTCGCCGCACAAGAAAGTGAAGAGCAATTATTAACGCTTATCAAAAGCTGCGATATTCTCCTATGCGCAACTGGCTTAGGAGGTGGCACTGGCACAGGAGCTAGCCCATACATAGCTAAGTTAGCCAAAGATCTAAATAAGCCCGTAATCTGTATTGCCACTTTACCATTTACCAGTGAGGGAGACTTTAGGCGAAAAGTAGCTGAGCAAGGGCTTGATGAATTAAAACAGTTCGCTAATGCTGTCGTCACTTTACCAAATGATCAACTTATTGAGGTGCTTGGCAATGACATTGGCTTATTTGATGCCTTTAAGCACAGTAATCAAATTTTACATTCTTTAATTACCTCACTCATCGATATGCTGTGTTATCAGGGATTAATTAACGTAGATCTGCGTGACTTTCAAAGAGTAATGGACGCCCAAGGCGATGCTGTATTGGGGGTTGGAAAGTGTGCAGATGAAAGCGATTTACAAATGGCTCTTACGCAAGCCCTGAGTAACCCTCTGGTTAGCAGTGTTGATATGAGCACAAGTACAGGTGTTATTGTACAAATCAATTGTGTTGATGAGATCTCATTAGGCAGTTACAACACCATAATGGATACTGTACGTCATCAAGTTAGCCCAAATGCAGTGGTAATTTGTGGTGCTTCTAAAATTACGAGTTTGGCGAATAACTTTGAAATACTCATCATAGCCACAGGTGCAAAAAGTCAGTTAATTCATGCCAAAAACATAGATGAAACAATACCTAAAGTAGAGCAAACAACAAAAGCTAAAGCTGTTGTATCTAGTCAAAGTGATATTTTTGATATTCCGGCTTTTATACGTAGTCAATCACCAGCTCCCTCTGTTAAGTAGCTTCACAAGGTTGCCACCAATCTAGCTCTGCGTATCTGTGCTCAGTTATTTGGTAGTATTTTATTTGTTCTAAATACTACCAAAGCAATTGTAATGAGGATCAGTAAAGAACCTGACATTTGTATCTAGTAAAGAAAAATTAGCTTTTATCTTTTTAACTATATGCTTTTTAAACAGGCTTTTGTCTAAATATACGTATGAGGTATTTTGATCAACATTAAAAACAACTCGACCTCTGGGAAAGTTGTAGTAGTCAGTGTTGTCTAGCATTAAACCAAACAATTGATAAATATTATTATCTTCCCACTCAACTTGGTGTTGCAGCGTGCTATCAATAAATCCAAGTTGATCTGGCTTTAAGTCGATAGCACTTTGAGCTTTAAAGACTAATGTGTTTTCAGCAAACCAAAAGATGCCAACTTTGATATTCATGTAGGGCTCCTAAACTTATTTTTCCCGACATTACTCGGTTAAGTCCAATTTAGAACCCTTTTATGGATCAGTTCTTCGACACCACAATAAATATATTAGAGCATTAAAATGTTCCGTGAACTGTTCATTCCAAATGTATCTAGATTCCATATTCCCCGAATAACACTTCTCAGAAAACCAAAATAAAGAGACTCCTCATGCACATAAAAACCTAACTAAAAAAAACTATAATTTCACTCTTTCTATTATTTTATTTGTTATTGCTGTGTGTTTTTAAGTTGTTGTTTTTATTTTATTTTATAATTAACTTATCTTTTTATGTAATAAATAAGGTTATATGTTTTTAGTTGTTTATTTTTCTATTTAAACTAAAAAAAGATATTTTAAAACAATCGGTTGTAAAAATAAATTTTGAAATTTACTTGCTTAACTTTGATTTGCTGTTATTACTAAAAATAGAAGAGATATTTGGAGTAAATACAGTGAAAGATTTATATGTATCAGAATCAACAGTAAAACGAATCAAAGCGTTTAACGAAGCTAAAAAGCGCGGTGTTCATATTCCATATGTGAAATCCACATTCATGTCGATTGGCACGCGATCTATTTTCTTTTGTCCGGTTCAAAAGCGAGTTATTACATTGCTTGGCAAAGGTGAAAAACATCTTTATATCACAAAGTTGTTTGAGCCAAATGTCGTTGAAATTAAAGAGCAATACCCGCTTGATCATGTTCGCACCCAAGAGATTGCTGATACGCAGGGGGTGATTCATCCGCGTAAACATTTAACCGGTGAACTAACTGTTTTAACGACTGATTTACTCGTCACTTACCGTGATAAATCTGGCGCTCAATATCGCGTTGCTTACTCATTTAAGCACAGTATCGATGCACGCAGTAAAACACGCACAATGCAAAAATTTGATATCGAAAAAGCGTATTGGAAACAGTTTGGCGTGAGAGCAGAGCAAGTCTTGAGAGATGATGTTTCAAAAATAAAAGCATATAACTTACTGAATTATATTAATTACTACGATACAGAGCTTAGCGATAGTGAACTTAGAAAGTTTGTAAGTGCTTTACTTGATGATGTTATTGAACATCCTTGCAGCTCATTAAGAGAGTCATTGAAAGCTGTTTCTTCGTCACTCAAAGTTAAGCCATCACACTGCATGACATTGTTCGCAAACTCAATGTTCAAACACGTTTTACCGATTGATTTGACGCAGAAAATTAAACTGCACAAGCCACTTCAGCTTTGTGCTGTTAATGAGTGCAAAGAGGTTTAAGACTGATGTTTGCTGCAAATGACATACTGCAATTAACCGAAGCAGGTGTGGAAAAATACAAATCAAAGTTTGCTGTTGATGATGAGTTTTTAGTATCAAAAGTTATACAAGAGACTGATGAGTACCCTGAGTATTTTATAATCACAAACTTATCGTTGATGAAACGCAAGAAAGAGCCGCAAAAGCCGCTCGCGCTGACAAGAAACCCAGCTCATACGTATTTTAAGCAGTCACTCGACGAGGATGGTTGTGCTTTATTTTATTTGTATGATGAGCTCTCTCGTTTGAGCGATGAACAGTTAAATAGGGATCATCCTAACTGGCTAAAAAAGCGCGATCTTAGATGGTCTTTGATGGCGCCGTTTCAATCAGATAAAGCTGTGCTGGAATACCTTTTAGGCCACTCTGGCAGGGCTATTGCGCAACATGCAATCGACTTGAATGTGAATGGAAAAGCTATCCGTCGACCGCTTAACTACTATATCTCATTTGGCTTTCGTAAAAATGCACTTTTACCTATTGAATACGCAAAAAGCGGCAATAGAGGTCCGCGAGATGATATGCAAAAGACTGGCCCTAAGCCAAAGCTGCTACCTGACTTGGCAACTAGAATGGTGCGCTCTGATGATATTTTAAAAGTTCAGCGTCTTGCATTGAGAAATTGCGTCGATAAAAAAGATGGTAAGTTTTGTCTAAAGCATTTGCATACATTGTTTTTAAAAGAGTATTGCTCTACTAAACGAATCGTAAAAAAAGGAACTGAAACACACTTTGAGCTAGTAATTGATGTTTCAAAAAGAATCAATGCTCAGCAATTTAATCGTTTGTTTAATAAAGCATTCGACTCAAAACAGCAACAAGTATTAAAAATCGGTAAGTCAGCGTATCAAAATAACAGAAAAGATAAAACCGGCAACGCAGCAGAGGGCATTGAGCGTGCAGGGCAGCTGTGTGAATCAGATTCTACAGAATTACCAATGTATGTCGCTTATCCTCTCAATACAAAAAAAAGGCAGGCGGCTGGCAAAGTTTATATATGCATTGTCGTATGTGTTAAAACGCAGCTAATAATGGGTTATTCATTAAACTTCGGCGCGCCACAATGGATGAGTGTGGCTGAGGCGCTCATTAACTGTGCGCAAAACAAGCAAGTGTATGCTGAGCAATATAATGTTGAATTAGATGACAATGAATGGCCATGTCAGCATTTTCCCGAAGGGCTTCGTGTCGACAACGGCGGTGAAAATACGCCGAATCAATTTATAAATGTTTTAACTGATGAGTTGGGTATTTCTTGTGTCGATTATTGTCCGCCTGCACGTGGTGCCGCAAAAGGCACTGTTGAAAACATTTTACGCATTATTCAAAGCTTTATTTCAAATGTGACAGGCTCAGTTGAAAAAGGCCGTGACGCTGGCCTTCCACATTCCTCACAACGAGCTATTTTTCAGATTGACGATATTCATCGATTTATCATTCGCGCAATATCTATACATAACTCGATGCATGCTCGCGATCGTTTGTTAACAGTTGAGATGGCAACGGATGACGTTACACCAACACCTTCAGCGATGTGGTCGCATCTAATGAATGATGAATTTTTAGGTCGTCCAAAAATATCACAGAAGCGACTGCCTGAATTGATGTACTCACTTATGCCAAAGCAGCCCGCGACCGTAGCGAGAACTGAAGTGAAACTTAATGGACTTGGCTATCACAGCAAATGGGCTGAAGCGCAGGGCTGGTTTGCAAAAGCAGTTGAGGGGCATTTTAAAGTTGATGTTATCAGCTTGGGTGGCTCAGTCGATGTAATTTATTTTAAAGATGACAGCGGTGAGCTTCAGCCGCTGGCGTTAAAAGATGAGTATGAATCTTTCATAGGAATGACGCCGCAGCAAGCTCAGTTTAGACTCGATGAAATTAAAAGTCATCGAAAAGTACTTGAGTACAAAAGAGAAAATGCACTCGTCAACTTTGAGCATGAAATCGAGCAAGTTCAAGAATATCGTCTAAAAAACGACTTCAAAGATGCGCCGCCGAATACGCAAAAAACAATACAAAGCGGCATCGCTGAACGCAAAGCAATCATGATTGAAGATGAACAAAGACAAAAAGCAGAAAAGCAAAAAGCGCTTATGCAGCTTAAAGATGCTGAGCAAACTACTCAGTATACAGATTTGAACGATGATGATTATGAGGGTGTTTATTGATGAGTGATGTAGTAACAAAGAGTGGGAATTGCTAATGATGAACGCAACAAGAGTCAAAGCGAATTATCAAGCTCAAAGGCTTCCCAAGTACCAAGGAAATCCGTTGGTGGAGGCGCTACCGTCTGAACTAAGCGAAAGTGAGCTTATTGAACTAATGCGAGTGCTAAAGCCCTTGCCTTCATTTTTTGATGAATTATCAGCGATTGATGCGACAGAGTGCATTAAAGACTTGAAACTCGTGCATATTCCAACAATTTCGTCATACCAAATATATGAAAATATTTTTACTGAAATACGAAAAGGCTACCTAAATCGTAACCCTTTAGCCGCGGATCAGCGTCGGCTTGTCAATACAGTGAGTGAGCGTTTGAAAGCGCGGGGTAAGTTTAACGTGCAGCAGCCTGCGGAGTATGTTGCCACAGCGCCTAGCATTCTAGTGAGCGGTAAAGCAGGGATCGGCAAGACCGTATCAATTCGTCGTGTTTTAAGTACATTTCCGCAAGTTATTGAGCACTCTGAATACCAAGGCCAAGTGTTTAACACCAAGCAAATTGTCTGGATGTCATTTGATATGCAAGCATCACGAAGTCGAAAAGCACTCGCTCATAATTTTTTTAATGAATTAGTCCGTGTTCTGGGCATTGAAGATAGCCAAAAATTTAAGAAGACATTTATCAAAGAGAAGGACTCAGTCGATCAGCTTTTTCATGCAATGCAAACTGCATCGCTAGTTTACAATATTGGCTTAATACATATTGATGAAGCACAGTTTGTGTTGAACCCCTCGACGAGTTTTAAGGATGCACCAACGCTGCCTGAAATAGAAACCTTGTTTAATAAAATGGGGGTGCCGATTGTTATCTCGACCACTGATGATGCATTGTCTACATTTAAAATAAATGAAAGTGAAGCACTAACAAAAGCGACTAAGCTACAAACGGTGCGTCGCTTAAGCTCCGTGTCTCATATAAAAGTCAATCAGTGGCGCGTTGACTCGCCAAATTTCAACGAATTATTTTCAGCGTATTATCAGCCCGCTATATTTAAAGGTACAGATGTTTACAGTGAGGAATTCAAGTTGCAGTTGCTTGTTTTGTGCGCGGGTGTGACTGATGCAATCTCAGCGCTTTCAAGTGCGTTTATTCGTAATTACCACGCTCTCACGAAAAAAGGCGTGCACGTTAATTGTTTAAAATTACTTAAGCAAGTTTATGAAGCTAGAATGGAGACGTGGCATGGTCCGCTTTCTAATCTTCGAAAAAGTTATCGTGTTTCAATATCACAAGATAAAAGTATAAAAAAAGCGGGTGCATCTTCTACTACAGATGTAGATGAGTTCTATGATGAAGCTGAAGCATACACACGCAAGCCTCAGCGAAAGCGAACGAGCGCGCATCACTTGAAGCCGGCAAGTGCAGTTGAGCGTATAGATGAAGGCGACGAAGTCATCGATGCTGATTCAATAGTTGCAAGTTATGAAAAGCGAGATGAGTCATGATTTATCAGCCGCCTGTCCCATTATCCGACGAGCACGCTGCGAGCATAATGTATCGCCATTTTCAAATGACACGATTTGCAAAATTTGAAACGATGATGAAGTCAGAATATAACTCAAAATTAGACTCGCCAAGGCGCTTGTGGCAGCCAGCATTTTCAACGCTCGCAAAGTCATTTTCGTCAAAATACTCACTCGCACGTTTCATTGAAAAGTATACAAATATCACTGACTACAGCCTGTTTTTAGATGAATCAGTTTTTAAAGATAGCTCTGTCGAAAGCATGCTGAACAAGCTATCTGTATTCAAGTTTCATAACGCACTGAATGTATCGCAAGATTTGTCGTGGCGTTATTGTCCCGATTGCGCACGCGAAGATGATGAAAAGTACGGGACAACATATTTTCATGTCGCCCATCAGTGCTTTTATAAGCGTGTTTGTCGAAAACACAATGTGCTGCTTGAAAAAAGTGACCCTTATCATTTTTCTTTGCCGCCCTTGGGCGCTGAGTCTGTGACCGCCTCTCAGAGCGATTTAAAAACAGAAGCTGTTTTATCGAGTTGGGTTGATGCGCTGAAAGAAATACCGCAAGAAGAACGCAAGGTAAGAGCGTTGAATTTGATACATCAAAAAATATGTATTTTTTCTTATGACAGAAAGAATCCGTATCACGTGCAGCGAGTTCAGTACGTTCAAAATCGACTAGCTAAACGCTTTAATCGCTCTCATTTTATGCCTTATTTTAGCTGGGGACCTTTGGCTTCAGGGCTGTATCCATTGAATTCTGTTGTTGGCCTGATGGGGTTTTTAGACCCTGCTAAACACTTTCACCCAATGATTTACTTGATGCTGATTGACCTGTTTTTAAAGCAAGATGAGCTTGATTTATCAATGCAATATTCACTCGTCAGCTCAAACGTGACAGAGCCAGTACCGCAGGTTGTTTCACCGATTGAGATTGAAAATTTGATAAATGACAACGCCGCGTAATTAATAAAAGCAAAGGTTGATGATGCGAATGAAGCAAATATACCCACGTATTTACGCCGAGGAAACCGTTTATAGCATCGCATCGCGCTTAGTGTTGAATGATGTGTCATCATCGATATCTCAATCCATGCTGAATGTATTTGATAATAAAAATATTCAGTTAGATTCAATCTTACCTTCTTTTATTAATCGTCTATCCTTGGTCAGTGGCTGCTCTCACGGTGAGCTTCTTGATAAGCATTCATTATTTCAATACTACACATTATTCTCAACAGAAAGCGTCAGAGCGCAAGCTAGAGCACTGTTGCTAAAAGAAAACAGTCTTGATGCATTTAAAGCCCTGGGGCTGTTAGCTAATCGCATTTCATGTCACGATGTTCATCAATTTTGCCCACTGTGCGCTAAAGAGCAAGAAGAGCAACTTGGTGAAGCATACTGGCTTAGAGCGCATCAATTACCGCTATCAAATACTTGTTACAGGCACCACTGCCGGCTTGTCTCTATACCCAAGCAACGAAAGCGGCTTGTTTTTCCATCAGTTGGCTACGAGCCTTCATTTGCTATATCAACGCTTGAGCATAAACTCGCATCGTTTAATTACGCTTTCAGTCAAGCACATCATTTTGATCCAGCGCGGCTCAGGCAAGCTTATGCAGTTAGGTTAATCAATCAAGGCTTGGCTACTACGCGCTTTGTGCGTCACAGTCTCTGGCGTGAGCAAATGAGAGTGTATTTTGATGAGTACATGAGCCATGATGCCGTTTTTAAGCTATTACAAAACGACGCAGAGTATGCTTTTCCAGCAAGCATTTTCTACAATGATGAAGCTAATCATCATCCGTTAAAGCATTTGCTGATATGCACCTTTTTGTTTGAGCATGTTGATGATTTCATTGATGCTTATACCCAAAAAGAGCCATTGAAAGTGGTTCATGCTGAGCCAATTACACCTCAATCTGAAATAGATGCGCTGAGGCAAAGTACCGCTCTAATGCTATTAAAGCAGGGCCTTCCGCTTCGACAAATTATTCAAGTGGCTGACGTTAGTGCTGCGACAGTAAGAAATATCGCCAGAAAACATAGCATTTCATTAAAAAAACAAGAACGAAAAGTCAGTGACTCTATTCGCCGAGGTATCACTATTCAGCTCATCATCGGCCGACACGTTGCTGATATTGCGAATAAATTTAACTTAAAAAAAGGCGATGTCGAGCAAGTCTTGAGCGGCCAACCAATCATTAAAGAGCTTCGGCGTCGCATTCGTTTTTATCGTCATCGTCAACAAGCAAGACGTGCACTCATTGCAACATTGTATACACTTAAAACGCCTACAATAACATTGTTACGCCGCAGCGCTGACAAAGAATACGTGTGGTTATTTAAGCGCGATAAGCCATGGTTGAACTCATTCAAAAAGTTTTATTTTAAGAGCGGTTGAGAGGTGGTTTTGTTGTATTTTATCAAGATGGGTTGGTCTTTTTATTGAATACGTTAAAGCTTAAAAAGACGCTAAAACTAGCACTGACGGAGGCATATGGATGAGTCATCAAGTGATTTGCTTCGATGTTAATCAGTTTAAAGAGCACGAGAGTGAGCCTGTTCATCGTTTAACTCTGCCGAGTTATGCGTTAGTTGAGTATACACAGGCTTTTAAAGAGTGCGTGTTAAAAAATCGGCAACTGCTACTTGAGCATAATTTACAAGAAGTTGTAGTAAAAACAACGATAGTGAACTGGTTTTATGATTTACATGAGCGGTTTCACTACGGTGTTGATTCATTCCTTCATATAACGGCAAGGAAAATTGCTTTTTCAGGGACGATGTCACCTCAAGTTGAAGCGCACTTTATTACTCCATATGTAGATATCGAGGAAGTGATATTAGATGACACAGAAGTTGTATCGCTTTCTCGAAATACTCAATACTTGCCGTTTGTTCTATCACTGATAAAAGAGCTTGAAAGTAAAACTGAGCGATACGAAGAACTATCGGAATTGTATTGGAAGCTAGAAGAGGTCAAGGAGCCGTTAAAAAACCTCGACGAAGCGTGTATTAATAAGTTGTCGCTTGATGCTGATAGTGCGCTGACTAAAGTTATTGAAGAGTCGAACCAACTTGATGCGCAAGTTCAAGCGCATGAACTTGAAATTGAGCAGTTGCTACAGCGCATTATATATAAAGCGTTTAATGTCGGTTTTGGTGATTTCATTTCACATGCTGAGAGTGACAAAGGCATAGTGACGACCCTGCGGTTTGAGGGATGCTACTACCATGGTGGGCGTATCTGTTTTAGAGGGGCTGGTATTACAAAAACAGGTAAGGTCGGCAAACGTGATGCTTCATTTTACCTGAGTCTAGTGACAGCACCATGAATATTCAGGCGCTACTATCACAGCTTAAAAAAGCCAGAAAACGTCGCATTATTCTAAGTTATCATGCACGAGGTAGAGCAGGTATCGATGTTAAAAATGAAGAATGGGCTCAGTGCTTAAGCGTTCTAAAGCAGCTATTTAAAGAGTTTAAGGCTGCTGGTTGTAATATTTTGATTTCATGGTGGGGTGAGATTTACATCATACCCAAAGGAAGTAACACGGCTTTTGAATTAAAGCTTAGCTATCAGTCTGATTTAAAGTTTGACTATCACTTTAAGGATGAATTGAAGAAGAGTGCGTTTAAAGTACTGAGCTTTTCAACTCCCCAGCCGCAGCTATGTATTCAGATAAGAGCATACCGCAATAGGGCATCATGGTATGTAAAGTCTATCGATTCAGTACGAGATGAAAATGCAGGCCTTGGTATGCATCTCTTTCATGAAATGATGGTCAGGTTAAAAAGATACACGACGCCCGGCTTAGAGCTTCATCTCGATAACATTACACGTGAAGACCTGTTGGCAGTCATACATTATGGGGCTGCACTCAGTGGCCGTTATTCATCGTTTTACAACGTGAGTCGCCAAATCAATTCACGGTTTTATTACGGAGAAATTCAATTAACGCAGCAAAGTGTGCGAATGAAAGGGTATTCGGCTGGTTTAGATACTGAAATTTATATAAGACAAAAGGACATGACGTTTATTCGTAAGCACTTACCAGTTTTAGATTTTGAGCAGTCAGTTATACGATTTGAATGAATGGCTGGTGATGAGACTTGAAGTTATGAGTGCGGCTCACTAAAGTTAACATTAGAAACCAAACAAATGAGTGAGCGGAATATGGCTGAGTTTCAAGCTAGCAACACAAGTAAAAGCGACTTCTTATCTGTCGTCACTCAAGGTGAGCTAACAACGTTTTCAAACCCTCTTGCCGAAATAAATTTTACGAATACAGGTGTTACAAAAGCCGGTGTGTGTTCACTTGCTGACTCGTTGAACTGGAGCGTAGAAGCTATCGCTCAGAGCCTAAACACAACATCAGGCATGTTGATACGACATAAGTCAAAAAGGCTCAATAAGCAACTGACTGACAACGTCCTAGACATTGCAAAGCTAGGCCAGTTTTGTGTTAAGTACTTCGGTAATATTGAGAACTTCAATGGCTGGCTAGATACTCCTGTTTTACTGTTTAATGGCGAGCCTCCCCGTCGTTATATGAACTCAATTCGCGGCCGCGAATTGATAAAGCAAACAGTTAATAAACTAAAATACAGCTACACAGCTTAATAGTCGATTTAACTTTAGGTGCCAGAAAAATGGATACTAATAGGTAAGAATTTCGAAATCACACTTGCTGATGAATACTGTGAAGCGTTAGGAATTGAGGTTGGCGATATTCTGCTATGTACACTTATGAAAGATAAACGCTCGATTAAGCTTGAAAAGTTTTCAGATCAATCTTTGAATGATGAACAAATTAAAGCTCATGGCTATTTATGTCGTGTAGAAGAACTTAACCCCGAAGATTTTGAGTAATTTATTCTGATCTCTCCGAAATTGGGTGCATTATGGCTATCACATCGATAAAATCAATCAACTCAAAACAAGACTTAGAAAAAGCACTCAAGCGTGTAGATGAGCTTTGGGACGTTGCTGAACCTAACACTCCTAAAGGAGAAGAGCTTGTTATGCTTACTAAATAATCGAAGATTACGAGTTAGCAAACATTGTTTCTCAAAGGGTAGATCAAGAAGAAACAGAAGTTAATATAGACTATTTATAAGGGTCTCTTGTTATCTTATAAGCCCTGTGAAAGCAGGGCTCTGTAATTTTAGATTATACGTGACATCTTTTAGGTGTATGTATATAGCCTCAACCGCAATTAACTCAAATTAATCCTGCTTAATATCAATGCTTTCAATTAGCGGCACTATGACGTCGGCGTTACACTTCACTAATAAACTACTTCCTTGTGTAGCTAGGGTTTGACATTGTAAATCTTTAATTCTTGCAATCCCAGCAGTTTGAGAAACTGCTTTTTCAGTGAAATCTTGTCTAGAGTAAAGTGTGTTGCTGTTTGAATCTACACTGATAGCAACAGTGTCGATTTCTGATGATGAGGAGATTACAACGCCGTTGACCTCTTCTGTTGCTAGTTGAACTATTTCTTTCTTAGCTCGTTCTCGCAAGCTTTTTAAGGATTCACTATCATTACCTATAACCGTAGTTGATCTATTAATGGTTTTTGTAATAGGGTTGTTATTACGGTCTTTTTTGTAATGGATTGTAAAGCTTCCTCGCGACTGTTCATTTGGTTGATATTCAATAACTTCACTATTAGCTTTTGGAATAACTAAATCGTATGGATTTTTCTCGCTACTAGCGCAACCTGTTAAAGAAGCGATCATTAATAACAGTATAGATCTCATTTTAAGCCTCTTTGTTTTTTATGGGCATCGTTCAATACTTTGTAATCTTCCACTTCTTTTATTGAATCTAGAATATCAAAATTTCTAGGATCAATAAGGTTCGCTTTTGTCATCAGATTGTAGGCTTCTGTATAATTACCTTGCATCAATTTTACCAACCCTTGATTGTGCAGAGCAATCGCCTGATCTTCAACTGAGTTACTATTTTGAGCGACTTGATCAAAGATACTAAACGCTTGTTTTAGCCTGTCTTTTTTGACATATTCAATACCTAAATCAATATTTTCGTCCTCACCACTTAGGTAGTTGAGTTTTACTATTGAACGGTACGGCGAAATTTGCTTAACCACATAATCAGCTGCCTTTTCTATCAAAATGTCAGCAATCTCTGAGTCAGTACGTAGCTTTTCCTTTGCTTTGCTTCTGTTTTCGTTTGAACTCTTTTCTTTACTATAAGTAAATGTTTTAGAATTGCTGTTTAGTGTTTGTTGGCCATAAGCAACATAGTAAGTTAACGTTAACGTTTGTTTTACAGATGCATGATAGCTGTACCAAGTTTCTTTCTTACCTTCATGCTTTTCACTCCACGAATTACGCTCTACACGTGATGGTGATATTTCGCCAATAAGTATATAGGGTGAGTTTGCATGAACATTTACATACCCATGACTCATCAATTTAGACTTTACTTTGGCAGAAAGAGCGTTTCCTTTGATATTATACTTGTCACCTTTAAAACCAACGATATCAATATGCTCAAGAGCGAGACCTGATTTACTTGGCATGTTCATAGTCGAGTCAACTTCTATTTTTGAAGCACATCCACTAAGTGCTGCTAACACGCCAAAAAAGAATATTGAACTTGAGAGTGTTTTTTTTATGTTTAGCATCATTTTTCCATTTTTATGTTGAGTTTTTAATTAACATTATATTTGCTAACAAGACTGTAAACTTCTTTGTATAAAATATTAAATTTGGTCCATAGATTTATAAATAGCTTGACGTTCTATAACTTTTTGTAAATATTTCCTTGTCTCTTCATAAGGTAAGTCTGAAATTAGTTTGTTATATACCTGCTCAGGAGTCATAGAGTTTATTATGGTTGAAGCTTTTGTGATATTTCTTGAGTTATCATAATTAAAAGTTTTAGCTACGTTCCCGGCTCCAGTATTGTATGCCGCTATCATGCAATAAAGTCTACTTTGTTTGTTAATAATTTTAGCTAAGTATCGTGAGTTTAAGAGGTGCATATACGCTACCCCAGTCTCAATATTATTTTCTGCATTGAATAAATACTGCTTGCTCATAATATTATTTTTCTTATGTAAAAAGCGATTCACATCAAGCCCTGCACTTAAAGGAACAATTTGCATTAAGCCATAAGCAGGGATAGGGGATTGCGCTTTAGTATTAAAGTGGCTTTCGGTATGAATTACAGAAAAAAGAATACTATTTGGTAATTGCCAACGTTGGCTATGCTGGTTGACTACCCCCTTAAATGGCGCTGCTTTATTCATAAAGCTTTTATGGGTAAGTGGCACGGTATAAGTTGTTACTCTTTTACTCTTTAGTAACTCTCTTTGTTTTACTGTACTGGCCTTTTTCTGAGTCTCTTGTAGTGCTTTAATGCGTTGCTCTTTTTCTTTTTCGATTCGCATAAATTCAGCTTTAAAACTTTTATCTAAGCGAGGATTATCGCTAGGCACAAGTTCTGACGATGCGTTGTATAATGACATATCATGAATTTTTTCAACTTGGTGACGTGAAGCAATAGCTTGAGCTTTTATTTTATCGATTTCCTTATTGAAAAGGTTATCTGGTTTTGCAACAACCTCAATAGGCTTTTGGGTAGGGGTTGTGTTTGCAATTTTTTTTGTTAACTCTTCAAATGTTCTATTTTCAATATCATTACTTAATGCCTGATTAGCTGACAATGTACTTTTCAATGCATCATTAACCTTACTCGTTGTAACGTTCTCTTTTACATCATGTAAAATACTGATACTCATTACATCATTCTCAAAATCTATACTAGTTTTTACCTGATTGTCAGGGCTGTAGTATGTTGACAGGCTTGCCCGTTGTGAATCTGTTTCTCCCCAAGTATTGATAAGCTTATCACGTATGTCATCAAGCTTTTTAAAGTGCTTCTGCCTAAAATCTTGATATTCTGATAAGTAGCGCTCTTTCCATTCATTAAACTCTTTAAGCTCTTCAGCACTGCCTTCCTTTTCTAAAGAGGCCATTTCTCTCCCTAACTCGTCAAATGGATCACTTGAGTTTTGCGCAAAAGCACAAGTTACATTTAGCATTAAGACGCTGAAGATTGATAAATATGTTTTAAGTTTGAATGAATACATAAAAACCCCTTGTTCAGCTTTTTGTAAATGTTTGGTATTCGAAACGAGTAAGTAGTGACTCAGCTACAATTTTATGATTCAGTTCACTAACTGCATAATAATTAGGCTTTATTTTTCCTCTTAATGAATTAATCTCTTTTGCTAGGTCCTTGTTGGTATCTGAATAGATAAGTAGAGAATCAATCTCATTAAGAGCTATTTTTACTGAAGCTAAGTAATTATCTGGACTGTTGATTGAACTAGGTATTGCTGCATATTCAATGAAACCTTTGGATAAAGAAAGAAACATTTTATCCTTGCCAAGGTTTTGAGACTCTAGGTAGTAAATTAAGTTACCAGTATCGAAGCTGTATTCAAATTCACCTGATGCCTCATCCAATATAGTTGATTTACCAAGCGGGGCTGAGAAAGGAACCTCAGGAGAAAAATCTGTAATGCGTGATAGTACCGAATAACCATTTACGCGCTTGTCAGAAGTAATTATCGTAAAAATAAACTTGTCTTTTATGTAATAGTAGAACTCAACATCAGGGTTTGTTTGTGATCTTTTTATTGCATTAGGTTCTCCAAAAAAAGACTTTGTATAGGCTAATCCATTCCCAATATTGACTTTGTCTATTTGCTTATATTGAATCTTGTGTGTGAAGTTTTTAATAGAGGCTGTGTATGCACTTAGAAGAACATCTTTTGTGTCCCCCCATTGCCCTATAGAAATCAAGATCGCAGCTATCATTAAAATTGAGCTTTGTATTTTTTTCCACATTGATCTTTGGTTTTCTTGATTATTATTTTCTGTCATGTCAAAACTAATTTTATCTATACAAACGAAGCTTCACTTTTTAAAGTGAAGCTCTCCAACCAATCATGTAATTAATTAGTAAGTTTTTTTATTTCTTCATCTAAGTTTTTTTCAGCTTTATCTGCTTTAAACTCTTGATACAAAAACTTTTCATCTGCAGGATTTACCAATCTTTTACTTTGTTTGAGTATGTCATCAAATAAAGATTTTGTTTGATTAGGCTCTAAGGCAGTCATAACACAAAAATGATCTTTACCAGATATGTTTATGATATCTGATTTAATTAACCTTGATCCTTGTAGCTTTTGTTTTGTTAACTGTTTTGAAACTGAGCTAAAAGTAGTGCCCACAGTTGTGTCATCATTTGAATCAATACGTTCGCTATATGTTTTTTCAAGGCCTTCAACTCGTGTTTCAATCTGTTGTGCTAGCGCCAATCTACTATTAGCTGTTGCTAATTTTTTATCAACAGATAAGTTGCCAGAAAACTTAACGCAGTCAGTAGCAGCGATACCGTCAGTAACATTAGGGTTTAAGACCCAGTTAGGAAGGTTTGAAACACTTGTATTAGAACTTTTATCAGCAACTGTGTTACAGCCACCAATTACAGCAATAATGGCAAAAGATGTTAATAATTGGAGTGAAATTTTCATTTATCTACTAACCTTGTAATTTTTAAGATTAAGGGGTAAACAACACTCAATTCTACTTTTTATAGAGTTTTAGAGTGTAAAAAAGGAGGGACATTAAGAACTTCATTATCTTTTCGCCTCCGTGCTCAAATAGATTTCTATACAGATTAAAACAAAATGTTAAGAATTAATACATAGTTAGTATGTAAATTACTTGAAAAATAGTGTTTTGTTTAAAGTTCCCTAACAAAATTTTCGACCTTAGCCAAAAAGTTCTTTGTTGTGGTTAGGCGCTTTATGTGAATAAATAGATGATAAGGGTGCTCCAAATAAAGCTGTAATTGAGATTGCTGAATTATTATAAACTCTAAATTATTGTAACTTGTTGTAAATTAAGTTGTTTTTTAAATTCCCAAACTTTAATTATGGCTAACATTTAATAGTTCATTTTTAACAAAAAGATTCCCAATCTATAAATTAAAATTTGACGACGGAAAATAGGTCTTTTGAGGCTGCATTTTCCCAAACTTAAATAAACCTGATCATGATTTGATAACAACAATGGAAGTTGGAAACCTCGTAATCGAAGTTGGAAACTGAAATTGAAGTTGGAAACTAACTAAGTATAGAAGGCGAACCAGAAATGG